>OJBS01000125.1_pt1 | contig 33164 bp, 24 predicted proteins | sample 1590941 | NCBI WGS metagenome assembly OJBS01 (sample SAMN05416785, study PRJEB24817) | seawater metagenome | isolation source: Sea water | place: Canada:Atlantic | collected 2013-11 | reverse complement strand
GGCTCGGAGATGTGTATAAGAGACAGGTCGAGGTCGGATCCGTCCATCTTGGCAATTGCAGAGTCGGCTGCAGCGCCATCGGTGAAGGTCACGAAGCCGAAGCCGCGTGAACGACCGGTTTCACGGTCGGAGATAACCTTAGCTTCGGTGACTTCACCAAATGCTTCAAAGGCTGCGTGGAGGCTATTGTCGTCGGTTCCCCAAGAAAGGCCACCAACAAAAAGCTTCTTACCCATTTTTAATACTCATCTTTCGATGCGACCTTTTATTCGGTCGCGAATGTCGGGCAGGAGGCCCGGACTGCAGGTCGCCCGAGTGGCGACCCTGTTGTTCCCGAGGGTGTCGTTTTCACGCTCATCCCCGTTGGCAACGCGAGCACCTAACCCTAGCGAAAGAAAACACCCGAAAATAGCATCAACGAGGGATTTCATGACGAGCAACACAGGTGATCCGAACCGGAAACATACCAGGTTCAAAGGTTACATCTTCTAAATGCCTGGCTCATACGTTTCACTTCCATCAACCAGCCTCACTTTACAGATCCCACCAGAAAACTCCGTTTTCGGCTACCCCTGCTGCGAAGAGAAGCTGGGCAAAATTGGAGATGACCGGCGGCGACAGGGGCAGCCGACGTCGTGGACAAAAGAAACCAGCGCCAGTGCACGTTCTGGACGACCGGAAACTATCCACGTTGTAACTGGACACCACTAGGAATACGGCGGCCGAATGTGGCGTGCCAGAGCGTCAGGTTCGAGTTCAACGTGGAGGTCCCACCGAGTAGCGGTCGTAGGGTCCGGTGAAGCGGCTTGGCACGCCTGGACTCGCAACGGATACACGGCCCCCACACCGCCGAGGCCGTCCATGTTTCGATTCGCCCTACTCTCTGCCGTCCTGCTCACCGGATGCCGCGCTGTCGAGCGGACGGCGGTCCGGGTCTTGGACGGTGACTACGAAGCGTCTTCAGTGGAAGGCCCCGACACCGTAGACGCGGACCATCCACGCATCGAAATCGGCTTCATCCCTGTGGCGGAGGGCTTGGAGCAAGCCACGGACATTCAGTTCGCCCCCGGAGACTCCACTCATGCGGTCGTGCTCACCAAACCCGGCGTGGCGTACACCGTAGACATTGCAGCCGGTACAGTCACCGAGTGGTTCCGCGTAGACGTCGTCACGGTCTCTGAACAAGGCCTACTCGGCCTGGCCTTCCACCCCGACTTCGCGACGAATGGCCGCTTCTTCATCAACCACACCCCGAGTGGTGTGTCTCCAGAAGTGACGCGAATCAGCGAGTACCAGGCCGCAGATGTACACACCTCCCCTACCCTGATTCAGCATGTTCTCCAGGTGGAGCAGCCGTACCAGAACCACAACGCCGGACAGCTTCAGTTCGGCCCCGACAAGATGCTGTACATCGGGATGGGCGACGGCGGCCTCAAAGACGACCCCTTCGGAAACGGCCAGGACCGCTCCACCCTGCTCGGCAACATCCTGCGCGTTGACGTAGACGCCGCAGTCGAACCCTACGGCATCCCAGCAGACAACCCGTTTGTGGGTGAGGCCAATGTCCAGCCTGAGATCTGGGCCTATGGCCTACGCAATCCCTGGCGCTTCAGCTTCGCTCCCGACGGCAGGCTCGTTGTGGCGGACGTTGGCCAAGACACCTGGGAGGAGCTGTCCGTCGCTTCTTCAGGCGACAATCTGGGCTGGAACAACCGAGAAGGACGGGTGTGTTTCCCGGTTGTTGACGGCCAAGACTGCGAGAATGACGGCTCGGTCCCCCCGTTCCACGTCTACGACCATGACGCCGGCGTCAGCATCACCGGTGGCTACGTCTACAAGGGCCGCTCCATCTCCGACCTGACTGGAAAATACGTATTCGCAGACTTCGTCACGGGTCGAATGTGGGCCATGGCACTACCCGATGACACCGGAACGCCCGGCGAACTTCACAGACTCGGAAGCACGGGCATGCTGATCAGTACCTTCGGTGTGGATGCCTCTGGACGCATGTACGTCGCTGACTACGGCACCGGCCGATTGTGGATGTTTGGGCTTCCCATCACCACCGTTCCCTTGTCAGAGCAGCCGGCAGAAGCAACGCCGTAGCCCTTGGCGTTCTTGTTATAGTCATGCCATCACGTTGAGGGACACCGTATGCTTCGCCTGCTCACGCTCGCCCTCTTCTGCCTCACTGGCTGCGAACCCGACCGCGAAGACTGGCCGAGCCACTGCTCCAACCCCGGACGCGAAGACGTCCGGTACCTCCACGACACTTGGGCAGAACGAGACGAGTGCATGTGGACCGACTTCTTCTGTCCTACCGGCACCGAGTTCATCTCCGGTGCCTATCCGGAGATCATCAACCGCGACTGCGGATGCGGATGTACCGGGGACCCAGAGCTGCTCGGTGATTTCGGCCTGCCGCAACCCGACAACGAGTAGCCACTACCGCTCCGACCTCACTGTGCTACATCGCCGGCCACATCTCCAAATCTCGCCCCCGGAGTCCCCATGAACCGCCTTCTTCGCTCGCTCCTACTCGGAGCCGCACTGTGCACACTCGGCTGCCCAGACAAAGACACCGGTGACACCGATCTGGGTACGGACACCGCAGAAGGCACCGAAGTCGATACCGATACCGACGTCGGCACCGACACAGATACGGAGGGCGATACCGATCCAGACACGGACCCCGACACAAATGACGACTGCGTGGCCAGCGTGACCGCTGAGGTCTCGTGGCAGGACTGCTCGGACAACGTGGACAACGACTGCAACGCCGTCTTTGACGGAGACGAGCTCGGATGCTCCATCTGTCCGCCCATCGGGGACCCTCTACGCCAAGACGGCGAGACCAGCTGCGACGATGGCATCGACAACGACTGCAACGGATTCGCCGACTGTGCCGACTTCGCTTGTCTCGGTGACGCCGCCTGCCCAGACGAGAACACCAACGACCTGTGCAGCGACGGCATCGACAATGACGGCAACGACCGTACGGATTGTTTGAGCCGCGAGTGCACGGAATCTCCGGACGTCACCGTCTGCGACAGCGATGACGGCGTTGAAAACACCGCGACACTGTGCGGAGACGGCCTAGACAATGATGGCGACGACCGCGTGGATTGCGATGACAGCGACTGCGACGAAGTCGGCTACTGCGTGTCCTTCGAAGAAGAAGAGCTGTGCGAAGACGGCCTAGACAACGACGGCGACGCGCTCATCGACTGCGACGACTTCCGAGGCTGCTCGGACAGCCCTCACTGCAACGGTGAAGACGATGACGCGGCCTGCACAGATGGCCTCGACAACGACAACGACGGCAGCATCGACTGCGCGGACAACAACTGCTACGCCAACCCCGCCATCACCGTGTGCACGTCGGTCAACGAAGACTGCGGAAACACCCTAGATGACGACGGCGACGGCCTGAGCGACTGCACCGACCCCGAGTGTGCCAGCGCCTGCGAATCAGAGCCCTGCAGCCCGAGCAACCTGTTCGGCTCGTGTTCGGAGGACGGCTTTAGCTGCAGCACAGACGGCGAGTGCGTTCCACCGAACCCCTCCGTGGCCGGCGAAGTCATTGTGACCGAGTACATGATTTCCCCGACCCAAGGCGAGTTCATTGAGGTGTACAACACCACCGGCGGACCGCTGAACCTCGGCGGCTGCACGGTGGGCGACCTCGACACGGACAACCACACTATCGCCGACACCGTCATCGTTGAGTCGGGCGGCTACGCAACCTTGGCCAAGAATGCCGCGGAAGCCGGATTTGTGCCTGACTACGTGTACGCAGGCGGCGTGGCCCTGTCCGGCGGAGACGAAGCCCGTATCTCATGCGGAGAGCAGCTCATTGACGTCATCGCCTGGGGCGACAGCGACAACGGCAACGATGACACGTTCCCCGCGCCAGCAGGCGGAATCAGCGTTGCCCTGTCTCCTACAGTGGTCACGGATGCTGACCCAGAGATCGCTAACGACGCTGGAAGCAACTGGTGTATCGACTCGGGCACCTACCCGGGCGGCACCGGTTCTCCGGGACTCGCGAATACCTGCGCTCTGTAGCGAAACCGCGTCGTTCACAACGCCCGCCGGACCGTATGTCTAGCGGGCGTTTTGCGTGGGCAGCAGATCTACCTGTCGCACCGCTGCTGCGGATGTTGTCCTCACTGAACGCGTAGTGCTGGAGACGCGGGCTGCGACCTTTCTTGTGTGGTGAGGCGACGGCATCCACCGGACCTTGCATCGGGCGATGACCAGAAATCATTCTGGGACGCGCCCATCGGTTATCCGGCACACTCTGCCCGGAGCCAATGTGCTGTACCGCCCCTCACTTATTCTCCTTCCCCTCCTGCTCGCCGGCTGCCCAGGCACCGACACGGGCGACACCGGAACGGAACCCGACCGTGGTGAGCTTGTGGGCATGAGCATCACACCGTTCTCGCCCACTCTGACCCAGGGTGACACGCTGACCTTCGAGGCCCGCGGTTTCTACGAGAACGAGACGTCTACGCTTCTGGAAGGCGTCAGCTGGATTAGCGAAGACACGCGTGTCCTGACCATGAACGAGGGTGTTGGGACAGCGGTTGCGGTCGGAGAGACCTCGGTCATTGCCACCTTCGGTGAGCTCTCCGCGCGAACCGCGACAACCGTTCGCAACGCGGAGGACCCGCCCACCTCCGTCGCCGCTACGCCGAGCACGCTCACCCTGGCAATCGGCGACAGCGCAGACATCCAGGTCATTGCCACCTACGCTGACACCACCACCGGTCAGATCGGCGGGTCGTGCCAGTGGTCTTCCTCTGACGTCGCCATTGCCACGGTAACGGGTGGAAATGTACGGGCCATTCGCGCCGGCAGCACAGACATCTCGGCCACCTGTCCCGAGCGCTCTCCCGCCGCCGTCAGCGTCACCGTGGTGCCAGAAGGCGAGCCGATTGTTCAGTCGGACCTTCAGATCACGTTCTTTGAAGCCACCGTCAGCGGAACAGACGTCGCGTATGACGTCGTCATCACCAACGGAGGCGCCGGAAACGCCGGCAGCTTCTGGCTCGACTTGTTCACCGACCAGCCGTCAGCACCGACCACCAGCGACCCACTCGACGACTTGGCGTGGATTCCGGGCCTCGCCGCCGGGACCTCCCTTCCGGTTCGCCTCACCTTGACCGACTTGCCGTCCGGAACCATGAGCTCCTGGGTCACCGTGGACCTGGACAATCGGGTCTCCGAGACCAACGAGAGCAACAACGTCAGCGGCCCGCGCAATGTGGTGGTGTCCTCCCAACGTCCGGACCTGTCCATTCGTAACGTTGAGAGCCTGTCCGACGGCATCAGTACGCTGTACGAAGTGGAGCTGACCAACACAGGGAGCGCGCCGGCGGAAGGCTTCTGGGTCGACCTCTTCTTGGACGTCTCTGCCGACCCCGTGGTGGACGATTTGGGCGACGACTTCCAGTTCCAAGAGACTCTCGCCGCCGGTGAGACCCGCATTCTGGTCTTCTCCGTCGACGACGCTCCGCTCGCAAGCTGGTCGTCCGTCCTGTTCGCCGACACCAACAACCAAGTCACCGAGTCCGACGAAGACAACAACCTGTCCCGCGTGACGGTCACAGTCGAGTAGCCCCAAATGCGCGCCCCACCCGAGAGTCCGACGCCGCTCCGCGGTGATGTTCGCGTTGACGAGCCCGGCTTTACCTACGTTCCTCGCTTCATCAGCCAAGAGGACGCCGTGGAGTTGGTCGCGTACTTCAACAGCCTGCACCCGGTCTGGGAGTCTCGCTACGCAGACGGAGACCCGCGAGCCCGAGGGTCCAACAGCAGGCTCACCCGGCCGGTCTACTGGCTCGGCGCTTGGCAGTTCGCGGGCCTTGGCTACTACGCGCCTCCCGAGCACGTACACGACCGATGCGTGCGAGCAGAGCCCTTTCCACCAGTGTTTCAGCGCCTTCTACAGGCGCTGCGTCCTGTCCTGGCGGACCACGGAGACACCGAGCTGCCGAACACCTGCCTCATCAACTACTACGGCAGCGAGCGCCTCGACCCCAAAGGCCCACCGGTCGACTACGCGCGGCTGCGACTGCACCGAGATGCTGAGCCGGGTGCTGTGGCCATGTTTAGCATTGGTCAGCCCGCGCAGTTCGAGTTCGCCATGCCCGAAGCCAAGGCGCCAGAGTACAGCCAGTGGGTGCGCAATCGGTCCATCGTGGTGATCAGCGGAGACGAGTACAAAGACCGTCTGTACCACCGCATCACACGCGTGCGACACGGCCAAGACCCTGTGCTCACCACACCGCTACCGGCGTTCAATGTACGACGGGTGAGCGTGTCTTTCCGCCATGTTCCCGAGTCAGCCATTGTCGACTTTGGCGGTCTGTCGTCCCAGGCCCAAGCTGTCGCTCTGCCGTACGTCCAGCGCCTCGCCGAACACAGCGAGTATTGGCAGCATCAGCTACAGAGCAGACCTTCGACGACGTGAGCGACTGCCTCGCGCAACAAGACCGCACGCTGAAGCCCCGAACGTTCTCGCGGCACAAGGTCGTGGTTTGCGTCCTCAAGCCAGTGCACATCAATCCGCTCCGGTAGCCCATACCCAAGCACCTGCTCACGGTTTCCCAGGGCGTCTCTCGACCCCTGGCACAGCCACATCGGTAGGCGGCAGTCGTTCAACGCATCGCGTGCAGCGAGAGACGTTGGCGAGCGACGCGGGTGAAACGGATAGCTCCACAACAGCAACGCGTCCGCACCTACGGCGGTGGCAAGCGGAACACTCACACGAGCGCCACGGGACTGTCCGCCGATAACCAACCGTTGCCCATCCGTACGCATGGCGGCGAAGGCCGTGATGGCGTCCGCCCAGTCGGTATCTGTCCCGTCGACCGGAGCCGCGAATCGCACCACTCGGAGACCGTGGGAAGCCAGAGCCTCGGCAATCACGGTGCCACAGACGTCTTCCAGCTGTCCACAATCGCCAGGTGCCATGACAACCAGCCACGGCGCGGTCGGTAGACCGTACCAGTGATGGGCAGGCGCTGGGCTCACGATGCCGAAAGCGTCTTCATGGCCGCGGTCATGGCCTCGATGAACTGTCCAACATGCAGGCCATCGACCAGTGCGTGGTGCGCCTCAATATTCACCGGCATCCAGCACGCATCGCCGTCTGGAGTCGCCTTGCCTAGCGCAATCTTCGGCACCGAGCCGCTGTTCGGGCCCGGGCTCGCATGCTTGAGGCTGGTAAAGCGCAACCACGGAATGCTGGTGCAGTGAAGCAGGTCGTCGTCTCCCTGCTCAGGGAGAAGCAGGCCGTCGTCTAGACGGGCCCGGAGCTCGGCACCCGCTAGAGCCTGGAACGCGAAGACATCGGCATCATGCGGGTAGTAGACGTACAGGAAGCTACCGTCATCACGCAGTGCAGTCGCCCCCACGCGCACGGCATCGTGCACCCACACCCGGTCCTCACGCACTCGGTACCGAAAGTTCGGCACCGCGTTTGCCGCCTGGGCGACAACGAACCACAGCCCTAAGCTTAGGCGAACATCGTGTGTACGACACCACGCCTTGAACGGCGCAATATCGACTTCTACCGTGAGGTTGAACCACGGGTCATCAAAGCCACAGAAGAACGAGAACGCCTGCTTTCGCGGCCACGTGGCAACATCTAGCCAATGACCGCCCACCACAACCCCTAAGGGGCGGTTGTGAAGGTGATGTCGTCGATCATCCAGCCAGCGTAGTCGTTGGCAGCGTCGCCGTTGGCGTCGAACTGGAACAACAGGTCGATGGTCTCACCGGCAAACTGGGACAGGTCCACCGTAATGGTCTGAAGTGCGCCGTTGTTGACTTCTGCGCGCTCCCACACAACCGCCCAGCTAGTGTCAGCACTGGAGACTTCCAACCATGCGCGGTCGTAGGCGCTGGTCTGTTCGGTCTGAATGCGCTGCTGCCACATGACCACCGGTGCGGCGTACAAGGACAGGTCGATTTCCGCGATGTACAGGGCACCTTCGGGGTTCGAGACGTCGTACGTTCCCGAGGCTTCGTCGCCGCAGTACATTGCGGTGTCGCCGTCTACGGTGTGAGTGGATGACAAGTGGAACAAGCCATCTTCGAGGATGTTGGAGTGGGTGGACTCGAAGTCGAGCACGACAGCGTTCGGGTCGAGCTCCACATTCACTGGAGCCGGTGTCGCGGTGACCACGTTGCTGACACCCGAGACATTGCCCGACTCATCTTCAATGCGAATCGCGAAGTACGCCGCAGCGCCATTTGTCAGGCCGGTGACTTCAACCGTCTCGTCGCTGCCCGGTGCTTGCGGGTCTGCAACGGGGACCGTGGTGGCTTCGTAGAAGTTGTCAGCGGTGATGGGGCTTGCCGACTGACGCAGGTCGTAGCGGTAGGCCAGGCCATTGCGCCCGTCATCGCCAGTGGCGGTCCAGGTCAGGACCACAGCGCCGTCTGTCTGGCTCTCGGTAGCGAAGTCATTGACTGCGTTGGGAGCCACGGTGTCCGGGTTCAAGCCGCCACCAATGCCAATGCCAACGTACAAGCGACGGAAGGTCTCGCCGGTAATCTCAAAGATACCGTCGTCGTCTCCGTTGTCTGCTGGCTCGCCGCTTCCCCAAGGGTTGCGTAGCTGGACCATGACCACGCCTTCTTCGGTCTCACGCGCGCCCATCAGAGTGTAGGCATGCCATGCGTAGACGCCGGTTCCAGCGTAGTCGACACCATCGTCTTCGCCGTAGGTCAGGGCCGTGAGTGGGCGGTTCTCAGCGACACCATCGCGGATGGTCTTGAGCACCGAGCTGTCCGACAGGTACTTGACCCGACGGTAGCTACTGTGACTGCCGGTGAGCGCCTGCATGACGTCTCCGGGGGAGCCGCCGTCACCGATCTCTTCGTAGTCGCCGTGCCACTTGGCGTAGGCCTTCTCAAGCAAGCTGATGGCCCACTCTTCGTCTCCGCGAACGCTGTCTGCGGAGCGCGCGTAGGTTGGGTTTCCGCTTCCGCTTCGAACCAGGTCGGCGTCGACCTCGACGTCTTGCGGGCGGCCGGCGTAGTCGTAGAAGCGAACCGCGTAGTGCTCGGGGTCACCGGCTGAATCGCGCACGGGGCGAATGAAGCTGTCCCGAACGCGGCCGTCGACATCTGCGTACAACACTGCGGAGAGTGCGGCTACAAAGTAGCAGTCGCCAATGGCGCCCTGCTTGACGTCATCAAAGTTGATGCGTCCCTCTTCCTGGTCGTACAGGTCACCGATGGCGCGGGTGTAGCTGTTCGACGTGTGGTTATCGAGAGGGGTGGGGTCGTCTTCGAAGTCCGCGAGGTTCTCGAACTGCTCTGGCGTGAGCAGGCCCGGAACTTGGGGGTAGGCGGCGTCGTCTTCGCTGCCGATGGTCACGCCGCGAATGAAGCGTGCTTCTGGAAGAATGACTTGTTCATCCAGGTCTTCCGCCAACACAACGCCGTAGCGCACTTGGCTGAGGCTCGGGCTGAGCTCCAGGTCGGAACCTTCGGTACAACCAGTGATAGCGAGCAAAGACACCAACAATACAGACGAACGCAACATACAAAACCCCTACAGAGAGGCCCGCATATTGTCGCGCCAAGCAGGTGCAACGCAATTTTCACGCAATCGTGTGCGTACCCGCAGGCGACACACCCGCCACTCCGTACGCTCACTCACGGTCCATCCCCACCATTCCAGAAGACAAGCCTCTTGAACACAAAAATAGTCGCCCTCTCAAGAGGTGTTCAAATGCCGTGTTTAGACACAGACCTGTTACGGACCGTAAACTAGATTTGCGCGTGGTGGAACCACAGATACTTACCTGCTGTCCTTGAATCTCGCCGGCACTGTGCCGCTGAATATCGCGCCGTGCCACTCGCTCTGCGCTGGGTCCCGTCCATGTACAAGAACATCGCCGCATTGTTGCTCTTCACAGCATGCGCTGCCCCTGAACCTGCAACTGTCGCCACGGTCACTGATGAGCCCACAGCACAGCTGCAGCTCGGCATCCCCGTACAGACTGACCTAGCGGATATTCAGAAGCGAGGCGTGTTGTCGGTGGCCCTGACTACGGATTCCACGGGCTATTTCTTGTACCGGAACCAGCCCATGGGCTTCGAATATGACGTCCTTACAGCCTTCGCCGACAGCCTAGACGTCGCACTCAATGTTCACGTCATCCACGGGCGCGAAGACCGCCTGTCCTCCGTCATGCGAGGAGCGGTCGACATTGCCGCGGGTCGACTTGCCGCAGACCCTGCCCTGTCCAACGGCTTGTCCTTTAGCGAGCCCTTGTACGCAGCACAGCCTGTCATTGTTCAGGCCAACCCTGACCTCCCTTTGTTCGACGACGGCGTCGAATTCGCCGAGTCTGAATCCTTCGCCATGTACGCACAAGCGCTGAACCAACCTGCAGACTTGGTTGGCGAGACCGTGTGGCTACAGAACGACAGCCAGTGGGTGTCCGCCGTCAACGAGCTTGAGAGTGAGCACGGAGACATCGAGATTCGCGGCGTACAGGAAGAGGTCTCTACCGAGACGCTGCTTCGTTGGGTCGCAACCGGACGGATTGAGCGCACCATTGCATCACGGCGCGTCGCGGAGATCGGAGAGCAGGTCTACGACAACCTCGTGGTGAGCGTACCTGTTGGACGCCAAGCGGACATCGCGTTTGCTGTGCGCACCCCCGCTACCCAGTTGGGCACGGCCCTGGACGCCTGGCTGCTGGCCAACGCCGAGCTGGTGGACCAACTCCATCACCGCTACTTCGACGACCGCGATGCGAGCCTGCGCCGCACCGATGACAGCCCCTTTGACGGCCCAATCGCCCGCGTCTCCGACTACGACGACCTGTTCCGCGCCTTCGCCCCACAGATGGGCTGGGACTGGCGCCTACTCGCTGCCCAGGCCTTCCAAGAATCCACGTTCAACCCCACCGCTCAGTCATGGTCCGGTGCTCAAGGTCTGCTGCAGCTCATGCCTGCAACGGCCCGCGAAGTCGGCGTTCACGACGCCATGGACCCGTCTGACAATACGCGCGGCGCTGTTGCGTACCTGATGTGGCTCGAAGAGCAGCTCATCGCGGACATACCGGACTCGCACGAGCGGGTGAAGTTCATCCTGGCCTCGTACAATGCCGGCTTAGGCCATGTTCAGGACGCTCAGCGCTTGGCCGTCGCCCACGGCGACAACCCACTGGCCTGGGACGATGTCCAGGTGTGGATGGAACGCCTCGAAGACCCCGAGTGGTTCGAGCACAGCAGCGTTGAGCACGGCTACTGCCGCGGAAGCGAGCCTGTCGACTACGTCTCCCGCATTCTCACCCGCTACGAGCACTACCAGCAGTTCGTCAGCGCGTAGTTCGCAGGGTCATTCGACGCCGTGAATGACGCCGTCTACCAAGTCCACGTCAAACGCGGCGGGTCTGCGCGGAAGTCCAGGCATGCGGCTGACGTCTCCCAACAGCGCCACCAAGAAGCCCGCTCCAGTGTTCACAAGCACCTCTTTGACGGTGACGGTGAAGCCAGTCGGGCGGCCACGACGCTTGGGGTTGTCTGACAGGCTGGCGGGCGTCTTGGCCATACAGATGGGCAGGTCGGACCAGCCACGCTTGGCAAAGCGACGCAGGGAGCGCGTAGCGGTCTGGGTGAACACCACATCATCTGCGCCGTAGACGGTCTTCGCAACCGCACGAATCTTGTCGGCGGCCTTGGCATCATCTTCGTACATTGGCGTGAATGGCCCGCTGTCTTCTTCAACGGCCAGCATGACAGCCTTGGCAACAGCAACAGCGCCGCTCTTGCCGTCTGCAAAGTGGGTGGCCGCAGCACAACGAACGCCGCGCTCGGCACAGAAGGCTTCGATAACAGCGACTTCTTCCGGGGTGTCTTCGAGTCGGCCGTTGATAGCGACAACCGCAGGCTTTCCGAACGCCGCAATGGTGTCCAGGTGGGCGGCAAGATTCTCTAGGCCGCGCCCAACCGCGTCAATATCCGGTGTAGTGAGGTCTTTTATCTCTGTCCCGCCGTGGTACTTGAGCGCGCGTACGGTGGCTACAACCACGACTGCACTGGGGTCGAGTCCTGAGCTTCGGCACTTGATGTCGAAGAACTTTTCAGCGCCGAGGTCCGCGCCAAAGCCGGCTTCAGTAATGACCCAGTCGGCGTGCGTCAGAGCGGCACGTGTGCTGATGACGGAGCTACAGCCATGAGCGATATTCGCGAACGGTCCCCCATGAACGAAGGCCGGTGTGCCCTCGGATGTCTGAACGATGTTCGGCATCAGCGCGTCACGCAACAGCGCCATCATCGCTCCGGTGGCTCCGAGGTCCGCAATCGTGACCGGCGTTCGTTCCGTGGACATGCCCACAACCGTTCTGTCCAGACGGACGCGCAGGTCCGCTTCGTCGCTGGCCAAGCACAGAATCGCCATGACTTCAGACGCTGCGGTGATGTCGAACGCCGTCTCACGCGGAACACCGTCTCCTTGAAGACCAATGGTGCAGTGACGCAGCGAGCGGTCGTTCACGTCCAGCACCCGTGGCCAGCTGACCTTGCGCGGGTCGAGGTTGGTCGTGCGGAAGTGAAGCGCATTGTCGATCATGGCAGACACGAGGTTGTGTGCTGCGGTGATGGCGTGCATGTCGCCGGTGAAGTGCAGGTTGATGTCTGCGGTGGGCACCAAGATGGCGCGTCCACCGCCAGTTCCCCCACCCTTGATACCAAAGCACGGTCCGAGCGACGGCTCGCGAAGCGCCACAATGACGCGCTCTCCCAAGTGGTTGAGCGAATCAGCAATACCAATGCTGGTTGTGGTCTTGCCTTCGCCCGCAGGCGTCGGGCTGATGGCTGTGACCAAGACCAACTTGCCCGAACAGGCTCCACGGACAGTGGCAGGCAGCTTGGCCTTGTCACGACCGTACGGAATCACGTCATCTGGGGAAAGGTCGAGCTGGCTAAGGACGTCGTTGAGCATGGAGCCTCCAGTGCTTGTCGCGTATCTCACGCAAGGCCGTCAGCCCGCGATACACCGTGCGCAAGTTGGAGAATACGATGGCTTTTGACGTAGAAAAGCGCGAAGCAGCGCACTTGTTGCGCGCTCTCGAAGACGGCGGCATGGACACCGCGGACATCCGGTCTCTGTACGAAGACGCCGACCCGGCCTTGGTCGCCCTGCTCATCGCGTGGCTACGCAACCGCTACCATGCCGGTCATTCGGCGTCTGAAGGGGTATTGGGCCGCATTGTCGCCCTGTTTGGCGCCAGCTCTACCGTCAAGCGCATGGCCCGTGAAGGCCAGTCGGACATCATTGTGAAGTGGTTCGAAGAAAACCACAGCTACAGCGAGTTCGACCGGGACGACTTTGTAGACCTCATCGTCGAAAAGCTTGAAAGCTAGTCCACCGCAGTGATGTCGCGTGTCCTACAACTCATTGCCTTGGTCATGGCAGGTGAAGCGATATTCGCGCTTCCCTTCGTGCTGCCTCGGGTCTTCCGACCGGTGCTGCTCGACGCCCTAGCTATCGACAATACCCAGCTTGGCTACGCCTTCAGCTTGTACGGCATTGTCGCACTCCTTAGCTACGGATTCGGTGGTCCCCTCGCCGACCGTTTCGCCGTGCGCCGAATGATGGCTGTCGCCCTGTGGGCGACCGCTCTCGGCGGATTGTGGCTAGCCACCCTGCCCTCGTACACAGCACTCGTCACCCTGTACGGACTGTGGGGAGCGAGCACCATTCTGCTCTTCTGGGCCGGCCTACAGCGAGCCACACGCGAGTGGGGTGGCGCCGATACCCAAGGGCGCGCCTTCGGGCTGCTCGACGGAGGGCGTGGGCTCTTCGCCGCAGTCGTCTCCACACTAGCAACGGTACTTTTTGCGTGGATACCCGTTGCCGCAGGCTCTGAGTTCCTGCCGCTTCAGGCTGTCATCGTCGTCTACAGCCTGCTGACCGCCCTGGCGGGTGTGCTGGTCTGGGCCGTGCTTCCCGACCCCAAAGAGCGTGTGCCCGGCATTCAGTGGGGACACATTGTAGGCACGCTGCGAAACCCCGCCGTGTGGCTTCAAGCGGTCATTGTGGTGTGCGCTTATGTGACCTACAAGGGAACGGATGACCTGTCACTCTTGGCCAAAGACGTGCTCGGATACAGCGATGTGGAGGCGGCAATCGTTGGAACCCTCGCCTTCTGGATCCGCCCCGTTGCCGCTGTGGCTGCGGGACTCGTTGCCGACCGGTTCGGCGGTTGGAAGACCATCGCTTTCTGCTTTGGCCTTCTGATTGCGGCGAACCTGGCCATCGTGAACGCCACCACCGGAATCACGCTGCTCTTTCCGGGCATCATCGCCAGCTGCATTGGCGTGTATGGCCTACGCGGCGTTTACTTTGCCCTGTTCGGCGAGGCCGGAGTCCCCGTCGCGGCAACTGGAACCGCGGTCGGTTTGGTCAGCCTTGTTGGCTACACACCCGACATCTTCTTTGGCCCAACAATGGGGAGCATCTTGGACGCGAACCCAGGCCCAACCGGTCACGCACACCTGTTCACAATGCTGGCCGCAGTCGCGGCTGCCGGCATGGTGGCAGCGCTCGGCTTTGGAGCCGTCTCAGTAGGACGTCAGCGGCGCAGTCCCGCCAGGTCGAACGCAGCCTAGGCGGCTATTGGCCCGTTATAGCGGCCACAATGAGTCGAACCGAGAAGTAGCCAATCACAAGGTAGCCAGGCACGGTCGCCGCGAGCAGACTCACTCGAATCCCGCGTCCCATGCGTTGCCCCATCAGTATTGGGTAGGCGATTCGAGCCGCCACATAGATGCCGCCGGCAACGGTCGCACCGAGCGGCCCCACAAACGCCGCATTGAGCCACAACAGCGCCAAGAACACCGGCATGTGCTCCAGCATATTGAGCTGAGCGCGGTCAGAGGCCAGCATCTCGCGGTCTTGGCCGAAGTACCGGTCGAACTTCTCGCCACGGCTTTGATACTCACGCACCAGCCGGGACTTGGTGCGCATGCCGCGAATCTGGGTGGCGTAGTACACCAGGGTGTAGACTACGGTCACAACGATGGGGCCAGCGTACATCTGTGGGTCGAACTGCATGCCCCACCCTATCGCACGGCGCTTAAGCGGAGGCTTCCATGGCGAAAGACGGCAAGTACTGGGACAAGAAAGGCAAAGACAACCAAGACTACGACGTGATTGTCATTGGGTCTGGCATGGGTGGAATGACAGCCGCGGCGATGCTTGCCAAGTGGGGCAACAAGGTGCTTGTTCTCGAGCAGCACTACACGCCGGGTGGCTACACCCACACCTTCCGTCGCAAGAAATGGACCTGGGATGTTGGGGTTCATGCAGTGGGCGAGGTCACAGAAAAGAGCCTTCCGGGGCGTATTCTGAAGCGCTTGACGGACGGCCGGCTGGAGTGGGCCTCACTGGGCCCGCACTACGAAGAGTTCAACTTCCCAGACGACGTGCGCATTGACTTTCCCGACAACAAGCACCAGTTCCGTGAGAACCTTGTCGCCGCGTTTCCAGACGAAGTGGCAGCGATTGACCGGTACCTAGAGCTGACATCCGAAGTCAGCCGAACCATGCGCGGCTACTACATGGCCAAGGCAGCGCCACCAGGGCTACGGAGGGCGACGCGCTTCATGATGGCCCGTCCCGCAGAGAAGTGGCTCGCCAAGACCACCTTAGAGGTCACCACAGAGCTGACCAACAACCCCAAGCTGCGCGCCGTCTTCGCCGCCCAGTGGGGCTACTTGGGCTCCGTGCCCAGTCGCTGTTCCTTCGCCATGCAGGCGCTCGTCGTGCGCCACTTTATCCATGGTGCGTACTACCCAATCGGCGGGTCCGGCCAAATCGCGACCCAGCTGCTGAAGACCGTCGCAGACGCCGGCGGATGGACGCGCATCTACGCAGACGTCGAAGAAATTGTCATTGAGAACGGCGTCGCTGTTGGCGTGCGTTTGTCCAACGACGAGGAGATTCGCGCACCGCGCATCATCAGCGCAGCGGGAGTTCAGTCCACCATCAAGCGGCTACTCCCCAAAGATGCCCTTGGTTCCTGGTCAAAGCCGGTTGATGCACTCCGTCCGGCCTCGGCACACGTGTGCCTGTACCTTGGTTTTGAGGGGGACATCCGTGAGCATGGTGCCGGCGGAGCCAATCAGTGGTTCTGGAGCACCTGGGACCCCGAGCTGGACGTGTGGGACGTGACCGCCGACAAGCTAGACGATGCCCCCATTCTGTACTGCAGCTACCCGTCCCTCAAAGACCCGCTGCACGAGGCTGGCCCCGACCATCTACACACCGGCGAGGTCGTCACATTCGTGCCGTGGGAGACGTTCGAGCCGTTCAAGGGCACGCGATGGAAGCGCCGAGGAGCCGAGTACGAAGCGCTGAAGAAGCGAATCCACGACTCGCTACTCGAGCAGTACTTCCGACACAACCCAGGTCTCAAGCCACTGCTCAAGTACTCAGAGCTGTCCACACCCGTGACCAGCGACCACTTCGTACGTCCCGTCAACGGCTCCATCTACGGATTGGAGCCCACACCCGAGCGGTTCGCGACAGACGGTCTGCGCCCACGCTCACCGATTCCGGGCCTGTACTTCGCCGGCTCGGAGGTCAGCGCTGTGGGCGTGATTGGCGCAATGATGGGCGGCGTTCTCGCTGCCGCAGCCATGGAGCCGCGGCGAGCGATGGGGTGGCTGAGGAGCGTGTAGCGCCTCAGCAATGGCTAGCGACGGCGGCGAAGTCCAACGAGAGCAAGTGCACCGACAAGCCACATGGCGCTCATTGGAACAGGTGCACTCGTGCAGCCACAGCCGGAAGGCTCGTCAACGGGGTCGGACGAGTCCGCATCCGTGTCCGCGTCCGTGTCCGTGTCCGTGTCCACTTCGGTGTCGGCCTCTTCATCCGAGTCACAGACCGTACCCACGCCGTTGTCATCTGCATCTGCTTGGTCGGCGTTCGCATCATCGGGACAGTTGTCGAAGATGGCCTCAACGCCGTCCTCGTCTGTGTCGCTGAAGTCGAAGTTACGGACAGCTGCCTTCTCGTCATCGGTCATACACGCGAGCAGGTCGGCACCAACGCTGTCCACAGCGCCGGACACCAGTGCCGTGCTGGTGTCATCCGCAGTCAGCATTGCGAAGCTGGCAATGGCGACCGTCTCACCGGGTGCGACCGTGACGGGGTAGATCCACGCCAGAGAATCGTCATCGTAGCGAACGGCAACAACCGCGCGCGAGCTGCCTGAATCGTCTTGAATGAGGTGTCCGACCTCGGGGTCGTCGGGGTCACCGCCCGTAACTACCCAGTTATCGTCTACACCAATGGTGGTGTCTCCACTGGAGGTTGCGACGGTAATCGTATCGGAGTCTGAGCCCAGGTTGCCGTCATGCGCAATCCAAGCGGTGACCGCCGTATCGGTCTCATTCGTTGCGAGCGTCAGCAGGCGTCCGAAGGTCTGGGTTGGGCTCACATAGACCACACGCTCAAACGACAACACTGTGGCTTCGGTAGGCTGAGGACCGCCGCGACGAGGGGTCTCTTCTTCGACCAAAATCGGAGCCTGCGAAAAACGAAGCTGTTGTCCTTCACACTCGGTGGTGCTGGGTTCGTATTCGAAGGAAGCAGAGCGCACTGTGTCGCTTGCTAGGCCTTCATAGTCCGAGACCGTACCCGCGACGGCATCAGGCGCAGCCGCCACACTGAAGACATACAGGTAGCCGTCAAACGCATCCGAGCGCTCTGTAGAGACAGTCGTGGTGGTGGTCGTGGTGTACGTAGAGACAGCACCCTCGGTCGTGGTGGTGGTCGTGGTGTACGTGCTCGTCTCGACTCGGGGTGGGTCGATGAAGAACGTGGCGTCATCAAACACACCACTGCTCACGTCCCACTCAAGGCCGTCAGGGCCCTCAACCTGGGTTTCACTACCGGCAAATGCCGGACCGGCCACGAGCATGCTAAGAAAAATAACTGTACGCATTGTCATCTCCAAGTACCCGCTGGTTACACTCCGTGACACCCATTCGTCAAGTCGGACAAACACCATTGCGTGCATTGCGATTAATTTTTCCGCTCCTTGCCACCGGCTGCATTGGCCCTTGTACGACCGCACAGCCGCCCGCGAGGCCGGTCCACCTGCTGGTGGTCACCATCGACACGCTGCGCCACGACCGCGTTGGCTTTTCGGGAGGTCCGCTGACCCACACGCCCACACTCGATGGGCTGGCCGAGCGCGGCGTTTGGTGTAGCGAAGCCCGTTCCACCGCCCCGGTCACGCTACCCGCACACAGCTCCCTGCTCACCGGTCTGCTGCCCCCCACACATGGTGTGCGCGACAACTCAGTGAACGCGCTGTCTACGGACGCCGTCACCCTGGCAGAGGTCACCCAGGCCGCCGGCTATCAGACAGCAGCATTCGTCTCGAGTGTCGTGCTGGAGCGGAGCTATCAGCTCGACCAGGGCTTTGATCTGTACGACGACAACCTGTGGGCAGAAGACGATGCTCCGGCATTCATGCTTCGCAATCGACCCGCGAACCGGACTGTCGACTCCGTCATAGACTGGGTCACCAACGACCGTGACTCGAACAGACCCTTTGCCGCCTGGGTGCACCTGTTCGACCCGCACCTTCCCCACAACCCAGACGCGTCGCGCGCCTTCCCGCTGGCCATCAGTGAGTACGATGCCGAAGTCTCCTTTGCCGACCAGCAGCTGGGCCGCCTGTTCGCCGCGCTGGAGGCTCAAGGGGTTCTACAGGATACCTTGGTCATTGTGACCGCAGACCATGGTGAATCGCTGGGTGAGCACGGCGAGAAGACCCACGGATTGTTCGTGTACGACGCAACCATCAAGGTGCCGATGGTGTGGGCACATCCGAGCCTCATCTCGGACGTCTCATACGACGGCAACATCAGCCTGATCGACGTCATGCCGACTGCCTTGGGGATGCTCGGGCTGCAATCCCCACCGGGTATGCAAGGACTCGACCTCGGCCCCGCCCTTCGCGGCGACGTTCCAGCACCGGCGAACCCCCAATACATGGAATCCATGCTGGCGAGCAGTGGTTTCGGAACCGCACCGCTGTTCGGCATTCATCTGGGTCACCACAAGTTCATTGAGGCGCCAGAAGAAGAGCTGTACGACCTCGCGTCCGACCCGGGTGAGCTCACAAATCTGGCCCCAGCATCCCCAATGGCAGACCCAGAGAACGTCTCGTTGTCTGCAGCACTCATCGCTCTGCGTACGTCCGCAGAACAAGCCGCTATTGATGTCGACGAGCGCCCCATGGACCAAGCCACCCTGGAGACCTTGTACGCCCTCGGCTACCTCGCGCCGCAAGAACAGCGCGTGTCCGTCGCAGGTCTCGACCCGAAACAGGCAGTGCGTACCCAAGCGCGCCTACAGCGGGCTCGACACGCCATGGCCGTGGGGCGCACCAAGTCTGCACAGACCATTCTGGCGTCCCTCGTCGAAGACGTCCCCAACCACATCGCCGCCATCAACACACAGAGCATCATCGCACGTCAGCAGAAGGACTGGGATGCGGCACGTGCGTTCATCGTTCACTCCCTCGAGATTGACCCGAGCCAGAGCCGTGCGCTGACCTCACTTGGAACCATTGAGCTCCGGGCCGGTAATCTGGACGAGGCAGAGGCAGCGACCCAGGCGTCCCTCGCCATGGTCCCAAACCACATCGCAACAATGACGCAGCTCGCTAGCATCGATGTCGCGCGTGGCGACTACCCGGCTGCTGACGCACACATGCAGGCCGTCATCGACGCTGACCCCAACCGACCCGACAGCCATCAGGTTCGCGGACAGATTGCCGCCCAGCATGGGGATTGGGACGCCGCCATTGTCCACTACACTGCTGGATTGGCCCTCTCCCCGAGCCACTACATCCTGCACAACCTTGTCGGTCTCGCACTCGCCTACAAAGGGGACTTCGACGGCGCTCGCACCACACTAGACGCCGCCCGACAGTACCGGCCCGACGGATGGCGAGTCGACTACAACCTCGCATGTGTCGAAGCGTTGGCCGGTAATCCAGACGTCGCTGTTCCAGCACTCCAACGTGCTGTGGACCACGGGTTTCTAAGGTTGCGCCACCTGCGCGGTGACCCAGACCTGGTGACGCTCCGGCAAAGGGAGGATTTCAAGGCGGTCATGCAGCGGATTCGCGACAGCCACGCGGAGCCAGCAGCACGGCGAACCCAAGCCGGCCCGACCCTGGTGGACGGCGACCTGGACAGGCTCCCACCCGACCTCCGCCGGGCTCTGGGATTTGCCCCAGCAGACGCGGATTCTGACTCGACTCAGTGAACGGCGTCACAGTTCAGTCGCCATCTGCAACTAGGCACGCCGCGCGGGTATCCCGAGTGACGACACCATTGAAGAGCACGCCAACTGCATGGTTGCCGTGCCCTTTCTGCGTTCTGGCTCATCGCAAACAGTTGCGGAACACCACTGACTACACGCCCGGAGTGACAGTGAACGCCGCTCCGGGTGTCCCGCCCATTGCCAGGATGCTCACCGCTGAGTCCGTCGTCACAAGCTTTCGCGTGCTCTGTGGTGAGACCCGCACCATGTCTCCTGCGTGCAGCTCCAGGGCCTCTCCGTCCACAACAAGCCGCACGGCGCCGGACATCACTACGTACACCTCTTCTTGACCGTCGTGCTCGTGGTTGTGCTCGGGATGTCCTTCACAGTTGGGGTCTAGGTCGAGCACATTCATGCCCCAGCTCGACACCCCCAGAGCAGTGCGCGCCGCACGAAAACGAATACCGGGAATCGCGTGAGGGCCTTCGTAGGCAGGAATGTCGCTGATGTTGTGCACGGTCGGAATGGACATGCGGTCTCCTTTGGAAGTTGAGGAAGTCTACGGTGGGCAAAGCGAACGGTCTTGAACAAACACGACGCACACGCGGATTGGTCTCCGGACGGGTCAGCGGCTCACGGGTCCACGCCGAACGTTGGCCGCCGCCGAGCGATCTGGCAGACGTAGTGGAGTGCTTGTGGCACGGACGCTGGGACTTGGTGGACCAGGAACCGCACACCACCCAGCTGTTGAGCGACCCCAGCATGCACCTGGTTGTTGAGCTTGGTGACGCCGGACCAGCATGCCGAGTGGTGGGTGTGTGGACCGACCTATGGACACGAACGCTTGCTGGACGCGGCCATGTCTTCGGCATCAAGCTGCGCCCGGGTGCCTGTCAGGCATTGGCATGTGCACCCGCTAAGAGCCTGTCGAACACGCGCTCCCCCCGAGATGAGGACGAGCTCATTCATGCACTCGCGTCCGACGAAGGCGCTGCTAGTGAGCACCTCTCAGCATGGTTGCGCGCCAATCGATTCGACCACCGAGACACCCAAACTGCCGTTGCGATTGTTGCGTTCATGCAGACAAGTCCCCTCACCCGGGTCGATGAGGTCGCCAACGCACACGGCATCAGCGTGCGCGCCCTTCAGCGACTGTTCGCCACACATGTGGGTGCGAGCCCAAAGTGGGTGTTGCGACGCTTTCGCCTGCAAGAAGCGGCAGACCGAGTGGAGAACGGGACTGGCGAGCAGCTGGCAGACCTGGCGTATTCACTGGGCTACGCCGACCAAGCGCACTTGGCGCGGGACTTCCGGGCGGCGACAGGAAAGACGCTGAGCGGGTTCGGTAAGACGGTGTGGATGGAGTGACGGCGGTCATGCCTACAGCGGCAAAACCGACGGGTCACGTGCGACCTGAAAGGTCTCCGACTGGCAGGCAAACGTGCCACCGTTTCTCTGGGCCGAGCCGTTCGCAACAGCGCGTCCCCCAGGGATTTCGATGACCGTCGACCCCTCCCAACGAAGCGGCTGACCCTCAACCACAATCCTCGACTGACCGTCGTGGCCATTGTTCAGACAGGCCCCAGCAACGTTCAGCAGAGCGCTCAACGGATTGCGCACCCAGCCAGACGTGGATGCGGCGTACAGAATGCCACGGCTATCCGCGAATGCGGCGGTCTCTCCCTCACCACAATCTCCGCCCAAAAATTCGCGTCCCGAGTAGCCGACCGAGAACGGCGCGCCGATGTTGAGGTCCGCATTCGGTCGTGCCGCTGTTCCGTAGACCGCCCAGATGTCCCCGTTCGCCGCCTCGGCCGCCGCCACCAATGTGTTGTGCGACGCCGTGCAGTCATTGAAGCCACCGGCCGACGGGTCGGGAAGAACCACCGTCGTCGCCTCTACAATCGTTCCCTGTACCAGCAAGGACTCGCCCATCGCCAACGGGTACAACGCCGAGGACTCTGGCCCCTCCATACACAGCCCAATCCCGGTCCAAGGAAGAGGGTCGGCTGGCAGAGCGCGGGGGGCTCCTAGATAGACGCGCGCTTCACCGGCGCCGGGGGCCGAAACCACAATGTCCGACAACCCATCCGCATTGGTGTCACCCGCCGCGAATCCAGCGCCAACCTCTGCATCTTCCTGCCAACTGCTGCGCGTCCAGAACGGAGAGACCGAGTCGCCGGGGCCGCGCGTGGACGACCCAAGAATCAGCGAGACACTGCCCCCAATGTGGTCACACCCGAAGGTTCCGGCACGAGTGGCCATGAAGTCACTCAGCCCGTCGCCGTCTACATCTCCAGCACTCGCGAGTCGGTACCCAGGGCCCCTGCGCGACGCCCGACCGACGACCATTCGGCTCGGCGCCACAGCTTCGGGGGAAGTCGCCCCAAAGAACAAACCGAAGGCCCCAAATGGCCCGGTGGATGAGTAGAGAAACGACGCTGGCTCGGGTGCGGAGGCGACGAAGTCGGCAACCCCATCCCCATTGGTGTCTCCGGCGGCAATCGCTGCATATCCGGCCGCCGTTCCGGCCGGCTGGCCAAGCGAGAAGGTGTCTGACAGCCAAGACCGCGTCGCCTGCACTGGGTGCATGAGGTCACCGTTGAGCGGGCCGCTATACAGGCCCACAGCGCCTCGCTGGTCCACGCCTTCAAAGGCAGGCTGCCGCTCGGAAGGCGTTCCTCCCACAACCAAGTCGGGCTGCCCGTTGCCCGTTACGTCCCCCACAAGTGCAATGCTGGTCCCCGCAGAGCCGCCTTGAATGGCGACGTCAGCCCGCACGGACACCAGGTGTGAGCCAGATACCGGGCCATAGAACACCCACGCCGAGCCGTCGGCTGTCGGGTCGAAGGGCTCACCGAGGACAAGGTCTACACGCCCGTCCGCGTCCAGGTCGCCCACTGCCACGCTGGTTCCTAGACCGCCCGCTGCGTGCTGACTGGTGAACACGGCAGAGGCGCTGTCCACGGTGATGTCCCCGATGAGCGGGCCGTCGAACCGGTACACCGCACCCGCGCTCGGAGCCGCTACGACAAGGTCCATCAGCCCATCTGCGTTGAAGTCCCCCGCGGACATCACCGTGCCGAACGACGCATCCTCGCCATGCAGCGTGGCCAACGCGTCGTCTGTCGATTGCTCCCCGACCACCGGTCCCGCGAACACCCACACGTCTCCCGCACCCGCGATGACAACCTCGGAGCACCCGTCCCCGTTGGTGTCTGTCAGCAACGCCGCCTCACCGAACGCGCCTGGACTGCCGGTGAGCACGGCCTCACCGTCCACGTAGCCATCTACAAAGAACTCCTTCGACCCCACGAACCCGTCTGGCCCGGCCACGAAACACGCGCAGTCTGTTGTGGTTGCGTCTCCGTCCGCACAGTCCCAGTCGTTCTCCACCATTCCCGCAATGGGACCGCAGGTCGGTAGCGGACTGGCTGTGCTTCGGCCTGACCCATCGCCGTCGCCGTCTGGGTACAAGAGCCTGCGAAGGCCCTCGTCAACGTCACCATCGCAGTCGTCGTCCGTGCCATTGCACGTCTCGACCCCACTCGGATTGACCAGCGGGTCCGAATCATCACAGTCAGCCCCGTCGACCAACATCCCGCTGGGAATGGCACACGCACGGCCGGCCTCAAGAACCGCTCCGAACCCGTCGGTGTCTGCATCTTCGTAGAACGCGATGGCGTCAATCGCCTCTTCGTCTACGCTGCCGTCACAGTTGTCATCCACGTCATTGCAGACTTCCTCGGCACCTGGACGAATGCGCACATCGTCGTCGTTGCAGTCCAGGCTGTTGGTGCGGGTTGACGGAGGTGCTGTACACGCCCAGCCGGCAGAGACGTCTCCGCCGAAGCCGTCTGCGTCTCGGTCGACAAAATACTCCTGCTCCCCCAGCGAGCCCGGCTCATCGACCTCACCGTCGCAGTTGTCGTCGACATGATTGCAGGTCTCCTCAGCGGACGGACTCACCAGTGGATTCCAGTCGTCACAGTCGAGCGCATTGGGCACCATCCGTTCCGGTGCGATGCAGGCCCAGACCGAGACATCGGGTTGGCCAAAGCCATCACCGTCGGCATCGACGAAGAACTCACTCTCGTCTTCGGAGCCACGGTCGTCCACTAGGCCATCACAGTTGTCGTCCACTCCGTTGCAGCGCTCGGCGACCGTTGGGCCAATGTCCGCATTGGCATCATCACAGTCATCGCCTCCACACGACACCGCGACAACACCGTCACTGTCTGCATCACAGTCATCCGGCGCTTCACCCAAGAGCGGAACGCTGACCGAGTCCGATGCGACCTGTACGCCGGGATGACACCCCGCAGCCGGCACGGATGCGCCGTCGGCTTGGATGACGAGCTGTCCGTCCTCGGGGTCGGCTTGGGAGTCGAGACCCACTGCGACCGTCAGACTCTCACCCGCAGAGAGGGTGACCGGTTGCCACGCCTCCACAAGCCTCCACGCGGTGCCTTGCACGCGAATGTCGGACACCCAGGCATCTCCATCCCCCTGGTTTTCCACAATCACGTCCACGTCGCCACCGTCTGTACTGACGACAGACGCAACCAAGGAGACTGAGGCCTGCTCGGCCGGACCGACCGTGGCTGCTATCAGCGTGAGCACCCTCACCAGACCGAGCCGACGTCGCATGTGTTCCTCCACCACTGCGGTGTAACCGCGCCGCCCCATCCTTCAGGTGGATGTACGATGAGGACGCAGAGCTTCTACACTAAACAGCGCACAAGCCAGCCAGATCACCGCAAAGCAGCCAGCGCGCACTGGACCAAACTCCTCTCCATACACAGCCACGCCCAACAACAACTGAAGCGTTGGCGCCAAGAACTGAAGGAAGCCCAGAGTGGACAGCGGGACCCGCCGTGCCGACGCCACAAACAGCCCAATCGGAACCGCCGTGGCTAGGCCAGTGAGCAGGATGAGACTCGCTATCCACGGAGAGGCGGTCGCAAGCGCGCCCCCACCCCGCCAGACCAGCACGCCAAGCGCCACAGGAATCAAAAACCCAAGCTCAAGGGTGCTGCCGACCATCGCACTCGCCGGCGCCTGTTTGCGCACCAGTCCGTACGAGCCAAACGAGCCGGCCAACACCAGCGCAATCCACGGCAACGTGCCGGTTGCGATGACAAGCCCCAGCACTCCAAGTCCTGCCACCCCCACCGCAGCCCAGCGCAGGCGCGACAGCCGTTCCCCCAACAGTAGGGTTCCCAACAGCACATTCAGAAGTGGATTGAGGTAGTAACCAAGGCTCGACTCCACCATGCGCTCGGACTCAACGGCGTACAGAAACACCAGCCAGTTCGTACAGATGAGCAGGCCCGACAGCGCGAACCACCGGAGCTTGCCGCGGTCTGCCAGTAGACGGCGCACCTCTGGCCACTGTCCGAACAGTAGAGCCCCCAAGGCGAAGGTCACCGCACCAAACACCAGGCGGTACAGAGTCTGCTCCACGCTCGGAACCGAGCCGAGCTGCTTCCAGAAGATGGGCAGTAGGCCCCATAGACCAAACGCTAGCACCCCGTACACAATGCCCGTTCGCTGACTTGAGGGAGAGGTCATGTTCAGGTCCACCTCAGTCTAAAAGTCGCGAAATCCAGATAAATCGTGCGCTTCCACCCGGATGGCTTATGCCGCCGGCCCCAAAGGACAAGCCCCATGGAAGACTGGATTACTCTCGACCAGGACGTGATTCCTGGCGACCCGGATTCGGTCTTGTACTTAATGAAGTGCCAAGACGAGTACACCATTTTCGTCAACGGCCGTGAGCTGATGAGCAACGGCATGCATGGGTCCGAAGACGCCCTGGCTGACGAAGCCTGTGACCTAATAGCAGACCTGACAGGTGCCCGGATTTTGGTCGGTGGGCTTGGCCTTGGCTTCACCCTTGCGGCAGCCCTACGGCGCGTAGACGAAACCGGGCGCGTGACGGTGGCCGAGCTCATCCCAGCCGTCGAGCGCTGGAACCGAGAGCTCATGGGCGTCGCCTCAGGACACCCCCTGCGCGACTCACGCTGTGACGTGTACATCGGCGACGTTGGCGCGGTCATCGACATGCCTCCAGAGCCGTGGACCGCCATTCTGCTGGACGTCGACAACGGCCCCAAGGCGCTGACCCGTCCGTACAACACCTGGCTGTACTCGCACGCTGGCTTGAAGGCCGCCTGGGACGCGCTGGTTCCCGGAGGCGTGCTCGGTATCTGGTCGGTATTGGACGACGATGAGCTGAGCGACATGCTCGAAGCGCAGGGCTTCGATGTTGAGGTCATCCAGTACGTCGAGCGCGGACGGGCCACACCCGACAATAGTGGCCAGCACATCTTGTGGATGGCGCAGAAGCCCTCCTAGCCTGGGTCTACGACGACCGAGTCTGGGGCCACGCCGACCGAGGTCGGGGCTACGACGTCGGAGCTAGGGGCGCTGTCGGACTGTTGGGATTCGAGGAAGTCCGGGTGAAAGCCGCTGGCCAACACAGCATCCGCTGTGAAGGACACTTGGTTGATCTGCTTCGGCCACTTCCACGACCACCACGCTCCAAGTACCAGCGGCATGACCGGTACCATCGCCATCATTAAGCAGCCGATGCCTGGGTAGTCGGACGCCACGAGCACGAAGAAGACCGCAGCGGTGAACGCTACCAAGACGCTCGCAATGATGACCATGCCGGCTTGTCCCGTGCGTCGCTCATGGTGCATGTGGGCCGAGCACATGTGCGCCTCAAAGTAGTAGACCTTCCTGGACATAAAGAACAACGGCCAGAAGATGAATAACCAGAGAACAGAGCCTGGGCTCGTCTTCGTAAACGACAGCCGAGTCTTCTCCACGCCCGGCTCCGCACACACCGGACAGCACGTTGGCAGGGCCGACCCGATTGGGATCAGTAGGTTGCCCCCTCGCCACTCGAGCACCTTCGCCACTCCGGCCGACTTTCGTGCAGCCGCCGCTTTCGCAACCGCCGGAAGGAGCGCTTCATAGGACTTCGCAGGCAGTGGAATGTGGCCAATGGACACCTTGCGCGGATGCTGCCGAACATCCAACAGCTCCTGCTTGCACCATCTGCAGCGTGAACACCGCACCACAAAGTGCTCTGCACCTGGCTCCAGCCGGTCTGGATACGGCTCGGTGGCCAACCAATCGGCAATTGCCTTGTCTGGGTCCACCTCAATGCCATCCGCCAGCGCATGCGCAGCGTGGACAGCATGTCTGGAGGGAACGGTCGACCCCAAGTCCGCGTTGAACATGCCTGCAATGCGATTGGATGCTGGACTGTCGCACGACGGACAGGTGGCCCGGGTCCAAGGTAGAAGTCCTGTCGCTAGGCCCGCGGTGACGCCCAAGAGCATGTTCATCACATGCGGTTCGGCTCCTACCGGGACCCACTCTCCACCCGGCATTGGCCGTCCGATACCAGAGGTGTACTCAACAAACCATGCCGCGAAGTCCCATGGAAACGGAGCCACAATGCCACCGATGCCCAGGTACAACAAATACCAAGACAGGGGTAGAACCGTGGGTATGCCTAGGAGCAAGAACGCACCCGCCCACAACGAGCGCCGTGGCCCAATCAACGCGACGTGCAGTCCATACGGCACCGCTGCGGCACCCGCGAGCAACATTCCGCCGACTTCTTCTTCGCCGTACATCCACCCAGATGGCGAGTTGTACGCCACCAGCGCTCCAACGATGGCCGCGCCTAGGACCCCGAGCACAATCAACACGACCTGAACAACGGTCCCGACCGGACGCGGCGTGGGTCCAGCCAGTCGGCTGTCTGACTCAAGGACGTTCCATACTTCCGACATCAACAGCCTCCGGGAGGTCGCCCCTCGCACTCAACCTGAACGCGTGCCCTAACCGGTCGTGGCAATCCGCTCCATTCCCGCAATGAACGGGCGTCCCTTGGCAATCGCCGCCTGCACATACTCCAGCTTCAGCGAGTCGCTGTGAAACTGCGCGCTCACCCACTGCTCGGTGACCCAGACAACATCCGCATCTGTCGCATCCGGCCGCACGTCGTAGCGCTTGCACCCAGGCATCTGGCGGTGGTTGGAGGGAAGCGCCTCCATGAGGGCCGCCCGGTCCCCCGCTGTGGCCGTGAACTTGCCGATGAGCCCGTAAGTAGCGGGCTGAACGCGGGTCTGGTCGCGGAGCTGATGCAGCATAAGCTGGTTTCCGTCCGGGTCTACAAACCCCACCATCTGGCACACCGGCGAGTTGATGATGTCGGAGACGAAGACCACCCCCAACCCCTTGAGTCGCTCCATCTCGCCAACAAGGTCGAGCACCTCAAACACCACGTTTCCGCCAAGAGGCGCGTCTGGAACCCCGTCGAACAGCGCCAAACAGCCGCCGTTCGGCAGGTCGTACTCAATCCAGTTCATCGCTCCGCCGCCGCCGTTGAGCCCAAGGGTCAGGCCGAGGGTGTCTTCGTAGAAGGCGCGCGTGCGGGTGACGTCTTTCATAGGCAGCCAGGTGAAGGCAATGCGGTCGTACATGGACTCTCCAGAGAACAGTTTTCCGCCCTCTAACCGCTCGCTCCTAAACATCCGCCTGCCAGGTGACGACGACCATCAGTGCACCTTCCTCTCCCCAGAGCGGTGTCACGTTTCTCCCCACCTTGAGGTACACATGAACTGGGCCGCATTCCCCGCGCCAATGGGACTTCTCCTGTTGGTCCTGACATCCACCGCCAGCGCCGTTGAGGTCTGCTACACCGAAGGGGGCGACGCAACGCCCCTGGCACTGGTCAACAACGCCGTCATCAACAATGGCGAACTTCAGGTCACCGCCGACCTTAACACCCAGTCCGGAGCCATCTGGTTCAACGAGAAGGTCTCCACATCTGGTGAACTCCACGCGTATTTCGAAGCCAACATTACCTCGCAAGGAGCCGGCGCAGACGGCGTTGCGTTCGTCATGCAGAACGAGAGCGCATCAACCATTGGCGCCTCCGGTGGCGGCATTGGCTACAACGGCCTCGCCCGTAGCATCGCGATTGAGTTCGACACCTACACCAATTCAGGCGACCCCGACGACAACCACATTGGCCTGGTCACCGGCGGCAACGCCACCTCACACACGGCCACCTACACACCCGCCTGGACCCTTGAGAATTCTCGCACACATGTCTGGGTAGACGTCGTCAATGGCGTGATTGAAGTGTACGCCGCCCAGACCAACGTCAAGCCAGCCTCGCCCGTCATGACTGAGACCGTTGACGTTGCCGGCATTCTCGGAGACGACTTCTGGGTCGGCCTCACCGGCTCGACCGGAGGGTCCAAGTCCCGTCACGCCTTCCCAACCGTCACCATGGCCGACAGCGCAATCGGCGACGACGACGGCGACAGCATTCCTGACGTCTGTGAAGATGGCGACGACGACGGTATTCCACAGGGCAAAGAGATTCGAGACCAAGCCCTCTACGGCGACGTTGACGGCGACGGAATCGATGCTGTAGATGACGACGACAGCGACGGCGACGGCGTCTCAGACGCAGATGAGGGAGCCGGAGATGCCGACCAAAACGGCATTCCCGACTACTTCGACCCCGCCTATTTCCCAGAGTCCGGCGTCAACGCCTGTGCCGACGGCCTAGATAGTGATGGGGATGGATTGGTCGACTACGACGACCCCGACTGCACCTGCGATGCGGACCTCTTCGCCAACTTTGAGGTCACCAGCCTCATCCTAAACCCGTCGTTCCAAGACCAGATCGACGGAAACTGCCCGAACTCTCCGAGTCAGATCACTGGCTACGCGGAACACTGGAGCCAAGCGACTGGGGCCACCTCGGACTACTTCGCGTGCGGGTTCTACTACTCAGGATTTGGCGCGATTGAAGGCGAGTTCCCCGCTGGAGACGCCTGGGTAGGCGCGCTCTCCAACGGCAGCTACATCGAGTACATCGGCAACAACACCGTTGAGCCGCTTATCTCCGGACAAGAATACACCTTGGAGTTCTGGACCGCGGTCCCCAGTGCCACCTCCTACGGCGGCGCTTCGGCAGGCGACATCACCGTGTTCGGAACCACGGCCACGTCCTTCCCGCTCAACACCAGCGGAGACTTGGAGACCGACGCCAACATTCCGCAAGACGTCTTGGTGCGCATTCCGGTTGACCTGCAGCCGTCCGATGGCTGGGTCAAGGTCTCGACCACATTCACCCCAACCAGCGACTACGCCGGCATCATCATTGGCCCGGGTGCCGCCATGACCCACCCCGACTCCGGGTACGTGCACTTGATGTTTGACGAGATCAACATCAACCACACCGAAGCCTTCAGCGCCACAATGGGCGTCGGCGGTGATGCAGAATCCGGCTACGCCCTGAGCGCTCCGCAGGTCGAGGGCGTTTCCTACCAGTGGTTCCTCGACGGCCAAGCCATTGATGGCGCCACAAGCTCCGACTACGACATCCCGCAAGAGTCTTTGGCAAACGGCCAGTACACCGTTCGTATTGACGACGGAAACGGCTGCACCTTCACCGAGGAAGACGCTCCGCTCATCATTGAAGATGCCCAAGGATTCGACGAAGACGGCGACGGCATTGACGACGACAACGACGCGTGTCCCGCCGGCGAGAGCGGCTGGGTGAGCACCCCACAGACCGACTTCGACGGCGACGGCTGCCAGGACGCAAGCGAAGACGAGGACGACGACAACGATGCGGTTGCCGACGTCAGCGACAACTGCCCCACCGGCCTGATGGGCTGGGTCGCTGACAACACCAGCGACCACGACGCCGACGGCTGCAACGACAGCGACGAAGACGAGGACGACGACAACGACGGCATCTCAGACGGTGACGACTCCTGCGCAACCGGAGACATCGACTGGTTCTCAGACAACGAGTCTGACCATGACGCCGACGGCTGCCAAGACTCCAGCGAAGAAGACACAGACGACGACAACGACGGTATCAGCGACGCCGCCGACATCTGCGCACGAGGAACGACCGGCTGGCTTAGCGCCCTGGACAATGACCGTGACCAAGACGGCTGCAAAGACAGCGATGAAGACACAGACGACGACAACGACGGCGTCTCAGACACCGATGACGCCTGCGCCACCGGTGAGATGAGCTGGGTCGCTGGCCCAGAGACCGACAACGACTCCGACGGCTGCCAAGACTCCAGCGATGAAGACACAGACGACGACAACGACGGTATCAGCGACGCCGAAGACGACTGTGCCCGCGGCGACGCCATGTGGGCCTCAAGCCCCCTCACCGACTACGACGCCGATGGCTGCCGAGACGACAGCGAAGAAGACGCAGATGACGACAACGACGGCGTCTCTGACACCGAAGATGCCTGCGCACTCGGCGATGGCGGCGAAGACCAAGACGGCGACGGCTGCTCCGACGACGAAGACGATGACGACGACAACGACGGCATCTTGGACGCAGCAGACAGCTGTCCAAACGGCCAGAGCGACTGGACCAGCGCCGAAGAGACCGACCTCGACGCCGACGGCTGTAGCGATGCGGAAGACGACGACGTTGACGGTGACGGCCTGAGCAACGACGACGAAGGTGCAGGCGACCCCGACGAAGACGGCCTGCCCAACTTCCGCGACACCGACTCTGATGACGACGGCATGACCGACGACGAAGAAGTCGACCCACTCGTCGGAACCGACCCGTACAGCTGGGACACCGACAACGACAGTCTCTCCGACCGTGAAGAGCTCTTCGTCACCGGAACCGACCCGCTCAACAGCGACACCGATGACGACGGCAGCGAAGACAGCACCGAGCTGCTCGTCGGCACAGACCCGCTCAACCCGGACAGCGACAACGACGGCATCTCCGATGGTGACGAGATCGACGAAGGCACCAATCCGAACCGGTCCGACAGCGACAACGACGGCATCTCTGACGCCGATGAGCGCCTAGAGGGAACCAACCCCCTCGATGGAGACTCCGACGATGACGGCGTGCGAGACGGTGACGAGCTCGACGACGGAACCGACCCCCTGGCCGCAGACAGTGACAACGACGGCATGACCGACGGCGACGAGCGCGACAACGGCACCGACCCGATGGACGATGACAGCGACGACGACGGCTTGAACGACGGCGACGAAGCCTACGCCCAGACCAACCCCATGGACGATGACAGCGACGGCGACGGCCGCAAGGACGGCGATGAGGTGAACAGCCTGACCGACCCGAACAGCGACGACACCGATGCTGACGGCATGACCGACGGCGAGGAGTACGTCAACGGAACGGACGCCCTGCTGGCCGACACCGACGGCGACGGCCTCGATGATGGCGAAGAAGACGCCCTGGAGACCGACCCAAGAGTTGTCGACACAGACGGCGACGGCATGAACGACGGCGACGAAGTCGACTACGGCTCTGACCCGCTGACTCCCGGTCTCAACGGAACCCTGGCTGGCGGAAGCTGCTCGGTGACCGGTGGCTCCGCGATGGGCTCCTTGTGGATTGTCCTAGCCGCGGGCCTCATCCGCCGCCGCCGCTCCACTCAGCGCTAGTCCCAACGACGCGTCGTCCTGACCGCCCTCCAGAGAGACTCTCTCTGGGGGGCTTTCCCGTTTCACGAACACTCGCTACAGATGACGGCAGACTTACATTCCTCTTATTGCTCTTCCAGGCAGAGTAAACTGGACGCAGGAGTTGGCGCACCGACGGCTCCTACTCTGGGGAGAGACATAATGGTCCTGCGTTCGCTCGTGCTCTGCGCACTGTTCACCGCCACGGCATCCGCCGCGGACCTCGACTCTGACGGAGTTGACGACACCACGGACAACTGTCTAGGCATCGCAAACGCCGACCAGGCAGACGTCAACACCGACG
>OJBS01000120.1_pt1 | contig 33683 bp, 48 predicted proteins | sample 1590941 | NCBI WGS metagenome assembly OJBS01 (sample SAMN05416785, study PRJEB24817) | seawater metagenome | isolation source: Sea water | place: Canada:Atlantic | collected 2013-11 | reverse complement strand
TACTCTCGCTGCCATCGTCTCCAAATCCTCCTGCGTCTGAGGCGAATAGGTAGGCGACGTAATCTTTTCCGGTTGAACCGTTATTGTTTAAGAAGCCATCCACCGTAAAAGTTGAATCAGTTACTCCCCAAAAATTAGTAGACGCATGACCTGCGCCAGTAAGATTTAGTTCAAGATACTTATTTACACCTGTTCCGATATGGTAGACGTACCAAGCATCAGCAAAACTTGTTCCTTTAACAATTATGAAAGCGGGAGTGCTGCCTAAATTATGAGAGATTGTTCTAGCGCCTGAAGTTGTGTCAGATGAATAAGTCACAACATCAAAGAACTTCTCAGCCTTGCGGAATGTCCATGAGCATTGGTCGTAATTTGAGGAATTAAACCATCCTGAATAAAACCCTGCTGTAAATCCGTTTGAGTTAAAAGAAGACACATCTGTATACGGAAGCTCTGCCGCTGTCGCATTGCTCTGAAGAAGTTTGCCTACGCCTCTTTCGGTGTCAAAAAGGCCATGAGGTTGAGCATCGCCTCTGGATTTTAGCCAAACCAAACCTCCCTCTCCTGCAAGATCAACGCCGTTTGTAACTACATTGCCTGCTGCCGATGTCCCTTCATACAAATAAGTAGAGAAGACATCCTCTACGTACAGAGGGTCACCACCTGCACTACCTGCAGCCGCTGTTAGAGCTTTAGTTAATTTGCTCATGCGTTACCCCTTAAACGTAGCTGCCAGTGTAAGCGCCGTAGAGTACGGAGGAGACTTTCCAGAACACCAGTGTGTCTTTCGCAGTCAGTGTGGGTGCGACATTTCCGCCAGAGGTTACCCAAGTCATTGTAGGCCACGTTACCGTGTAGCTCGCACCTGCTTCGAGCTGTAGGACAATAGCATCACCAGAGCTTAAAGAGTCTGTGAAGGTCGTGTTAGCCGCTAGAGTCTTGGTCTGTACTGCGCCGTTGGTAGCGTCAAAGGCCACACCTGACAGAGCGTATACAGTGTCTCGCACTGTCTTGTTCGTAAACGTGTCAGTGCTAGTCGCTGTGACCAGGGCTGTGACGCCGTCTAACAGGTTAAGCTCTGTGGCAGTTGAGGTGACACCATCAAGAATATTCAGCTCTGCCGTAGTGACAGTAGCACCGTCGAGGATGTTTAGCTCTGCGGCAGTAGAGGTTACCGCAGTACCGGCAATCTTAAGCGTAGACAGGTTAGGCGCAATTGCCGTAGTGCCATCTAGCAGATCATCTAGCAAGTCTAGGTCAGTATTGAGCTTAGTGCCCCAGGTGTCGTCAGATGCACCGACCTCGGGTTTAGTTAAGCCATAGGTTGTGGTGGTTGTATCAGCCATCGTTAGTCACCTCGGTAATCAGATTCCGTCCAGGTCTCGGACGCATTAATTTGCTCTATCCATTTGTACCTAGCGAACGTGCCGACGTCTGTGTCGGAGGTATCACTAGCAGCGAATGGCCTAATTCTAACATAGTTTATTGCTACTGAAGACGTAGAGGCTGCTGCTGCTGTTCCAACAATAGCCAGGAATGCCTGAGCCGTGCCTGTTGCAGTGCTCGTGTCTGCTATATCACCTAGCCTTACTCGGACACCTACCATCGCTGTAGAGGCTGCTGAGGCGTCTGCTACTGCTGAATTCTGGATGCGCTCGTAGTCAGCCTGTGTAACGCTAGACGTGACAGAGACAGCAGATGCACCCTCCCAGATCTCTGGGTAGCCGTAGCGGGCCTCGCTGTACGGTCCGGTGCCGTAGCCTAGACGACGCCTTACTAGCCTTGATGTGCCCGCAGATGTCGCAGTAGTAGAGGCAGACACCTGGAAGACATAGAACCCGGACACGGTAACAGAGGCCGCTGAGCTATCTGCTACGGAGGACTCATATACCTGCGGATAGCCATACCTTGCTACGTTGTATGGACCAGTGCCGTAACCGGCTCTCAGCGCCATTAGTCTAGCGTGATGTCCAGATCACCAGTAGGGATACGGAAGACGTCCCCTGTGGCAATAGCCTTGGCAGTCGTCAGCACCGCATGGACTAGCATAGTGCCGCCGCTAGAGGCAGTGAATACGCCAATATGGCTCACCGTGCCCCAATCCGCAGTAGCAGCAGGAAACTCTACCGCGCCACTGTTACTTGCGGTATCACCTGTTACGGTGAACGTGGCCGCTGTGCGAGCGTATGAGCCGCCTGTGACCTCTGTACCGGCAGCGCCAGTGTCAGTAGGGTCAGATGTAAAGAGGCCGATATACCACGCTGTAGGGCGTGTGACTGAACCTGCTGTTAGTCCCCAGTTGAGGACGTCTGTCTCGAACGAGTTAGTAAAGCTCATCTAATAGCTCCTGATCTTTAATCGTAAACCAGAGCCGCCAGACTTGGCTTTATCGCTCTGCAAATTAGTTCCTGCTACAGCACCAGAGTATAACACACTCCAGACCTGCATTCGGGCGTCGTCCTTCAAGTATGGGGCTGACTGAGTCAGCGATCCGTACAGGTAGGCATCCGGTGACATCTCTAGCAGCCAGTTGGAGGCGTTAGAGTCTGATAGCTGTTCTAGCTCTGCGTAGTACAGTAGCTCACCGCTATAGGTAGTATCGGGCGTAGGATAGACCTCTATAGCCTCACCTGACACAGCGTAGTAGCGTGGCTTGCCCTGAGCGTCGTTAGTGTCCATGCGGTATTGCAGCATGTCGTCTAGCGATAGCAGCTCTAGCCTTGATGATCTGCCGTCGTCCAGGTGGAAGCGTACAGGCTCGAGGAAGTCTGCCGGTAGCTGAGAGTACCTGGTGTCTATCTGACCCTCGGACCGCTTCTGCATCTTGTAGTGACGCACCTCACGCTCCATCTGGGCCTCTGCTAGAGAGATGAACGTAGGGATGATCGCCGTTAGATCGTCCCGGTTGAGGAAGTCAGCTATTGTAGACTTCAGCTCTGTGTATGTTGTGATTGCCATGGTTGTGTCCTGTTTACATCATGCCCATTGCGCCAAATAGATAGTCTAGTACGCCTCGCTTCTCGCCATACGCGCTCTTCCTGAATAAATCCTCTGGAAGCTCTGGAGCAAGCAAGCCGCCTGTGGGATCTAGTCTACGGACCCCGGCGTTTATATCACCCATAGTATTCGCCATGTTTGCCATGACTCCGCTTTCTGGAGATCTCATCATTTGAGGCCTGGGCTGTAGCTGAGTTCTCATCTGCGGATCAGTGTACTTGTCCATCGTAGGAGAGGCCATAGTGCCGCCTGCTCCCGCCAAACCTGTTACTCCTAGCAATCCCTTTGATGTGACCGAAGGCTTGAAGCTAGATTCAGCAGTAGACTTAATGTCTCTTACATCTCTGCTAGGGTTATACCATGAAGGCGTCTCAATGCCGCCCGCTAGCTCAACCACTCGATTTCTAGCCTGGTCTTGAGTCAGATTGCCTTTAAGGTAATCGTTCTGTATGGCATTGACAGCAGCGGCATTCTCCTTTGTCTTGAATCCTGCCGGGAACAATCCTCTTACATTCTCCCAGGCGATTGACTGCATCTGTCTAGGAAGCACTCCTGCCTGACCTGCTGCCTGCCTGTAAGCGTCAGCGTATAGGCCGTAAGTTCCCTTCGCGCCGGTCTTGGACGAGCTAGCAGAGCCTGTGCCAAAGTTATGCGCCACTGGCGTAGACTTACCGCTAAACGGCTCTAGAAGTCCTGCTGCGACTGCGTGGGTATCAATAGTTACATCACCGAACTCTGCATTCGGGTCGATGATATTGTTATAGAAATTTCTTACCTTATGCATACCGCCCATCTGCTGTGAGATGTTATCCATGCTAGGGTTTTCTAGAACATTGATAGCCTTGCCGATCTCTACGTTAGATCCCCATCCAGTGCCTTTAGGCTCGCCATTGGCCTTTGTCGCAAGGTCCATGAATTGACCGTCTGGGCTTACTATTCTGTGTGTACGAGGGTTGTGCGCTTCGTCATATGTGCGGACCCATATAGCCTTTTGATTCTGTGTCAGATCCTCGTAAGGCTTGCTCAGTACAGCATCAACGTCCTTTGCATACTTAGGATCACCATAGGTTATACCTATCTGACCTTTCATCTCTGGGGTAAGACCTGATTTGGTTTTATTCTGGACGATGTCTAGAACACGCTCAGCCAGGCTTACATTCATGTACCAATCTTTTTGGGGCGATAAAGCAGCTAGTACACCGGCCACCGCTTCCCTCGGTGCTCTAAATTGCTCAGCAAACTGACCTGCTATCTTGTTTGCTCCGTCATACCATAGCTTCGCCTGATCTGCCATGTGAGCAGGGGTCTGATCATATAGGTACAAGAGATTGTCTGATATCTGATCTCTGAACGACTCGGCCTGACTTTCTGCGTTCTTACCCATCGTTGGCATATTGTACTGAGACATCAGGCCAACATTCTTATCAAAGGCAGGGCCAGAGTTAGCCATAGCCTCCAGGTCCACTATTAGGTTTTCCTGTAATGGGTTCTCAGTTGCAGCCTTCGCAGTCGGGAATCGCGTAGCAATGCGTCTGGTTTCAGGCGTTAGTAATCCACCCGCCCCTTTAACGAATTTCATCACCCCGGCTTCTGCGTCATCTTCTGGCGCAGCTAGAGCTGCAGCCCCTAGCAATCCTGTGGCCGTACCAATTTTACCTGCCCTTGGAGTAGGTGTTTGCCTGGGTGCAACCTGGCTAGACTGATTAGCAGCCCTGGTGATTGATGACCGTAGAGGTGTGCTCACTTCGTAGTTGTCTATCTGGTCAGACAGAGCTGTATCAATGGCATCTACCGGGTTGTCGAACCCTAGCCAATCGTCCTTATCCAATGCCTTGAGGATAGATCTAGACTTAGGGTCGAACGCATCAAGGTTATCCATTACGTTGCCAATAGACGCATCTGCATCAAAGCTAGTAAAGAATTGATCCTTGATAACCCGAGCTATGTTGGTTAGCTCAGACGCCAGTAGTTTTGCCGCTGCCATGTGATGTCCTCATGTACCGATGACATGAGTATAACACAGACTAAGCGATCCCTCGGATGTTGCGACGGATAGGTGCTCCCCAGACGTGTGTAGGCTTGTAGCCCACTGCCAGGTAGCGGAAGGAGTCTGCTGCGTGAGAGGTCCAATCGTGTAGGGGTCTGCCACGCCATGCCTTACCGTTCTCGTCCCAATCCCGGCGGTACTGCCTCAGAGCGTCAATGCCACGTTCGCAGCGCTCTTGGTCAAACCAACACTGCGGGATCATTGAGCGCACCTGCTGTATGCCATCCTCGATGCTAAGCATAGGCGCGACTATGACGTTGCTCAGGCCTAGAGACTGCAATACCTCGAGCCTAGACTTGCCGGTGCCTAGCTCTTTGACCCGGACGTCGTGAGGCAGGATATGTTGGTCGTAAATGTAGCCTTTACCCTGGAGCACCTGCACATAATGATCTAGAGCGCAGCCAGAGTTCTCGTAATAGTCAATGATGCGGATCTCTTTGCCGATATACTGCGCAAACCAGATCACAGTAGTGTCGGCCATACCTAAGTCCCATGACGTCACCACCGAAGCAGACTTGTCATAGGGCACAGCGCAGAGCTTGCCGTCTGTCTTAGCCTGTAGCATCTCCAGAGCGTAGTAGCTGCCCTCAATGTGGATGCGGTAGTCACCCTCCCAGACGTGCTGATAGATGTCTGGGCGCTTCTCTAGATCCTCTAGCCTTGCCTGCTCTAGTACGTCAGGGAACCACGGATTGTCAGACCATTGAAGCTCGGCGATCTTAGCGTCCTTTGGTGGGTCCTCACGGAATCGCTTGTGCGTTGCTGAGTTCTTGCTCTCTGGGTTCCACGTCACCCAGATCTCTGAGTCGTGCTCTCGGACAGACGGTATGAGCTTCTGCCAGGCTGTCTCCGTTACGCTCTCTGCCTCATCAACCCAAGCCAGTAATAGCCGTGACTTAGACTTAAGAGAGTCTACGTTAGTGCGTAGGCCGGCGAAGGCGTAGTTGATCCTGCCGTCCTTGCTGCGTATGTAGCGCTCACCGATCTCGTAGTAGTCAGCCAGGAACTGCACAGAGTTGATAGCTGCCTTGATCTCCTCGAGCGAGGATTCACTGAGAGAGTTGAGGTGCTCACGTCCACAGAGGATGATGCCTGCCCTGCCCGCCTTGCCTTCCTGGTAACCCCTTAGAGCTGTCATTAGAGCGAAGGTGCGAGTCTTGCCAGATCCACGGCCACCATAGGCACCACGGTATCTAGCTTTGCCCTCGAAGACAGGTACTAGCTTGTCTGGGATCTCAATCGTCGCTGCTGTCATCTGCCCGCACTCCACGCAGTACAATACTGGTCGGAGCCAATGCGCCGTCAGAGCTTGTCACGTCCTGCTCAACGCGATCTGAGTAGCCGTGCTTAGTCAGTATCAGCTTAGTGATAGTCGGGTTGAAATCGCCTGTTAGACCGTTAGAGAACAGCTCCTTGGCTTGTCTAGCCATCAGGTCCTCTAAAATGTCCGAAAATTCTTGGTTCTCGCCCTTCCACTTGTAGACAGTAGACCTTGATACATTTAGATACACAGACAATCCCTCAATGGTTGGGATAACTTCACCATGCAATAAATACTCTTTTGATGCGTATCTACCTGCCTGCTCTATTAGAGCGTCGGTCAGCTTAGATGGGCGTCCTGCGGTCATAGTCTTATTCCGTAGTGGCGTTCGAGGTGACGAACTATCTTGATGATCTCGTCGAAGTAGGTTTCTCTATCGACAGGGTAGCCTTTGCTGCGTAGGACGTCTTTGATCTCATCCCTAGTCAGTGGTATTGGCTTTTCCTGATCGAATACTATCATTTCGGTGGTTCTGCGCTACTTGCCTTTGGGCTTTCGCTTTTTGCCTTTTCCGTACATGACTTAGTCTCCTGTTTGCCCTTACCGAATATCTGGTCCCAGTTAGACTCGAGCTTGTCCTTGTCTATCTTGAAGGGCCGTCTGCCTGAACCCTTACCCATATAAGTCACCGTGCTTAGGATCTGCCGCAGGATTAACCTGCCTCGAGTGCCTACTTACTTGGCTATGCCCGGCACATATACCTGTTGGTATCTTCTCAATCTTACCACCATTTGCCAAGAATTGCATAACTTCTTGATCTAACTGCTTTTGCACTGATCGCTTGTCAACAAATACTGGTGTCTCTCTTTTTCTAAAATCCATATGCGTGCTCTTTTAGCGGGTTCCAATCAGAGTTGTCTATCTGATCTATGCCCTTACGCTTTCTCTCGTCTCGTCTAGCGAGCACTACCTTAAGGTTCTTACGGTCGCTGTACTTCATTCGCTCACCACGGTCTAGGGCCGCTTTGGCTATCATGATAAGGCCATCGTCTGCGTCCCTGGTCTTCTTTAGCATCCAGTGAGGATCGTGCTGCATCTCTCGTTTCTCGGAGAATAGCATGTCTATCGGTAACCCTATAGCCTCTACCAAGTCTCGACCATTGGCTCCGCACGAATGACAGTGAGCCAGGACCTTGCCGTCCTTCTCTGCGATAGACATTGACGGATTTTTGTCACCATGCACCGGGCAACATGCCGTATATTTGTCACCTGACTTGCGGACCTTATCAAGCCTGTCCAGAATTTCTGCGAGCATGTGCCCTCCTTATCATCTTGTGCTTAATGAAGCCAAGCACGTCATCGCTTTTAGGCTTCCTTGGTATCTTGTCTATGCCCCTTGGCCAGACCTTAAATTTCTCTTTATAGGTCCACGCTGCCCAACCCTCATTGAAGCCTTGGTCTAGGCTGTAGCCGAGCAGCTCCTGATAGAACCGGGTCTTGTCTTCCATCGTAACCTTCTCCACTTTCTGTAGGATCTGATCGTCGTGGTAAATAGACTCATTCTTTGGTATCTCGTAGCCGCAGCCAAAACAGCGTCTGCCGGTAAACAGTGTGCTGCACTGCGGACAGGTGTTCATTTTCGGCTCTTTCTCTTCTTTCTTTACCTGATTCTCTTCCCTAAACTTCTTCTCCCCATCATCGAGGCTGACCGGCACGATGTCCTCTGGGAATCCGTGCTTGCGAAGGTTGCCGCTAAAATCCAGATAAACGCTATCCTTCTTGCCACCAGACGCTGTGCGCCATATGCGGCCTGCTCTCTGCACGAACAGCAGCTTAGACTTCGTGGGGTACATACAGCAAAGCAAAGACACCCCTGGATCATCATATCCGACTGAGAGGATCATTGAGTTGCAGAGGAGCTGAAAGTCTCCTGCCTTGTGCGCCTCATACAGTGCTATGCGCTCGTCCTCTGGCGTGTATCCAGATATATGCTCTGCGGTAATACCGTTGGCATTAAGTGCCCGACAGAGAGCCTTAGACTGCTCTATTGATGGCGAGAAGCATATGCCACGCCTACCCTTGCCATGTAACTTAATATTCTCAATGACGTCGCCCTCAAGCACCGTGTCGGCCTCAATCGCCTTTGCCAATGCCTTGGGATCATAATCACTGCCACCTGTAGGTAGTGCTCTGGTCTTAATCTTAGAGGTGTCTATCGTGTGCCCGGCGTAGTAATTGGTCGGCACGAGGTAGCCTTGCTTGATCAGCTCACGAGGCGTGATGGGCACTACTAGGTCATTGAAAATCTTGCCTAATCCTTTGCTCAGCGGTGTCGCGCTAAGCCCCAAGTAGTAGGTGCCAATATTCCTTCGATCCATAAGTTCCTGAAGAGCACGGTAAACGGTGTGCGCCTCGTCGATTATCATGATCGAGTAGTCTGGGATATTCTTTTTGCGGATCAGTGTCTGCACCGAGCAGACTTGTATTAAGCTGTTAGGGTTATAGCGGTAGTCCTGACCCTGCATGACAGAGAAGTCAGCGCCTAGCTGCTCCAGGGCTGTGCATGCCTGAGATACGAGCTTAATGCGGTCGCAAACAAAGAATCCACGCTTGCCACGCTTAGCTGCCTCCATAAGTATCCAACAGGCCACTAGCGTCTTCCCGAATCCACAGGGTGCGCTTAGGATAGGTCGCTTGCCCGCAGCGAGGGATGCTCTGACCTGGTTGATGGCGTCAATTTGATGGGGTCTGAGTTCAATCACGATAGAAAATATGCCTGCCAATCTGCCGAGTAATGCTTAGCCTTTCGCCTTCTACCCAGTAGGGCTGCACGTCGTCCCGGTGGTAGTAAGTAGCGCCGTTCGTTATATCCACGAGATGACGCCAATTCACCGCAATACTGAGGGCTAGTGTGTATGCCTCTTCGTCTAGTATTACTTCAGGCTTACCGTCGCAGTAATAGCTAAAATGGCACTGATTTCGGACCATGTGGCCCATCCAGGTGCGACCTTGCTTGACCACCTCGCAGGGTGAGTTCGGGAATTTGTCAGATGCTATACGATTGATGATGACGTTAGCCACCCCAACTTGGCCCTCTAGATTCTCTGAGCGACTCTCGTAGTATATGGCAGTAGCCAGACAGACTATCGCGCTAATCACTTGCACACCTCGTTGTATGTGCGCTTGTAGTCAGGCCAACCCAGAGTCTGATCGGCCTTGTTGATCGCTACCATCTCACAGTACAGAGCAGTCTCGTGGCTCTCTATATCTTGATCAGTAGCACCTGCTATTAGCAACACAGTAAACAACAATAGGATTCCTGTAGAAGCCCAGATGGTTTGAAGTAAGCTCATAATGGCAGCTTCCCATTGTAGTGAAGATCAATGCAGCTCTGAGCGTAGGCCTTGAGAGTGTCGAACATTGCGTCGTGCAGCATTGTTTGAGCCTCTGTGCTGTCTTGCAGGGTTCCACGGAAGGCTAGTTTAAGAAGCGTCTCAGAGAGAGTGGCTGTGCAGATCTCGTTGAAGATTGCAGAGTCTAAGTGCTCACCGCAGTCAGCGAAGCAGAACATATCAACAAGCATGCCCTCTATGTCTTTATCAAAGACTATATCCCAATCAATGTGGTCTTCACGCTCGTAGTGAGCCAAGCCTTCTGTCTTGAGCCACTGGATGACGTTAACGCGATGCTCGAAGTTAGTTATGGTTATCATGTTGTTCTCCTTGGGTGTTTTCGTTGCTGTTGGGAGTATATTGCTCTAACCAAGGACTAGTGTCAACAGATTTGTTTACATTAATTAGCATCACTTTGTATCAATTACTCGCTCTCTGAGAATCGCCTGCTCAAAGGAATGGCACTCAGGGCAGTACCATCCGACCCGGTAGGGCACATAGGTGTCGTCTGTAGATCGGTGATTGAATCCGATTACTTCCCCGGCTATGTCTCCGCATGGGCAAGGTTTCTGGCTTAGGTCGTCCATTGCTAGTCCCTCATGTTAGGCGGGATATATCTCTCTATATCTGAGCCGTGCTTCTTTGCTAGCTCGACGATAAGCTCTCTTAGGGGTTTCATCTTCTCTATGCTGAGATCCCTTAGTATTTTGAGTTCAGACGCCTTAATGTGAAACTTGACTAACTGGTAGTCATCTTCCTCTGGCACTGTAAATTTAAACGGCTCTGGGAATTTAATAACATTGGTCATATTGTTTTCCTTTTTTGTTACTAGGATTTACAGGCAGCAGTGCCCATTTTCCCCCGCAAACACACCTACGGCATTAGGTGTTCTTACGGTCCTCGAAAGGAAGGCCACTAGACCTGGTACTCATTACGACGATCCACAATGGTGAACCGCTCCCCCGCCAGACTTAACTGGACGTTATTTCAATGCCTAACTCACGACCTGGTGTGTGTGTGTTTGCGGGTTCCTGTTGACATGGGCGGGTCAGCGCAGGAGTTTTAGGTCGCTCGTCTCTCCCATTTCTGGGGCTGATTTACAGGGTCAGCTAACCATGAGCCAAGAGTACGTCTGGCTTTGCCGCACGGTTATAATCAAATCTGGTAAGAAGATATGTTGATGAACACAACATATGGTGTACAATAGCCCTTGTCGGGTTTCTTGCTACACTTTCTTCGCAGTTGATCTAGCCGGGATTCAGGGCCTTAACACCCCACCGACATTTAACTTTTACAGATTACTCTTACGGAAATGATTCTGCAAGCGAAAATGTAAATTCATCAGTTATGCTTTAGCTATTTCTTTTTTGTTATTGTGGTATATTGCTACTAGGTTAATTCATTGTTCTCCCTTGTTGAATCAACCTTACGATAGAAGCCATTTGGACCCAGGCGTCAAACCCTGGGTTTTTTTATGCCTAGTGGAGCTGATCAATTTCGTCAGACTCCCAAAAGTCTAGCAACCTCACATAGCAGTCTGGGTTCTCATCAAAGAAGTCTTGAGTGGTTGAGATCATCACGGCCATCGTGACAATTGCCCGGAAGTCTTCGTGATCAATATTCTGCATGCGCTCGGTTAGCCAATCGTTGATCTCTTCAAAATCCATCATTTCGACTTCTGTTACTTCGCTCATCTGAACTTCCTCTCGTATAGCCGCTTCCGGTAATTAAAGATCTTTTTTACCCGCTTCAGGTAATCAATAGTAAATTTTCGTGGATTATTACCCACTTCAATTTGCTCTACTCGCTCTGCGCCTATCCTGGCTATAAGCCCCTTACGGTACTCTACGACGTTGCCTGAGAGATACCGATTGCATTTGACGCACTGGCTATGGCAATTCAACAAATGATATCTAAGGTGGCTTGCTGAGCCTCGAGATCGGTAGTGCCCGGCGTCAAACTTACCGCCCTGAACTGTATCGCCAGGTAAACATCCACAGCTTATACACTGCTTGTGCTTATCTCTGACCCGGATGTAGGAGTTGAATGCGACCTGAGCCTCTTTGATGTAATCTGAGGCGGTCTTGAGGGAGTCGAGCTTAGCCTTAGTGTCACGCTTAACGGCCTTCCTGGCGATCTCTTTGGCGGGCTTAGACCTGGTGAATTCTATTAGGTGCTCGAAGCTACAGAATGACTTTATGCCACCCATGACAGCTTCGTCTACCGGAACCTTCTTCTTGCAATGAGCACAGCGCCGGGTGCTACCTTTCATTGGCAAACTCAGCGACCAGTGCTTTGAGGTCCTCTAGATCGGCCAGTAGCCGGTCCAGATCTCTAAGCTTGTCCATAAACTCATCAACCTCGGTCTCGTCCATTTCTATATTAATCTTCACGCTTATACCTCGAGCGGTTCTCAATATGAGCTGCCTCGATGTCATCCTTGCTTTGGCCGTAGTAAACCACTGCCAGGTGCTCGTTAATCAAGGCCTTGTTAACCGTCTCTGTTTCGTTGCTAATGGTCCCAAGGTATCTACCGAACTTTCCTTTGTCTTGAGTTTTTAGAGTGTACGTTTCTCCAACCTGTAGGAATCTCTCAACAAACCTTTTGGCTGCGAGGCCCGCCGCTTTCTCTTCTTTGTCTCTGCTACGGCACTCGGGGCAATCCACACCAAAAAGACGGATAGACTCACCATGAATCCAAAGACCGAAACCAAGAGAAATATCCAATACAATTGAGTCACCATCAATCACCCTAACAATTTTGCATTCATATTCATACATGATCCCAGTACCTCTCGAACTTAAGTGCGTTTATTGTTCTCCAGGCTCTCCTTTGGGTTACTGGGTCCATTGACTCCAGACGACTTTCTAGCAGCTTAATGCTAAACACCTTGCGGTTGACTGAATGAAGCTTAGCCAATCTTTTGACGTCTTCAGGATGCTTGTACACTGTTTGTAAGTCTTTCATCTTAGCCCCGCCTCCGCTCTTGCTCGAGCATTTTTAGAACGCTCTGCCTCGAACTGCATATTCATTACCGTAAATTGATGACGAAATCTAACAGCTCGTTCAATTGCCACTTTCAAACCATCAAGCAGCTCAACGTAGCGAGGATGAGCGTAGGCGTACCGCTCTTGCTTTGCTATAGGCATCTTAGCATCACTTGTCTCTGCCTCGATCATTAGCAGGCTCTTCAGCGTCTTGCGATATTCCATGAGGTGACACTTGTCAGCCTCTGCTGCTGCGTGGGCTTTTGAGACCCTGGCTAGCTTCTCGAAGAATTCTTCTTTCATATGATATCTCCACATGTTTTTTGGTAAGTTCTCGGTGCTGCTCTGGCACCTTAGCTAAAGCCTCTAGCCGCTCTTCTCTAGTCGTCAAAGTCATAATGTGAGCAGCGTATTGTCTCGGCCTCATAATTAAATATCTCCGCTATCAATTCACCACCCTTAAGCTCTTCGGTAGGTATCACTACAAAACCTCGGTTGGTAATTACGAGCGCGTGGTCTGCCTCTGCTCTCTGAGTCAGCCACGCAGCATCCGTAATAGCCTTCTGAGGATCTTGGAAAATCCTCTGGGGGTTCATACCTTACACATCCTTACAAACGTGTTCAGATTAACCCCCAAAGCCTCGCTCACCTCAGCGCAAACATTCAGCCTAACATCGGCCTGGTTTCGCAAGTAATGGACGCGCTGCCTGTGGACCCCTAGCCTCGTCGCTAGCTCAGCCGACGAGACCTTTTTCTTTTCTTGCAGCTCGATTAGAGCATTGCCAAAGTGAATAGCCACAGAGCCTCCTACCACGGAACGTCAGACGAGAACGGATCATCTACAGGATCAGTAGACGCTACAGGTGCAGTTGCAGGCGCAGAGTCTTGCTTAGGCTGCTTGCGCTTAACCTTGTGACGGAAATACCCTTTCTTGCCATTTTGGGGCGGATACCATTTAGAGTCTAAGAATAAGGGAATGCCTTCAAAGTCTAGGCTTCCAGTAAAGTCGTACTGCCAATCTTCTATTTTCTTATCGTTCTTAAAGGTTGCGCCAGTGTTAGTGTTGTTGTAATCCATTTGATTTCTTCCAATTTGAGTTAATAAAATTATTCAGTGCGACACAATCGTCGCATATCAAGTAGTCTTTCTGGTTTTTGATTCTTGCAAGGCAGCACTCACAGGTCTTATTGCTTAGGCCTGCGGTAGCGGCTCTAGGCTTCTGGTTCATCTTCACCCCTGTTAGCTAATCGGAATTCGGTAGAATGAATAATCTCCCGCTCCTTTGTAGTAAACGGACCGCCCTTGCTAGGCGCTTTCCAGAGTAGAGTCTTAACGTCGTTGTCTAAAGAAAACCATTCCTCGGACGCAGAGCTTAGATCGCCCAATGATATGCCCGCCTTGATAGCCATGACCGACTCGCCATAGGCTAGCATCGTAGCCGTATTCTCAATAAGTAATTCGTAAACTTCTTTCTGAGATATTCCTGCTTTAGCTTCGTTCTGCTGAGATATAGCGTTGGCAACCTCATCAGCAGTAGCGTACTCAGTACCACCCAAACCAAACGCCGCAAGTGCTCGGCCAATAGCTGAGGTCTCGCAGTTCTCGACGTGTGAGGTCTTGTTGATGTTGGTAGATCCGCGCACCTCGTGAGCTAAGCCAGTAGAAATTAGCTTGCCGTTGTCGCTTATTGACGCCTTAACTACCACGTCTTCACCTTCCCATCGGACAATCTCTGTCTCAATAGTTAGGTCAACTCCCTTTGAGCGGAAAGCAGCAACACGCTCTGCAACGGTGTGATATTGCTTGCCGTGGATATCTACAGGCATGACGGCTCTCCCTTAAGTTGCTCAATGCGAGTCTTAAGCTCGTTACGGTAGAGAGAGTTCATTTCGGACTCGTACTGCAAATAGTCAGCAGAGTTCTTAGGATACGGATTGGCATCAAAGCCCTCACCGTAGACATAATCAGAGAAGGCCTGAGCCTTGGGGAATTCTTTAAAATCCATATCGTTCTCCTTTTGTTATTGGAGAAGATAGTATATAGATCAGTTTACATCATCGCAACAGTTTTATTGACCGCTGCGAATCATTTCTGTTAACTCAATAGATCTAGATCCGACCTGTTTTGCCCACCGTGAGTCCATAAACTCGTCGGCTGCTAGGTTGTAGTCTGCCACCTCCATAGCGGCCAGTGCCTTCTTAAATAGTCTCAAACGTGTAGCCCCAAGATTAAAGCTAATGTCTATCAGTGCATTCTTTCGCGCATCGTCTAGGCTGTTGAACCAGGGGTACTCTGCGCTTAGCTCTTTTATGACCCGGAGGATGTCGCCCTCTAGCAGCATGTCTACCTCTTCGTCGCTGAGGCCTATACCGCCATTGGGGTCTACGTTTCGTCCGATTCCGATAGTCCAGTGACCCGCCGGGCACATGTAGGCAACATGACGGCCATTGGTTTTGACTTCGCCCTCGTGGCGCTTAAGCATGTCGATCAGGTCTTGCATGTTATTTCTTTCCATTAGTGCCACCAAAAAAATACGCGCTTATGCCGCTGACTAAGCCGCCGAGGTAACCGAGAATGAGGTTTACTACGCCGTCGTCGTTTGCGTCTACAGGCTGTATGGTAACCATGAAAACATAGCCGATAAAGCCAAACAGTGCGACCATAGCGAATATCTTAGGCGTGGGGTCATCAGAGAATTTCTCCCTGGCATCCTTCCGGTCGTCTACCTCAGCCTTGAAGGACTCGAGATCAATCTCCATCTCTCGGATTCGGTCCTTAAACTCACCGTCTGCCTGCTTAACTAGCACTGCCTTCTCAGGTTGAGTTTCTAGGATCTTCTCTATCGTCTCCACAGAGGCGTCAGGAGCACCTAGCTTTGAGGCGACCATCTTTACTGCCATGCCCGCCATCGGCCCACCTGCGGCCTGTGCTAGCGTAGGGGCCAGTGTCTTGAGCAGGCTACCTATTTTAAGCATCTTCTGAGACTATTTTGTCTATCGTGTCGCACACGTCCTCTACAATAACGCCGGTAGTAGCCGATAACGCAGAGCGACCTACAGCGCGCATTCCTTTGTACACGCCTGAGCAGTAGAGTTCCTTGTTTTCTCGCACCTGTTCAACCGTAGTGCAGGATGCCATGAGTAGGGACATGCTAAATATTAACGCCAGTTTTGCCATTTTTCTGATCCTCAAGGAATTTAGTTAGTCGTTCTTTATAACCATCCATAAAATGATCTGAGATGCGGTCCTTGTAGCCCCTGTCCTTCTTGCGAAGGTACTTACTGGGGTTGATGTAGTCCACGCCACCGTTCGAGAAGTAGAGCATGTCCTGCGAATTGCTAGGACCGTAGCAAATCCTAGGAACCCGGCACACCGCATCACTGCCATTTACTACAGAGATCTGATTGTCTAGAGTCATCGGCTTCTTTGACCCCTTGAAGAAGGTGTTCGGCTTGCCGAAAGTAATCAGGTGGAGGTTGTCGTGCTTACCGTTTAGCTTAGCTGCTGTCAGCTCTGCTAGGGCACCGCCCAGGCTATGGCCGCAAATAAGGGTGCGTTTTTTGTAGTCTATATGCTGCTCTATCTCGCTCCAGATTGAAGCGTGAGCTGCTACGAATCCTGCGTGGCATAGTCGCCCGGCATAGGGCACCGGAAATGGTATCAGGTTAAACGCCCAATCCTTCACCTGCTGTGTGCCACGGAACACAATAATATCTATGGTTTTGCGTTTAACCACGAATGCGGTAGTAGATGTCAGCGAAGACTCAATTTTGATAGAGTCCTTATTCTTGTCGTTGTATGCCTTCATTGACCACGAGCAGGCCATTGTCAGCATTACCGGGTCAAGTTTCATTTGTCAGCCTTATTGTCTAGTCGCTTAAATATAGCGCCTAACATTTCTTTGATCTCTCTGATGTCCTCACGGTAGTCCTCCTTGGTTACATAAAGCATGGGGATAGCTTTCATATCAGAGTCAATGCGATCTAGCAAAGCAAATACACGATTGACTAGCCATCCGACAACAAACCCTGCTACAGCGATGGTTACATTAAACATTACTTGATAATCCATTAGAACACCACATTCGCTTGATCGTACTCTCGAGGAATCTCATAGGTGCAAGTCATAAGCTTGCCTCCCTCAGCCTTGTAAACAATTAGGTCCATCGTGTGCCCTGAATTAAACGACATACTTGAATGCCAGTGGTCTGGTGGAGCCAAGCATCCGTGCTTAGACACAGTGACTCCTTCAAATTCCTGCACCGAGGCATGATGGAAATGGCCTACCAAAAACTGCCTATGGGTCGTCTCGCCCCAATCCTTTGGCATATCCCTTGGCATGATCTGAGCAAGTTTAGCGGCCTTTATCTTATCGCCGTGGTGTATGCCGAGCAGCCACTTATTCCACCTCACATAGTGAACGTACTGAGACGATTTTAGCACATTTACCCTGGGCTGCTTTGAGAAATAGGTCTCCAGAATAACTTGGACCGCTAGGCTAGTGTGATCGTCATGATTACCTCTAGCGACTACTAGGGTCACGTTGTCGCACTTAGTGAGCATCTGCTCGACGCCGTTCATAAGCACTTGGGCGCATGCCCTGAGCTGATCCTCGTAAGAGCACGACATGTCTACTAGGGTGCCCTTCGTGGTAGTAAAAGGGTTTGCTCGGTCTGAATGTGCCAGGTCTCCTAGCGAAATTAGCAGCCCATTTTTCGCTTCTGGCATCTGCTCAACTAGGGTACAGATCGCCTCGTCTATCTCTTGGGTGGCCTTATCGACATTGAAGTCACGGTCGCCTGTCTGTTTTCTAAAGGCGAGGGCGCCAACGTGTGCATCCCCGATTATCACCGACGGCATAAGATCGTCTTTGCGGACCTTCTTGCCCTTAGCCTTGCGCTTGACCGGGATAACGCCCTGACAGAGCTGCTCCACGAAAGCATTAAAGGCTTCTGCCTTCTCAGCCTCTGCGGCAGTCCTCTTCGTTTTTAGCCAGGTCTTGTTCCCATCTGGGTCAGCACTGTAGACACTGCGACCGATCACTGTCTCACCTGGTCCCACTAGGTGGGTGCTGTCCCAGTGCCCTGTGTAGCCAGAACTGGCGGCGAAGTTTTTAACCGCCCCAATGTGGTCGCGTACTGTAGACGGAGAAACACCCAAGACACCCGCCGCTTTGGCAACCACTTCCCCGCAGTCTTCCCACGCTTTAATGGCCTGGCGTTGGCGTTCGGTCTTAGCGTAATCTATTAGACTCATACTATCCTACTGCTATAGCAGCTATATAAATCGCAGAGCCTGCGCACAGCGCAAGCGCAAACAAAGCAATGATTAAATTCTTGGCTTCTTGCTGCCGTTTTAACTTTTCACGTTGTAGTTTTAAAAGCTCACGCTTAGCAAGCTCTCTACGGTCACGCTCTTCAGTCCTTACTCGTAGCATCTTTTGATACAGAGGGGTCTTACCCTGCGCCATGAACATCTTCTTAATCTTAGCTTCATAGTCATCACAGGCAATCTCGGCTTGGATGATTTTCAGCGCGTAGGACTCTACAGATTCTTCGCCGTAAGAACCATTAGGCTTGCGCTTGTGTTCTTCCTTAGCTTCTTGAACTTTCTCTTTAGCATCGTAAAAATTACCAAGTTGATCTAGTAGACCACTAGCCTGCTGTCCAGTTGACACCGCCTTTTCAATCATATCAAAGGCCGCTTTTGCCGCTGATATCGCTAGTCCGATTTCAATCATTGACGTATACCTTAGTAACCTTTTACTAGCAGCTTCTTGTAGTCAGGATCTGACAGCTTGCAACGGATGTACTTGGCGTACTCTTGAGTGCCGATAGATGCACCGCACTCGCGTGACCATTGCTCAGCAATGACTAAGGGGATAGATCCTACCCAACGTGCCTTGGCATCACCGTGCATCGAAGGGACGTGATCTCTTAAATCATGAATCTCTTTTAGAATTCCGCTTACGTCTTGGCTTCGGACTACCTGTATCTTGCTGTCCTGCGCTGTTATCGTCTCGTTTATTGACATCTTCTACTACCTCAAAGAATCCTGTTTCTAACACTTTCTTAACCATCTCAGGAGTGACCTCAACAACATCACCCTTCTGGTAGCGAGCACCATCTACCCACGGTTGACGTGGGCTAATGCAGACAATTTTTGTCATTAGTCATCCTTTAGGCAAAAAAGAGCCGAGACCCCCTAAGAGATCCCGGCTCATTCCACTTAGCTCACGTCAGCGATAACGCCGTGTGCTGCTTCGTTGTCTACCTGGACACCGAACTCAACAGAGATCAAGCGACGCTCGGCATGGCCGGTACGCGCTAGAGGCTTCTGTGAAGTAGGCTTGAGGTATGCTACTCGTGCGTAGTTAGGGTCAAGGACCAGAACGTCGCGTGAGCGGCTGAAGCGTGAAGGAACAATCTGTAGCTCACCGAAGTCTGAAATGTAGACGTCGATTGCAGCGTTCAGCTTGCTGTCTTCTGCTTCTTTGAAGCGTGTAGCGTTGCCAGTAAAGGCAGAGATAGTCTGCTTCTGTGAAGGACCACAGATTACGACTGAAGGCTCAGCGCCTTGTGTCCAACAATCAGCAATAACGCCCTTAAGAAGAGCCTCAGTGATTGCTCGCTGCGTACCGTCAGTTGCCGCTGCATCAACGTAACCTGCATCGCCAGAGCCTGAAGTAGTGCCATCAGCACCACCAGTTCCACGATTAGCGTTGGTGCGTAGGAACGCAGGGAGGCCCGCAGATGAGCGAGCTGTGCCAGACGCACCGGCAGAACCTGCTACGTTGTCACAGAGCATAGACTCCATGTCACGCTTAAGCTCTTTCAGCTTGTATGCGATCTGCTTGGCAGTAGTCTGTGCATCGCCTGCGCCGTTTACAGCGTTGGCAGTGTCAGACACTTCTACGACCTTGTCAGAGATCTGCGTGTAGTTGCCCTGACGGACAGCGTTAGTTGGTGCGTCGTTACCTGGAGCAGACTCGCCCTCGATTACACGGTTTGAAGTGCTAGCTGCTGCTAGAGACACTACGCCCCACTCGAAGTAAGTATTATCCACGTTGCGACGGCCAATAGCAGACATCACTGGTGTGTCAGTTGGAGAGATCGAGATCATTGCTTCTTGCAAATCTTCTCGGATGGTTGAGACGTCATACGTCTCGTTGGTGTTAGCTGTTACGCCCATAATGGTTCACCTAAAGTAGTTAGCTTAATAAGAATTTGGCGACATCGTCGATGCTGCCAGTTTTAGTCATCCGATTAGCCGCACTTTGTCTAGCCTTTGCCTTGCCAGTTCGACCTGTTCGCTTGGCCCCAGGTTTAACCACCGGTCTCGCACCTTTGACTTTCTGATCGGCTTTGGATTTACCATTAACGATCTGATCGTATTTCATGGCCTTTTGCAAAACCACTAGTGCGCGGTGATCTACTACCTCGGCTATCTCTGAATCGGAAAATCCGACACGAGAACCATAGTCTAGTAAGTCTTCCTTTAGTTTAGCTGCCGATTTGGCGTCGCTGAACTCAGGTATGGCTTGGGTCAAATGCTGCATCTGCTCTTTCAGATACACCTGCCTTGCCGCCTCCATCTGGTGACTCTGCGATTGCTCCATCTGCCCAATCATAGCTTGCTGATTGTTGTATGCCGCAGCCGCTTCCTCGTAGTTCATCTTGGCTTCCATGTACCCAATGGGGTCGTTATTAAATAACTCCCGGCTAGGTGGCATAGGGGCCTGCATGATCTGTCCAGATTGCAGTTGGTTTAACAAGTTTGACGCTTGCGCCCTCTCGTTTAGGAGTGCCTGATAAACTTGCTCCGCTTCTTTCTTTTGCTGAGCAGCCTCATTCATTCCCTTACTGATGTAAGCTTGACCACTGTATGACCGCTTGAGGTCCTCTAGGGTGACTTCACGTTCCTCGCCATCTACTTTGACGGTGTAAAGTTCCTGTGAACCGGCGTCTTCAGCCTCTTCCGCTTCATCTTCATCCAGATCAGAATCCTCATCAGAGTCATCCTCATCTAGATCCTCTCCAGGATCCTCTGGCTCTGCGTCGTTGGATTCCTGTGAAGGGTCATCCTGCAGGTCATCGTCCTCTGGCACTTCTGCCGGGTCATTTAATATTAAATTATCGGCGACGGAGTCTACGCTACCGTCCATTACCACATCGTCAGTCGTTTCCACGGTCCTGATACCTCGGGTTACTTACGTTTATCGAGAATCTTCTCTTCCGTTATGTAGGCTTGGAGTCGAAACTCGATCTTCTTTAATGCACTCAATATAGAGTGCGCCTCTTCTCGAGAGTTCACATCTGCAGATGCGGAGTTCTCAAAAATGCTTAGTTGGTCTGCTCTTAGCTCTTCCATTACGCTTTTGAACGTGTCGTCAGCGAGTAGGTTTCGAGCGCGAGCAGCCTTATGAACTATGTCCAATTATACACCTCTTGGCGTGTTCTGTGCTGATTTGACCCTAGCTACGTCTACAGAGGTCCCATACTGACCATAGACCTTGGCAGCGTCTACAAGGAGGTCCTGATCCATCTGATCACGCTTCAGGTCATCATTTGCTGCGGCCTGCTGAGCCTCAGATTGTAACTGTGCCATCTTGTACTGCGAATCAGCCTGGAGCTTAGCCTGATCAGATTGCAGCTTAGCCTGCACCTTCATTTGCTCAGCCTGTAAGTAGGCAGCGTTAGGATCTGTCTGCTCTTCACCCTGAGCCTGTTGTGCGGCCTCTGCTTGCTCTTGCAGCATCTGCTCAATCTCTGGCGTCATAGGCGCAAAGTAGCGGTCTACGTTACGAACACCTGAGAGCTGCAGCATGTCGCCTAGAGTGTTGCGAATCTGCGTAAGAGTCACTAATCCGTTTTGCTGACCGTATGACTGCCAGATCTGCATCTGCATGCCTAGAGCCTGGTTCAATGCAGCAACCTTCGTTTCGTCTCTTCCTGTGCCTAGTCCTACGTTGACAGAGAGGTCCATTGAGCTATTCCAGACGCGAGGGTCAATAGGCGTAAACTGACCATTGAGGCGCATCATTTCTTCAGCGTCTGTGTTCTTGATAACTAGCTCTAGCATGAGCCTAAACATCTCACGCATGCCGCCCTCAGCGAAGTTGCGAGCAATAACCTCTACCTGCCCGGCACCTGCCTGCATAGTGGTCGCTACTGCCGTCGCTGTTGCGTTCTGTAGAGCGTCTGGGTCTAGTCCTAGTGATGCCCTAGATACGCCTGTCTTCTGCTCTGTCTGAGCGTCCATGTACTGTAGAGCGGGCAGGGTTGTTCCTGCAACAAAGGGCACACTCATCTCTTGGATAGCGCCTGCCTGCTTAACTCTGACAATGGCTCCAATCTCGTTGTTGAGCATGTCGTCCATGTTAACCATGTCTTCAACCACAGCCGTGCGCGGGTTGTTGGTCAGCGCTACGTTGTCTAGAACACCTCTGAGCATTGAGGTAGAAGCGTCCTGGTCCTCCATAATCAGATCGGCCACAGACCGGCCATAGAATGCGTGAGGCTCTGGGTCGCACTCAAACACAGCAAACGGAACCTCGTCGCATGGCATAAAATCTAGCAGCTTGTAGCTGTTACCGCCCATCACAAACTTGTGCAGGATAGGCTTACCGTTGCCCTCAACGTCTACACGCATATAGGCTTCAGTGATTAAGACCACCTTCATAGACGGATCGTTATAGTCTTCCTCTGCTCGGTCACGAGAGTAACCACGTCGTGCGAAGTCCTCCTCGTCTACCAGAGTGTCCGTCTCAGATATTCCTGACAAGTCTGAGATCTCGTCAAAGTCAAACCCCATTGCCGCTACGTCACCGACACGCATCTCTGCCCGGTGAGCAACCACATAGGCGTCATCTAGACTGCGAGCGTTACGGTCCACGAAAAACTCTTCTGGCGGCACCGACTCAACGCAGAGCTTGCCCTTGTCAGTGTAGTAGGCGATCTTAACGTCGTGATACTTTTCTTCTATCTCCATACCCATCTGATCTACATTGATCTCAATGGTCTCGGAGTGCTCGAGCACCTCTACGTTATCGTCACTTACTAGGTAGGTGAACTCGTTGTCTGAGAGGTTTGTAAACGTATGTACTTCGCTCTGCTGATAGTCTTCCCAGTAGATCTTAGCTACGCCATTCTTCTTTACTAGAGCGTCATGGAATACGTCATTAAGGACCTTGTAACCGCCGATCTCGCCAAACTTCCAGTGCATGTATGCCGTTGCCTGGTCGGCACTAGCGACGTCCTCCGGTCCTTGTGGGATGTACTCCACAGGCTTTTCGTTAGACAAGAATATACGCATTAGGCTTGGCTTGATGCCACGGACAATATCTCGCACCTTAGTGGCAACGACCTTTGAGCGGCCACTCTCCCAACCTAAATCCGTTTCACCATCAAAGTAGCGTTGAGCTTTAATACGCTCAGGCGCAATCTCGCTCTCAACGAAGTCCACTGCGTCAGATATAGCGTCAGCTACAATGGTCTCGATTTCGTCATCTGTAAGTTGCTTTGGCTTCATAGTGTCTCTGCTACTGATTTATCTGTTGAGATTGATATAGCAAGTTGGCTAGTATTGGATCGCCCTTAGCTGCCAACATAGCCGCTTCTCTAGTCATTGGCTCCATTCTTCTAACGCCAGATCCTAAATTATAAGCAGAGCTTCCAACCGCTCTTGGAGAAGAAGCTAGCGCGGTTATGGCTGCGGCAGGAAGACCCGCAGCGCCATAAGCCCCGAAAGTGGCAAGAAGCCCAGATCCCCTTTGTAATCCTCTAGGAGCAATTGGAGCCAATGATTGACCTGCCAATCCAGACCTAAACTCAGGACCGCCTGCTGCCTCTAATTCATCTGCAAGCCTCTGCCTTTGGCCATAATTAGTCTGTACATCATCACGCATCAAAGATTGAAGCTTTCTCATTGCTGTATCAGCCGAAGCCTTGTCACCTAAAGATAGAGACCTTTCTATCTCCTGAATGACGTTGCTGCTATCTTCGTATCCCTTCATAACTTTGGCGTATGATGGAGCCTGCCTTGATATTGTGCCTCTAATAGCTTGAACTATTTGGTTTGTGGCTGCTCTTGCATTTGCTGCTTGATCGTAAGGAAGCTTGCCAACGATCTCATTAAATATCTTCTGCTTAAGAGCGTCCATACCCATAGGAGTATGAAATTCAGGATCTAATCTTTTCCATTCCGTTACAATCTTCTCTATTTCAAAAAGAGCATTATTAAGAGTGGTATCAACCGGAGCACCTTTAAATCGAGCACGTTCAGCGGCAGATTCCATAGCTGCATCAATATCATCAAAGGAGAGTTGAGTTTGATCTGTTTCAATCTTGCTCATTCCTTTCTGATACTGCTGAGATCTTTGTTGCCTTAGCAGGCTTAAATTTTCTTTTGCAGCCTCTAGTATTTGATCGTAATTTCCTTGGCCTGTAAGAGCATCAGTAAACTGCTCAGCCTTAGCTCCACCCTCACGACCTGCTTGATACGCTCGACGTATAGGCTCTGAACCAGTTCCAGTTGTAACGCCTAAAACCGAAGATGCTGTATCACCTACTTTTCTTGCTACCTTAGGAACGGCTTTAGCTGTAGCTGTTAAAGGCTCAATGGCGGCGGCTGTCTCAGCTAATCTAGCACCTGCCGCTGTTTTGCTTATAACAGGTAGTTTGCTAGCTAAACCCATTACCATTGACGCATCCGCTATTACTGCGGCGGGATCTGAAGCAAATGCTCTTTTTGCTTTTTCTAGACTTCCGTATTTTCCAACGTAGTGTTTACCTACAGCATCAGCAGTGCGCTTAGCTCTGTCTGCGTTTTCTGTGTTGCCCCAATACTTGGCCTCAAAATTATTAAGAGCGTCAACCATGCTGTCTGGCAAAACATAGCTCAATACACCTGCGCCTAGATCTAATACACCTTGAGCGGTATCAATCGGATTCATGACCGCAGTGGCAAGATCTTCGCCTAATCCGTACACAGAACCAGGAGCGTTGTAAGCAGCCTGAGCTAGCATTGAGCCATAGCCCAATGAAGGAGCAGAGCCATCATCAACAGCAGGCGCAATAGGTTGTGGCTGATCTTGCGGGGTGCCTACAACAACACCGCCATATCTAGCGATGATTTCATCTTCATCCATTAGTTCAGCCCTCTTTGCTCATTCATATCTTTGGCGGCAGCAGCGGCTTTCTCTGGGCTATCAAATTGAATAACACGGCCACTGTCTAAAAATAGCATATTACCTTGAGGCACTATTGGCTGAGGCTGAATCGCCCTGCCTGCTGACATTCTTAAAGTGTCTATTGCAAGAATTCTTGCTTGTCTCTTTTGATCTATTAGCTCTTGGCTGTCGCCAGGCTGAGGGAAGTATTTCTTGTCTTCGTTTGTAAATTCTTCACTACTAATTGCAGCGCCAGATTCTTTACGCAGAACCGCTGTCACAAAGTTTGTTTTAGCTTGCAAGAAACTCTTGTATTCATCTGTCATAGCAAATCGCTCAAGACCGCCAAAAGGAACGTCTTCAGCCATTGAGCCAGATATTTGAGTTCCCGCTACTTCAAGAGGAACCTGCGCTCCATCAATTTCAACAGGTGATGAGAGTAATTGCTGAGAGGCAAGCGCCCTCTTATAGAACCCTGCCGATAGTTGCTGAGCTTCTGGAATAGGTCTTGCTCCTGCCGCTATCTCGGCCTGTAGTCTACGCTGACTTTCTAAATACTCAGCATAATCAGGATTATCTTGGGCCATCTCGAACTCTCTAAAGGAAGTCGGCGGTAGCTGTGGGGCAGATCCTAATCTTTTAAATTCCTCAAGAGTGCCAGTGAATAACCCTTGGTCTACAGCAGCATTGAACGCTCTGATCTGCTCTGGCTCCTTATCCGCTCCTTGAATAGCAATTATTTCGCCAGTAGAGCTGACTTTATAAAGCGAGTTATCATCATACCCAGAAACATTAAATCTTTTATTAAGGACATCGCCAGTAATAGTTTCAAAAGACTCTTTAGATTTATCTGCGTTATACATAGCAATAACGTCAGTTGCTTTGAGCGTAGGGTTGTCTACTAAGAGTTTTGCGTATGGCTCACCGCCGGGCTGATTTTTAAGCCACTCGGCTGTTTGGTTAGCCTGCTTACTAAGCAGATCCATAGATCGACGATTCTCTATGTTAGCCGATGCCTGCCGCATAGCTGCTTCATTAGGGTTCATGGTCATGCCGCCCAAACCAATTACTAAACGATCAGCAAAGTTCGGGTCCTGAACACGCTTCCTGATCCCGCCACCGATAGCGCCAAGGATGCCCATAGCACGATCACCGAAGCTACGAGGTTGCTGTGGGGGAGGTGCTTGATTAGCTGCCTGGTTAAGTCTAGCTAGGTTGCCTGCCTGATTGAGCGCAGACATATCAGGCATCTGACCCATAGCGCTAGGTAGATTAGGCTGCATACCTTGCGAGCCTGCCTGCTGCTGTCGCATTAACTCTCTGTAGTCGTCTAATAAACCGGCCATGATTCTCTCTCTACTTGAATAAGTCTAAAAGGCCTCTACCGGCCTCTTTTGCGCCCTGAGCGACGTTACCTGGCATCTCCATAGCTCGAGCAGGAAGGGAGCTTATGTTCTGCCCCATAAACCTCATTCGGTCGGCAATGTTGTCAGGATCTAGCCCAGACATTTTCATTCGCATGCGACGCTCTTCCTCTTCTTCAGCAGTTCTAGGTGGCATAGTTGCCATAGGCTGTACCTGCTGCTGAGGCATCATTTGCGCTGTCCGATACTGCGTAGGCTGTATCTGCTGCATTTGAGATTGAACGTAACTTGGCATGTTGGGCATATTTACTCCTATCCTGCTACTTGTGCGCCGAGCTGCATCCAATCAAACAAGCCTGGCTGCTTAGTATTGGTTTGAGTCTGCTGCCCGGTCTGAGATCCACCGTAAGCGCCTAGCTGAGTCTGTAGTGCTTGCTGAGCTGAGCCTGTGTAGCCTCCGTACTGAGCCTTAGCTGCCTCAATTAGTGCTTGCTGTTGTAACTGCTGCTGTAGGCCTGCCTGAGCTTGTCGGTCCATTATATCAGTAGCCATGCCGAAGCCGAGGTTGCCTGTCTGAGCTAGGTTACCGGCAGCGTTGAGTCGTAACCCTGCGCCCTGTATACCGGCTTGCTGATTAGACTGCTGAGCCTGCATCATGGCGTTCTGGTTTGCTAAAGCTGCCTGATTAGATGCTGCTGCACCGAACTGACCCGCCTGATTCAAGGCACCCATGTTTGCAATGTTGGTCTGTGTGCCAAGCTGAGCGTTTTGCAGTGCGGCAGTATTACCCGCCTGTGCTCCAAACTGAGACGCTACGTTGCCCGCTTGAGCACCGAACTGGGACGCTGCGTTCTGCTGTGCTGCGTTCTGCATTGAGGCCTGAGTGCCTAGCTGAGCGTTCTGTAGGCTAGCCTGAGTGCCTAACTGAGCACCCTGTAGAGACGCTTGGTTCTGAGCTGCGGTATTAGCCAGGGTTGCGACATTGCCTGCCTGTGCTCCGAATTGACTAGCAGCATTCTGTGCAGCCGCATTCTGTAACGAGGCCTGTGTGCCAAGTTGGGCACCTTGTAATGCTGCCTGATTTTGAGCTGCTGTGTTGGCAAGCGTTGCAGTGTTACCTGCTTGAGCGCCAAATTGGCTAGCAGCGTTTTGCGCCGCCGTGTTAGCTAAGGCTGCTTGGTTAGAAGCTGCTGCACCAAATTGTGAGGCTGCATTCTGCGCTGCTTGATTTGCTATATTAGCTTGAGTGCCCATTTGTGCATTCTGCAATCCTGCCACGTTCTGCGCCTGAGCACCAAACTGTGAGGCAGCGTTCTGAGCCGCAGCATTTTGCAAAGCAGCCTGATTAGACGCAGCAGCACCAAATTGTGACGCCTGGTTAAGAGCATTTTGATTTGCCAAGTTGGCCTGAGTGCCTAGCTGAGCATTTTGCATAGCAGCTTGGGTGCCCAGTTGAGCGTTTTGCAAACCGGCCACGTTTTGTGCTTGCGCCCCAAACTGAGCAGCCTGGTTCGCCGCTGTCATATTAGCAAGATTAGTTTGAGTACCTAACTGCGCGTTTTGCAGGCCTGCCACGTTTCTTGCTTGAGCGCCAAATTGAGCCGCTTGATTGCCTGCAGCTTGGTTCGCCATTTGCGCCTGCTGACCAAGGTTAGCCGTTGTGGTAGCTGCTTGTAGGCCAGTAGCTTGATTAGCTAAACCTGCCTGCATGCGTGTTCCGATATCCTGCTGCGCTGCTGCCTGTGCCTGTGTGAAGCCTTGTTGACGCAACCCAGACGCTGTACGAGCTGCCTGCTCTGCAAAAGCTCGATTAGTCTCTGCCTCTGCAATACCCTGGCGTGAACCACCGAATGCGCCCGCCGCCTGAGCCTGAGCACCTCCTATATTCTGCTGCATTAATCGTTGGCGCTCTAGGTCTGACAGAGACTGCTGTACTACTTGATTCTCGTAGGGATTAAAGTAAGGATCTAGATTAGTTCCCGCTAGCTGCCCTGCGGTAACGCGATCTGCTGTAACAGGACCAACGCCCGCAATACGCTCTGCGCCATAACCTTCTGCTGAAGCTCTTTCTGCCGCCGCTTTTTGAGCATCATAACCCTGAGCTGTGGCTCGCTCTGCTGCTGCTCGCTCCGCTGCTGCTCGTTGAGCCTCATATCCTTGAGAGGTTGCCGCTGTAGCGTTATAGCCTTGAGCTGTCGCTCTCTCTGCGGCTGTTCGGGCAGCATCATATCCAGACGTTGCGGCCTGCGCTGCATTATAGCCTTGAGAACCCGCTTGTGAAACAGCGGCCTGCTGTGCTGCTCCCTGGGTTGCGTTATAGCCTTGTGAGCCTGCTGTGTAGGTCGCTGCATTTTGAGATGCGGCCTGTTGAGCTGCTGCGTCTGCCGCAGTGTAGCCGCCTGCCGTGTAGCCTTGAGACCCTGCTGTTTGAGCGCCTGCTTGAGCAGCGTTATATCCTTGCGAGCCAATCTGAGCCGCTTGAATATTCATCGGGTTGTAGTTCATTGCAGCCGCTTGACCTGCAGCGCCTTGACCGACAGCTTTCATTATCGTTTGGGCAGCACTACCCGCCCCATCTACTACAGGGTTGCCAAACTGCTGTATAGCTTGAGGCGTGTTAGCCTGAACCATAGTAGGAGGTACGCTTGATTGAGCAGCAGTAGCAGCGCCAGGATTTACACCCGGCTGTGGTTGTGGCTGTGGCTGCGGCTGCGGCTCTCCTGAGAATCCTCCGTTAGGACCCCTGTACATCATATCGCGCATTACGCCCCCGCCTGAGCGTCCCTGCCCCTGGGCAGATGCTTGGTTTCGTCTATTCAGTGCAGCTTGTACGCCGCCAGTTGCGCCTGCCATAACCTACTCCCGCTAACCTAAAGGTCGGTTCTCAAATCTTCCAGTTGTCTCATAATGACGTCTAGCAAAGCCTTCAGGTGTTCTGAATGCCGGGTCACCGCCCGCAATTAAAGCATCTCTGTTTGCGTAATAATCTTGCAAGATATCTTTGTTGCCCGGTGCGTTCATGTAGGCGTTAACATTAAACTCACTAGGGTTATAAGCAGCATTTACTGACTCCGCTGATCCGTAAGGGTCAATGAACTGCTGATTAATAAGAGCAGCCTGAGCGGGACGACGTGCAGCAAGCTCTGCTACAGCTTGATCGTACAATCCACCAGATGACAGGCCTTGTATGCCTCCCTCATAGGTGGTCGCCTGTGGCAAAGATGCAGCAACGTCCACTTGAGGACCTAAGCCAAAAGTTGAGGCAAAGTCATTAGTTGATTGCATATTAGCTACTTGGGTTGGGTTAAAAGCCGCAACGTCTGGACCGTAGTAAGGCGTGTAGCCTATCTGGCTTACTTCCTTACCTTGCTCAAGGTTTGCCCTAGCCGCATCTTCCATCCATTGTGGAATATCGACTTCGCTTGTAGTTGAACCGCCTTTTCCACCGCTCATATCAAATTTCCTTACTTAGTGTCAGTAGTGTAGGCGACCACCCGAACGGTGCTAGCGCCTTCTTCCATCCCGGTCTGCCTGAGAGTGTCAATGCGGTGCAGTTCTGTGACTTGGCCCACGCTGTGACGTCCTCGTGCATGTCTGTTATCTGGTCTAGCTCCCCGCCTGCGAGGAATATATGTAGAACGCGCTTTCTTGGGAATACTGCTATCTCCGTAACAATACAACCACGCTCAGCAGGCCAGAGCTGCATTTTCCCTTCAAGTATACCATCAAATACGTCCTGTAGGTCGTGAGTGCCTCCACCGTAGGCTAGCGCGTCCTCAATCCACTTGCTGCATCTTACAAACTCGTCAACCATGAATCCTCGTTATCGCCAGAGTGACGGACGGAGTAGCCGGTGCAAATGCCGTAGCGGGCTGAACCGAAAGAGATCCGTTTGTGCTACTAACAGCCCAGTACACCTCAAGGTAGTCGCTAGCAGTGATGTCAAAGTTTGACGTGCGAGACACCACAGTGGTCGCATTGTTCTGGTGTAGAGTGGCCTTGATAGAGTAGCTGCCGTCAATGACGACCCCATTGATTACTGGCCAGAACCAGAAATTTACTGTGCTGCTTGAGCTTGATGCTATCTGTGCGCTAAACGATAACGTGTAGTGCCCACCCTCATCAAACACGATTCTAGATGCAGGAGTTCCTTGGCTGATGCCATGATTACCTACAGGTGTATCAAACGTGATTGGGTAGCCTGTGTTAGCTGCTGCGGCTGTGACGGTGCTAGTCTTAACAAAGTTAGCCTCACCATCCGCTAAGACAATTTGTCTCCAGGTCCCATTTTTTGAAACAGTAGGCCACTCGTAGGTAGTGTCCCACATGATCAAGCCGTCCTCAGTAGCCCGCTCGTCGTCTATCTTGTAGCCGAGCAGGTTTCGAGTTCGATTAAGGTGCCGCATGAGCCTGTTAGCCCACGTCTGCCAAGCGCCACCAGATGGCTGTGGGAGCTGCTCACTCAACGCCTACCTCCCGCCACTATATCCAAGCGATTGATGCCTACACGCCAATCTGAGAGCCTCTCACCCTCTACACGGATGCGTAGCTGCCTTCCAGTGAATCGCAAACTAGTAGGAGCGGCCATCGGGTAAGGACCGTACTCTCGCTCAACGTCGTTAGGGTAGAACCTAGTCTTGAAGGTAGCAGACACATCACCGGCTGTGCGCTCGTCTGGGATCATCTCAACCACAGAGGCGATCTGATCACCTGTGCCGATCATGATAGGACCGCTCTCAGCGAATGGTGACAGGCTACCGTATGACAGACCCACCTCGTGCTCGTAGATCTTGTTGTCATCAGCGTCTGCCCATATTGGGTGACGGAATGCGCCGTGATCCACGCCAGAGGTTCTGGCTAGGGACCCGATTGACCAAGTCTGCTCTACAAAGTTATAGACCACATAGCGGTCACACTCGTTCGATGCACCAGACGGATAGAACCACCAGATCTCACCGTAGCGAGAGTTGGTCACAGCAAACGCCTTAGACTGCTGCGAGACGTTGATGTCTGAGAAGACATAGTCAGAGACGTCAGACTTAATCTTCGATACTGATCCACCTGAGTAGCTAAAGAATGCTCTGCGACCCATCCACATAGCACCAAGGTCAGTTGTAGCTACCGCCTTCTGAGAGATAATTCCGCAAGATGTGCCGACGCGCTCTATACCGTAGACGTAAGGAGGTCCCTGGTAGCTTGCGATGTGTGCATCAATGTTAGTCAGGATTAGTGACTGACCACGAACCCGGATGCCGCACATGATCTCACCGGCAGTCTGTAGCTCTAGGTCACCTGCCTCGTTGGTAGCAGATGGCGTCCAGGTAGTATTGTCTTCCTTGTCGGACCATTGCACTAGGCGAGGATTGCCACCGGCACCTAAGCAGAATAGGAATCGCTCCTCAGAGACCATTAGTGCGATGTTGCTTGTAGGTGCGTTAGCCACTACCGCAGCAGGTGTGCCAGAGTTTAGCTGCCACTCGTAGACCTTGCCGTCATCCCTAGTGCAGCCGACGAGGTACTCGCCGTAATTGTCTAATGACCAAGTAGTAGCAGGAAGAATGGTTTGATTATCTAAACGCTCTGTGCCGTAGGTCTCGTAGCCATAGCTAGCTGCGCCATAGCCAGTATTAGCAGCCGCAGTTTCTCTGCCCGCACTAAACCCGGTAGGCGTGATGTCGTAACGGACACCGCTTTGATTCCAAACGTAGAGAGAGCTGTAGGACCCACCGGCAATGTAACGGCTGTTAGAGTTATCCTTCCACGTCAACATGCCACGGATAGCGTTATCCGCAGCGTTGTCGCTCTTTAGACGCCATCCACCCACAGGTCGCATGGTTCCGTCAATCCACCGAATCAGGTTAGCATCACGCCACCTGTTCGATGATTGAAGGTCCGTGCCATTGCGGTAGATGCCCGCCGGTATGTCCAGGGGAGTCAACGGCATGGTGTGCTCCTTAAGGTGCTACCGGCCAATCAGCTTCTTCTAAGGCAGGGAAGTTTTCGTGCAAGGTGATGTCACGAAGAGCCTGCCTGTAAGTAGCCATCTCAGCAGCCATTGTTACGTCAGACATTCCTGTCCAATCAGTCTCTGCTAGCTTAGTGTCACGTTGGGTGCGTACAGACTTCGCAGCATCAGCATCTAGTTTTGCCTGATAAGCTGTCTCGTGTTCTGCCTTGGTGGTAGTTACGCCGTCTTCTGTGGTGTCAGCAAACATATCTGTTTCTATGTAAGCCTCTACCCAGTTACCGTTGGCGTCCTGCACTGCACCGTTACGACCTACTTGTTTGTAGGCTGCGCTTGGATCAGGTTTAGGAGCTGCGAGTACAGGGTCAACGCCTAAGAACGCGCAAGTGTCTGCGTCCCAAACTCGTGGCAGTGATGTGTTGCTGTGCATTCTTCTGACTTCGCCTTGAGTTTTGACTTCGCCAGTTGATTGAATACGATATTCCATAATAATTCCTATGCTATTGCTAAGAAGATGTAAGAGCCGCCACTGGCATTAAGCGCAGCAGGAGCAGATGAGGTTACGGTGAAGCCACTAGATAGCGGGTCTATGTAGTCTGTTGAGGTGTTTGCCCCACCTTCAAATATAACATAGGGATCATTACCTGCTACTATGCCTCTTGCGCTATCCCAGACGTACCAATCGCCATCACCGTTAGACCTTTTGATAAGAATAAATCTAGCACCTGCGCTAAAACCACAGTCTACGTTTACATTAGACCCTGTGCCGCTATATGAGCCAACCTTTGTAACGCCATCTAGTGTTGCCCACAACCAAGCCACATATTTATGTGCTCCTGAATTAACGGCTGCGGAAGAACTTACAGTAAATGTGGTTGCACTTGGAGTGGTGCTATTCCAAAAACCACCGTAGCCGCTTCCATCTCCATTCACTAAAAGAGATGCGGTGTTTCCAGTAGCTTTATGATAAACCCAGTGAGCCTCATTGCTTGTACTGTGCGCTTTTACAAACATCATTTCTGGTACGGCTTGAAGATTGTGAGTAACTGCGCGTCCTACTGTTCCATTACCATCATAAACCACAGTATCAAATGCTTTGGCTGCCCTTTTAAAACAATAGCTAATATGGCTTCTGCCCCCTGCTGCTGTGTTGTAGTAGTACATTTCCCCATTGTATTCAACATCTACGCCTTCTTGAAAATCAAACCCACTATTACTAGCACTATCTCCTGCGGGTGCTGCATTATAATCTTTTGTAAGTAATCCTTTCCCTTTACCTCTGAGCCTGTCAAATATATGAAACCCATAACTGCTATTAGGTGATGTTTTTTGATGCCAGAATTGGTCTACAGGAAAACCAGAACCGCCATTAGACCCTCCATTAATTATAGTTCTGTTTGATGCTGTCCCAGAACCAGAAGTTAAATTAGTGTCTGAATAAGCATAAGGACTAAAAACCTCAGTCCCAGACTCAGGAGTCTTCATTGGGCGGCGGATGGCT
>OJBS01000119.1_pt1 | contig 33888 bp, 29 predicted proteins | sample 1590941 | NCBI WGS metagenome assembly OJBS01 (sample SAMN05416785, study PRJEB24817) | seawater metagenome | isolation source: Sea water | place: Canada:Atlantic | collected 2013-11 | reverse complement strand
ACAGCGTCCTCACCGTCGTCCAAAGCCAGGCAGGCGCCCATCAGGGCAAAGGCTGGGAAGCCTTCACCGACCGTGTCATCGAAACCATCAACCGGGAACGTGAGGGGGTGGTGTTTCTACTCTGGGGAAGCTACGCCAAGAAAAAAGGTCAGCACATTGACCGAAACAAGCATTTGGTATTGGACGGGCCACACCCATCGCCGTTAAGCGCCTACCGCGGCTTCTTCGGCTGCAAGCATTTTTCCCGAGCGAACGAGTGGTTACAGCAGAAGGGCCTGCCGACCGTTGATTGGTCTTTGCCAAACAAATCGGAGCTGCTGGAACAATACGGAAAAAGCCAGTCGAGGGAATAGCGCGGAGCGCAAAGGGCGACCTACCTCTGGCCAGCCCCCAAAGATTATTGGAGGAGCGCCATAGCAGCTTCCATCTGCGCATTCAGGTCCTCTTCCTCGCTCATATCCACCTCAGGATCCAACCCAAGACGATCAAACGCCGAAATCGTCTTCCAGTCTACCTCCGTCCAGGGATGGTCCGTCCCGGCAATCAACTGCAGATTGGCAATCATCACCAGATCCGCATAATCCGCCGCCGGCACCTCACGATGCAGGTTCGCGTATTCCAAAGGCACATTCTGAAGCTCCTTCGGGAAATCCCACTTCTGCAGAATCATTGCCCCGATACGCGGATGAATCTCATCAATCACATTGTCCAGCATGATGCTGCTGATCTGGATATCCTGATCCTCAACATAGCGCAGAATTGGCAACACCCCGATAAGGTGAACCAGCCCGGCAAGGGTGGCCTGGTCTGCTTTGAGATTGGTGTAATGCTGGGCCAGTACATGGCACACCCCCGCCACTTCAGTGCTCTTCTGCCAGGTGGCACGCAGGCGCTTGTCGATCATGTCCGAAGTGGCCTGGAACATCTGCTCCATGGCAAGACCCATTGCCAGGTTACTGGTATAAGCCATGCCCAGGCGACTGACCGCCATATTCAAGTTCTCAATCGCCCGGCTGCCGCGAAATAGCGGGCTGTTGCAGACTCGAATAATACGCGCTGACAGGGCCGTGTCGTTGCTGATGACCTTCACCAGATCAAGAATGGCCGAGTCCTCATTCTCTGCAATGTCACGTACCTGAAGCGCAACTTCCGGAAGCGTCGGAAGTACCAGTTTGTCGTTTTCAATGGCGTTGGTCAGGTCGGTTATTATGGTCTCTACAATGTTGGACATGGTCAGTTCGAATCCGCCTGTGAAGTGTCACCTGGCCGGAAGGAAGGTCCGGAAAGGCTAATATGTTCATGTATATGACGTACTTTATAGCAAATTATCGGGATTCTTCCTGTCAACTTATGTATCAGGTGTGTCGGTTTTTTCACGCTCCGGAACAGAATACGGCAAAGGGCGCAATGACAGCGCCGCGTCGGAGGCGCTCTCGGGTACCAATGATTTCTCCGCCGCATCGTGGCGCACAACGGCCAGAATCTCCGAGTGTCCGTCAGAGAAACCAACAGAGTTTACGACATTTCCCACTGACCGGTCTCCGTCCAGCAGCGACTCACCGGGGGCAGGCAGGGTTCCGGCACCCTCACATGTGTACCGGAAAAGGCTTTTCTTGAGTTGCCCCAGGAAGTGCATGCGCGCGATCACTTCCTGCCCGGTGTAGCAGCCTTTCTTGAAGTGAATGCCTCCAACATGCTGCCAGTTCAGCATTTGCGGCACGAAGCTCTCCGTAGTGGCGGCCGTGAGCGATGCTACGCCGGCGGCAATTTCGGAAGCCTGCCAATCGGCGAGGGGGGCTGCAGGAATCTCCTCCAGAGCTTGTTGCAGCGACGTGTCCAGGTCACCCGTTTGCCAGAGCTCATAGCGGGCCATGCCTTCGGCGGTGTCCATCGTGCGTATCAGGTGGCCTCCGCTGATTTTCACGGAATCGCCTGCGACTGCAAGTGCACTGGTGCTTTCTGGTAGCAGTTTTTCTGCTGCGGCATCGCCCAGAAGTCCGACGATCCGAGCGTCCGACTCTACCTCCATTGACGTACCACGGAACAGCATCAGGTACTTGCGCAAATGAGTCACCGTGCCGTCGGAGAGATCCGCTGGCAGCTCCATCAATATGTCATCACCATCCCTCACCAACCGGGTCAGGCAATAGGTGCGCCCCTTGGGCGTACAGGCTGCCGCTCTTGGCGAATGCACCTGGGTGACATCTTCAATCTGTTGGCTGAATTGCCCCTGCAAGAACTTGTCAGTGCCGGGCCCGGATATTCGAACAATGATCCGGTCAGAGACGGAAACGCAACAGGGTTGGGGAAGCGGGTGGCTGGCCAACGGACTTTCGGTGTCTGACATGGAGCACTCCAGAATTAGTGGATTTCCTGTGTCTGGCGGCCCGATGCCTTGCCGCCAGAGGCCGGGCCAAGACGAAGCCACACCCGCAAACGGCGGAACGCGTCGGGCGGGATGTTGCGAAACCGCGGCGTAACCGCAACCAGGACAACAGGATATGTACAGAATATGGTGCCGGAGTACCGCAGTTTCAAGATCGCAAAGTGGGCACCCAAACGACTTTCGCCCGCAACCATAACTGCGCGATCCTGGCCCGAGCGAAGGCGCGCGTATAGTTGCTCGCTCTCGACCCTGAGTCCGGTTACGGCTGCCGGACCGGCCAGCAAGCCGGTTCGGCAGTACTGGAAAGCGGCGCCCACGAGTGAGGGAACAACCAGCGTCAGAATGAGTGAACCAAACTCACTGGCCACGGCGGCCAAAAACAGGGCCAGGGCCAGCCAGGGCAGGGCGCACAGTAACCCGACGGCGTGGGATGGAATAAGTGTCAGTTCAACCCGGCTGGACACGGTTCAGTATGAGGTCAACGATGCGTTGCAGGTCGGGATCTTCTGGGCGGCTGCGTTGCATGAACCACTCGAACATATCGGTGTCCTCGCAGTTGATCAGTTTCTGGTATCGTGCCTGGTCTTCAGCGGGCAGGTCTCGATAGGCGTTTTCAAGGAACGGGATCAGCAAAACGTCCAGTTCAAGCATGCCGCGGCGGCTGTGCCAGTAGAGGCGATTGAATTCGGTGTTGTCAGACATTGATTCTCTCAGTTAACCAGTGGGCATTGGAGTGGACCGAGCCATTTCCTTCAGGGAGACGACCGCCGGTAAGTGGTGGGAACCAGTACGGTATCCCTTGCCTCATGGAGTAGTCCGGGGAAATCCAGTGTGTAGTGCAGGCCGCGACTTTCCCGGCGCTGCAACGCGGAACAGATAATCAGGTCCGCCACGGTCACCAGATTACGCAGCTCAAGCAGGTCGTTCGAGACCCGGTAGTTGCTGTAGAACTCGCCAATTTCCCGTTCCAGAAGATCAATCCGGTGCTTGGCTCTCTGCAGGCGTTTGGTGGTACGAACGATGCCGACATAGTCCCACATGAAATGCCGCAATTCGTCCCAGTTGTGGGAGATTACCACGTCTTCGTCGGAATCCCTTACCTGGCTTTCGTCCCAGTCCGGTGCTTGTGGCGGAGCAGGAATATCCGATTCTCGTCGCGCTATGTCTGCAGCAGCGGCACGACCGTAGACCAGGCATTCAAGCAGGGAGTTGCTGGCCATGCGATTGGCGCCATGAAGACCGGTAAACGCTGCTTCGCCGACAACATAAAGCTGGTTGATGTCGGTACGGGCGCGTTCGTCACTGAGTATGCCGCCGCAGGTGTAGTGCGCTGCGGGTACCACCGGGATCGGTTCTTTGGTGATATCAATCCCGAACGCCAGGCATTTTTCGCGAATGGTTGGAAAATGCTGCCTGATGAACTCGGCCGGTTTATGGCTGATGTCCAGGTATAGATGATCAGCGCCCAGCCGTTTCATTTCGTGGTCGATGGCGCGGGCAACGATATCCCGGGGCGCGAGTTCGCCCCTCTCATCGAAGCGATCCATAAAGCGGGAGCCGTCCGGAAGCTTCAGCACACCGCCTTCGCCCCTTACCGCCTCGGTAATCAGGAACGACTTGGCATGTGGGTGGTACAGGCACGTGGGGTGGAACTGGTTGAACTCCATATTGCCGACCCGGCAGCCGGCGCGCCAGGCCATGGCTATACCGTCGCCCGAAGCTCCGTCCGGGTTGGTGGTGTAGCGATACGCCTTGCTGGCGCCGCCGGTGGCGAGGATGGTGAAGCGGGCCCGGAACAATTCGACATGGTTGTCTTCCAGATTCAGTATGTAGGCGCCTACGCACGCGTTTCCGGGCAACGCCAGCTTGCGATTGGTGATCAGGTCCACGGCAACCCGACGGGACATCAGGGTAATGTTGGGTCGCGCCTGGGCCTGGGACGTCAGAGTGGTGGAAACGGCGTGGCCGGTGGCATCGGCTGCGTGGATAATGCGACGGTGGCTATGCCCGCCCTCCCGTGTCAGGTGGTACTGGGACTGGTCATCGCGGGTAAAGGTAACACCGCTGTCGATCAGCCAGTTGATGCTCTCGCGGCCATGCTCGACAGTAAACCGGACGGCATCCTCGTGGCAGAGACCGCCCCCTGCGTTGAGAGTATCGCTAACGTGATTCTCAAGGGAGTCTTCGTCGTCCAGCACGGCTGCAATGCCGCCCTGGGCCCAGAGAGTTGCACCGCTGCTGATATCGGCCTTGCTGATTACGGCGATCCGCAAGTGCTCGGGCAAATTCAGGGCAACAGTGAGGCCGGCAGCACCGCTGCCGACAATCAGGACATCGAATTCGTAGGACTGTGGCATCGGGTCGTAATCACGGGCCATAATGTGGATGTGTATTGAACTAAACTTTGCGCTCGCTGTCTATTTGGCCTGACGGGGTGCTCCCAAGTAAGTGGGGGCATTGTAGACTCATCGGATGCCGGACAGCAGCATGATTCCATTGAATAGCAGACAAGTGGGCCAGATGGTCGAACGCTATGGCAACCCCGGCACCCCGTCCATGAATGCGGATACAGAAAGACACAAGGAAGAAAACAGCGAAAGCCAGACAGACCTTCAACTGGTAAGAAAGGTCCGTCATGGTGACCGACCTGCCTTTGATCTTCTGGTCGTCAAATATCAGTCCCGGGTGGCGTCGATTATCAGTCGTTATGTCTACGACAGCCAGGAGGTGATGGACCTTACCCAGGAAACCTTCGTCAAGGCGTACCGGGCGATTGACCGTTTTCGGGGAGACAGCGCGTTCTACACCTGGTTGTACCGGATCGCCGTGAACACGGCCAAGAATTTCCTGGAGTCCCGGGGTCGTCGTCCGCAGGGCAGTGCCGATGCGGGTGAAGCTGAGAACTATGACGACGGTTCAAGGCTCAGGGACAATGCGTCTCCAGAGAAGCTGTTGCAACGAGACCAGTTGCAAAGCGCGCTCAGAGAGGCGATATCAAACCTGCCGGAGGAGCTCCGATCTGCGTTTTTGCTCAGGGAGTATGATGGGCTGAGCTACGAAGACATCGCCGGTATTCTCGAGTGCCCCATCGGCACGGTAAGGTCACGAATATTCAGGGCACGGGATGCGGTCGATCGCCACCTGGGCCCCTTATTAAATGATTCCCGGACGTAATGAGGTTGCATCCTATGGATGATCGTCTCAAAGAAACGCTGTCTGCAATGATGGATGACGAGGCAGATGAATTGTCGGTTCGCAGACTGCTGTCGCATGCTGAGCAGGATCAGGTTCGTTCGCAGTGGCAACGTTGGCAGCAGGTGCGGGATCTGATGCATCAGGGCGGTGTGGCACCGGAGGATGTGGATGTCAGCGCCGGGGTCAGGGACGCTCTGGACGGCAGTGGTACTCTACCGCATGCGGCGACCGCCGGATCCATGTCCCGCCGGGATAAAAGCTGGCACTGGCCAGCATTTGCCATGGTCACGCTGGCGGCGGTGATTGGTTTTGGCGCCGGTGCTGGTTGGGAGTCCGCCGAAGATGGTGGAACGATTGCAACAGCGGGCGTTGCGGAAGAACAGGATCCGAGGGGGGCGGCTGCCGAGCCGGTCCCGGAGGTGGCGTTGCAAGGCCTTGATGAGGAGCAATGGGAGCACCTCAGCCGCTACCTTCTTGAGCACGCCCAACATAACAGTGTAGGAGCCGGCCGGGGCTCGGTTGGTTATGCGCGGGTTGTTAGCGCGTCCGGGCCAGAGTATTGACGCTTCATGTTCTTGGGATACTGGCTGGAGTTGAACCGCTAATGGGCAGAATCGTAACGGCAATCCGGAGTCGATTCCCCGGTGCAATCGGGCATAGGGTGGTCATGTTAGCCTTTTTCGCCGGGCTGATGTGGCAGGTGTCTGCCAATGCTACGGAGAATGCCGGGAACAATGAGGAGCGCGCCGAATATTGGCTCGACCGCCTTGGTCCCTCCCTGAATATGACGTCCTATCGCGGCGTCTTTGTGTATGCCCGGGGCGATCAGGTCAGTTCTATGCAGATTGCGCACCGGTATCGGGATGGTATGGTGGAAGAGCGGTTGGTTCTGCAGGACGGAGCCAGTGGTGAGATCGTTCGAAAGGGGATGCGGGTCATCTGTGTGCTTCCTGACCACGGGCGCATTCAGTTGGATCAGGTCATTCCGTCGGGCCCTTTTGCTGAGGCTTTTTCCCACCAGTTGATGCCGGTCAGTCAATGGTATCAGCCGGAGCTGGTGGGAGATGATCGTATTGCTGGTTACGATGTGGTCAAGCTCGGACTCAGGGCGAGGGATGATCTTCGATACAGTCACCAGTTGTGGCTGGAAAAATCCACCGGGCTGTTGGTGAAAAGTCATGTGCGTTCCGTCGGCGGTGAGGTGCTTGAGCATTTTCAGTTTACCAGCCTTGAAATAACGGACTCCCTTCCAGATAGCGAATTTATCGTAAGAACAGAAGGGGAAGCCATCAAGCGGAAACTAGACCCTGAACAGACGTCGTCTCCCGCAGCGCGGATGGATGGCTGGACGCTTGAGTGGCGCCCGGACGGCTTTGTTCCCGCGGCTTCACCGCGGTCGGGTAAAGGGCAAGCCGTGGCGTTCTCGGACGGGCTGGCGGCCTTTTCGGTGTTTGTGGAACCAGCACGGAAGATGGCGATGCCCACAGGCGCTTCGCGAATTGGTGCCACGACGGTGTATATGAAACAGATCAACGTCGATGACGTTGCCTTTTTCGTGACCGTCGTCGGGGAGATTCCGCCGACGACCGCCCGTAAGGTGGCCGAGTCGGTGAAGGTTGACGATACCCTGGCGTTTGGCGGAGGGCAGAAGTGATTACTGAAACTGGCAGGGTAGTTGGTGTTGCCGGCGACAGGGTGTGGGTACAGACGATTCGCACAAGTGCCTGCGAAAGTTGTTCGGCTCGCCATGGTTGTGGTCAGCGCGTACTGGCCAGTGTCTCAGGCGGCAGGGCCAATCAGGTTCTGGTGGCCAACAGCCTTGGCGCCAGGGTGGGTGACGAGGTGACGGTAGCCATTGATGAGGCCGCGCTACTGGGTGCTTCCCTGCTGGTTTATGCCGTGCCACTGGTGTCAATGGTGGCGGGGGCTGTATTGGGGCATCAGTTGTCGGTAGGTCATGCGGCCAATGAAGCCGTCGCTATGATGGGTGCTGCAACGGGGCTTGCCCTGGGCTTCCTGGCTGCCCGTCGTGGGCAGTCACGTACAACGAAAACCTGGGAGCCGACGCTGGTGGATGTCAGGCAGGCGTCAGTTGCTTCCCCCGAGTGATGTTCCGACAGCTTCTGTTGAAATTATTGGCTTTGACCGCACATTGAGTATACAACGTCCGCTGAACAGGGGGTCTTTAATGCCTGAAGTAAAGAACGATCAAGACACGCAGTGCCGGCCTCAACGCCAAGGTTCCATCGTGTTCGTCTGGTATCTCTTGTGTCTTCTTGTTCCATTGTCACTGGCCCAGTCTGCCTCGGCTCAGAATCTCCCTGATTTTACCGAGTTGGTCGAAGAAAACTCGAATGCTGTGGTCAATATCAGCACGACGACTGAGCCCAAGTCGGCGGGTAGTGGCCGCTCTCACGACCTCCCTTTTAATGATCGACAGCTTGAGCAGTTGCCGGAGTTTTTCCAGGATTTCTTCCGCGGTCCTCAGTCACCCTTTGGCGGAAGCCCAGGTGGTTCAGCCCCACGTCAGTCCATGGGGTCCGGGTTTATCGTTTCCAGCGATGGCTATGTGTTGACCAATAACCACGTGGTGGAAGGCGCTGATGAGATCATTGTGCGTCTGAATGATCGTCGTGAGTTGCCCGCCAAACTGGTTGGCACCGATCCACGTTCCGACATGGCGGTGCTCAAAATTGAAGGTGGCGACGACTTGCCGGTGGTTCAGGTCGGACGTTCCAATGATCTGAAAGTGGGTGAGTGGGTCCTGGCCATCGGTTCGCCCTTTGGCTTTGATTACACGGTAACAGCTGGCATTGTCAGTGCACTGGGCCGCTCACTGCCATCGGAAAACTACGTTCCGTTTATCCAGACCGACGTTGCTATCAACCCGGGTAACTCCGGCGGACCGCTGTTTAACCTGGACGGCGAGGTTGTGGGTATTAACTCCCAGATCTACACCCGCTCGGGTGGATTCATGGGGGTGTCCTTCGCTATCCCCATTGACGATGCCATGAACGTATTCCGGCAGATCAGAGACAACGGGTCGGTGTCCCGCGGTTGGCTGGGTGTACTGATACAGGAAGTCAATCGTGACCTGGCGGAGTCGTTCGGTCTGAAGCGTCCTCGTGGTGCCCTTGTTGCAGAGGTGATGGTAGGCTCCCCGGCCGAGAAAGCGGGATTGCAGGCGGGTGATATTGTGCTCGAATACTCGGGCGAAGACGTCACCCTTTCTTCAGATTTGCCGCCGATGGTCGGTCGCACTCCGGTCGGTGAGACGGCCACCATGGAAGTTATGAGGGAGGGCCGGCAAATTACACTGGATGTTGAAATCGGCAAACTGCCGGAAGAGGGTTCAGAGCAGGCATCTGCTCCGGCTTCCGGCAACAACAGTCCGTCCGCGGCGCCCTTGGGGATGACGGTCGAGCCCTTGCCAGCTGAACTCCAGGAATCACTGGGGGTATCCGGAGGAGTGCTTGTAACAGACGTTGCCCGCGGTCCGGCGCTTGATGCGGGTATCCGTCCACGGGACGTGATCACCGAACTTAACCGCCGCAAGGTCACATCCGTGGAGGATTTCCGTGAAGCGGTGTCATCCTTGCCAGACGACAGTGCCGTATCCGTGAGGGTTGTTCGCCAGGGGCGGGCCACTTATCTGGTGATGAAGCCCTGACAGTTGATCCGCCGGCCGGATCGGCGGACACAAAACGGTACAAAATCGAGAGCCCCGCTGGAGGTCGTTTAAACGACAGCCAGTGGGGCTTTTGTTATACTGGCCAAAATAATCAGATTACTGGCCACGGATCGGACCTCCACAAAAATGATGAACAGAAAGGAACTCCCCCTCCGGAAACTGCTCCAGCTACGCTATTCGTGGGCCGCCTGGTTAGTACTGATCGCCTCTCTCGCTGTCACCGCCCTGTTATGGCAAGTGTCCATTCGCCTGGTCGAAGACCGTACCGAAGCCCGCTTCAAAACACAGTCACTACAGTTGCGAACCGCCATTGAAGAGCGCCTGCTGAACTATGAACAGGTATTGGCGGGCAGTGCGGGCCTGTTTGCTGTTGCCGGTGAAGTGGATAGGGATGACTGGGGGGAGTATGTCGACAACGTGGATATCAACCGGTATTACCCGGGGATCCAGGGCATCGGCTACGTGCAGAGGATTGGTGTCCGCCAGATGGCAGATCATATCGCATCGGTCAGGAAGGACGGTGTCCTCAATTACCTCGTGACGCCTCTTGGCACCGGGCCGGATTACTACCCCATGGTGTATCTGGAGCCCGGAACCGAGCGGAATCGCAAGGCACTTGGTTACGATGCCTTCAGTGATCCGGTGCACCGGCACGCCATGGCGCGGGCACGGGACCATGCCAAACCAAAAGTGACGGGTAAAGTCGTGCTGGTGCAGGAAGAAGTGGCGGAAGATCAGGCCGGCTTTCTGATGTACTACCCGGTTTATCAGGGTGGGGAAGTGCCTGAAAGTCAAGTTGAGCGGCAGATGATGCTTGCTGGCTATGTGTTCAGTGCCTTTCGGATGAACACTTTGCTTGATGGCATTGTTGGCCTGATTTCGCCGTTCCTGGATGTGAAGATATACGACAGCGGGGTGGTGTCGCGGGATACCCAGATGTATGGGTCAAACCTGGGCTCCCTGGGTGAGGATTTCAGCTTTGAAATGAGCCAGACCATCACCCACGGTGGGCGTGACTGGCTGTTGCAGACCCGTTCCACTCCGGCGTTTGACTATCTGGCGTCTGATCCGCGACCGCCCATCGTTCTTGGTTCCGGCGTTGTGATCAGTCTGCTGATGTTCCTGTTTGTGCTGACCATGATTCGTGGCCGCATCATGGCGCAGATTGGTGCAGGTCGCTACCGCGCTATTACCGAAGGTGCCGCGAACGTAACTCTTGTGCTGGATCGCGATGGCACGCCGCGTTACGCCAGCCCCTCCAGTCACGACATTTTGGGCTTCGACCCCGATAAGGTATATGGCCTGGAGTTAGAGTCCCTGGTGCATGCCGAGGATTGGCCGCAGTTAAAATCAGGGTTTGATGAAGCGGTCAAATCGCCTGGGAAGCAGATGGCGGTTATCCGTGGCCGTATACGCGATTCGCAAGGCCAGTGGCGGGATATGGAAGGCACGTTCACCGCCATGCTGACGGTGCCCGGCGTGAATGGGGTGGTGTTGAGCCTCCGTGACCTGACCCAGTTGAAAGCCGCGCAGACGGAACTGCATCGCCTGGCGTTCTACGATCCGCTGACCGGGCTTGCCAATCGCCAGCTATTCCGTGACCGGCTTAACCACGTGGTCCGCAGGAGTCGTCGCAGTGAAGAGCCGGCCGCCCTCATGTTTCTGGATCTCGACGGTTTCAAACGTATCAACGATACCCTGGGCCACGATAGTGGTGACGAGCTGCTGAAGAAGGTTTCCCAATGGTTGGCCGGTTGCGTGCGCGAGGAGGATTCGGTAGCCCGATTGGGTGGCGATGAGTTTGTGGTGCTGTTGTCGCGGATCAGTGGTCCTGATGATGCTGGGAAGGTTGCCGACGCCATTCTGCGGAGGCTGTGTCAGCGGGTTCGCCTCAACGATCACGAAGTGGGCGTTACCGTCAGCATCGGTATTACCATGATTCCCCATGACAGTGAGGCCCCCGGTACGCTGATGAAGTATGCCGACCTGGCCATGTACCGGGCCAAGGAGTTGGGGCGCAACACCTACCAATTCTTTACCCCGGCCATGAACATCAAGGCCGCCAGGCGCCTGCTTCAGCAGGAAGAGCTGGCAACGGCGCTAGAAGGCGATCGGTTTGTGCTGCATTATCAGCCCAAGGTGGACCTCGAAAGCGAGCGGGTGATTGGCGTCGAGGCTTTCCTGCGCTGGCATCACCCTGAGAAGGGGCTGGTCAGCGCGCAGCAATTCATTACTCTGGCCGAGGAAACGGGGCTGATTATACGCCTGGGTGAGCTGGCGCTAAGGCAGGCGTGTATCCAGGTTCAGGCTCTTGAGCGGGCCGGATTTGAGTCACTGAAAATGGCGGTCAACCTGTCCGTTCGCCAACTGACGGATTCCGGGTTTCTGGATATGATGCGCAAGGTCATTACCGAAACGGGAGTATCGCCAGAGCGGCTTGAGCTTGAAATGCCGGCGGAACTGCTGAATGAAGACCCACGCATGCTCAGGGAACTCCTGGTGTCTCTGCACGACATGGGGGTCTGCCTGATCCTGGATGACTTTGGCACTGGTTCCTGTTCTCTGGTGGCGCTCCAGCAGTTGCCGCTTGATGTCATCAAGATTGATCATCGCTTCATTCGCGACATCCCTTACAACGTCAGTGCGACTGATGTCGCCTCAGCGGTGGTTGCTCTGGCCAGAAAATTGCACCTGACCGTTGTTGCCGAGGGCGTGGAAACGCCGCAGCAGCTCAGCTTCCTCAAAAGCGCTGGTTGCGCCCAATGCCAGGGTAACCTGTTCAGTTACCCGTTGGACGAAGATGCGCTTATCGGTTTCCTTATTAGGCAATATGAGCGGCCGCTGATCTCCTGATCATGGCAATAACGGCCGGTAACCGGTAAAATCACGCCGTCGCCGGACTCCGGCAACGGCCCTTCCGGGCTCAATCCTTCGTCTTTTGCGAGTATTCATTGTCTGTGACTGAACTGAGCCGAATCCGAAATTTTTCGATTATCGCCCATATTGACCATGGTAAATCCACTCTGGCAGACCGCTTTATCCAGATCTGCGGTGGCCTGACAGAACGCGAAATGGCTGAGCAGGTCCTTGATTCCATGGATCTTGAGCGTGAGCGTGGTATTACCATTAAGGCCCAGAGTGTGACTCTGAACTACAAGGCTCGGGACGGCATTGAATACAAGCTGAATTTCATCGATACACCTGGGCACGTCGATTTTTCCTACGAGGTGTCGCGTTCTCTGTACGCCTGTGAAGGTGCTTTGTTGGTCGTGGATGCCGGCCAGGGGGTTGAGGCCCAGTCCGTCGCTAACTGTTACACCGCTATCGAACAGGGGCTGGAAGTGGTGCCGGTGCTTAACAAGATGGATCTTCCTCAGGCCGAGCCGGAGCGCGTGGCCCAGGAGATCGAGGACATCATTGGTATCGAGGCTACGGACGCTGTGCGCTGTAGCGCCAAGAGCGGTATGGGTGTCGAGGACGTCCTGGAGGACTTGATCAGGAAAATTCCGCCACCCAAGGGTGACCGAAACGCGCCCTTGCAGGCCTTGATTATCGACTCCTGGTTCGACAACTACCTGGGGGTTGTGTCGTTGGTCAGGGTGACCGAAGGCACCCTCAAGAAGGGTGACAAGATCGTTATGAAGTCGACGGGCAAGGCCTGGAATGCTGACAAGGTCGGTATTTTCAATCCAAAACCCAAAGACACTGATATTCTGGAATCCGGGGATGTTGGCTTCGTGGTGGCCGGCATCAAGGACATTCATGGTGCCCCGGTGGGTGACACCATTGTTCAGCAGAAAGGCTCGGAAGACATTCCGATGCTACCCGGATTCAAAAAGGTCAAGCCTCAGGTCTATGCGGGCCTGTTCCCCGTCAGTTCCGATGATTACAACGATTTCCGGGATGCCCTTGAGAAGCTGACCCTGAACGACGCCTCGTTGTTCTTCGAGCCGGAGAGTTCAGACGCCCTCGGGTTCGGTTTCCGCTGTGGCTTCCTGGGTATGCTCCACATGGAGATTGTCCAGGAGCGGCTGGAGCGGGAATACGACATCGACCTGATTACCACCGCCCCGACGGTTATCTATGAAGTCGTTACCAAACAGGGTGAGACCCTGTCGGTGGACAACCCGTCCAGTCTTCCGGATATTGGATCCATCGAGGAAATGCGCGAGCCAATCGTGGAGGCCAGCATTCTGGTGCCCCAGGAGCATCTGGGCAACGTGATCGCCCTGTGTGAAGAAAAACGGGGCATTCAGAAAAACATGCACTTTATGTCCACCCAGGTTCAGGTGACTTACGAGTTACCGATGGCCGAGGTGGTGCTGGACTTTTTCGACCGGATCAAGTCCGCCAGCCGTGGGTTCGCATCACTGGACTATCAGTTTGTGCGGTTCCAGGCGGCCAACCTGGTACGCCTGGACGTGCTGATCAATGGCGAGCGCGTGGACGCATTGGCGCTGATTGTCCATAAGGACCAGTCCCACTACCGAGGGCGCGCCCTGATTGACAAGATGAAAGAGCTGATCCCACGCCAGATGTTCGATATCGCGATTCAGGCGGCGATCGGGAATCAGGTGGTAGCGCGGGTGACCGTCAAGGCGCTTCGCAAGAACGTCACCGCCAAGTGTTACGGTGGCGACGTCAGCCGGAAGAAGAAACTGCTGCAGAAGCAGAAAGAAGGTAAGAAGCGCATGAAGCAACTGGGCAATGTTGAGGTGCCTCAGGAAGCATTCCTTGCCGTATTGAAAGTGGATAACTAAAAGGCACCTGAATGGATATTGATTTCCCCCTGGTTCTGGTTGTTCTAACGTTTGCAACGGGGCTGATCTGGCTGTTGGATGTTGTATTCCTGCGTAAGCGCAGGCTCGCGGTCGCAGAAGGCGCTAGCGGGGAGGTTACGGCGGAGGAAGAGCCGAAGGAGCCCTACCTCGTCGATCTCAGCCGTTCGTTTTTTCCGGTGCTGGCGGTGGTGCTGGTGTTGCGTTCGTTTCTGGTGGAACCCTTCCAGATTCCGTCAGGCTCCATGCTACCCACCCTTGAAGTTGGAGACTTCATCCTCGTTAACAAATACGCCTACGGGCTTCGCCTGCCGGTTGCGGGCACCAAGATCCTGTCGGTGGATGATCCCCAGCGCGGTGACGTAATGGTGTTCCGCTATCCGGACGACGGCAGCACCAATTACATCAAACGGGTGGTCGGGCTGCCGGGCGACCGTATCCGATACCAGGATCGTGAGCTGTTTATCAACGGCGATAAAGTGGACACACGCTTTGTTGCCCGGCTGCCACCGGTGGAACTCAGACGTGAATACCTGGGCGACGTTGAGCACGACATCTTCCTGACCCTGGGGCGCACGGGGCGCTCTGGAGAAGGCGAGTGGGTAGTGCCGGAAGGCGAGTATTTCGTGATGGGTGATAATCGGGACAACAGTAATGACAGCCGCTATTGGGGCTTTGTTCCGGATGAAATGGTCGTTGGCAAGGCGTTCGCGATCTGGATGCACTGGCAATCGCTCACCAGTCTGCCATCCTTTGACCGTGTGGGCGGTTTGGAATAAGTGCGTTGTTATTCAGGGGTGTATCGAACATGAAGAAGAACAGTCTTTCCTCCATGCACAGACAGTCGGGTGCATCGGCGCTTGTTATCATGATTATGGCGATTTTTTTCGGCGGCTTGCTGACGTTGGTCATCAAGTTGGGGCCAGCGTATCTTGACGACATTACCATTCAGGAAGCGCTTGAGAGCCTGGAAGGGACAGAGGATCTTTCCACCATGGGCCCTGCGCAGGTGAGAAATCTGATAAACAAGCGCCTTAGCGTGAACAATGTTCGCGGATTTGATGAAAAAAATATCACCGTTCAGAAAGACGGGGATCTGGTTATCATCAATGTGGATTACGAAGTCCGCAATAACCTGTTCCGTAATGTGGATACCGTTATCCACTTTCAACATGAGTATGAGATGAAGGGCAAGTGAGTTCACAACCGGATCTCGAGCAGTTACAGCGACGCATCGGCTACCAGTTCAAGACGCCTGAGCGGCTGTTGCTGGCGCTGACCCATAGGAGTTTTGGCAACCAGAACAACGAGCGCCTTGAGTTCCTGGGTGATTCCATCGTTAACATGGTCATTGCTGAATACCTGTACCTGCATTTTGAAAAAGCCCGGGAAGGTCAGTTGAGCCGTCTGCGGGCCCGTATGGTCAAGGGTGTGACCCTGGCGGAAATTGGCCGTGAATTCGAGTTGGGCAAGTACCTCAGGCTGGGTTCCGGTGAAATGAAGAGTGGTGGTTTCCGTCGAGAATCCATCCTTGCCGACGCTGTTGAGTCCATCATCGGTGCCATATACCTGGACAGTGACTTTCACACCTGTCGAGAACAGGTTTTGCGCTGGTTTGAGGTGCGTCTTCAGAAGCTGGATCTGCAGGATACCCAGAAAGATCCCAAAACCCGGCTTCAGGAGTACCTGCAGTCACGGCAGTTTCCGCTGCCTCGCTATGACGTCATTTCCGTGGACGGTGAAGCCCACGCCCAGACGTTCCATGTTTCCTGTGCCCTGCCATCGCTGGACCGCAAAACGACCGGCACTGGCAATAGCCGTCGAATCGCCGAGCAGCAGGCCGCCCGCAATGCCCTTAAGCAACTGGGTGTGGAGAATGACTGATGAATGATGTGATCCGTCCGGAAAATCCGGATAGCCGTTGTGGTTTCGTGGCGATCGTCGGCCGGCCCAATGTGGGCAAGTCCACATTGCTGAACCACATTCTTGGCCAGAAACTCAGTATTACGTCCCGCAAACCCCAGACAACACGTCATCAGGTACTGGGTATCAAGACCGAGGGCCCGATTCAGGCAGTCTACGTGGATACGCCGGGGATGCACGAGGAAGAACCCCGCGCTATTAACCGGTATATGAACAAGGCGGCGACATCGGCCCTCAAGGATGTCGATGTTGCGGTGTTTGTCGTCGACCAGATGGCGTGGACGACGGCGGACGAAATGGTTCTGGAGAAGCTCAGTAGCCTCAAATGCCCGGTGATTCTGGCAGTGAACAAGGTTGACCGCATTGAAAATCGCGAGGCCCTGTTGCCGCACCTCGATATGCTATCCCGGAAGCGAGAGTTTGCCGAGATCATTCCGTTGTCGGCGCTGAAGGGGATGAATCTGGAGCCGCTGGAGGCTGCGGTCAGTCGGTTCCTGCCTGAAAGTGTGCACTTTTACCCGGATGACCAGGTCACGGATCGCAGCGAACGCTTTATGGCCTCCGAAATGGTACGGGAGAAGATTACCCGGCAATTGGGGGCAGAGCTGCCGTACTCCGTGGCGGTCGAGATCGAAGAGTTTCGCAAGGATGGTAAGACCCTGCACATTTCTGCGCTAATACTGGTGGAGCGTGAGGGCCAGAAGAAGATCATTATTGGCGACAAGGGCGAGCGCCTGCGGCGCATCGGCCAGGAGGCCAGAACGGATATGGAGCGTCTGTTCGACAGTAAAGTCATGCTAAGGCTCTGGGTCAAGGTCAAGCGGGGTTGGGCGGACAGCGACCGGGCATTGAAAAGCCTGGGTATGAACGACTTCTGAGGCAGCTATGACGGGGCCAATGCAACAGGAGCCCGCGTATGTTCTCCACCGCCGGCCCTGGCGCGAAACCAGTCTGATGGTGGATGTGTTTTCCCTTAACGCAGGCCGAGTAACTGTGATTGCCCGTGGAGGCAACAGCGCAAAGAGCCCGCTCAAAGCTCAGTTGCAGCCTTTTCAGCCTCTGCTGCTGGACTGGACCGGGCGTAGCGACCTGAAGACTCTGACTCAGGCGGACGTTCGCAGCGGCCCCTCCCTGAAGCGCACTCTCTCCCTGTACAGCGGTCTTTACGTGAATGAGTTATTGCAGCGTCTGCTGCCGATGGCCGACCCTCACCACCGACTGTTTGCCGCCTATATTGATGTCATCGCCGAGTTATCGGAAGCCGGGGATGTGGAACCGGTTCTGCGACGTTTCGAGCAATCCCTGGCTGCGGAGTTGGGGTATGACTTCGTCTGGGACCAGGCGACCGATACCGGGCAGCCTGTCGAGGCCGAGGGGCTTTATTGCTATGATCCCGAGCAGGGGATCCTGGCCGAGCCCTCGCCAGGTGTCAGGCTCCAGAATCTGCCGGGCGGTACGCTGTTGGCGCTGGCCGATGGCGACCTCGAATCCGCTGAGTGCCGGCGCATCGCCAAACGAGTAACACGGGTACTTGTGGATTACCTGTTGCAGGGCAAGGTGCTCCATAGCAGAAGCCTGTTCAGTCATCATCGAGGAGATCGTAATGACCTCTAGCTCAATGAAGCCCAGAGTCTTGCTGGGTGTAAATATTGACCATGTTGCTACCTTGCGTCAGGCCAGAGGGACCCGATATCCAGATCCGGTACAGGCGGCGATTCTGGCGGAAGAGGCGGGCGCCGATGGTATCACCATTCATCCCCGCGAGGATCGCAGGCACATTCAGGATCGCGATGTGCTGCTGCTGAAGGAAATCCTCACCACCAAGATGAACCTGGAAATGGCAGTCACTGACGCCATGCTGGCGTTTGCCGAGCAAGTGCGCCCCGAATGTGTGTGCCTGGTGCCCGAGAAGCGCGAAGAGTTGACAACTGAAGGCGGTCTGGATGTGGACGGCCAGGAGGCGCGCGTGGCCAAAGCCTGTGACCGATTGGCAAAAATCGGTGCCGAGGTCTCCCTGTTTATCGACCCGGATGTGACACAGATCGATGCGGCGGTCCGTTGCGGTGCGCCGGTGGTGGAACTGCACACCGGGGAGTACGCGGAAGCGACTGACCCGAAGATTGTTGAAGCGGCTTTTAACACCTTGCAGGAGGCGGTGGCATACGCCCGCAGGAAAGGGCTAGTGGTCAATGCCGGCCACGGGCTGCACTACCACAATACTGAACGCGTTGCCGCCATTGCCGGTATCAACGAACTCAACATTGGCCATGCCATCATTGCCAGGGCGGTGTTTACCGGGCTCAAAGAGGCCGTAAGGGATATGAAGGCTCTCCTCGAAAGCGCGCGAGCCTAACGCGCTGATTGTCGTTCAGTCCACGGTTGCCTGCTGTGGGTTCTGCTGCCGGAACAGCTGCTGCCAGTCGGTCTGTTCACTCCACGTCTGCAAGCGTTCCATGGCCGCAAGCAACTGCTCTTTCTGATACTCCATATCCGGCGCTGAGCACTTCAAGGCGGTTTCCAATTGGTTCGCGGCAGCGCGCAGCTCCGGCACGCCGCAGTAGCGCGTGGCGCCATGCAGTTTGTGGACGCATTCCAGAAGCTCGCTCATGTTGCCGCTGTTCCAGAGTTCCGGTACTTGGTCGATATCGGCATGGATTTGTTCAACGAGCATGCTGAACAGCTCCTCGGCCAGATCTGCTTTTCCGGCAGCCAACTGTATGCTTTCGGCCACGCTGACACAGTCAGCTTGTTTATTCCTGGTCGACGGGCGAACCGAACGACGTGTATCGCGTACCTCTGGTACCGGCAGGTGTTCACCGGCGGAGCCGGGGTGACAGGTATAGCCGGTGTAGTCGTGAATAATGTCGATCAGTTGACTATTGCTGATGGGTTTGGCCAGGTAACCATCAAACCCCTGCTGGATCAGCCGATCTTGCTCTTCTGCGAGGGCATGGGCCGTCAGCGCAATGATTGGAGTGCGATGGTTGGTGCCATCCAGGCCTCGTAGCCTCTCCGTGGTTTCCACTCCGTCCATTCCGGGCATCTGAAGATCCATGAATACCAGGTCGAACGAGTGTTGGCGGGCCTTGCTCAGTGCTTCAAAGCCGCTGGTCGCGCCTTCAGCCATAACGCCGCAGTCGTTGAGCAGGGTCATTACCAGCTTCAGGTTGGCATCGTTATCGTCCACCGCCAGCACCCTGGGTACGCGTGTTGATTGGGAGGGTAGCTCACGGTTAATGGTATGGGAATGATCCGGCAACTGGCGTTGCCGGTTGCTGATACCGTGCACCAGCAACAACAGTTCATCGTACAGGGATTCGCGGCATACTGGCTTGGTCAGGTGGCCACTGGCCAGCCCCGACAGCGGCGTATCGTGAGTTTCAAGAGTGGGGGTCAACAGCAGTGTGCGGCAATCCCGCTCCAGCTCCAGTGATCTTACCAACGAACAGTACTGACTCGAATTCAACAGGTGACGGGTAATGCCAACAATCGCGACGGCGTAGCCGGACTGCTCCTTTTGGGCTTCCTCTATCTGCTCCTGCATGGCACCCGGTGATGACACCCGCTCTACCGTCATGCCCCATTCCCGGAGCATGTGTTCCACCGCCAGGCCAGTGGTTTTCTGTTGGTCGAGGTAGATGGCCTTTTCGCCAAACAGAGCGTCTTTGGGTGCGATGGCTTCGCCGGTGGAGGACAGTTCCGAGGTCAGCGTAAACCAGAACGTTGACCCCTTGCCGAGCTCACTCTCAAGCCCGATCTTGCCGCCCATTTCCTCAACCAGGCGCTTGGATATGGCAAGCCCCAGCCCGGTACCCCCGTATTGGCGGGCGGTGGAAGCGTCGGCCTGGCTGAAGGCGTTGAACAGGGACTGTTGTTGAGCCCGTGAGAGCCCGACACCGGAATCGGTAATGCTGAGCCTCAGGGTGATCTGGTTGCTCTCTTTATCTTCTTCTTCAAGGCTGGCGCGCAGAACCACTTCACCGGTCTGAGTGAATTTGATGGCATTGTTGACCAGGTTGGTAATCACCTGCTTTACCCGCAGCGGATCACCCATGATATTGTCTGGTACATCGTTGTAGACCAGCGGGACCAGGTCCAGGTTCTTGCTGTGAGCAGCGGGAGCCAGCATCACCATAACTTCCTCTACGATGTCCCGGAGCTGGAAGGGAATACGGTCGAGGATGAGTTTGCCGGCCTCGATCTTGGAGAAATCGAGAATGTCGTTGATGATGGTCAGCAGAATTTCCGATGACTTGCGGATAGTGCTCAGGTGGTCCCGCTGCTGCCGCGGTAGCGGGCTTTTCAGCAGCAATTCGGTAAAACCGATGATGCCATTCAGCGGTGTGCGGATTTCGTGGGACATGTTGGCCAGGAATTCCGACTTTATGCGGCTGGCTTCCAGGGCTTCCTTGCGGGCGAAATCGAGTTCGATGTTCTGGATTTCGATGGTTTCCAGGGTTTCCCTGAGGTCTTCCGTGGCCTGGTCAATGTTTTGCTGCATCTCTGCCTGGGCTTTGCTCAGTTCTCCGGCCATGGCGTTCAGGCCGGATTCCAATTGCTCGAACTCCGGGCCGGCGCGGGTGTAGACACGGGTGTCCAGCTTACCTTCCTTGAGCTTCGCCACGGCTTCATTGAGTTCGAATACCGGATCGGTGAACGAACGGCTCAGACGCAGGGCAATCACCAGGCTGAGAAGCACACCACCCAGTACCAGCAGGAGGGAAATCAACAGTGCTTTGTAGGTTTCCTTCTCCGTGCGTATGTGGGACATCTCAACCGTTACCCAGCCAATCGGCTTTTTGCCTGCGCCCACGTTCTGGCGGGAATCCGGGTCAAGCATGCTTTCGATCATCAGGTCCTGGAGGTAGACCGGTGTTACAAAGACGGTACTGTCGGGACGAGTAACCCGTACCGCCTTTTCGCCGGTCAAGGTGTCCTTGCCTATATCATCGGAGCTTCCCGGGCCGCTATGCAGCAGCCGATTGTGCTTGCTGTCGAAGAAGGTAATAGAGCGCACATCCTGTTCTTCCAACAGGGCGTTGGAGAGGCTGCTGAGCAGACTTCGATTGGCAGTGAACAGGCCGTATTCCGAGCCCGCCGACAACTGGCGTGACAATGACTCGCCGCGATCCTGCAGCAGGTTCTCAATGTTGTTGACCCAGCTGTAGGTAAAGAACAGCCCCAGCATCAGTGTGGTCAGAAGGGTGGGGACGAGTGTCACCACCAGTACTTTTTTGCGTATGCCCCAGCGCCGCATAGTGAGTTCCCGATTGACGTCGCCGACCTGATGTTCGGCATTCTTCCCTGTCAGAATAGTTGATTCCACGCAGTCTGACCGTGATGGCGCCCCGGATATAGCCCACAGTCATGGATATAGCGAGAAGCCGTATTGGGAGACTGCGGATATTCCGCGTATCATGCGAACCCGGAGTGTATCACAGGCTTGTGTTGTCGGCGTTACCGGCTGGCGGCGGGTTCCGGAAGAATTGAGGAAGGTTACAACATGCATTTCCCGACCATTGAAGATTATGTAGGGCATACGCCTCTTGTGCGTCTGCAGCGGCTTCCGGGCGAGACCAGCAATGTGATTCTGGCCAAGCTTGAGGGTAATAACCCTGCCGGTTCGGTGAAAGACCGTCCTGCCATCAGCATGATCCAGGAAGCAGAGCGCCGGGGTGAAATCAAACCGGGCGATACCCTGATAGAAGCCACCAGTGGAAATACCGGAATTGCCCTGGCGATGGCGGCGGCCATCAAGGGCTATCGTATGGTGCTGATTATGCCCGCGAACATGAGCGAGGAGCGTCGGGCATCGATGCGCGCCTATGGGGCGGAGATTGTCACCGTCACCAAAGAGGAAGGCATGGAAACCGCCCGCGACCTGGCCCAACAAATGGAAGCGGAAGGCAAGGGCAAAGTGCTGGATCAGTTTGCCAACCAGGACAACCCGCTGGCGCATTACCGCACCACCGGCCCGGAAATCTGGGAGCAGACGGCAGGGCGGGTTACGCATTTTGTCAGCTCCATGGGTACCACCGGGACCATCATGGGCGTGTCCAGGTATTTCAAGGAACGGAACCCGGATATCCAGATTGTTGGCCTGCAGCCCCAGGAAGGGGCGTCTATCCCCGGCATCCGGCGCTGGCCGGAGCCGTACCTGCCGAAAATTTTTGATGCCACCCGTGTGGATACGGTCATGGACATTGGCCAGCAGGAAGCTGAGGACACTATGCGTGCCCTGGCCAGCGAGGAAGGGATTTTCTGCGGTGTTTCATCAGGTGGCTCCATCGCTGCGGCCCTCAAGCTGTCGGCACAGGTTGAAAACGCGGTGATCGTGGCCATTATCTGTGACCGGGGTGATCGTTACCTTTCCACCGGTGTGTTTCCGGGTGCCTGAACCCATCAAGACCTGAATCCAGTTAAGAGACTTTCTATGAGTAGAAGACGCAGGAAGGCCCTGCCAAGCGAACCGGTGCGCTGTGTGATTGAAACCCTCAGTCACGATGGCCGGGGCATCGCCCGGGACAACGGTAAAGCACAGTTCGTCGACGGCGGCCTGCCGGGCGAGACGGTCATGGCAAAATTTATCAGTACACGCAGCAAGTTTGATGAATTGCGGGCTGTGGAAGTGCTTGAAGCCGACGACGCGCGTATAACACCGCCCTGTAATTTCGCCGATCTTTGTGGTGGGTGTAGCCTCCAGCACATGAGTGGCGATGCCCAGATCCGGTTCAAGGAAAATACCTTGCGGGAACATTTTGCCCATTTCGGGGGCATTGAACCCGAAGAGTGGGTGGCGCCCATGCGTTCCCCGGCCCTCGGTTATCGCCGCAAGGCTCGGCTGGGCGTGAAATACGTGCCTGCACGGGAATCGGTGCTGGTCGGGTTCCGGGAAAAGCGCAACAGTTTCCTGACCGATATTGATCGCTGCGTGGTGTTGGATCCGCGTATTGGCGATCGCATCACCCCTTTGCGCGAACTGCTACATGGCATGGACGCCTATCGGCGCATACCGCAGGTGGAGGTCGCCTGCGGCGACGATTCAGCGGCGATGATATTTCGCAACATGGACCCACTGAGCGATTCCGATAGGCAGGGGTTAATCGAGTTCGGCCAGGCCCATGAATTGCATATCTACCTGCAACCGAAAGGGCCGGATACTGTTCACAGAATCTGGCCCGAGTCTGGCGAGGAGCGACTGTCCTACGACATGGAAGAATTCGACCTGACCATGAAGTTCCATCCCATGGACTTTACCCAGGTCAATGTGGACATCAATCGCAACATGGTACACCGAGCCGTAGAGTGGCTGGACATCCAGCCCGGTGAGCGGGTGCTGGACCTGTTTTGCGGACTGGGTAATTTCACCCTGCCGCTGGCCCGCCGCGCCGGGCAGGTGGTTGGTGTGGAAGGTGACGATGCCATGGTGGTCCGCGGACGGGAAAATGCGGAACTCAACGGGCTATCGAATGTCGCATTCCACGGCGCTGACTTACAGGCGGATTTCACATCACAACCGTGGGCAGCGGAAGGGTTCGACAAAATACTGATTGATCCGCCGCGTTCCGGGGCCCAGGAGGTGTGTGAATACCTGACGGCCTTTGGTGCTAAGCGAATTGTTTATGTTTCCTGCAACCCGGCCACGCTGGCCAGGGACGCAGGAGTTATGGTGCGTAATGGTTATCGGCTGGTGAGGGCGGGCGTTATGGACATGTTCCCTCACACCACCCATGTTGAATCCATGGCGATGTTCGAGCGCGTGGATAATTGATGTCTCTCGGGACCGGTCACGGATGGCCGGATAAGCGACCAGGAAGAACAAGAGCGATATGGTAAAAGTTCGCGAAGACTATGCAGTGACGGGTGACGGCCAGGTTGATATCGAGCGCTGGGTTCGTCAGATCGAGTCACAAACGCATCTTGAGAATGCTGAACAATTCCGGCGGGCCTGTGAGATGGCCGCCGCCATTGATGTCCAGGCGGTACGTGAGGACAGGGTTTGGGCCCCGGGTGCCAGCAGCTTTCGCACCGGCATAGAAATGGCTCAGGTATTGGTGGAGCTGCACCTCGACCAGACCAGTCTGGTGGCGGCAATTCTCTACCGCGCGGTGCGGGAGGAACGGATTCCCCTGGAGAAAATCCGCAAGGAGTTCGGCAATGAGGTGGCCGGGCTGATTGACGGTGTGCAGCAGATGGCGGCGATATCGTCCATCCATCACCCACTCAAGGGCAATGTGCTGGGCCAGACCGAAGGCCAGCTCGACAACGTTCGCAAGATGTTGGTCACCATGATCGACGACGTCCGGGTGGCGCTGATCAAGCTTGCTGAGCGCACCTGCGCCATTCGTGCCGTAAAAAACGCGTCTGAAGAGAAACGCATGCGAGTGGCCCGTGAGGTGTTCGATATCTATGCGCCGCTGGCGCATCGACTGGGTATCGGTCACATCAAGTGGGAGCTGGAAGACCTTTCATTTCGCTACCTGCACGAGACTGCTTACAAAAAAATCGCCAAGTTGCTCGATGAAAAGCGGCTCGACCGCGAAAGCTACATAAAGCGTGTCATCACTACCATCAAGGACGAACTGGTTGCGTCTGGAATAGAAGGCGAGCTTTCAGGGCGTGCTAAGCACATCTACAGTATCTGGCGGAAAATGCGGCGCAAGGGCATCGATTTTTCCCAGGTGTACGATGTTCGGGCCGTCCGCATCCTGGTGCCGGAAGTCCGTGACTGTTACGCCGCGCTTGGTATCGTGCACACACTCTGGCGCCATATTCCCAACGAATTCGACGATTACGTCGCCAACCCCAAGGAAAACGGGTATCAGTCCCTGCACACGGCTGTCATCGGTCCGGAAGGCAAGGTGATGGAGGTGCAGATCCGTACCCAGGCCATGCATGAGGAAGCGGAGCTTGGCGTTTGTGCTCACTGGCTCTACAAGGGCATGGACAAGGGTAACCGGTCTGTAGGCTACGATGCCAAGATCAACTGGCTACGGCAGGTGCTGGAATGGCAGGAAGAGCTCGGCGACCTGTCCGGGCTGGCGGATCATCTCAAGTCCGATGTTGCCTCCGACCGGGTCTACGTGTTCACGCCGGAAGGCCATGTGGTAGACCTGCCACAGGGTGCGACACCGGTGGATTTCGCCTATCGCGTGCACACCGAAATCGGCCATGCCTGTCGCGGGGCCAAGGTTAATAGCCGCATCGTGCCGCTGACCTACCCGCTGAAGACCGGTGATCAGATATCCATCCTCACGTCCAATAACCAGGCGCCCAGCCGTGACTGGCTTAACCCGAGCCTGGGGTATATCCAGACCTCCCGTGCCCGGGCCAAGGTCACCCATTGGTTCAAGCAGCAAGACCGCGACCGCAACATTGTCGATGGCCGGGCGATCCTGGAAGACGAATTCAAACGCCTGTCGCTGTACGAAGTGGATCTCAACGACCTGGCCCGCAAAGTGAACTATCAAGCCGCCGAGGATATGTTTGCGGCGGTGGGCGCAGGCGATCTTCGCCCCACCCACGTGGCCAACGTCGCCCAGCAGATGCTGGAGCCGAAATCCGAGCAACTGGATCTGAAGCTCAGCACCCAGAGGCGCAAGCCCTATGACACCGAATCGGATATCCAGATTCTGGGCGTTGGCAAGCTCAAGACCCAGGTGGCGAAATGCTGCAAACCCCTGCCGGGTGATCCGATTGGCGGCTACATCACCGTCGGCCGTGGCGTCACTGTGCATCGGCAGGACTGCATCACTTTCCTGAATCTGAAGGAGTTCGAGCCTAATCGGATTATCGAGGTGAGTTGGGGCGGTCAGCCTGTGGCTGTGTATCCTGTTGATGTCGAAATTGAAGCCTACGACCGTTCCGGTTTGTTGCGGGATATCACCCAGGTGCTGTCGTCCTCCAAAAGTGACGTTCTGGCTCTCAACACCTTATCCAACAAGGATGAGAATACGGCCACCATGACCGTGACCCTGGAAATTTCCAGCCTCGACCAGTTGGCCAAGTTGCTTGCCCAGATTCGCAATCTCCCCAATATCATTGATGTCAGGCGAAAGCGATCATGAGCTATTCCATTGATGATCTCAAAACGTTGATGGCGCGACTGCGGGACCCGGAGTCCGGATGCCCGTGGGATACCCGCCAGAGCTACAAAACCATCGTGCCCCATACCATTGAAGAGGCCTATGAGGTTGCGGATGCCATCGACCGTGAGGACTATCCGCATCTGGAAGATGAGCTGGGTGATCTGCTGTTCCAGGTAATCTTCTACAGCCAGATGGGAAAAGAAGACAACCACTTTGACTTCGACTCAGTGGTCGACAACCTCGTGCGCAAGCTGGTCCGGCGCCATCCCCACGTTTTCCCGGAAGGCACTCTGGAAAGCCGGATCGATCCGGACAACCGACCCAGCGAGGCTGACATCAAGGCAAGTTGGGAACGTATCAAGGCAGAGGAGCGGGCAGCGAAGCCAGAGACGTCTGCGGAGGCAGAGCGATCAAGCCGGCTCGAGGGCGTTGCCCGGACGCTCCCCGCAATGGTGCGTGCTGAGAAACTTCAGCGCAGGGCCGCCAATCATGGGTTTGACTGGCCAGAGGTTGAGCCGGTCTTCGACAAGCTTCACGAAGAGATCGATGAGTTAAAGGAAGCCTGGTATAGCGCGTGTTCCGGCGCTGGTCATGTGGACGCTGTGGAAGACGAGCTAGGCGACCTGCTCTTCGTTTGTGTCAATCTGGCACGTTTTATGAGTGTTAATCCTGAGCAGGCCCTCAATAGCACCAATCACAAGTTTGAGACGCGATTCCGTGCTATTGAGGAATACCTCGAACGCGAAGGCCGCAATCTCGACGGCGAATCGCTGGAGGCATTGGACGCTGTCTGGCAAGCCGTCAAAGGGGTAGAAAAGACTCGTAAAGCGTAACGGATAAGTACAATCCGTTACCAAGTTTTCCGCCCCGGGTGCGGTCGCTTCGTCTACACTTCCGGTTAAGGATGCACACATTTCGTGCACCCTGTGGGCCACCAAGAAGATGCAGGAGTGAAGGCACCATGAAAATCAAAGATCTGGTCAACTACTGGGACAAGCATGCACGTGGTCGGCTGACCCGTGATGCGTATTTTGCCGACCTCTCTGACCAGCATCACAAGCGACTGGAAAAACTGGCCGCGTTGTATCTGATGAAGTCTTCCCAAGACCTGATGCGAGATCTGATTTCCGCTGCTCTTGATGAACTGGAAACCAGCTTCCCGTACGTTCAGGGATCAAAGGTTGTTGCGTTCGATGAAGACGGCTTCGAAATCTATGAAGATCAGGGGATGACGCCGCGCTTCATCAGTCTCAGCCAGAAGCATATCCAGCGGCTGAAGGCGCGCCAGCTCGAATCGGTTGCCTGATCAGGCCAACACCTGATTAATCGCGACGACTCTGCAAGACCCGACGGGGTGGTTTTGCCACCCCGTAGCGAAGTGCCCTCCGCTTTATTTATCCTTGCCTTCCAGCTTGTCCTTCAACGGGCTCAGCCTGACCAGGTCGTCCAGCGCGGCGCCAATCATGTCATTCAGTATGTCACTCTCTGAACGGTCCGGGTAAAGTTCGGCCAGCGCTGCTATGCGTGCGGCATCTTCCAGTGGCAAGCGGAGATTGTAATCGTGGCTCCGCTCAACGGACTCTTTCTTGCTTTCCCAGTGTTTGGGCAGATCGGTTACTTTCATGGATACTCCTTGCGGCGACAGGCTTTAATCGTTAGAAAGGCTTTATGAGAGTAAACAGTATCGTTAGTTTACTTCGCCTCCGTCAATTTAAAAGGACGTCAATGTGACCGAGCTACACCCTGACCTTCGAGAAAACGTTCGCATGCTGGGCGAGTTGCTGGGGCAGAGTATCCAGCGTCACCCCGGGCAAGATTGCTACGAGTTGATAGAAGAAGTGCGGGCGGCTGCCAAGGCCGACCGTCGCCAGGAAAGCGGTTCCGGCCAGCGCCTGGTCAACCTGCTGGGCAAACTTCGTGATGACGAGTTGCTGCCGGTAACACGTGCCTTTAACCAGTTCCTGAACCTGGCCAATCTGGCGGAACAGTACCACGGTATCCGTCGCAAGCGTGGCCATCAATCGGACCTGATGGTGGAATCCCTTGAAGAGGTGTTTGGCCGCCTCAAAGACGGTGGTGTCAGTGCCGATGAACTGCACAGGCGAGTGGCTGACCTTCGTATCGAGTACGTTCTGACGGCACATCCCACGGAAGTGGCCCGCCGCACACTGATTATGAAGTATGACGAAATGTCCGATTGCCTGGCTCGCCTGGACCATGAGGACCTGTTGCCCGCGGAGCGTGATGAAATCGTCGGACGCCTGTCGCAACTGGTTACCGAAGCCTGGCACACGGATGAGATTCGGCATGAGCGCCCGACGGCGGTTGACGAAGCCAAGTGGGGATTTGCCGTTATTGAGAACAGTCTGTGGCAGGCATTGCCGCGCTTTCTGCGAAGCCTCGATCTGTCGCTTTCAGACGCCACGGGGAATGGACTACCGCTGGACGCGTCGCCCATCCGGATCGCCTCCTGGATGGGCGGTGATCGCGATGGCAACCCCAATGTGACCCATAAAGTAACCCGCAAGGTGTTCCTGCTGGGCCGCTGGATGGCAGCCGACCTGTACCTGCGGGATATCCAGTCCCTGCGTGCGGAATTGTCCATGTGGCAGGCCAGTGATGAGCTGCGGGACGTCGCTGGTGATACCCGGGAGCCCTATCGCCAGGTGCTGGCCGGGTTGAGGGAAAAACTGATCAAAACCCGGGACTGGGCGGAAGCCAGGGTTGCCGGCGAGCCTGCCGACGCCACCGGCATTCTGTTTGCCAACGAGGACTTCACAGGGCCATTGGAGCTTTGTTATCGGTCCCTGGTGGACTGTGGGCTGGAATCCATTGCCAATGGTCCGCTGCTGGACACCATTCGCCGCGCCCATACCTTTGGTCTGCCTCTAATCCGCCTGGACATCCGCCAGGAGTCGACCCGTCATGCCGAGGCGGTTGCGGAAATGGTGGATTACCTGGGGTTGGGCGATTATCTGTCCTGGTCCGAACAGGAGCGCCAGGATTTCCTGGTGCGCGAACTCAAAGGGCGCCGGCCACTGATTCCCAGGCACTGGAAACCCTCCGAGGAAGTCGCCGAGGTGCTGGCTACCTGCGAAGTGGTAGCAGAGCAGACGCCGGAAGCGCTGGGTTCCTATGTCATCTCCATGGCCAGCAAACCGTCGGACGTGCTGAACGTGATTCTGCTGCTACGTGAAGCGGGTATGAAAAACCCGATGCGGGTGGTGCCTCTCTTTGAGACCCTGGATGACCTGCGCGGCGCCCCTGACAGTATGGCGGCGCTCTACAGCGTGGACTGGTATCGGGATTATTGCGAAGGCCGGCAGGAAGTCATGATTGGCTATTCCGATTCCTCCAAAGACGCTGGCCAGATGATGGCCGCCTGGGCTCAGTACCAGGCCCAGGAAAAGCTTACCGAGGTCGCCAATCAGTATGGCGTCCATCTCACGCTGTTCCATGGCCGGGGTGGCACCGTAGGCCGTGGCGGCGGCCCGGCCAACCGCGCAATACTGTCCCAACCGCCGGGTTCGGTGAACGGCAGTTTTCGGATCACCGAGCAGGGTGAGATGATCCGCTTCAAGTTTGGTCTCCCACGGCTGGCGGAACAGAGCCTTACGCTGTACACCACTGCTGTGATCGAGGCCACCCTGGCGCCACCGAGAGGGCCAGAACCGGAATGGCGGGAAGCTATGGACTGGCTCACCGAACGTTCCCTCAAAGCCTACCGTGACGTGGTCCGGGACAACCCGGATTTCGTTCCCTATTTCCGTCAGGTTACCCCGGAGCAGGCGCTGGGTAAGCTGGCCCTCGGTAGCCGCCCGGCAAGACGTAAACCCGGCGGTGGCGTGGAAAGCCTGCGGGCCATTCCCTGGATCTTCGCGTGGACCCAGATGCGGATGATGCTGCCCAGTTGGCTGGGTAGCGACGTTGCCCTGGAGGAGGCTTTCCACAACGATCGCGTGCCGGTGCTGCGAGAAATGATGCAGCAATGGCCGTTCTTCAAAACCTACGTGGATATGCTGGAAATGGTGCTGGCAAAATCTGACCTGCGAATTGCCAGCTACTACGAAAAGACGTTGGTCGATGATCCAGAACTGCTTGAACTCGGCAAGAACCTGCGGGAGCGCCTGCAAGGCTGCATCCGTCATTTGCTGGAATTGAAGCAGCAGGACAGTTTGCTGGAACAGGAACCTGTGTTTGCCCATTCCATGCGCGTACGTAATCCGTATACTGATCCGCTACACTACCTACAGGCGGAACTGCTCAAGCGTGACCGTGAGGGCGAGGGGAAGGGCGAAGTGCCCGAAATGGTGGAACGCGCACTCAAAGTTACCATGGCCGGTATTGCAGCTGGCATGCGGAACACCGGCTAGAGCAGGTTCGGCGGACCATAAAAAAACAGGAGTAACGCCGTGGCGTTAGCGGCAAAACTGGAACGCTTTTTAGCCGGCAAGGGAATTGCCTATCGGGAACTTGAGATTGATCAGGTGCTTAGCTTTGACGCCGCAGTTATGGCGTCCGGGCGTCCTCAGGATGAGTTTATCCGGGCAACGCCCCTGATCGACATCAATGGCGTTGTCATGGCCGTTCACGGTTACAACACCAGTCTGGATCTGGACCTGGTGCACAAGCAGACCGGCCGACGCCTGCAGCCGTTAACGGCCCGCCAGTCCGCCCGGCTGTTTGCCGACTGTGATCCGGGTTTTCAGCCGCCGGTCGGGGCAGCCTATGATCTGCCGGTACTTGTCGATGAGGGCATCCTGGGGTACCCCCGTACCCTGATGTGCTGCGGAACCGACAATACGCTTCTTGAACTGGATCGTACCTCTCTGGCAAGGGCTCTGGCAGACGCCACTCAGGGCCACCTGGCGCTTCGTGGGCAAAACAACGATGAGCGTGATGCCCTGACGCTGGAAGAGGTGGCCGACAAGTTGCAGAAGCTCTATCGCCTGCCGCCGATGCCTGCGCTGGCGCTGCGCATTCTCCGTTTGACGGCCAATTCCGAGGCGACCGCCCGCGAGCTGGGCGAGCTGATTGAGTTTGACCCCAGCCTTACCGCGCAGATCATGCGCTATGCCCGTTCCGCTCTATTCAACTATCCCGGTCAGATCAACTCGGTACAGGAAGCGGTGACCCGGGTGCTTGGGTTCGACCGTGTTGCCCATATCGCGCTGGGTATCGCGTCGGTGCGTGCTTTCGAAGTGCCCCGTCAGGGCATGCTTGGGATGGACCAGTTCTGGCGCCACTCCTTGTATAACGCGTTTGTGTGCCAGCGTATGGCGCCAAAGTGTCATTCAGACAAAGGCCTGGCGTATCTGTGTGGCCTGCTGCACAACTTTGGCCTACTGCTGGTCGGCCACCTGTTTGCCCAGGAATTTGACGAGCTGAATGCGTTGCGTGAAGCCAATCCCGACGCCAGTATGCACTCGCTGGAGCAGCAGGTGTTCGGGGCCAGCAACGACCAACAGATGCTGGCGGTTGGCCACGGCGCCATTGGTGGCATCCTTCACCGGCTTTGGGAACTGCCTGACCCGGTGGTCAAGGCCGCGGGCATGCACCAGAAGGCCGGCTATCATGGCGAGCATGAACCGTATGTGCTTATGGTCCAGTTGGCCAATGGGCTGCTGAAGGAAAGGGGGATTGGGGATGAATTCAACCCGGATGATATTGTCTCCCTTGCGTCGTCCCTCGGGCTTTCGGAAGGGGATATCGCCCGTCTGAACGAGGAGATTGACAACGTGTCTGGGGAGCTGGACGCGCTGGCATTATCCCTGTCATCCTGACCTTCGAGCACTATCAACCACAGCCTGCAACTCACAGCCCGATGTAACCTTTTGGTGCATGCTACGGAGGTCCACTTTCTATGAGGGGGCTGAGTTCGTATAATGCGCCTTCCTTGGCAGGGGCTGCGGGCTCGTTGCTGCCGAGAAGCTGTCGCAAAGCTGCCGGGTTTTGCAACAGCTTTTCAAATGATAATGACTACAACGGGAGCACAGCGTTATGAGAATCATCATGTTAGGCGCGCCAGGCGCAGGCAAGGGTACGCAGGCCCAGTTCATAACCGAACGGTTTGAAATCCCACAGATTTCGACCGGCGACATGCTTCGCGCGGCGGTGAAAGCCGAGTCCGATCTTGGCAAGCAGGTCAAGGAAGTGATGGCTTCTGGCGGCCTGGTGTCTGATGACATCATCATTGCGCTCATCGAAGAACGGGTTAAGCAGCCTGACTGCAAGAACGGCTTCCTGCTCGACGGTTTCCCCCGCACCATTCCCCAGGCCGAGGCCTTGAAAGACCAGGGTATTGTCATTGACTACGTGGTAGAAATCGCCGTTGATGACGAGGAAATCGTAAGCCGTCTGTCAGGTCGCCGGGTGCACGAGGGCAGTGGTCGTATCTATCATGTGAAGTACGATCCCCCCAAGACCGAAGGTAAAGACGACGAGACCGGCGATGCCCTCATCCAGCGCGAGGACGACAAGGAAGAAACCGTCCGCAAACGCCTGAAGATCTACCACGAGCAAACCGCGCCACTGGTCGGTTACTATCAGGACTGGGCGAAAGAAGCCCCTGCGGCTGCGCCGAAATATGTGCGCGTAAAAGGCGTAGGCAGTCTGGATGACATTCGCAACCAGATCCTTACCCAACTGAAGTAACCTCGTGAAATTACTGGCACTGGATACCTCATCAGAGGGCTGCTCAGCAGCTCTGCTGGTGGATAACAGCTTGGTGGAGCGGTTCGACTTGGCTCCCCGGGGCCACACCCGTCTGTTGATGCCGATGATCCGCGAGCTTCTCGCCGAGAAGAAATTGGTGCCGGCGGACCTCGATGCGCTTGCATTTGCCTGTGGTCCGGGCTCGTTCACGGGTCTTCGCATTGCCACGGGGGTTGTTCAGGGGCTGGCCTATGGTCTCGGAATTCCCGTTATTCCGGTTTCATCCCTGGCAGCCGTTGCCGAGGATGCGACACACCACTGGCAGATGCTGGACGGCGACGCCGTTGCAGTGGCCTTCGATGCCCGCATGGGTGAAGTGTATTGGGCCTGTTATATCTGCAAGGATGGGCAGCCAGAGTTGATGGGGCACGAACAGGTGTGCGCTCCGGCGTCTGTGGCTCTGGCTGATGGCGCATCCCGATGGTTTGGTGCCGGCCAGGGATGGAACCTGAAAGAAAACTTCCCGGATGGTGTTGCCGCAACCATGCAGCACCTCGACGAGACTCTGGTGCCCAGGGCGTCCAGAGTGGCGGAGATCGCTGCCCGCGCCTTTCGTGCGGGAGCGGGGGTGCCGGCCGAACAGGCGCAACCGGTTTATATTCGTGATGAAGTGGCCTGGAAAAAACTGCCCGGCCGCTGACAACAATCTCACTGCTACCACCCGGAATCACTGCCGATGGAACTGTGGCACATTATTGTATTGGCCGTTGTACAGGGGCTGACGGAGTTTCTGCCGATCAGCAGTTCGGCCCATCTGATTCTTCCTTCACAGGTATTCGGCTGGCCGGATCAGGGCCTCGCCTTCGATGTCGCTGTTCATGTAGGGACGTTGGCAGCTGTGGTCTGGTACTTTCGCTCGGAGGTGGCTCGCCTAACGGTCGCCTGGGTCGGAGACACGGCTCGGGGCCGTGTCAGGCAGGACAGTGGCCTTGCGTGGGCGGTCATAGCCGGCACGGTTCCGGCCGGACTGGCGGGTCTGCTGCTTAATGATTTCATTGAAACCTCTCTGCGTTCGGGGTTGGTGATTGCGGTTTCGACCATCGGCTTTGGTTTGGTGCTGTGGCTGTCTCTTATACACATCTCCGAGCCCACGAGACTAGGCATGATCTCGTA
>OJBS01000117.1_pt1 | contig 34310 bp, 35 predicted proteins | sample 1590941 | NCBI WGS metagenome assembly OJBS01 (sample SAMN05416785, study PRJEB24817) | seawater metagenome | isolation source: Sea water | place: Canada:Atlantic | collected 2013-11 | reverse complement strand
CGAGATCATGCCTAGTCTCGTGGGCTCGGAGATGTGTATAAGAGACAGGGTATCGCCAGGGGAGCGACCGGTTGGCGGTGTTATCCCACGGCCTGGAAGGACACAGTCAGCGTCCTTACATGCAGGGATTGGCGCGGGCGCTGTTAAACGACGGTTGGGATGTATTGGCCTGGAACTTTCGTTCGTGCGGAGGTGTGATGAACCACCAGCCCCGCTTTTACCACAGCGGCGCAACTGGCGACCTGGACAGGGTCGTGCAGCATGGACTTGCTCAGGGATATGGAAAAGTGATGCTTTCGGGCTTCAGCATGGGCGGTAACCTCACACTGCTATACCTCGGGCAGAAATCAGAGCAGGTGGATAGCCGTATCTGCGGCGCTGTCACCTATTCCGTACCCTGTGACCTGGCCGGCAGTGCGGATACGCTGGCCCGGCCCAGTCGGCGTATCTACATGCAACGTTTTCTGCGCGACCTTCACGTGAAGATGGAAGAGAAGTCGAAACGATTCCCGGGGCTGATCGATATTGCCGGGTTCGAGAAAATTCGCAGTTTCCATGAGTTTGATGACCGCTACACCGCCCCGTTACACGGTTTCCGAGATGCCAGGGACTATTGGGCCAACTGTTCTGCCTTGTGGGCCCTCAAAGACATCCGTGTGCCGGCGCTGATGGTTAACGCTGCCGACGACCCGTTCCTGTCCCGGCAATGTTTTCCGGAGTCCCGTGCGCAACTGGGCGCTTACGTGCGGCTGGAGGCGCCCCGTTGGGGCGGCCATGTCGGCTTTGTTGAGCACGTTCAGGATGGTTGTTACTGGTCGGAACGGCGGGCTGTGGCGCATGCCCGCACTCTGGTGGCTTAAGGCAGGGCTATTCCCTGAGCATGGGTTCCAGCACCGGCCAGATGTTATCGAGCAACTGACCCTGCGCTTCCGCCGTCGGATGAATGCTATCGCCTTGCATCATGCCCTCCTGGTCATAGATACCTTCCAGGAAGAACGGGAGCAATTCGGTCTCGTATTCGTCGGCAAGTTCGGGGTAAATATCCGCGAAGGCGCGGGTATATCGCTGACCGTAATTGGGCGGAATCTGCATGCCCACCAGCAGGGTTTCGGCGCCTGTCTCTTTTACCTGCTCAATCATCCGGGCCAGGTTTTGGCGGATAACGTTGGGCGGAAATCCTCGCAAGCCATCGTTACCACCGAGCTCGATGACAACAACGGCCGGTTCGTTCTTGTCCAGAAGATCCGGCAGGCGGCGCAGACCGCCATCGGTGGTTTCGCCGCTGATGCTGGCGTTCACCACCTGCCAGTGGTCCAGGCCCTCGCCCTCGAGCCGTTCCTGAAGCAGAGCCACCCAGGATTCCCCGGTTTGCACGCCGTAGGCTGCGCTGAGGCTGTCTCCAACGATCATCAGTGTGCTCTGGCTGGCCTGAGCCTGCGCACCAATACACATTAAAGCGAGAAAAACTATTGATCTCAGGCGTAAAAATACCGTATGCATAGAGGTCCTGTGTTCAATACAACCGTTGTGGAGAGCTCGTGAGCGACTTAAGTGATCACAAACCGGATAATGTCAGCCCCATGCTGAAAGTCAGTAACCTGACGCACAAGGTCAGCCTGGAGACAGATACGTTGACGATCTTGCAGGGGGTCAGTCTGGAAATCAACCGGGGTGAATCAGTCGCCATTGTCGGGCGCTCCGGCTCCGGAAAAACTACGTTGTTGGGGCTGTTGGCCGGATTGGATACCCCATCTGATGGCACCGTTGAACTTGATGGTTCGGTGATCAGCAAGCTCAGTGAGGATGAACGCGCGCAACTCCGGTCCCGCCGTGTTGGCTTCGTGTTCCAGTCATTCCAGTTATTGCCGGCCCTGACCGCGCTGGAGAACGTTATGCTGCCGCTGGAGCTGGGAGGTTTCGATTCTCCGAAAGCCAAAGCAAAGGAGTTATTGGAACGTGTCGGGCTTGGCGAACGGCTCTCTCACACCCCGAGGCAGCTTTCCGGTGGCGAACAGCAGCGGGTAGCCATTGCTCGGGCCTTTGCTTCCGAGCCGGCCATCCTGTTTGCCGACGAACCCACCGGCAATCTCGACAACCGCACCGGCGCTGACGTATCCGACCTGTTGATGACCCTGAACCGGGAGCAGGGCACAACACTGGTCATGGTGACCCACGACGAACGGCTCGCCGCCCGCTGTGGCCGACAATTCAATATCGAGGCCGGTGTATTGACCGAACCTTCGACGGCCCCTCAGCCAGAAGCGGTGAACTGATGGCGGCTTCAAAGAAACTCATGTCGGTCAAACGTGACTGGCGCGAACGGGATGTTCGTGTCGTGCTCTCGGCGCTGATCATAGCGGTTGCCACGGTCGCGACCATTGCCCTGTTCGCCAGCCAGTTGCAGCGTACCCTGGTGTCGTCAGCCAGCTCTTTTCTTGCCGCGGATCGCCAACTGGAAGCGGAAAACGGCCGCCCGATTCCTGAGGGGTGGATGCAGGAAGCCGAGCAAAGAGGGCTGGAAACGGCCCGTATGGTCGAATTCTCCACGATGGTCTTTGGTGCCGGGAATTTCCAGCTGGTGTCGGTCAAGGCGGTGAACAACGAATACCCGCTGCGGGGCGAAGTGGAATACCAGGAGGGTGCGGAGGCGCCGAGGCAAACGGTTGCCCATGGCCCTGCGCCGGGCGAGGTCTGGATCAACCCGCGTTTGCTACGGCTCCTGGAGCTTGAACTGGGAGACACCCTGGAGGTTGGTAATCAGGGGCTGGCCATTTCCGGCCTGCTGGTACGTGAGCCGGACGGCGGCTTCAATATGTCCGCTCTGGCGCCAAGGGTAATGATGCACGCGGATGACGTTGGCGCAACCGGTGTGATTCAGGAAGGCAGCCGGGTTGAATACGTGTACCTGTTTGCCGGTGAAGAAGCGTTGCTCAACGATTACTACGGTTGGCTGCAACCGCAACTGGAGCCCAGTCACGAGTGGGAGGGTGTACGCGACGGCGAGACCTTCTCCCGCTCCCTGGAACGGGCTGAGCGTTTTCTGTTGCTGGGTGGCAGCCTGGCTGTGATGTTGGCGGCAGTCGCCGTCGCGGTCGCCAGCCGTCAGTACGCGTTGTCGCAACGGGATACCGTGGCGCTGCTGAAAACCTTGGGGGTTCGCAGCCAGGGGATAGGTCACCTGTATTTGCGTCGATTGGCTCTGTGGGGTGTCGTTGGTGCCGTTGGCGGCCTGTTGGTGGCCTTACCCCTGTATTGGCTGCTGTCCAGCGTGTTGGGGGATGTGCTGGAGCGGCAGATAGACTACCAGATTGATCCCAATGCGTTGGCGCCGGCACTTTTGACGGCGTTGGTGTCGCTGTTTGCCTTTGCGTATCCACCCATTCGAAGGCTGCGGAACGTGCCGGCGATGCGGGTGCTGCGAAGCCAGCCTGGCGAATCCAGCCGCGAAGCGATTCCCGACCTGGTGATTGCAGTCGTCGCAATCTTTGGCTTGGTATGGATGTACGCCAGGGAAGTGTCCCTGGTGCTGTCCCTGCTCGGGGGGCTTGCCTTGTTGCTCGGCACTCTGGGCCTGCTTGGGTGGTTGATGGTCACTACACTGCGTCGCATCAGTGGTGGTGGGAACGCCTGGCGGCTGGCACTTGTCGGTCTGTACCGGCATCGCAGGGCCAGCCTGTCCCAGATTGCGGTCTTCGCCATGACGTTGATGCTGGCGGCCACGCTGATCCTTGTCAGAACGTCCCTGCTGGACGACTGGCAGTCGCAATTGCCTGAAGACACGCCCAACCACTTCCTGATCAACATCGCCCCGGAGGCGGTGGATGAGGTGGATGAGTTCTGGGCGGAACGTGGGCACCCTCTGGAGAAGCTGTATCCCATGGTCCGTGGCCGGCTTACTGAGCTGAACGGGCAGCCGGTGAAAGAAGCCGTGACCAAAGACGAACGAGTCGGGGCCCTTAACCGCGAGTTAAACCTGACCTGGATGGAAGAGCTGCCAGACGACAACGGCATTGTTGCTGGCCAATGGTTTACGAACGGGCAGACCGACGGTGTCTCCATTGAAGCGGAACTGGCTGGAAAGCTCGGTGTAGAGGTGGGGGACGAGCTTGGGTTCACCATTGGCTCGGAGAAGATCACGGAAACCGTTACCAGTATTCGCACCGTCCAGTGGGACAGCATGAAACCCAATTTCTACATGGCGTTTCCCCCGGGAGGCGGTCTGGAAGACATGCCCGCCACGTGGATTACAGCATTCTATCTGCCGGCGGACCTGAAGTCCCAACTTAACGATTTCTCACGCAGGTTTCCCACGGTTTCCGTGCTCGAAATCGACCACGTGATTGAGCGTATCCAGGAAATCGTACGGCAGGTTACCCAGGCCATCGAAGCGATATTGGCGTTGATCCTGGCCGCCGCCCTGGTGGTGATGGCTGCGGTAGTCAGTGCCACCATGCAGGATCGGCAACGGGAAGGTGCTCTGCTGCGGACTCTGGGCGGCCGACAGACACTGCTGGTAAGGAGTACCATGCTGGAGTTCGCGCTGCTGGGATTCTTTGCCGGTATTCTCGGCGTTGCGGCAGCAGAAGCCGCTGTCTGGGCACTGCAGTTCCGCATGTTTGAAGGCGAGTTCCGTTGGCACTGGCAGACCATACTGCCTATCCCACTATTCAGTGCCCTGGTGTTGGCGCTGTTCGGTCGCTGGCAATTGAAGCCCGTACTGAGCGTATCGCCGATGCTCCTGCTCAGGCGACTTGAATAGCAGAGGCGATTCCGGAGTTAACGGTAGTTGGAGAGAATTTCATCCAGTCTGCCGTTCTCCTGGAGCGCTTGAAGTTCTCGGTTAAAGGCGTTGGCGAAAGGTGCCCAGTCCTTCCGAAGCATCAACCGGAAACCGTATTCGCTGAGTTTGGTGGACGTTGTTGTGAATTCCTTCTGGAGCCCCTCGTTCCGCAATATCCACTTGCCAACCAGGCGATCTGCGATCGCGGCGTCGAGGTCCTCGCCATGAAGGACGTATCGGAACATGTCCCGGTCCTTGGAGACATCAAAACGTTTGATGTCTCCAGATTCAAAGAAAGGCTCCAATGTGGGGTAATGGTAACCGAGGTGGGTAACCAGGGTTTTTGAAAGCAGGTCTTCAGGCACTTCAAACTGAAACGCTGAATGTTTCGGGACAAACAGGACTTCCTCAACGTTAACCACGGGGTCTGTGAAGACAAAATCCTCCGGGTTGTCAGTCCACTCCCTCGCTCGGGTAGTGCCGTCTATGTAGCCGTCCATTAGCATCTGGTCGACACGTTTGCGGGGAACCTGTTCGGCGACAACGCGATAGTCCAACCGCTCCGCAATCAGGGCGACCACATCCCACATGATGCCGGACTGCTTATCACCCTCTGTAATCAGGTAAGGAGGATAGCCATTCGGCGAGACGTTGAATCGGAATACGCGCTCTGCGTCCTGCGAAGACGCATCCTCGGTAGCGAGTGCAGTTGCACCAAACAGGGACGAAAGCAGGAGTGTCAGTGACGTGATGGCGATCGGGATAGGCCGGCCGGATGAGTCGTTGCGCATAGATGCGAGGCTCTGTTTCAAGAAGACATTCTAGCCCGGCTACATCCCTGCCAGCTACAGCAGAATTGTCACTGTTTCCACTGTCAATTTCAATGACACGATTGGACCGTTTTTGCAGTACCGAGTGTCAGCCTTTATTTCCGGAGGCGCCTGAAACACCCGGCTGGAGCCGAGTGCATGGCGTTACCTGATCAGGCCCAGGCGCGCTTCAGAACTGCGCGAGCATCTTCGAGGCTCACCTCTTTCGGATTGAACATCATGGCGCCGTCGTCCATGGCCATTTCGGCGATGGTATCAAGCTGGTGTTCCTCAACGCTGCCTGTTTCCTTGAGAGTGCGGGGCAGTTTGCAGCGTTTGTGGAGCTCGTCTCGCAGCTTGCGCAGGGCTGATATGCTGGCTTCCGCGCGGCGGCTGGCCGGTGTGGCGGAATAGACATCAGGCCCCTCTAGGTAGAGCAGTAGCTCGCCCAGCGGTGCCCGGATCGACTCGAGGTTGTACTCCAGTACGTAAGGCAGGTACAGGCTCATGCACAAACCATGGGGTAGGTGGCAGATGGCGCCGGTGGCGTGTCCGAGGGCGTGAACCAGTCCCACCATGGAGTTCGAGAAGGCGATTCCGGCCATGGTGGAGGCCTGCGCCAGCTCAAGCCGGCCATCGCTGTCCTTCGGGTTATCCATAACCTGCAGCAGCGAGGTGCTGATCTTTTTGATCGCCGCAGTGGCATAGGCATCGCTAAGCGGGTTCTTGGCCATGCAGGTGAAGGCTTCCGTGGCATGGGTCATGGCGTCCATTGCGGTGGCAGCCGTGATGTGTGGAGGCAGTGTCAGGGTCATCCTGGGGTCTATTACGGCCGCATTGGGCAGCAGGAATGACGAAGTAAAGGGCAGTTTCACTGACTTGGTTGTATCGGTGATCACGGCTACCGATGTTACTTCCGAGCCCGTGCCGGCGGTGGTTGGAACCACCAGGAATGGTTTCAGGGGATGCTTGATCACCCCCGCACCACTGTAGGCTGCAATGTCGTCGCCACCCTCTGACACCAGAATGTTCACGGCCTTGGCGGTATCGATGGCAGAGCCGCCACCCACCGCAATGATGGAATCACATTTCTCGCTGCGATAGATGCCGGCGATGTCCCTGACCACGTCGGTGGACGAATCTGGCGGCACATCATCGTAGATGCTGATGATTTCCAACCCGCTTTCCTCGCAGGCCGCGACCACCGGGTCCAGAAGGCCCGCGGCCCTGACACCCTTGTCGGTCACGATCATTGGGCGCTTGGCGGCAAGACCGGTAAGCTCGTAGGGAATATGCTCAAGGGCCGCTTTGCCGGCGATGACTTTGACCGGGCAGAAAAACTCGTAATATTGGTTCGTCATTATGCTCTCACCGTCTCGACAAATTGGGTTGCAACCTTGAGATAAATACGGGCTGCGCTGAGGAGCTTCTCAGGCAGGTGAAGGTTTGAGGGATATTCCTTTACCGCACGTTTCGCCACCAGCTTGGGCAGGATGAAGGTCTCAAGCCGATTGAGGACGCGAGTCATGCGGATGGCGTAACTGATATCGCCATCAACCAGCATGCGGTCGTTGGCGAACGCCACCGAGGTTTTCTCCTGGAACGAGAGCACCAGGAAAGCGTGAGCGATGTGCTTGAACTGAATGGACAGATCCACTGGGCGTGGTGCCGAGTCCCCGTGGTAATGAAAACGGCCATTCCCGGTGTGTTCAACAATGAGTCGTGACCCGTCTGGCATCACCATCATTTCAAACAGGAAGCCATCGGGCAGAGCCCGGGCTTCCTTTTGCACCGCAGAATCAATTTCACTGACAGCCTGGAGCGCACGCCCCATCACCTGGAACATCAGCTCCACATAAAGCCGCCGGGCCTGGAACACCATCGGCTGGATACGTTTCGCAAGCATGGCAATCGTCCGATTGTTGTTTAAGTACATCGATTTTTAGAGTTATTGCTCTAAAAGTCAATGCGGACGATGACGTCAGTTCTGCGTCAGTTGGGCCAGCTTGCGTTTTGCCTCCTCGGCCACCTCGCCGCCGGCTTCTGCTGCGGTGCTGTAATATTGGATGGCTTCCTGGCGTTTACTCTGCTTTACAGCAACGTCCCCCAGCCGCAGGTAGGCGATCGATGTCGGCACAACCTGATTGGCCTGGCTCAGGTGTTCGCGGGCTTTGTCATAATTGTTCAACTCCAGAGCATTCAGGCCGCTGTGAAGCTGGTAAGTGAACATCTCCGGATACAACGACGTGGCCTTGTCGAAGTCCGCGGCGGCTTTATCAAGGTTCTCTTTGGCCCGGTAGATGCGACCGCGGAGCGAGTAGAAAGCAGCTTCTTCCGGTTCTACCTTGATGGCCTCATTCACTTTGGCAAGCGCTTCGTCCAGCTTGTCGTTACCGGCCAGTTTCATGGCTTCGTCATAGGCATCGTAAGCAGGCTGGCGGCTGCGCAGGAAAGACAGTTTTTTCTCGTAGGTTTCTTCGCCCCGATAGCCGCCCGCGCCAATTTTATTGACCAGTTCCTGGTTTTCACGAACGCGTTTCTGTGACGGCGGGTGAGTGGCGAACATGCCTTCAATGAAGCTTGTGTCACGGTCCTCGGAGAGCCGTACAAACACTTCCTGCAACTCCACCGCTGCCTGTGGGTTGTATCCGGCTGCTTTCATGTAACGAATGCCGTAGTGGTCAGACTCCAACTCATCTCCCTGGCTGTATTGGGCGAGTGCGAGCTGCGCCCCCATGGCCGCGCCGCCCATGATCAGGCCGGCCCATTCGTTATCAGACAGGGCAAAACCCAACCCCGCCACGCCTGCGCTGATCAACATGCCTTGCTGCATGCGCTGGACACTGTGGCGAGCGGCGGCGTGAACTATTTCATGGCCAAGAACCGACGCCAACTGGGCCTCATCCTCCAACTCCATCAACAGACCCCTGTTGATGGCAATCTTTCCCCCAGGAAGCGCCCAGGCATTGGGAACACTGCTGTTGAGAACCACAAACTCGTAGGGCAGGTCGGGACGGTCACTGACCTTTGCCAGCTTCTGGCCTACCTGACTGACGTACAGGTTCAATTCCGGGTCGAGGTAGAACTGGCCGCCCTGGGTTTGCTGAGTTGGCTTGTACTGCTCGCTGCCGATGGAAAGCTCCTGGCTTTCGGGAATCAGTGACAGCTGCTTTTCGCCGGTGACCGGGTTGACTGAGCACCCGGCAAGGAAGGCCACCACCACAAAAACGGTAAGATGTCGAAAGCCTGTGTGAACGTTCACGATAAACTCCTTGTTTGAATACCTGGGCAGACCCTGGTGAATATCCGCGGTCGCCGTTGCTGGGCATTGGGATGTTTATACCATATCCCTGTGAGCGGCTGTGATGCTACCCGTAAGGGCCTGTTGTATGGAGGCTTTGTCGGCTTTGCGGTATGATCAAAGACTCCAATTCCCGTTTCATACCGCATCCGGAACGACTTCATGAGCAACTATCTGGAACTCATCGCCCTGGTCTGGTTTTTGATCTGCTGGCTAGGCTACTCCGAGTACTCCAGACGCAAGGCCAATGATCGACCCTGCCTCTCCAACACCCTCGACCTTTACCGTGAAGACTGGATGCGCGTGATGCTCCGCCGGGATAATCGTATATCCGACGCCTCCGTGGTGGGTAACCTTGAGCGCAACGGTGCCTTTTTCGCATCCAGTTGCCTGTTGATCCTGGCCGGTATCATCACGGCGCTGGGATACACCCAAGAGGTCATGGAAGTGTTCAGTACCATGCCGTTTGGCACCTTGCCCAGCCGGGAAATCTGGGAAATGCGGATGGTCGTGTTGATGGTGATTTTCATCTACGCGTTCTTCAAGTTCACCTGGTCCATGCGGATGTACAACTTCGTCTCCGTGCTGATTGGCAGCGCACCGCTGACAACCGATACCAAGGCAAGTCCAGCTGCCCGGGAAGCCTTTGCAAAGAGCGCCGGAAGCGTTTGCAATCTTGCTGGCGATACCTTCAACCTTGGGTTGCGCTCTTTCTATTACGCATTGGCCGTGGTTTCCTGGTTTATCCACCCGTTGGTATTCATGGGTGCCTCTACCTTGATCGTCATCGTTTTGTACCGTCGGGAGTTCCACTCCACAGCGCTGTTTGCGCTGCGGGCAGGTAAAGTGTTTGAGGAGCCTCCGCCAAAGTCGGAAACCGGGAAAAAAGAAGCTGGTAAAGAAACCCAAAACTGACCTGATGAGCCTAACGTTATGAAAGACTCCATGAGGATGGACCGGGTCCGCCGGTTTATTGGAACCCTCAACCAGGGACGGGAACTGGGCCTGACAGTGACATCTGCAAAAGCAGATCAATTGACGCTATGCCTTCCTTACAGTGACCGCATTATCGGCAACCCGGATACGGGCGTTATCCATGGTGGTGCCATCACAACCCTGATGGACACCACTTCCGGTTCCGTGATCATGTGCAGCCTGGATGACTTCGAGTTGTGCCCGACGCTGGACCTGAGAGTGGACTACATGCGCCCGGCGGAACCACACAAGCCGGTCTATGCCCGCGCTGAAACCTATAAGGTTACCCGCAACATTATCTTTACCCGCTGTGAGGCCTATCAGGAGCCGGGGGAGACCATCGCCAACTGTGTCGGCACTTTCATGCGTATCGGTAAGGAAGCAACCCCGAAGTCGTTCCGCGACTTGATCACTGGAGGCGAAGAATGACCAATCCGGAAATCCTCCGCTATACCCAGGACACCGGGGATTTCTCTCGAATGCTGGAGAGTATCCCCTACGCCCGTTTCATCGGCCTCGAGTGCGACCGTTTTGGCGACGACCTGATTTTTCGCCTTCCCATGAAAAAGGAAAACCTGGGTAACCCGATACTGCCAGCTATCCATGGTGGGGTGATCGGTGGCTTCATGGAGTTGTCAGCGGTTATCTATCTGATGATGTCCCAGGAAGCTCTGAGAATGCCCCGCATCGTGGATTTTTCACTGGATTACCTTCGTGCTGGCCTGAACCGCGAGACGTTCGCAGAATGTCAGCTCACCCGCCAGGGCAACCGTGTAGCCAATGTGATGATCACCGCCTGGCAGAAATCTCGCTCCCAGCCCATCGCGACCGCACGGGCGCACTTCCTGCTGGACGACTGAATTCATCTTGTCGGGGTTGAAATACCCCTTCTGAACCCCATTTCCCATCTCAACATGCTTGGCTTTGGTGCAAGCAAGCAGGTGGGGATGGCTTTCCGAAACGCGCCTCGAGACGTCCCTGTGCGGCTCGGGCTCCGCCATCCATGGCTCCGCACGGTTTCGGAAAGCCATCCCCACCTGCTCGCGCCGGCCTAGGTGCTTAAATGGAAACTACTCCACAGTTGGGTGGGGTGGCTGGGTAAACTTTTCCAAAACCCTGCGGAGCCATGGATGGCGGAGCGGAGCGTACATGGATGTATTCACAGCGTGTTTTGGAAAAGTTTACCCAGCCGCACCACTCCTCCGAACCTACACAGCAGGAGACAAAACAAGCCATGACGGTTGAATCGCAAAAAGAGACCCTGGGTTTTCAGACCGAAGTTAAGCAACTGCTTAACCTGATGATCCACTCCCTGTACTCCAACAAGGAAATCTTCCTTCGTGAGTTGATTTCCAATGCGTCGGATGCGGAAGATAAACTGCGTTTCGCTGCATTGAAAGATGACAGCCTGTTCGAGGGCGACCCGGAACTGAAGATCCGCCTCGACTTCGATGCAGAAAAGAACACCGTCACGCTGAGCGACAACGGTATCGGCATGAACCGGGACGATGTTATCCAGAATCTGGGCACCATTGCCAAGTCCGGTACTGCCGAGTTTCTCAAGCAGCTTTCCGGTGACGAGAAGAAAGACAGCAAACTGATCGGTCAGTTTGGTGTTGGCTTCTATTCCTCATTCATCGTGGCCGATTCCGTGGAAGTCTTTACCCGTCGCGCCGGTGCTCCGGTGGAAGAGGGCGTTCACTGGCAGTCCGCTGGTGATGGTCAGTTCACCATCGAGAACGTGGACCTGAATGAGCGCGGCACGCAGATTGTCCTGCACCTGAAGGATGACGCCAAAGAATTTGCCGACGGTTTCCGTCTGCGTAACCTAGTGAAGAAGTACTCCGACCACATTTCTTTCCCAGTGATCATGAAGTCCGAGTCTGAAGAAGAGGGCGAGAAGGGCGAGTATGAAACCGTCAACGACGCCACCGCCCTGTGGACCCTGTCCCGCAGCGAGATCAAGGACGAAGAGTACAAAGAGTTCTACAAGCACATTGCCCACGATTTCGAAGACCCGCTGACCTGGTCCCACAACAAGGTGGAAGGCAAGCTGGATTACACCAGCCTGCTGTATGTGCCTGGCCGTGCACCCTTCGATCTCTATAACCGGGAAGCGCCTCGTGGCCTGAAGCTTTACGTGCAGCGTGTGTTCATTATGGACGACGCAGAGCAGTTCCTGCCGCTGTACCTGCGCTTCACCAAGGGTGTGATTGATTCCAACGACCTGTCACTCAATGTTTCCCGCGAGATCCTGCAGAACGACAGCACCGTCGAAAGCATCCGTACAGCGGTGACCAAGCGGGTTCTGGATATGCTGTCGAAGCTGTCCAAGAAAGAGCCGGAGCAGTACCAAAAGTTCTGGAACGAATTCGGTACCGTGCTGAAGGAAGGCCCGGCGGAAGATTTCAGCAACCGCGAGAAAATCGGCGGCCTGCTGCGCTTTGCGTCCACCCATACCGGTGAGCAGGCGCAGACCGTGTCTCTAGACGAATACATCGGCCGTATGAAGGAAGGCCAGAGCAAGATCTACTACATCACGGCCGACAACTTTATGGCGGCCAAGAGCAGTCCACACCTGGAAGTGTTCCGCAAGAAAGGCATTGAAGTGCTGATCCTCTCTGACCGCATTGATGAGTGGATGATGGGCTACCTGAACGAGTACGACGGCAAGCAGTTCCAGGACGTTGCCCGTGGTGATCTCGACCTTGGCGAAGTGGAAACCGAGGAAGACAAGAAGCACAAGGAAGAGGCGGCCGAGGAACACAAGAACCTGCTGGAGCGCATCAAGACGGCACTGGACGATCGGGTTCAGGAAGTGCGGGTAACCAACCGCCTGACCGATTCACCGGCCTGCCTGGTGGTTGGTGACTTCGACATGGGCGCGCAGATGAAGAAAATCATGGAAGCGGCGGGCCAGAAAGTACCCGACAGCAAGCCGATTTTTGAAATCAACGTAGAGCACCCGCTGGTTCAGCGCCTTGAGAACGAACAGGGCGAGGACCGTTTCAAGGAACTGTCTGCGGTATTGCTCGACCAGGCCACATTGGCCAGTGGTGAGCAACTGCAGGACCCGGGCGCATACGTGAGTCGCCTGAATCGCCTGCTGCTTGAGCTTGCCAACTAAGGCCGCCTGATGCAGCAGATTATCGTGGACGTCGATATCAGCCCTGATGAGTGGATCAAGCTCTATCAGGGCTCGGCGACGGACGTCCACACCACGGCCCGGGACGGGCGATCCGTCCGCTTCCCGGCCCGTATTCTCTCCCGCTTTTACCTTCGCGACGGCGTACAGGGCAGTTTCCGTATCCTGTTTGATGACCAGGGTAAGTTCGTCAGCGTGGAACGCTTGTAATTCCGGCCTACCAACGTCCCTAAAACTTCTCTACAATTCCCACCCGTTTATTCCTTGATCAATTCGTGGAGCCCTGATGCGAATAATCCTTGCCCCAATGGAAGGGCTGGTTGATGCACCCATTCGAGAGACACTGACAGCCGTTGGTGGCATCGACCGGTGCGTGACGGAATTTATTCGCGTGACTCAGGGCATGTTGCCGCCCCGTATTTTCTACAAATACGCCCCGGAACTGCACAATGGCTGCGAAACCCAGGTTGGCGTACCGGTGGCCGTTCAACTGCTGGGCTCAGACCCCGTCCAGATGGGCCGGCATGGCGCCAAGGCGGTGGAGTTGGGCGCCACACAGGTTGATATCAATTTCGGTTGCCCCGCCAAGACCGTGAACAAGCACAAGGGTGGCTGCGTGCTCATGCGCGAGCCCGAATTGATGCAACAGATTACGGAAGCGGTTCGTGCCGCCGTGCCTGCTCATGTGCCGGTGACCGCGAAAATGCGTCTGGGGTACGATGACCGTTCCATGGGCGTTGCCTGTGGCCTGGCGCTGGAAGCGGCCGGCGCGTCCGAAATCGTGGTTCATGCCCGCAGCAAGGTGGACGGCTACAAGCCGCCGGCTTACTGGGAAGATGTGGCCCGGGTCAGGGAAGCGGTTAATGCCCATGTGATCGCCAACGGCGAGATCTGGACCGTGGCGGATTACTGGCGCTGCCGTGAGGTCTCTGGCTGTGACGATGTGATGATCGGTCGTGGGCTGATCGCCCGGCCGGATCTGGCACGGCGGATTCGTGCCAGCCAGCTCAAGGAATCGGTGGCGGATATGACCTGGCCCGAGGTGGTCAGGCTGGTAGAAGGCTACGCCGTTGCGCTGCAGGACCGCCTTGAAGACAGGTTTGTGACCGGCCGAATCAAACAATGGCTGAACTATCTGCGTGGCGGCTACGCGGAGGCCCAGTGGCTGTGGCCCGAAGCCAGAAAAATCCGTGACGTGGCCCCCATGCTGGCTTGCCTGCGACAGCCCGTCCCGGTTACTGAAGCTGCATAGATCTGTTCACGTTCACCACTCCGGAATTCCATTCTCCAGCTACACTGCTATGAAGTGACGCATCCATCGTATTGGTTATGGTACCGCCAAAAACCGTGGAGAGGGAGATATGAACAACGCCTGCAAGAGCCTGGTTGCTGCCTTTCTGGCAAGCGCCGTATCGCTGTCGGCCGCTGCCGACACAGTTAACGTTACCCCGCTTGGGAGCCATGACGGCGAATTCTGCGCCATGGACCGGGCGCTGATCTTTGAAGACCCCAATGGCACCCGTATTCTTTATGACGCCGGTCGAACCGTTGCGGGTGCCGATGATCCGCGATTAGGCAACATTGACGTGGTGCTGGTATCCCACGTTCATGGCGACCATGTGGGGGATCGCCATATTCGCGAGGTTAATCAGGGTAGCTGTGGTGGGCCGGAGGTTCCGGTGGTGGTGCTTCCCGAGTCCAATTCCGTGAAAATCACCGCTGCCAAGAAGGCAAAGATCGTAACGGGTAGCGAAATGCCGGCCTTTTTTGCCAGCAAGCTCAAAAGCGTGGAGGGTAATCCAGAGGATTCCCTGCTGGTGAGGTTCGGTGCTGAACGGGTGGTGGGCGGTGTGGCCATCACGACCGTGCCCGCCGTGCACAGCAACGGCCTGTCGCCGAGCTTTCTCACCGGCCCGCTGGCGGAATACCTGAAAGCGGCGGGCGTTGGCGCCAGTGTCGGACCGCCCACCGGCTACGTGCTCACGTTCACCAACGGCCTGGTGGTGTACCTGTCCGGTGACACCGGTATCACCGCTGAGCAGAAACTGGTTGTCAAAGACCACTACGGTGCCGGTCTTGTCGTTCTCAACATCGGTGACACCTACACCACTGGCCCCGAAGAGGCGGCCTACGTGGTAAATGACCTGATAAAGCCAAACGCGGTGATCGCGTCCCACGCCAACGAGGCCGCCACACAGGATGGCGTGGTCCGGGACGGAACGCGCACCAAGCAGTTTATAAGCCTGTCCTCAGTGCCCGTTCACGTTCCGCTGAGCGGAAAAACCATGAGCTTTGATGGCTCCGCCAATTGCACCGGTGGTTGTTGATACGAAGGCTGGCCGTAGAGGTCAGCCCTCCATTTCCGAAGCATACTGCCCGAGGGTGGCCAGGCTGTTCAGCTTGGCACGCTTAACCATTGCCGCCTGGGCGGCTTCGCGGTTGGAGGAAATGCCCGCCCAGGCTTTCTGGGCTGGCTCCTGCAGTGCCCGCCCGTAGGAAAAGCTGAGTGTCCAGGGCAGCGCCGGGCCACTGTTCATAGCGTTCAGGTTCAGGGTCGCTTCTGCCGGTGTCTGACCACCAGACAGGAAGTTGATGCCGGGTACCGCTGCCGGCACCACACGCCGGAACACTCTCAAGGTGTGTTTTGCCACGTCCTCCGGGCTTGCCTTCTGGCCATTGGCGTTGCCAGGAGTGACCATGCTCGGTTTGAGAATCATGGTCTCAAGCTCAACGTGATGGCGCCGCAGGGCCTGAAATACTTCGTTGATAACGGCCTCATTCACCTCCGCGCTTCGCTCGATGCTATGGTCGCCATCGATCAGCACTTCCGGTTCCACGATGGGTACCACACCACAGGACTGGCAGATGGCGGCATAGCGTGCCAAGACCTCTGCATTTGCCTCAATGGCGGCGCGACTGGGGTTGGTATCGGTGATGTGGTAAACGTTCCGCCACTTGGCAAACCGCGCACCGAGTTCCTTGTAGTCTTCAAGCCGCTGGGCCAATCCATCCAGGCCCTCGGTAATCTCATCCCCGGGGGCATTAACCATCGGGCCCTTGCCCTTATCTACCTTAATGCCGGGCACAATGCCCTGTTTTGCCGCCACAGAGGGTAGGCTGGCGCCATCGTCCGCGTGCTGTCGCAGGGTTTCCTCGAACAGGATCACACCACTGACGTACTCTCCCAGCCCCGGCGCAGCGAGAATCAGGTTGCGATAGTGTCGTCGGTTTTCTTCGGTGGACTCCACACCAACCGCCTTGAACCGTTTGGCGATGGTTGGATTGCTCTCGTCCGCCGCCAGAATGCCCTTACCTTCGCAGACCAGTTCACGGATGGTGCTTTCAAGCTGTTCCTGAGTGTTCATCCAAAACTCCCGTCGCTATGCCAGTGAACGTTTCAAATCTCTGAGTGTTCAGTATAGATCTTCAGCAACCAGATCACAGTTATCAACCGGTAACTCGCGGGGGGACATATTGATAAACAAAAACTATTGCATTGGTACGAAAAAACAACCTGAACTAATAGTGAAAAATGCGAGTACATTGACTAGATTGGTAGCTGATTGGATCCGTTTGTCAGTGCAACAACGATCAATGAAACAACGAAAGAGATGGTAGCAACCCACGGAGAGAGTGATATGAGCGGAAACGAAGGTAAATGCCCGGTTATGCACGGGGCCCGCACAAAGCTGCAGGACGAGGGTCCGGGTGTCAACGACTGGTGGCCGAACCAACTGAACCTGGGTATTTTGCACCAGCACAACCCCAAGTCGAACCCGTTGGGGGAAGACTTTAACTACGCTGAAGAATTCAAGAAACTTGACCTGCCTGCGGTCAAGAAGGACATAGAAACCGTACTGAAAGATTCGCAGGACTGGTGGCCCGCAGACTACGGCCATTACGGTCCGTTCATGATCCGTATGGCATGGCACAGCGCCGGTACCTATCGAACCGGTGATGGACGCGGTGGTGCCGGCACCGGCAACCAGCGTTTCGCGCCTATCAACAGCTGGCCTGACAATGGCAACCTGGACAAGGCCCGCCGTCTGCTGTGGCCCGTCAAGCAGAAGTACGGCAATAAGCTGTCCTGGGCCGACCTGTTTATTCTCACTGGTAACGTGTCCCTTGAGTCCATGGGCTTCAAGACCTTTGGTTTCGCCGGCGGCCGTGAGGACATTTTCCAGCCCGAGGAAGACATTTACTGGGGTGCGGAAAGGGAATGGCTGGCCACCAGTGACAGGCCGAACAGCCGGTATTCCGGTGATCGCGACCTGGAAAATCCTCTGGCCGCGGTTCAGATGGGTTTGATCTACGTGAATCCGGAAGGCCCGGATGGAAACCCGGACCCGTTGGCATCGGCTCGCGACATTCGCGAAACCTTTGCCCGAATGGCGATGAATGACTATGAAACAGCAGCCCTGACCGCTGGCGGCCATACGTTTGGTAAGACCCATGGCGCTGGTGATCCGGACAAGGTTGGCGCAGAGCCGGAGGCAGCGCCGATCGAAGAAATGGGCCTGGGCTGGAAGAGCAGCCATGGCAGCGGCAAGGGCCGTGATGCCATTACCAGTGGTCTCGAGGGCGCCTGGACACCCAGCCCGACCAAATGGGACATGAGCTACCTTGACGTGCTGTTTGGTTATGAATGGGAACTGACCAAGAGCCCGGCCGGTGCCCAGCAGTGGCGACCGAAGGGATTGACCGAGAAGGACATGGCGCCGGACCCGGAAGATCCATCCAAACGCGTGGAAATCATGATGTCCACAGCCGACATGGCGATGAAGCAGGACCCGGAATACCGCAAGATTTGCGAGCACTTCCACAAGAATCCGGAAGAGTTTGCGGATGCCTTTGCCCGCGCCTGGTTCAAGCTGACGCACCGCGATATGGGCCCGAAAGCCCGCTATCTTGGTCCGGAAGTGCCGGCCGAGGATCTGATCTGGCAGGACCCGGTTCCCGAGGTCGATCACGAGCTGATCAATGCCCAGGACATTGCTGACCTCAAGAGCAAGATCCTGGGAGCAGGCCTGTCGGTATCCGAGTTGGCTTACACCGCGTGGTCCGCCGCGTCTACGTTCCGTGGTTCCGATTTGCGCGGTGGGGCCAACGGCGCCCGCATTCGCCTGGCTCCCCAGAAAGACTGGGAGGTAAACGAGCCACAGCAACTGGCTAAGGTGCTGCAGGCTCTTGAAGGCATCCAGAAGTCCTTTAACGATGCCCAGTCCGGCAATAAGAAGGTTTCCCTGGCTGACTTGATCGTGCTCGGCGGTAACGCCGCAGTCGAGAAAGCCGCCAAGGATGCAGGCCACAGCATCGACGTGCCGTTCTCGCCCGGACGCACCGATGCCACCGATGACCAGACGGACGTCGAGGCCTTCGACTGGCTCAAGCCCGAAGCCGACGGCTTCCGCAACTACCGCCGCGCGGCGTTCACCGTTTCCGACGAGGAAATGTTGATCGACAAGGCGCAATTGTTGAACCTGAGCGCACCGCAAATGACGGTACTGGTGGGCGGTCTGCGCGTACTGGGTGCCAATTACAAGCAATCCAAACACGGCGTGCTGACTAACTCGCCGGGCAAGCTCACGAACGACTTCTTCGTGAACCTGACCGACCTCAACACCGAGTGGAAGCCAACGTCGGCTGATGCGGACGTGTTTGAGGGCCGGGACCGCAAGTCCGGTGATGTTAAGTGGACAGGCACCCGGGTGGACCTGATCTTTGGCTCGAATTCCCAGCTTCGTGCAATTTCGGAGGTGTACGCCCAGAGTGACGCCAAGGAGAAGTTTGTGAAGGACTTCGTGGCGGCCTGGAACAAAGTGATGAACGCTGATCGTTTCGATCTGTTGTAAGTGTTGTAACTTGCCGGCGGATGCAGGGGAGGGATCCTGTGCATCTGTTGGTTTTGTTGTGTAGGTTGATAAGTCGGCAACGTTCAGGAGGCCCGTTTGATTACCTGCACATTATTAGTAGTAGCACTGGTGCTTTTCGCCGTCACCGTACTCGGAAGAGTGCGGGTTCACGACTGGTGGGTACGTGCCTGTGAGTTTCCCCGTGTTCAGATAGCCACGCTTGTTGCCGTAACTGCGGTGGCAGCGTTGGTGTTAGGGGACGGTGAATTACGGTTATGGGTGATCGCACTCTGTGGGCTGGTACTGGTGTTGCAGTTGTACCGAATCCTGCCCTGGACGCGGTTCTGGCCCCTGCAGGTTCAGGTTGCCGAGCCGGGAAATGCGGATCGCTGCGTTACGTTAATGGTTGCGAATGTACTCACCCCCAATCGCAACAGCGAAGGCCTGCTCCAACAGGTACGGGATTGGCAGCCGGATATGCTGCTGACGCTTGAATCAGACCAATGGTGGGGTGAGCAACTGGATGCCGAGTTGGGAGACTGGCATACGGTCATTCGTATACCGCAGGACAACCTTTACGGGATGCACCTATACTCTCGCCTGCCTCTGGAGGAGGCGGAAGTAAAGTACCTGATCCAGGATGATATCCCCTCCATCCATGGCTGGTTGAAGTTGCCCAGTGGTGACAGGGTACGCTTTCATGCTCTTCATCCACGTCCGCCTGCGCCGAGTGAAAGCGAGGAGTCCCTCTGGCGGGATGCTGAACTGCTACTGGTAGGGCGGGAGGTCGACAAAGGTGGGTACCCCGCCATCGTTGCCGGCGACCTGAACGATGTCGCCTGGTCCAGAACCACCCGCTTATTCTGTCGTATCAGCGGTATGCTGGACCCGAGGTGTGGCCGGGGCACGTTTAATACCTTCCATGCGGAGCGTTGGTATCTCCGCTGGCCTCTGGACCATGTATTTACCACGGAGCATTTCACCCTCAAACAGCTCCGCCGCCTGGAGGCTTTCGGATCAGATCACTTCCCCATACTGACAACCCTGTGTTTTCGTCCCTCACGTAAGGATGAGCACGACGTTCCCGAAGCCGACGGAGAAGAAGTTCAGGAGGCCAGGGAAAACATCCGCGAAGGGAAAGTCAGAGAGCAGGACGATAACTGATCGGCCGCGCATGTTGCAGCCGATCAAGTGGTGCGACGCTAGAGCCCCTGAGCTCCACGTCTGAGCCAGTCGTGTACGAACGCCAGCTTGTGGCGCGCAAAATCCGACAGAACAAAGGGATACAGGTCCGACAGGCCCATCGAACGGTTTACGTGGTTCACGCCCATGGCGATGGACGCGGCGATATGGATCAGTCGCTGGGCATCGGGTTCCGAATAGGGATCCCAGTTCGGGCCTGGCACTTCCGGAGAGGTTAAGCCCGAGGCCACAAAACTGTCGGTCAGGTCCGTCAAGTGAAGCAGGTGCGCGGCCGTCTCGGCCCAGTCTTCGTGGGGATGAGCTGAGGCATAGCTGGTCAGGTAGTACAGCTTCCAGTCCTGGGGCGGACCATTTTCGTAGTGATGCTGAAGCGCTCCGGGATAGCTGATACGTTCGTCGCCAAACATCGCCCGGAACGCATCCAGGAAGTCCTCACGCAGACTCAGACGCCACCACAGCATGTGGGCAATCTCATGTCGCATGTGCCCAATCATCGTTCTGTATGGCTCTTCCAGCGCCTCCCTGCGGGTGGTGCGTAGTACCGGGTCTGCCTCCGCCACGCTGATGGTGACAACGCCCTGGGCGTGGCCCATTGGTACGGGAGTGGGACCCTCCGCAAGCATATGGAACACCGGTCGAGCGCCAGGGTCTTCCGGGCGAAACCAATGCCAGCGCCCAAGATTGTCGATCACCCAGCGTTTGGCGGCCTCGGTTTGCGCCCAGTTGGGGATGGCGTTGGCGATGGACGGGTCTGGTGCCAGCGCCGTCATGGCACAGGCGCGGCAGAAGGCACCTTGCTCTGGTGCGATCCAGTTGCAGCCAATCACGTCCCTGTTAGCGCAGAAGGGCGGCATCGGCAAAAAAGCTCGCGCCTGGGGGTCGTAGGCCACCGGGGTACTATCAGCCGTGGCAAGGTTGTCAAACCAGAGAGAGCCGGAACCGACGGGGTTGGCGAAAACGCGCATAAAGAAAGTCTTCCAGCGGAATGGACCCTGAGTATAGGAATTGATCGCGCCGGATGTCCAACGTCGCATGGGCGGCTTGCCAGTTATTTCACATGCGTAGTATATTTGGTTCACATGTGAAATAAATGGCAGGCTCATGGACAAACGTTTTTTCTATCTGCTTAACAAGGCCCGCCATCGGGTATACAAACACGCTGACCAGCGCAGCGAAGACGCGCTGGGAATTTCGGTAACCCAGGTGGGGGCGCTGTTGCTGGTTGCCGGCGACGAGGGATGTCTGTTGAAAGATCTCGCCCACAGCCTTCATTTGAACAGTTCCGCGTTGACGGGGCTGGCTGGGCGGATGGAGAGCAAGGGCCTGTTGGAGAGGCGCACCTGCGACAGGGATGGCCGTGCATCCCGTTTGTATCTCACCGATGTCGGGCGCGAGAAGATCGAGAGCGCCAAACCGCTGATCACGGAATTGAACAACCGCATGACCGACGGTTTCAGTGATGAAGAAGTGACCGTCATCCTCAAGTTCCTCAACCATCTCGCCAACGATTTCTGACGCCCGGGAACGTTGTCAGGCAAGTTACCAGGAGAATTATTATGAGTGCCAGGGAGTCTTCACTACCCCCAACGAGTAGACAGGATGTGCCAGTCACGACACCGGGCGGTCATCGAATCCACCTCCGGGTATTTCCTGCGGATCAGTCCAGTTCGGTCGTCATCGTCGCTGGCGCCATGGGGGTAGGGCAGCATTGTTATGAGAAATTTGCGCGTTATCTGAGCCGCCAGGGCTTTACCGCCATCACCTTCGACTATTCCGGTATGGGGGCCTCCCTGCAAGGCCGTCTGCGGGACTGCTCGGTCAAGGTGACGGAGTGGGGGAGCGAGGATTGCCAGGCGGTTATAGATTTCGCCCGGCAGCACTATCCCGGGCAGCGCCTTCAATGGATTGGTCACAGCGTTGGCGGGCAGTTGCTGGGTATGACACCCAATGTAAACAAGCTGGATCATGCGGTCACCGTCGCCTGTGGCAGCGGTTATTGGCGTGAGAACTCACCGCCCACCAAACGTATTGCCTGGTTTCTGTGGTATTTCATGGCGCCTGTCAGCGTGCGGATATTCGGCTACTTCCCCGGCAAGCGCCTGAACATCGTGGGTGACCTACCACCCAATGTGATACGCCAGTGGCGGCAATGGTGCCTTAACCCGGAATACGCGGTGGGTAAAGAGGGCCAGGCATTACGGGAACAGTTCGCTGCGGTTCAGGTGCCGATCTCAGCCGTGGCCTTTGCCGATGACGAGATGATGTCCCAACGTAACGTCGATTCGCTGCACAGTTTCTACACTCAGGCGGCTGTCACCATGCACCGAATTGATCCGAAGGATGTTGGCGAAAGCCGCATTGGCCACCTTGGCTGGTTTCGTGAGCAATACCAGACGTCGATCTGGCAAAACACCTTGTTGCCCCTGCTTCGCTAGTCGGCGTGTATTCTCGGCCTCGCTCGCGGACACGGATGTTTTAGTGCATTGATTTGCGCGCCCGCCAGAATCTAGCAATGGCGGGTTTAACGCTTACGCCATGAACAAGTATCGACAAGGCAACCACTACCAGGGTCAGGTGAATCAACTCCAGGGCGATGTCTTCTGGCAGCCCATGTTGGATGGCGTACATCAGATAGTAGAGGGAACCAATGCCCCGCACACCGAACCAGCCCGCGAGATTTCGCAACCGGATGGGCGCTTTGCTGCCGAGCAGGCCAAGGTGAACACTGATGGGGCGGGCGACGAAGAACAGAAAGGCGGCGAAACCAACCGCGCGCCAGCTCCACGAATCCCAGAACAGGGAGCCGCCAATCAGCAGAACCAGAACGATTTCGGCCAGCCTCTCCAGATGTTCGTTGAATATCAGGGAGCTCTGATGCACATGGGCGATGGCCTTCGGTGCTTCGCCCGGATAGGTTTCCCCGGAAGTTGTATCCGAGTAGGACTGTTTAAGGCCGGCCAGCTTCAGTTCGGTATGCCTCAATGCCACTGCCGCGCTGAACACCGCCAGAAATCCCCAGGCATTGACCAGAAGACTGACGCCATAGGCAAACGCAATCAGGCCCAGCCCAAGGAAGCTTTCGAGAAACTCCGACTGGGTGAACGTGGAGCGCAGTTTCTGAACCAGCCAACCGACCAGGCAGCCGGCCACGATACCGATGATGATTCCCGCGCCGCTGGCCCATACAACGTCAACCGCGAACCACCGCCACCCGGCGTCGCCCAGATCATGCAAACCTAACAGTCCGAGCCCCAGCATTACGAAAGGAAAGGCGCTACCGTCGTTCATTCCCGCTTCGCTGGTTAACGCAAACCGCAGCCGGTCAGGATCATCGGCATGTCGAACCTGTACTTCGGTGGCAAGCACCGGATCGGTGGGTGCCACCACTGCACCAAGCAGTACGGCGGCACCAAGGGGCAGGGCGAGCCAGAAATATCCGAACAGCGCCACAATACCCACGGTTAGCGACATCGACACGACCGCCAGTCTCAGAGGGTTGCGCCAGCGCCTGAAGGTCACCGGGGCGGGCATTTTCACGCCAGCGCAATACAGAGAAATCAACACGGCGATTTCTGTGAGCAGTTCCAGTAGTGCCGACTCTTCCAGTGGGTTGAAATGGAACAGGCCAAAGCCCATCGGACCGACGATAAAACCGACCAGCAGGTACACAATGGCTGACGTGGCGGGCCCGTTTTTGATGTAGGACGCGGTAAAGCCCACTAACAGAAGGAGGGCGCCCAGTAATAGAAACCAGGTAGCAGTCGTCATAGGTGGCTCAGAAATGCAGTGGTGAGTGATAGCGCTGTATTAATCCGGACGACTAACGCAGCACTCCCGACCTGAATTCTGCCAGCGAAACCTGGCGGGTTTCCTATACGGTTCAGTAATCACAAGCGGATGACCGGTTCACGGGATTGCGACGCTGCACGTTGCCTCATCGGTCACCAAGTGCCTGCTCCACCGCCTGAGTCGCGTGAATCGCCGTGGTATCGTACAGCGGAACGGTGGTGTCCGCCTGTCCGATCAGCAGGCCGATTTCAGTACACCCCAGGATGACAGCTTGCGCACCTTGCTCGGCCAGTGAGTTGACGACGGCCAGATAGGCCTCCCGGGAAGCCGCCTGGATCTCTCCCTGGCAGAGTTCTTCGTAGATAATCCGATGAACCTCCGCCCGTTGGGGTTCATCCGGAGTTACCACCTCAATGCCAGCCGCGTCCAGGCGTTCGCGGTAGAAGGCCTGCTCCATGGTAAACCGTGTACCCAGGAGCCCCACGCGCTGGATATTGTCCTGTGTCAGGACGCTCGCCGTGGCATCGGCGATGTGAAGCAGGGGGATGTTGATGGCCTCTTCAATTTCCGGCGCTACTTTGTGCATGGTGTTGGTGCCGATCATCAGAAAATCCGCACCCGCGTTTTGAAGTGACAGTGCGGCTTTGGCGAGCATGGTGGCCGTGGCGGGCCAGTCACCCTTGTGCTGGAGTGCTTCAATCTCTGCAAAATCAACGCTGAAAAGCACGAGCTTGGCGGAGTGCAACCCCCCGAGGCGCGACTTTATGCCCTCATTGATCAACCGGTAGTACGTTTGGGTGGATTCCCAGCTCATGCCGCCAAGAAGGCCAATGGTTTTCATAAAACGCTCCCTGTCCTAATGATGGTAGACACGTTGAGACTAACAAATACGTCCGTAGCTGTATTGGATAGTTGAACATCTCAGGTATTCGGGGCAATGTGGATATTCCAGAACAGACGCATAGGAGCGGTGCCGTGAGTAATGTATTGGAGTCTGCAGAGCAGGTTTGTGATGCCATAACTGCACCCTGCAGCGCGATTGAAACCATACTGAGCCCCCGTATAACAGACCTTGGGGGATTCTCCGTGCGTCGCCTGTTGCCAACCGCAAAACGGAAAATGGTTGGCCCCTGGATCTTCTTTGACGAAATGGGGCCGGCGGTTTTTGCAGCGGGGCACGGTATCAACGTTCGTCCCCATCCACACATCGGTATTGCGACGGTGACTTACCTCTTCGAGGGTGAGATTTTGCACCGGGACTCTGTCGGTAGCCTCCAGCCTATCCGCCCGGGTGATATCAACCTGATGGTGGCTGGCCGTGGCATCACCCATTCTGAACGTGAACGCGCGGCGATCACGGTGGAAGATCATCGGCTCCACGGTCTTCAGCTCTGGCTGGCACTGCCGGAAGAGCACGAAGAAACCGACCCTGCGTTCCACCATTACCCAAGCGATGACATTCCCTCGTTAGACGTTCACGGTGTGCCTGTACGAGTAATGATTGGCAATGCCTACGGGGTGGCTTCACCGGTACGCCGGTTCAGTGACACCCTCTACCTGGAAGCCACTCTCACGGCGGGCCAGAGCCTGGAATTGCCCGATGTGCAGGAACGCGCCGTTTACGTTGCCCAAGGTGCCCTGACCGCCCACGGCGCGGAACTTCCAACTCACAGCATGACGGTGTTTTCGCAGCAACCTGGCGTATCGGTGACCGCCAGTGAGGACACTCGTATTGCCGTGATCGGCGGAGAACCGGTTGGCCGGCGCTTTATCGAATGGAACTTTGTATCGTCCCGCAAGGAACGTATTGACCAGGCACGGGAGGACTGGCGGGCAGGGCGATTTGATAAGGTGGTGGGGGACGAGGCGGAATTTATTCCATACTAGTGTGCAGCCTGGCGCACCTCAATTTTGTTCAATACCCGCTCCACCTTTCAGGGCAGACTCCGTCTATAACCTGAACGGAGAATACCATCCATGAGCCTTTCCCTGATTCTGCCCATGTCCGCGTTCGCCCTGGCGGCGTCCATTTCCCCGGGCCCGGTTAACCTCGTGTGTCTGAGCAGTGGCACCCGCTATCCGGTCTCCCGGGGGCTGATCTTCGTAACCGGGGCAACCCTGGGCTTCATCGCACTGTTCGTCGCCGTGGGGCTGGGGCTCTATTCGCTGCTGACCATGATGCCGATGCTGGAGACGTTGTTGCGATGGGGCGGTGTCGCATTCCTGCTTTATCTGAGTATAAAACTGGCCATGGACAGCGGTCAGCTTCCGGAAACGGGTGTTGATAAGGCGCCGGGCTTCGGCACCGGGGCAATCATGCAGTGGCTGAACCCCAAAGCCTGGCTGGCTTCGGCGTCTGGCATCGGCGCCTATACCAGCGCCAACGACCTGAACCAGATCCTGCTGTTTGCGTCGCTCTACCTGCCCATCTGTTGGTTGTCCCTGGCATGTTGGGTGTATGCGGGGGCATTCCTGCGGCGATACGTGCAGCGGCCTGTGGTGCTGATGGCCATCAACCGGACCCTGGCTTTATTGCTTGCGATCAGTTGTCTGTATCTGGTGATCGGTTGAGGGCTGTCGGTACTGATTCGGCGTTGCCGCCATCAGCCGTTTGAACGTGCGCTGGAAGTGAGGCTGGTCGGCGAAGCCTGCGTTCAGTGCCGCCTCGGCGATTGGGGTGCCGTTGGCGAGCTCAAGGCGCCCTAGTTGGATACGGCGATTCAACAAATAGGCGTGGGGAGTCAGGCCAAAATGCTGCTTGAAGGCCCTGATCAGATGGCCCTCACTGTAACCGGAAATGTCGCAGAGCGTGTCCAGGGAGACCTCTTCTGTGGAGTGGTCATCCAGATGACGCGCTAATGCAGCCAGCGTTTCCGACGCCTCTGGTTCCGCCGCGATTGGCCGGCGGGCCAACTCATGCATCAAGCCTGACAGAAACTCGACCACTTCGGTCTGTTTATCGAGAAGATCCCGCTGTGGATTCAGAAGGCACTCCGCCACGCGGCAATACCGTTCATACCAGATGGGGTCCGTTATTGTCGCGGTGGAAATGTCCTGCCAGGTCGCTTGCGGCAATAATCCGGCCTGATATCGCAGTTGGGTCAGCCACTGCGCATCCACGTACAGCATCAGGTAAGCCCAGGGCTGGTTTTCGATGGGATTGCACGAATGAACCCACTCGGGATTCATCAGTACCAGGTCACCGGTGCGGACATGGAAAAAGTCCTCCCGATACTGGTAGGTGCTTTCACCTTCGGTAATGGCGCCAATGGACCACTGAGTATGACTATGGGGGGAATAGCAGACTTTACGCCCATCACTGACTTTGCGTAATTCAACATGGGGCAGGCGGGCGTCGCGCCAAAAAATGGGTTTGCTCTCAATGGAGTTGGTCATGCCTGCGCTCCTGTTCGCAATGAGTCATGTGCCCCTGGGCGCAAACATAATGATGGCCATGCCCGTCAAAGCCACGGCCGTCCCCACCAGATCCCAGACCGTTGGCCGAACGCCATCCACGGCCCATAACCAAAGTATCGCCATAAAGATATAAACACCACCATAGGCTGCGTACACCCGGCCAGCGGCCGTCGGGTGCAGCGATAACAACCAGGCGAACGCGGCCAGGCTCAGGGCGCCAGGAATCAGCAACCAGATGGTCTTGCCTTCCCGCAGCCACAGATAGGGCAGGTAGCAGCCGACGATCTCGGCCAGGGCGGTCACTAGAAAGAGGCCGACAGTTTTCAGTTCTGGCATCACGCTGCTTTTTCCCGTTCAGTATCCAGTCGGCGGCTTTCTCCGCGATCATAAGGGTGGGGGCGTTGGTATTCAACCAGATGCAGAGTGTTGCTGAGGTTATGGGAAGGGTTGGCCGCCACCGAAAACCCGGTATCGATGGCGGACTGGGTGGTTATTGAGCGTCGTACTTCGCTGCGTCTCTTACGGTTGGATAGCCTTCGATGAATACCCACTCGGTATTCTTGGCCGGCACATGGCAGCCGAAGCAATTATTGAAGCCTTCGCCTTTCCAGTTGTCGGTGGTGCTGGTGTTGGGGCTGTCTGTCGTGAACAACGCCCATCCCCAGCCTTCACCCCAGGCGGTATTGTCGGGGAAGCGGTTGTGACGGTCTCGTACCATCACAAACCAGACACCAATGTCCCCGGCCCATTGGGCGTGACCAGTGGTTTTGGGGCCTTCTTCAATGCTCCTGATTTCCTTGACCAGCACTGCACCATCGGGCCATTTGCCTTCGGCTTGAAACGCCTTGACCGCTGACGGGTCGGCATAAACGTCGTGAACGCCGGGCCCACTGGCCTGATCGTCCTCGACTACAAACCAACTGCCGATGTGTACCCAATCCTCACGGAAGGATTGTGGCCGGGTAATGTTGCCCTTGGCGTCGACGAAAGGCGAGAACGACTGCTTTGTTGACGCCGTGGCGTCACGGGATGTGCTCTGTTGCTGTTCCGCTACCGCCCCTGGTGCCCAACTCAGCGCCAGGATAACAATGGTCGCTGCAAGGGAAGTCTTTGTTTGCATGATATAGCCTCCGTTTGATGGGTAGAAGTGAAGGCTATTCTTTGTAGAGAGATACGTCTGTCAGATGGCTAACACTCATCAAGTCGACGAGTGGCAAACGTCGACAACCTGGCGAGATCCACCACGCAAATGTGTCCACGGGTATAATCCAGCAGCCCTTCCCGACGCAGTTCATTGAGTTCTGCGCTGACCACCGGCCGGCTGGCGCCGATCAATTCGGCCAGTTCTTGCTGGGTCAGTGGCACATCCACTTCGTGCCCGTGGGCGCAATGGCCGCCAGCCTGGCCTACAAGATCAAGCAGTGTCACCGCAACCCGACCGCGCACATCGAGTGTCATGAGGGCGTACAGGCGCCGCTCGGTGATTTCCTGGCGCCGGGCAAGCATCCTGATCACCTGTCCTGCCAGCGCGGGTTCAGCCTCAATCCGGGCCTGGAAGTCTTCAGCTGTGTAGCGAATAACACGGGTAGCGCCTTTAGCAGACACGGTCTGGGTCGCGGTTTCGGTGCTCCCCAGTCCCGCACCAAGTATTTCTCCGGCTCCGAGCACGGCCGCAATACTGGCGGTGCCAGATGTTGCAACGTGCTCAAGCTTAAGGTGCCCGGACTCGACTATGTATACGCTGTTATCCCACTGCCCCTGGTGATAAAGCTGCTCACCGGAAGCCAGTACGATGGTCTGGGTGGCAAGCCCGTGGTCTGCGGTTGGAGTCATAGTCAGCCATGCTTCCGCTTATACAGCCTGAGTATTCCCCGAACCGTGACATCCAACTGACTGCCGGATGTGTAATCACCCCGTACCACGTAGTTGGCCCTCTCTTCGGAGATAAGCTTTTCGATCTTATTCTGGGTTTTGCCATCGCCCCATTTGTCACCGTCGAACACCGCAAGACTGCACCCGCCCTGCGCCTTCACCATTTTCATCGCCGGGATATCCGTGTCGCCATCGCCAAAGTAGATCATGTGGTCGAAGGGCACGGGGCGTTCACCGGGTTCGATGTATTCGTTAATGGTGACGTTATCCCAGCTGTTCTCAATGCCCTTGTTGATGCGGAACAGGTACTGGGTTTTAGTGGTGTAGTCGATGGCCACGGCAGGCCATTTTGCATGCCCGGTAGCCTCATCATAGTGATAGCGGCACCCGAAGATCTTCTTGAAATGCTTCGCCACCGGCGTGCCGCGAATCATCTCTTCCAGCCCGCTGGAGACAATGTAATGGCTTAGGGCGATACCCTGGTCACTGGCGAAGCGGTTGATGGCGTCAAACCAGTCCACGACCCCAGGGAACAGGGGGATGGACTTTCCGTAGGCCTGTAGATTCTCCGGTTTCAGCTCATCCTGCTTGCCCTCATCGCGGGCGCGCTTGGCCAGTTCGCCGAGGTAGGTGAGTATCTCATCGCCGTCCCGCTCACGGTTCTTGCGATTCACTTCCGGCCAGAAGTCGGAATGCTCGTTCAAACCCAAGGCCGGCATCAGGCCGTGTTCGGCGCAGTTGCCTTTTGCGAGGGTGCCGTCGAAGTCATAGATCAGAGCGCATTGCATTGTCTTTTTGCCTTCTTCCCATAGATGACATCAGCGTAGCCGGTTATCGCAAACGACGCCCGGCCAGGCGATCTTTCTGGGCGCGGACGGCCTCTGTCAGAAAATCCATCAGCGCATGAATTCTCACCACGCCTCGCAGGTCTGGATGCATCAGAAACCACAGGCCGTATTCCAGCTCTGGGATGGGGTCGGTGAGTTGAACAATGTCCGGGTCCTCGTCCGCGAGATAGCAGGGCATCACGGCCAGCCCCATGCGGGAACGAATAGCGCTGAGGATGCTGACCAGAGTATCCACACGGTAAACACAGGCCTGCTTCAATGCGTGGTTATCCATCCACTGGTCCACGGAGGAATCCTGAAGCCTTGGCCCGGCACCAATCCAGGGCTCATTGGCAAGGGCCTCTATGGAGGTTCCCGGCGTCAGGCCGAGGTCTTTGTGAGCATAGACAGCCTGGCCGAGGGTGGTCAGTGGCCGGCCAATCAGGTTTTCCGGTGGACGGTTGGAGGGGCGTATAGCCACGTCCGCCTCCCGGCGTGTGAGATTGAACAACTGGTTGGACACCGCGACATCCAAAACAATGCCTGGGTATTTGTGCCGGAACTGCGTGAACAACGGTGCCAGCACGCCCATCAGCAGAGAGTCGGTTGTGGTGGTCCAGATCTCGCCACTGGGCTCCAGGTCACGGCCGGCCACCTTGCGTTCGGCGGCCAGGGCGGCCTCGTCCATGACCTTTGCCGTGTCTGCGAGTTCTTCCCCTGCCAGTGTGGGTCGATATCCTGTGCGGCCCCTCTCAAAGAGAATCACCCCAAGGCGCTGTTCAACATCGCCCAGCCGCCGGAACACCGTAGCATGGCTCACGCCCAACGCCCGCGACGCGCCAGACAGCGAGCCCGCTGTGGCAATGGCGAGCACCAGCTCAAAGTCATTCCACGCCAGATTGCTCCGTGTTCTCGCGGAGGCGGTGGGCGATTTTTTGGGTTGTTTGTCTGTTCGTTTTTGCAAAGTCTGTTCTCGGTTCTAGGGAATAGTTTGCAGTTTAGAACAAGTTTAGCATGTACCTGAACTCATACGACAACCAGTGCGCTCCGCTAAAAGGTGCGGCGCCAGGGAGGACAGAGACATGTTGATCTCAGCAGAAAAGACCTACCTTCGCGGCGGCTATCCGCTGGCTTTCCGCGAGCATGCAGACGGTAATGCAAAAGAGTCGCACCGGAGCAGCATACCGCTCAGATATCGCGATGGGATGGGAGGCGTCAATCTTGAGCAAGTGAAGCGGGATCAGCGCAGGGCGCGTCGAGACCTCATGCGGGCGATGATCCGGGGCCTGAACCGGCTGCTACGTCTGCACTAGAAGAACGCTCCGGCTGCGGCACGCCAACCGGTGCTGATCGGTCAGTGTTGCTATAGTCATATAACAGGCACTGATGTCGGAGCGCGAAATGACCCAGAATATGGAACTAATCGAGCGGATTGAGCGTATGCGCGATCTCAATCCGCTGGATGCCGCTGAAGAGCTGATGCAGTCACCCGTGGACGATATTCAGTTCATCCTTTCGCGATTGCCTGAGGAACAGGCACAGGTCATCGCTTCACATCTCGGAGATCTGTCCGCACCGGAAGAAGCGGCGACCCGCGCAGTGCTATCCGGCATGGAAGAAACCGTCGGCGAACTGATGACGCCGGTAACAGCAACGTTACCGGATAGCTACACGGTGGCGGAGGCGCTGACCTTCATGGTGAAAAGCGCCGATGTTTCGGAGATTAGCTACATTTTCGTGACGGATAATGACTGCCTGGTGGGTGTGGTCGGCATGCGGGACCTGATTCTGGCCAAACCCTCTGAGGCGCTGGCTACCATTATGGTGCGAGAGCCGTTTGCGTTCCAGGAAGGCACGCTGGTGAAGGATGCAGTCAGTGAAGTGCTCTACCGCCACTACCGCATGTATCCGGTGGTGGACGAGCAGCAGCATGTGGTGGGCGAGGTGCGGGGCTGGAAACTCTACGAACGCATCGCATCGGAACTCAGCGCCCAGGCCGGTTCTCAATACGGTGTGGCGAAGGAAGAGCAGATCAACACACCGGTGCTTGCGGCCTTTCGCATGCGACATCCCTGGCTGCAGGTGAACCTGATTACGGCGTTCGCTGCTGCCTTCGTGGTCGGCATGTTCGAGAGCACTATCGCCCAGATTGTTGCGTTGGCGGCCTTCCTGCCGGTTCTTGCCGGGCAGAGCGGCAACACCGGCTGTCAGGCGCTGGCCATTACCCTGAGGGGCATCACCCTCGGGCAGATCAATGACTATCCGATCCGGCGATTGCTGCGCAAGGAAGTTCTACTGGGCGCACTCAATGGCGCTGCCGTCGGCGTCATTGCCGGTATTGCCATGTTTGCTTATGCCTTGTCCACCGATTCCGCTAATCCGGCCATGCTCGGCCTCGTAATCTTTATTGCCATGGTCGGCGCTTGCATGGGCAGCGGCATCTTCGGGGTGGCGGTGCCGTTGGTGCTCAAACGGTTCGGCGCCGACCCGGCCACCGCGAGCAGCATCTTTTTGACAACCTTCACCGACATTATCGGCATGGGCCTGATGCTGTTCCTTGCAACCTCGTTGGTGCTGTAACCACGTTGCCTGACAACAGGCTCGCTTTTCATCACTATGCGGGTTCTTTGAAGAGTTCCTTTCAAGCGGGAAAAGCACGCCAGCTTCACGTTTACGGATGCCGTATTTCTTAAACTAGCGCAGCTGACTGTCCTTGCTGCCACGGCGATTGATACCACCATGAGACGTTTCGTGTTTTTCAAGACTAGACTGACACGCAACGCAAAGTTGAACCCCGGGAATCGCTTTGCGGCGCGCTTCCGGAATCGCACTGTCACACTCCTCGCAGTGGGTGGCACTCTCGCCGCTCGCCAACTGGCTGCGTGCGCGCTGCACCTCGTCTTCTACGCTCGCGTCGATCTGATCCTGAACGGCGCCATCCCGGGACCAACCACCTGCCATAGCGCTCTCCCATCTTTGCAAAAGTCGTGTAAAACTGCGTCTGACCCGTTTCGTACGGTGCGCTAGTCTGGAAAACTGCTCGTACTCTCAATGACTTTGAATCACTGTCAATCATTTTCCAGCTTCTGCGCGGCTGCCCGCTATCGTCATAATCGCCGTGCAAGCTACATTCTGTTATTAAAAAAGAAAGGTGCCTTTGTGTCCACCAGCGTCCAGATAAGCGACATTAACCTTACCTACCCAACTGAGTCCGGCACCGTCGCGGTGCTCAACAACGCTTCACTCACGATCCCGCCCGGCGACACACTGGCGATTACCGGCCCCTCCGGAAGCGGGAAAACCTCGCTGCTTCTGTTGCTATCCGGGCTCCAGCGCCCGACCAGTGGAGAGATCCTCGTAGGCAACCAGCGCCTGGGCGAGATGGATGCCAACGCATTGGCCGACTGGCGCAGCGAACACCTGGGCATCATCTTTCAGTCCTTTCATTTGTTACCGGGCCTGACCGCACTTGGGAACGTTAGTCTGCCGCTGGAAATCGCCGGGCAGGCGGATGCCCGCGAGCAGGCCCTTTCGATGCTGGAGGCGGTCGGCCTTACCCACCGGCTGCAGCATTATCCAGGACAGCTTTCCGGGGGCGAGCAGCAGCGTGTCGCGATCGCGCGGGCACTGGTGCATCAGCCAAGCCTACTACTGGGCGATGAGCCCACCGGCAACCTGGACCATGCCACTGGCGAAAAAGTACTCTCGCTGCTGTTCGACCTCCACAAGGAAAGCAAATCCACACTGGTGCTGGTGACCCACGACGAACGTGTCGCGGAGCGCTGCCAGCACCGGGTCCGGATGGATGGTGGGTGCCTTTATGAAGCGTAACGCTCAGACAAAGCCGCTGTGGATGGTCAAATTCGCGATCACCGATCTGCGATCACGCATCTCCGCGCTTAAGGTCTTTCTCGCCTGCCTTATCCTCGGCGTTACCCTGGTGGCAGCTACGGCCAGCCTCTACCGGGTGATCGAACAGAGCCTGCTGGCGGATACCCGCATGCTGTTGGGTGGTGACGTGGAGCTGGATGCCGGTGAGCCGTTACCAAGTGACGTGATCGATTGGGTAGGGCGCACCGGAACTCTTTCGCTGGTTCGGGAGTTCGACACTATTGTTAGCGGCGAAAGCGGTGACGGCTTCTTTCGCGCTGAGATCCTGATTCCGGATGAGGCCTATCCGCTCTACGGTGAGCTGCAGCTAACGCCGGATCAGTCGCGTGCCGAGCTAACCGCACGCAAGGATGGCCGATGGGGCGCCGTGATTGACCCCTTGCTGGCCGAGCGCCTGGGCCCTGTCTCTTATACACATCTCCGAGCCCACGAGACTAGGCATGATCTCG
>OJBS01000116.1_pt1 | contig 34656 bp, 31 predicted proteins | sample 1590941 | NCBI WGS metagenome assembly OJBS01 (sample SAMN05416785, study PRJEB24817) | seawater metagenome | isolation source: Sea water | place: Canada:Atlantic | collected 2013-11 | reverse complement strand
GAGTGGTGTCCCTGTTTTCGCCTGGAAGGGTGAGACCGACGAAGAATACGACTGGTGCCTCGAGCGCACCGTTGGCGCCGACGTCGATGGCTGGGAACCCAACATGATTCTGGACGACGGCGGCGACCTGACGGCGCTGCTCCACGAAAAGTATCCGGAAATTCTGGCCAACTGCCACGGCGTGACCGAAGAAACCACCACCGGTGTACACCGCCTGCAGGAAATGCTGCGAGACGGCAAGCTGAAGGTGCCGGCCATCAACGTCAACGACGCAGTGACCAAGTCCAAGAACGACAACAAGTACGGCTGCCGCCACAGCCTGAACGACGCCATCAAGCGCGCCACCGACCACCTGCTGTCTGGCAAGAAAGCACTGGTCATCGGCTACGGCGATGTGGGCAAGGGTTCTGCCGCTTCCCTGCGTCAGGAAGGCATGATCGTGAAGGTCACCGAAGCCGATCCAATCTGCGCCATGCAGGCCTGCATGGACGGTTTCGAAGTGGTGTCGCCTTACCTCGACGGCGTCAACACTGGCACCGAAGCAGGCGTGGACAAGGCGCTGTTGCAGAACACCGACTTGCTGGTAAGCACCACCGGCAACATGAACGTGTGTGATGCCAACATGCTCAAGGCGATCAAGAGCGGCGCGGTGGTGTGCAACATCGGCCACTTCGACAACGAAATCGACACCGCCTACATGCGCAAGAACTGGGAGTGGGACGAGGTCAAACCGCAGGTGCACGTGGTGTATCGCGACAAGGCCGCCAACGACCACCTTATCCTGCTGTCCGAAGGCCGTCTGGTGAACCTGGGCAACGCCACCGGTCACCCATCACGGATCATGGACGGTTCCTTCGCCAATCAGGTGCTGGCGCAGATGTATCTGTTCGAGCGCAAGTTTGCCGACCTTCCGGAAGAGGCACGTGAAAAGGGTATCTACGTTCAGGTTCTGCCAAAACATCTGGACGAGGAAGTGGCCCGCGCCATGGTGGAAGGCTTTGGTGGCGTGATCACCAAGATGACGCCGGAGCAGGCAAAGTATATTGGTGTACCGGTCGAAGGCCCGTACAAGCCGGAAAGTTACAAGTACTGATCAGGTAGCAGCATGGAAACCCAGAAACAGTTCAAACGTCGCTTCAGCTTTGAGTTTTTTCCACCCAAGACCGACAAGGGCTGGGACAAGCTGCAGGGCGTGCGCAATACGCTGGCCGAGGTTGACCCGGATTTCTTCTCGGTCACCTTTGGCGCTGGCGGCTCCACCCGGGACCGTACCGTGCAGACGGTACTGGACCTGCACAAACGGGGCGTGTCCACCGCGCCGCACCTGTCCTGCGTGGGCGCCACCCGCGACAGCATTGCGGAACTGCTGGATGTTTACCGCGACAACGGCATCAACCGCATCGTCGCCCTGCGAGGCGACATGCCATCCGGCATGGGCGCTGCTGGTGAACTGCGTTACGCCAATGAGCTGGTGAGTTTTATCCGCGAGTACAGCGGCGATACCTTCAATATTGAAGTAGCGGCCTACCCGGAGTTTCATCCCCAGGCCCGCACCGCGGAAGACGACCTGAAGAACTTCGCCCGCAAGGTCGAAGCGGGTGCCAACAGCGCCATCACCCAGTACTTCTTCAACGCGGACAGCTACTTCTATTTCATCGACCGTCTGGAGAAGATGGGCGTCACCATTCCGGTGGTGCCAGGCATCATGCCCATCGTCAACTTCTCCAACCTGACCCGATTCTCGGACATGTGCGGCGCGGAAATCCCCCGCTGGATCCGCAAGCAGCTGGAGGCCTACGGCGACGACAGTGACAGCATCCGCAAATTCGGTGAGGAAGTGGTCACCGAGATGTGTGCGAAACTGATTGCTGCCGGGGCACCCGGATTGCACTTCTATACCCTGAACCAGGCGGAACCGAGCCTGAGTATCTGGAAAAACCTGGGGATTGGTGAGCGGGAGAAGATCGCGTTTTAAGTTTTCGCCGCTCTCCCCGACGCTCCCCCAACTCTCTCCCTCCATGGGAGAGGGTTCACCCCCGCCAACCATTTGATTTCCTGCATTTCTCCTCCTGATGGTCTAAAGTGTAGTGGTTGTAGTTCCACTAACCACCCCCGGGGAGAACTGGCTTGATCAGTCTGCATTTTCGGAGCGCTCCACCGAGCGCACGGGTGACAACAAGCAAAAACAGGAGATTGTATGAGCACCAAATGGCTTAAGACGGTTGGCGCAACATTGGCACTTACCGTTGCCGCAGGCACTGCCAGCGCAGAGACCCTGCGCGTCGTCACCGACCCCAGCTTCGTGCCGTTCGAAATGATGGACCAGGAAACCGGCGAAATGATCGGTTTCGACATGGAGATCATCCGCGAAGTGGCAGACCGTGCCGGCTTTGAGATCGACCTGAACACCATGGACTTCAATGGCATCATCCCAGCCCTGCAGACAGGCAACGTGGACATTGCCATTGCCGGGATCACCATCACCGAAGAGCGTGAGGAAATCGTTGATTTCTCCGACCCGTATTACGATTCCGGCCTGAGAATTCTGGTGCGCCAGGACAACGACAAGGTTGGCGAGATTTCCGACCTGGAAAGCGTGAAGATCGGCACCAAGATCGGCAGCACCAGTTACGACTACCTGATGAAGACGCTGGACGAGAATGACGGCGTAACGCCCTACCCAGGCAGTTCAGACATGTACATGGCGCTGATGTCAGGCGCCGTTGACGCGGTGTTCTACGATGCGCCCAACGTTGGCTACTTCGCCAGCACCCGCGGTGAAGGCAAGGTCAAAACCGTTGGCAAACTCTATGAAGGCCAGCAGTACGGCATCGCCCTGAAAAACGGCAGTGAGTGGGTGGATGACGTTAACGAAGCCCTGGCCTCCATCAAGGAAGACGGCACCTACAAGAAGATCTACGAGAAGTGGTTCGGCCCCATGCCGGAAGACATGTAAAACTGAAAACCACAGCCGGGGTGTACAACACCCCGGCTGGTAACTCCCCATCCAACGGAGACATCCACTGTGGAATTCCAGTTTCAGTTTGACTGGCAGGCAGCCATCAACGCCGTTCCTTATTTGCTCAAAGGTATTCCCTATACCCTGCTTATTTCTTTTGGCGGCCTCGCCATTGGTTTTGTGCTGGGCATTATTTTCGGCCTGCTGAGCATCAACAAAAAATGGTTTTTTCGCTGGCCCGCAACCGCGTACATCGAAATTTTCCGCGGCACCCCCATTCTCGTGCAGGTGCTGTTTATCTTTTACGGTCTGCCCGATCTGGTTGGCGGCCCGATTGACCCGCTGACCGCCGGTATCGCCGCCATTGCCCTGAACTCCGGCGCCTATATTTCCGAAGTGGTCCGGGGCGGCGTGCAATCCATCGACAAGGGCCAGACCGAAGCCGGCCTGTCGCTGGGCCTGTCGCGCTCCCAGACCTTCTGGTCGATTATCTGGCCCCAGGCCTTCCGCCGCATGATTCCGCCCTTGGGCAATCAGGCGATCGTGAGCATCAAGGACACATCACTGTTCTCGGTCATCGGTGTGGGTGAACTGGTTCGCCAGGGCCAGGTGTACATCGCCAACACCTTTACCGCCTTCGAGGTCTACTTCGTGGTGGCGATCATGTACCTCGCGATTACCCTCTCCCTCTCACTCGTGCTCCGCCTGATAGAGCGGCGCGGACTGGCTTCTGTCTGAAGGATAGGTACCCATGACACAGATCGTGCAAATGCAGGGCATGAACAAGTACTTCGGTACCCTGCATGTCCTCAAGGAAATTGACCTGACCGTTGAAGCCGGCGAAGTGGTGGTGGTTATCGGCGCCAGTGGCTCCGGCAAATCCACCCTCATCCGCTGCGTCAACGGCCTCGAAGAGTTCGAGTCCGGCAAGCTGATGGTCGACGGCAACGAGCTTGCCCCGAAGAGTGGCAACCCGAAAGCCCTGGCTGAAATCCGCAAGGAAGTCGGCATGGTGTTCCAGCAATTCAACCTGTTCCCGCATCTGACGGTGAAAAAGAACATCATGCTGGCGCCCCGAAAGGTGAAGGATGCGTCTGAGACCGTTGCCAACGCCACAGCCGAACGGCTCCTGAACCGCGTGGGCATCGGCAGCCAGGCCGACAAATTCCCAAGCCAGCTCTCAGGCGGCCAGCAGCAGCGCGTAGCCATTGCTCGCGCACTGGCCATGGAACCCCGGCTGATGCTGTTCGACGAACCCACCTCCGCCCTGGACCCGGAAATGATCGGCGAAGTGCTGGACGTGATGCGGGAGTTGGCCAAGGAAGGAATGACCATGATGGTGGTCACCCACGAAATGGGCTTCGCCCGCGAAGTGGCCGACCGCGTGATCTACATCCACGAAGGCCAGATTGTCGAGGAAGGCAAACCGGCAGATGTCTTCGACAACCCGCAGAATGAACGCACCCAAGCGTTTCTGAGCCGGGTTTTGGCGCACTGAGCTAAGCTAACATAGCCCCCGATCCTGGGGGCTTTTTCTTGGATGCCTCCCGACGACAGACAATAACGGACGCTCGCTTTCTTCCCAGGCTCCCGGTTTTGACAAAGCCAAACCACAACATTATTATGACTATTAAATTGCACGAAATTTTGAGCAATTATTTGATCAAATCATCATGGTTATAGAGAGGGTTCGTCATGGAAACTCACGCCATCTTGGCGGAGAAATCCGTAAGCATCTCTGCGTTACGCAACAATCCCGCGCAGTATTTTGGCGATCAACCCATTGCTGTTCTGAGCCATAACAAGCCAGCAGGCTATGTTATTGGCGCCGAACTCTTTGAAGAAATGATGAAGCTGATTGGCGACAAGGAAGAAGCCCGGACGTTTCGCGGCCGCTTCAGGCCGTCTGGGGCTGAGTTGACAGAGTACTGCCAAAGCGGTGCTAAAGCGCTGGAGAAGGCCAAGCCTGAGGATTTGGAGGAATTTACTAGGTGGTAGCCGTTTTCACGTCCAGAATCATCGGGAAATCGATGCCGGAAGGACAACTAAAGGATCTGGTGGAAGACTTCAGGAATTACAAGTCAACGGGGCACCGCCCTGAAAATTTTGGACGTGATGTAGCCTATGACAGTGATGTTACACTCAGGATAGTGCGAGAGGAGGAAGTCCAGCATATTCATTTGAAGGATGCTGACTCTAACTGGCCTGTGAGGGCGATGCAGTTTCAGATGACCAGCGACTGTCATCTTCTGTACTGTCAGGGCGCAATAAACGACGATCACTATCTGTTGATCGCTGTTTTGGAGCCTGAGGCTCATCAACTCGCTCGGGACAACAACGTTATGTATCGCGTTGGCCAGGTAGCTGAGAAATTCCGGGCCATCTATTAGCCGCGATTCGAGCGCCCCGCATCCCAAAGACTATACTTTCTATACTCGGGCATGGGCCGGAGAAACGAATTTCATCACTATTCGAACCGCAACGTTCAAACCTGGAAAGCGATGATCCGCCTCCACTGCACCCAAAAGCTGATCGCGAAACTGCCACTGGATACGTCCGGTCGGCTGAAAAGAAAAGCCTTACTGTCGCTAGCAGCCAATGATGAGGCGGAGAGCTCTTTGAGCAGTTGGCACGCCAACCTACTAACTATCCAGCGCCGCAACTGCGTGTTGTTTCTTCATGACAGCACCCGCTTTCCAGTACTAATAACCTGCCTAACCAAACCGGACTTCGCAGAGCTGGATTGGTGGTTTCACGATGCACTGATGAACACACTCCTTAAGTCCGGTGCTAATGCTGCACAAATGGAGGCTGCCGCAAGCGCAATTTCACAACTGTCTTGCGACTCAGTATGCGACCGCTCAGTGCAGGCGACCATGAATCAGATGAAGCAGGATCTGGAACATCAGATCTGGTATGACAATCTCTCGATTACTGACCTGGCGCCACACAGCACCAGTGCCTGGTTAGCGGAGCGGCCATGCACGGGAAAGACAATTAAAGGTTGTATCTGGCCGAAGCGGGCGATGCTGGAGTTGGTCAAAACATTCGCTGCTAAGCACGGTTGACTACCCAAAAGGTGGCAGCGGGATGTTCTCTCAACAACTCACTTATAGCAACTGCCTGGTAACCCTGTACTCCTTCTCGATCTTGGTATGGGAATCATCCGCCAGAAACCGCGCAATCTTCTTGCCCAGTAACGGCACTTCAGACCAGACATTCAGCGTGACGTAGTTGATGCAGGCCTGATCAGTGCCTTGCAGGCGCATGTTGCCCTTGATCTTCGCCGGCACGCCTTCGATCTTCACCCGGAACTCGCAGTGCCATTCACCGTCGTCCTTGCGGAACCAGTGCTCTTCCTGGCGCACGCGATTCCATTCCTTGTGGAAGCTGGCCAGAATACCGGGCACTTCGGTAGACGCCGTCATTTCCCGCTCCACCACCACCTTTGCGGACAAGTCGTCGCGAGTCAGCTCCGATATACGCACATTGCGCGAACCCAGCCGCTGGTTTTTCTCCTGGATATGGGCCTCGTCGAAAAACGAACCCAGCACCCGGTCCAGGCCAGCATCGTATGAATGTCTCAATTCCAGTTCCATAAAGGCCTCCGTATAAGAATGGCCTGATTGTGCGCGGTGAGTTTCGTTCACACATTGGCCCGCCGGTCACCGGCGGATGGCATAGTGGTCAGCAGGCGATGTTAACTGTAATATTCGCACTGGTTAACAACCGACCTTTTGTTGGAACCTGACAGAACCCCACCGTCTGACGGAGATTTATCATGCGTAACGCTGACCTCGTCGCCCGCGGCCTCAAATCCGTATGGCACCCCTGCACCCAAATGAAAGACCACGAAGGCACCTTGCCCCTGGTGCCCATCAAACGGGGCGAAGGGGTGTGGCTGGAGGACTTCGAGAGCAACCGCTACATCGACGCCGTGAGCTCCTGGTGGGTCAACTTGTTCGGCCATGCGAATCCGCGAATCAACGCCGCCATTCAGGAGCAGATTGGTCAGTTGGAACATGTGATCCTGGCGGGGTTTACCCACGAGCCGGTGGTCAGCCTGTCCGAACGGCTTATCGAAGTGACACCGGAAGGTCTCAACAAGTGTTTCTACGCTGACAACGGTTCTTCTGCGATTGAAGCCGCGCTCAAGATGAGCTTCCACTACTGGAAGAATCAGGGCAAACCGGGCAAGAAAAACTTCGTCAACCTGAGCAACAGCTACCATGGCGAAACCCTGGGGGCACTGGCACTGGGCGATGTTGCCCTCTACAAGGACACCTATCAGCCGCTGCTGATGGAAGTCATGACGGCGCCCTCCCCGGATGCGTTCAACAAGGAGCCGGGCGAGACCGACGAGGAGTACGCGCTGCGGCAGTTCGAGGCCATGGACGCACTGTTGGCCGAAAAGCACGACGAAATCTGCGCCGTGGTGGTGGAGCCCCTGATCCAGTGCGCCGGTGGCATGCGCATGCACCATCCGATTTACCACACCAAACTGCGCGAAGCCTGCGACAAATATGGCGTGCACCTGATCGCCGACGAAATTGCCGTTGGCTTCGGCCGCACCGGCACCCTGTTCGCCTGCGAGCAGTCCGGTATCACTCCGGATTTCATGTGCCTGTCGAAGGGCCTGACTGCCGGCTACCTGCCGCTGTCGGTGGTGTTGACCACGGACACGGTCTACAACGCCTTCTACGACGATTACGAAACCCTGAAAGCCTTCCTGCACAGCCACAGCTATACCGGCAACCCCATCGGCTGTGCCGTTGCCCTGGCCACCCTGGACATCTTCCGCGATGACAACGTCATCGAAAACAACAAACGCCTGAGCACCTGCTTGGCAGACTCCGTCGCGCATCTGGCGGACCACCCCAACGTGGGAGACATCCGCCAGCACGGCATGACCCTGGCGGTGGAAATGGTGAAAAACAAAGCCACCAAAGAGCCCTTCCCCTGGCAGGAGCGACGCGGCATCCGCGTATACCAGCATGCGCTCACCCGCCAGTCGCTATTGCGGCCACTGGGTAACGTAGTCTACTTTATGCCCCCTTACGTGATCACCGAAGAACAGATCCGCCACCTGGCCCAAGTGGCCACAGAAGGCATCGAAATCGCCGTACGGGACTGACAAACACCATGCGCATCCCCCGCATCTACACCGACTCACCCCTGAGTGAAGGCGCCACGGCCGGCCTGGACGACAATGCAGCGCAACACGTCGGCCGTGTGCTGCGCATGCAGCCCGGCCAGGAGCTGCTGCTGTTCAATGGCGACGGCAACGACTACCCCGCCACCATCACCGAGGCCGGCAAGAAACACGTGTCGGTCGAGGTAGGAACGCCGTCCGCCAATGCCACCGAGTCCCACCTGGAGATCGTACTCGGCCAGACCCTCTCCAAAGGCGACCGTATGGACTACGCCGTGCAAAAAGCCGTGGAAATGGGCGTTACCCGCCTCGTCCCTCTCACCACCGAACGCTGCGACGTCAAACTCAAAGGCGACCGTGAAGACAAACGCCTGCGCCACTGGCAATCCGTTGCTATCAGCGCTGCCGAACAGTGTGGCCGCGCCCGGGTGCCTGAGATTTTGCCCGTGATGGCACTGCCCGACTGGTTCGACCACACCCAGGACTGTGACCTGCGCCTGGTCCTACACCACCGCACCGAACAATCCCTGGACACCCTGGCCAAACCCGCCCGCGTCGCGTTAATGATCGGCCCCGAAGGCGGCCTCAGCCCGGACGAAATCACCGCCGCCGAAACCGCCGGCTTCCTCCCCGTTGCCCTCGGCCCCCGCGTTCTACGAACCGAAACCGCCCCGGTTGCCGCCATGGCACTGTGTCAGTGGTTGTGGGGCGATATCGGCGGTTGAGCCTACCGACTGTGCCGCCATCTCAATCTGGCGCGCAAGTCATTGACAGAGCCGGCCCCCGACAACATTATCCCTGTCGAGTGATAAGTCTGTTGAGGATAGCTCTGTAGTCGGGGCTGCATTACGGGGAGGCCTTTCCAAAACTGTGCGGAGCCATGGATGGCGGAGCCCAAGCGCCACAGGGATGTGCCGCAAGGAGCGTGTTTTGGAAAGGCCTCCCCGTAATGCAGCAAACTCCAGAACCCAAAAAGCGAACACCGGATGACAAGCCTGCTAAGCAACCCAGAATTCTGGCAATACCTCAGTATCCCGGTCATTGCCGCCCTGATCGGCTGGACCACGAACTGGCTGGCCATCAAAATGACCTTCTACCCGCTGGAATTCGTCGGCAAGCCTCCGCTACTGGGCTGGCAGGGCATCATCCCCTCCAAGGCTCGAAAGATGGCCGCCATCAGCGTCGACGCCACCATCTCCAAAATCGGCACGGTGCGGGAAATTTTCCAGCAGATCGACCCTCAGGTACTCGCCGCCCACATCATCTACACCGTCGAACCCCGCACCGAAGAATACGTCGACGAACTCATGCTCAGGGAATACCCCACCTTTTGGGAAAACCTGCCCTCCTCCGCCAGGAACATGGTCTATGACCGGGTACGTAAATCTACCCCACAACTGGTGGACAACCTGGTCGGTGACGTTTCCGACAACATCGAAGACCTTCTCGACATCAAAAGCATGGTCATCGAACGCCTGGCCAAGGACAAACGACTGCTGAACCGGATTTTCATCGAGTGTGGGGAAGTGGAGTTCCGTTTCATCATCAACTCCGGCTTTTACTTCGGCTTCCTGTTCGGCCTGGTTCAGATGACCGTCTGGTATTTCTACCAAAGCTGGTGGGTACTGCCTTTCTTCGGCCTGATGGTGGGCTGGGCCACCAATTGGATTGCACTAAACGTAATCTTCCGCCCGCTGCATGAAAAGAAAGTCGGCCCTGTCCGACTTCAGGGGCTGTTCCTCAAACGCCAGCAGGAAGTCGCCGAATCCTTCTGCCACATCGTTACCCACGAAATTCTCACCGTTGGTAACATCATCAACGCCATACTGGAAGGCTCTAAGGGCGACCGGGCCCGCAACATGGTCAAAAAGCACATCAAACCCCTGGTCGACGAAACCGCCGGCATGGGCAAGGCTCTGACCCAGATGGCGTTTGGACCAACAGGCTTTGCAACCCTAAAGAACCAGGTCGGCAAAAAAGCCATCGAAATATCGCAAACCTCCTTCAATAACCCGGTGTTCGAAACCGACCGGGCAAGGGCCGTGGAAAGCATCATGGTGGAGCGCATGATTGCCCTCTCGTCTGAGGAGTTTCAGGATCTTCTTCGGCCCTGCTTCCAGGAAGACGAGATCAAACTGATACTGGTGGGCGCCTTCCTGGGCTTCGCCGCCGGTATCTGCCAATTGGTGTTCGTCTTCGGTGGCTCAGTTTTCTGATGCCTCAGCGCCATAAAGCCTGCGGTTATAGCGCTTAGCACTGGGCATAGCCGCCAGCTCATTCTATACTCATAGAGTACGGGCATGTATTTCCCGGCGACTATTCTTTTCCCGGAGGCATCGGATGCCAGGCTTTTTTTCCTGGATTTCAGGACTTTTTTCGTCCGACAAACCAACAAACGCAACCACAACAGTATCTGAACCCCGCCTGCTCAACCCGGTTGTTGCGACAGACGACAGCCCGGACATAGACCCGGCCCTGATTGACCAGTTGGAAGAGTACCTGTTTTGCTGGCTCCTTGACTCGCCTCCCGTCGCGCTGCGATCAGAGGCCGGGCAATGGGATGAGGTTCTGGAAAAACTGCGCTGGCGAATCGCCAATGGTGAACTGGACGAGTTACCGCGCCAACCCATGACGCTGCCAATGCTGATGCGGGCACTCTCCGATGCCAACACCGGCCGTAACCAACTGACGGAGATCATTCTCAATGACCCCGCGTTGACCGACCAGTTGCTGCAAATTGCCAACAGCCCTTACTTCCGTACCAGCGACCAAACCATCGACTCGGTGGACCAGGCGGTCTTTGTCCTGGGCATGGACGGTATTCGTAACGTCGTTTCCGCCGCCATCATGCGGCCGATGATGGCGGCGCGGAACAGTCGGGAAGCGCTCTTCGCACAACGGGTATGGCGCTGGGGGCTCACCTGTGCCCGCAGTGCGGAACTGATTGCCAAGATTCAGGGCCAGGATAGCAGCGTCTATTTCATGGCGGGCTTACTGCCAGCGTTGTCCTACATCACGCTACGAAGGGAGTTGCAGCGCGTCTGCAGAACGGAATCTGGAATGGTGGAACCGCCACCCTCGCTGATCCATATCGCCCTTTCCCGCCACCAATGGGCCACATCGCAATTGCTGGCCAATGAATGGAACCTGCCGCCTAAATACCACGCCCAGCTTCTGGCGGCGGAACGACCGGCTCCGAGGCAACAGCACACCCCGCTGAACGACGGCATCATTATCGGCACCCGGGAGGTGTTACGCCATGCCCACCAGCGCAACATGCCGGAAGACGACGTATTGCGGATTACTCACATCTCGAGGGAGCAGTTTACACGGGTGCGCAAGGTGATCCTCGATACCCTGGAGGCGGGTGCAAAAACCCGCGCCTAGGTTTTTTCTCCGTAACCCCCTTCCTGCTTCAGCAGTTCGGCGAAGGACACCGATTCGTGTTCCGGAGGGCGCTCCATCAGATGGCTCGGCACAGCATAGGGTAAACGGTCAGCCACCCGATCCTCATCATGACGTATGGCTTCCAGTACGCTGCCAACAGTAATCCTCTCAAGGGACTGGCCCGGGGCCAGGCAATCGCCGTTGCGACCGGCCAATGTCAGCAGTTGGGCGCGGATCAGCTTGTCACTGATACCACGGGTCACCTCCCCCGGTACCCTGAGTTGCTGCTCAACCGCTTCCTGCTGAGGCGCTGGCCGACCTTCGCTGAAGGGTTTTGCCACCAGCCACATCAACGCCAGCCCGGTTTTTTCCAGAAGTTCCGGCGACAACCGTACCTGGCGGCGTTTGGCCACCGAGCCCGGGTTCTGGAGATAGAAGGCAATGCTGGAGCCCAGCAGCAGAATCATCCAGTTGAGGTACACCCAGATCAACAGGATGATGCCAATGGCGAAACTGGAATAGATGGCAGCGTACTTGGCGGAACCGGCGACAAACGACGCAAACAGCATACCCGCCGCCTGCCAGGATATACCCGCCACCAGGCCACCGATGAACGCATAGCGAAGCTTCACTCGGGTGTTGGGGATAAACACGTACACGAAGGTGAATGCCCCAACCACTAACATGAACGGGGTGAAACGGGTGGCGAAGACAATCATCGAACCGAGCGGTTCGATTTCCATCAGCGACTGCACGAACGCCGACGAGAAAATGGTGGCACTGATACCGATAGCCGACACCATCAACAACGGCCCCACCATAATAACGCTGAGATAATTGCTGAAGCGCTGGGCCATTGAGCGCATGTCCGGCACCCGCCAGATCATATTGAAAGAACGCTCGATTTTCTGCACCAGCGACACCACCGTATAAACCAGCAGTGCCAGGCCGACCGAGCCGAGCACACCCACTTTCATGTTATCCACAAAGCCCAGAATCTGCTCGGCAATCTCGACGCCTTGCGGGCCCATGGGCCGAAAGAACTGGAACAGGAAGGGCTCCATACGCTGGTGCACGCCCAGCGCCTTGAGCACTGAAAAGCTCAGCGCCAGCAACGGCACAATACTGAGCAGAGTGGTATACACCAGGCTCATGGCGTGGAGCGTCAGGTTGCCACTGACGACGTCCCGCACCAGCGCATAGGCCGTTCGCCCGGTTTTATACAGCCAGGTCCATGGCCAGTGTTGCGGTGGATTGGGATTGGCGAGAATCCAGGTTTCCGCAGCCTGAAGCCGATCTTTGAATTGAAATGAAGCCACACAACGTCCTGTTTGCCAGTGTTTTGTACAGATTATCAGTCAGATACCAATTCACAACAAAGTATGGCGTATTGTGTGGCTTTTACTAGCGGTTTCGGCTCAGTAGCACGTTACCATCCGTTGAAACCAGTCAATCAGTAACGTAATGCCGGCGCGTCCAGCCCCGCATGTCATCCAGCCGCTCAAGCCTGCCTGCGGCCTCCTTGAGCGTGGACGCTATGGGGTAATCATCGGCCAACATGCCATCAAAACGGATGGTCATCAGATCCCAGAAGCGTTTCATTTCAGGAATGTTGGGCATGATTTCCCCACGACTGGCGGAACGGAAGGTATGGTCAATAAACGGGTCTTCGCTGAGGGTTTTCACCACATCCAGGTGGGCCACGGCGCCAAGGGGCTTGTCGTCATTCACGGCGTGCAGGCCGGATTCGGTCAGCAGGTAGTCCTCCATGAACCGACGGGCCAGTTCGTGGTTGGTGGACACCGCGCTGATCCCGGCGGCCAGTACGCCCACAAAGGGTTTTCCGGGATCGCCACTGACAGTGGGCACGTCGGCAATGCCCACGTTGATACCGGCGTCCCGTATCTCACTCCAGGCCCAGGGACCGTTGATGATCATCGCTGTCTGGCCAGTTTTGAATCCGTTCATCATGGTGCCGTAATCCGCGCCTGCCGACAGCACACCGGAATCCAGCAAGTCTTTTATGCCTGCCACGGCATCCACAGCACCATCTGTGTCCACGCCGACATCGGAAAGGTCGTAGACCTGGTTTTCCAGGCCGAAACTGTACCCACCGGATCCGGCGAACACGGGCCAGGAAAAATACACATTCTTGTAGTCCCAGGAGATGGCCTCAATACCCTGTGCGCTCAGCCGTTGATGCTCAGCTTTCACGCCTTTCAGCGTGGCGGGCGGCTCTGAAATAAGGTCCTTGTTGTAGAGCAGACTGACCACTTCCATGGCAATCGGGTAGCCGTACACCCGATCGCCCACGGAAACCGCTTGCCAGGCGAAGGGTGCAATGGCCTCACGCACCTGCCCGGATGGCTCGATGGGGCGCAGGTGGCCCTCATTGATCCAGCTGCCAAAACGATCATGGGGCCAGATCACGATATCCGGAGCCTTGGAGGAATAGCCGTAATGGTCGTACTCGGAGGTGAGATCGTCCGGCGTCTCCACAGTCACTTGAATGCCGGTTTCGGCTTCGAAGCGCCGGCCGACCTCAGCCAGTCCTTCATACCCCTTGTCGGAGTTGATCCAGATAAGCAGTTCACCGCGTTCAAAAGAGAACACCGGCGCGGAAAAGAAAACACAGGAAAGCACAAGAGCCAGGTGGGGTCTGATCATAGGTATCGCCCTGTTGTTATTGTTTGAGCGTTGGTGAAACGCATGCCCCCTATCGGGGGCATTTCACAGGGAGTTTAGGCGGGGAGGAACCGCAGCCGCGTCATACGGCTGCGAACTTTTCAAGGGGGAGTGAGGGGGCGTACCCGGGAAAACCGTCAGAAAATCAGACCAGCGAAGAGAGGTTACGCGCCGTAATATCGACGATTCGTTGCCGCGCCTCCCGACTCGCCCAGGCCGAATGCGGCGTCACAATCAGGTTCGGAATATCATCCGCCAACAGCGGATTGCCATTTCGAGGCGGCTCCTCCGTCAGCACATCAAAGCCGGCACCGCCAATGGTCCCTCCTCGCAGGGCATCCGCCAGTGCCTGCTCGTCCACCAGGCCGCCACGGCTGGTGTTGATCAGCAGCGCCTCCTTTTTCATCATCTTCAGTTCGCGGGCGCCTATCATATTCCGGGTGTCATCCGTCAGCAGGCAATGAAGCGACAGCACATCCACTTTGGGCAGCAGCTCATCCAGGGGAATGCGGGGGTAACCGTCCACCTCACCAGTTGCCTGGCCGGGCCTGGCGCCAAGCACAATATTCATCCCGAATGCCTTTGCGCGCTCAACAACGCCCTGCCCAAGGTCGCCATAGCCGACAACCCCCAGCGTGCGCCCTTCCAGTTCCATGATGGGATGATCCATCAGGCAGAACATCGAGCTTTGCCCCCAGCGCCCGGCCCGCACGTCCTTGTCATAATCCACCAAGCGCGTGGCCAGCGCGAGAATCAACGCCATGGTGTGCTGCGCCACGGTGGAGCGGCCGTAGTTGGTCACGTTCATCACCGTTACGTTGTGGTCTTTCGCTGCGTCCTTATCAATGTTGTTCAGCCCCGTCGCCACCACCGCAACCGTTTTCAGCTCCGGGCTGGCCTCAAAGTGCTCCCGCGACAGCACAACCTTATTCACCAACACCGTGTCGAATCCCCGTATGCGCTCCTGCACTTGCGAGGAGGACGTTCGCGGATGTTTGATCATCTCCCCGGTCACTGCCTCAATCGGCGAAAGGTCCACATCTTTACCCAGCGTGTCTGCGTCCAGAAATACGGCTTTCATTCGTCGTTCCTTATTCGTGAGTTTTTTGACCGACCAACAGAGCCCCAGATTAAGTTAGACTGAGCTAAACCTCCAATTGGCGAAAAGGGGAACACTCATGGAACATCAGTTCTGGCACGAACGCTGGGCCAAGAAAGAAATCGGCTTCCACGAAGGCACCGTTAATCAGTACCTCCATGACCACTGGCCAGAACTTGCCGGCAATGGTATCGGCGCCGTGCTCGTTCCCCTGTGCGGCAAAGCTCATGACATGTGGTGGCTCCATGACCGCGGCCACGCTGTCATCGGCGTGGAATTGAGCGAGGTTGCCTGCAAGGATTTTTTCGAAGAGGGCCAGGAGAAAGCGAAGGTTCACCCGGGTGAGCCCTTCACGAAATTCGCCCACGACGATCTCCAGCTTTGGTGCGGCGACTTTTTCCAGTTGGTGCCGGAGGACCTGAAGCACGCCCGACTGGTGTACGACCGTGCCGCCCTGATCGCCCTGCCACCCCACATGCGCCAGGATTATGTCGACCACCTGACCGCTGTGATTCCGGATGGCACCCGCATACTTCTGATCACCCTGGACTACGACACCGACATCAAGGGCCCGCCGTTCAATGTCAGTGACAAAGAAGTACTGAAACTATACTCCGCTGATTACGAGATCGAACACATACTCACCAATACACTGGCAAAAGATCACCCGTTTACCAAGCGTAAAGGGCTTGCTGGCGCGACGGAGAGCGTGTTCCGTCTCAGAAAGCGCTGATACACAATTTAATGAACCTTAACGCTTTTACGCCTGTCCAAGTCCCGAAGCTTGAACTAAGCTCACAGTAACAAGACCGACATAAACGCGTCGGCGTAAATCGGTCTGTTACTCCCTATACTTCCACCCATAACCATAACGACCGCCTGGAGCGGCGGACCCAACAGCAACGGGGATATTGTGTGAACTAAAAGCTGTCTTTTCATGGCAAGAGAGCAAGCGAGGGGCCATCTATGAGCATAATGCAGCATTTCAAAGACCGGTATGAAGCAACTCAAGAAGAAGAATACACTCTTGAGGAATACCTGGAGATCTGCAAAAAGGACCCGGCGGCATACGCCACTGCCGCAGAGAGGATGTTACTGGCCATTGGCGAGCCGGAACATATCGACACATCCCGTGACTCCCGGCTGTCACGTATCTTTTCCAACAAGGTGATCAAGCGTTACCCGGAATTCTCCGAGTTCTATGGCATGGAAGAAGCCGTGGAAAACATTGTCTCCTTCTTCCGCCACGCTGCCCAGGGCCTGGAAGAGAAGAAACAGATCCTCTACCTGCTCGGCCCCGTCGGTGGCGGCAAGTCCTCGCTCGCTGAAAAACTCAAGTCACTGATGCAGAAAGTGCCCTTTTATGCGATCAAAGGGTCACCCGTTAACGAGTCGCCACTAGGCCTGTTCGATCCAGCCGAGGATGCCAGCATTCTGGAAGAGGAATACGGCATCCCGCCCCGCTACCTCAAGTCCATCATGTCGCCCTGGGCGGTAAAACGCCTGCACGAGTATGGCGGCGACATCAGTCAGTTCCGTGTGGTCAAGATGTACCCGTCGGTACTGGACCAGGTGGGTGTATCCAAGACCGAGCCGGGTGATGACAATAACCAGGACATCTCCGCCCTCGTAGGCAAGGTGAATATCCGCATGCTGGAAGACTTCTCCCAGGATGACCCGGACGCCTACAGCTTCAGCGGCGGCCTGTGCAAGGCCAACCAGGGCCTGATGGAATTCGTGGAAATGTTCAAGGCGCCCATCAAGGTGCTGCATCCGTTGCTCACCGCCACCCAGGAAGGCAACTACAACACCACCGAAGGCATGGGCTCCGTGCCGTTCGACGGTATTATCCTGGCCCACTCCAACGAGTCCGAGTGGCAGACCTTCCGTAACAACAAGCACAATGAGGCCTTCCTTGACCGGGTATACATCGTCAAGGTGCCCTACTGCCTGCGGGTGACGGAAGAGATTGATATCTATCGCAAATTGCTGCGCGACAGTTCCCTCTCCGGCGCCCCCTGCGCACCGGACACCCTGGATATGCTGGCGCAGTTCTCCATCCTGTCGCGGCTCAAAGAGCCGGAAAACTCCAGTATCTTTTCCAAGATGCGGGTTTACGATGGCCAGAACATCAAGGACACCGACCCGAAAGCTAAATCGATTCAGGAATACCGGGATACAGCCGGCGTAAACGAGGGTATGGACGGACTGTCCACCCGTTTCGCATTCAAGATTCTGTCCAAGGTGTTCAACTTCGACACCACGGAAATAGCCGCAAACCCGGTTCATCTGCTCTATGTGCTGGAAAAACAGATCGAGCAGGAACAATTCCAGGCCGAGACCCACGACCGCTACCTGCGGTTTATCAAGGAGTTCCTGGCGCCTCACTACGTTGAGTTTATTGGCAAGGAAATCCAGACGGCTTACCTCGAAAGCTACAGCGAATACGGCCAGAACCTGTTCGATCGCTACGTCACCTATGCCGACTTCTGGATTCAGGATCAGGAATACCGTGATCCGGAAACCGGAGAAATTCTCGACCGCTCGTCCATTAACGACGAACTGGAGAAAATCGAGAAACCGGCCGGCATCAGTAACCCGAAAGACTTCCGTAACGAGGTGGTCAATTTCGTGTTGCGGGCACGGGCGAACAACCAGGGTCGCAACCCGTCCTGGCTCAGCTACGAAAAACTGCGCAGCGTGATCGAGAAGAAAATGTTCTCCAATACCGAGGACCTGCTGCCGGTTATTTCCTTCAATCCGAAGGCCAGCCAGGAGGATCAGAACAAGCACAAGCAGTTCGTCGAACGTATGGTCGATCGAGGCTACACGGAGAAACAGGTCCGTCTCCTTGCGGAATGGTACCTGCGGGTTCGTAAGTCTCAATAAGTCAGCCTTCATACGCTGAACTGGAGTGAAACTATGGGTATGACTCACGTAGTCGACCGGCGACTGAACGGCAAGAACAAGAGCGCGGTAAACCGGGAACGTTTCCTGCGCCGTTACCGCCATCATATCAAGAAGGCAGTGGCGGACGCGGTTCATCGGCGCTCCATTACGGATATTGAGCGTGGCGAGAATGTCAGTATTCCGTCCAGGGATACTGACGAACCGATTTTCCACCATGGCCAGGGCGGCAAACGGGAGATGGTGCATCCGGGCAACAAGGAGTTCGTCACCGGTGACACTGTGCCCAAACCTCCGGGAGGTGGCGGCGGAGGCCAGGGACAAGGCCAGGCCAGCCCGGATGGCGAAGGCATGGATGAGTTCGCCTTCCAGATCACCCAGGAAGAGTTCCTCGACTTTCTGTTTGATGATCTGGAGCTTCCCAATCTCGCCCGTAAAAAACTGAAAGACACCGAGGCGTTCAAATACGTTCGCTCCGGTTTTTCAACCCAGGGCATCCCCGCCAAGCTGGACGTGGTTCGCTCATTGCGGGGCGCCCATGCCCGACGCCTTGGCCTCGGTGGCGCGCGCCGCAAGAAAATCCGCCGAATGGAGGAAGAGCTGGCCGCACTGAGAAGTGCACCGGAGGATCTGGACCCGGCGTTCAGCCACGAGGACCAGATCAAAGCCCTGGAGGATGAAATTGCCGATCTCAAGGCCAATGTCCGGCGCATTCCGTTCATTGACGAGATTGACCTGCGTTACCGCCAGCACATCAAGAAGCCACAACCGGCCACCAGCGCCGTGATGTTTTGCCTGATGGATGTGTCCGGGTCGATGACCCAGATGCACAAGGACATCGCCAAACGCTTCTTTATTCTGCTGTATCTGTTCCTGAAGAAGAACTACAAGAAGATCGAAGTGGTCTTCATCCGCCACCACACCAGCGCCAAGGAAGTGGACGAGGAAGAGTTCTTCTACTCCCGGGAAACCGGCGGCACGATCGTATCCAGTGCTCTGAAACTGATGCACAAGATCATCGAGTCCCGCTACTCCCCTGCGGAGTGGAACATCTATGCCGCCCAGGCTTCGGACGGTGACAACTGGAACGATGACTCTCCCATCTGCAGCAAGTTGCTGGCCGACAGCATCCTGCCTTTGGTGCAGTACTACGCCTATGTGGAGATCACGCCCCAGGATCACCAGATGCTGTGGTACGAATACGAGAAGATTCAGGAGCGGTTCCCGCAGAGCTTCGCGCTGCAGCAGATTGCCGATCCTGGTGAAATTTATCCGGTCTTCCGCCAGCTGTTCGAGAGGAAAGCCGCATGACTGACACCATCGACAGACCCAACGAGCCGAAAACCCGGGAACCCATATCCACCAGTTCCGAGTGGACCTTCCCGCTGATCGAGAAATACGACAAGGAAATCGCCAAATGCGCGGCAGAGTTCGGCCTCGACACCTACCCCAACCAGGTGGAGGTGATCAGCGCCGAACAGATGATGGACGCCTACAGCTCCGTCGGCATGCCCGTGGGCTACCACCACTGGTCCTTCGGCAAGCAGTTCCTGTCTACCTCAAAAGGGTATCAGCGGGGGCAGATGGGCCTTGCCTACGAGATCGTGATCAACTCCGATCCCTGCATTGCCTACCTGATGGAGGAAAACACCCTGCCCATGCAGGCGTTGGTGATTGCTCATGCGTCCTATGGCCACAACTCTTTCTTCAAAGGGAATTATCTGTTCCGCACCTGGACGGATGCCAGCGCAATCATCGATTATCTGGTGTTTGCCCGTCACTACGTATCGGAATGTGAGGAACGCTACGGGCTGGATGCCGTGGAGGAAATCCTGGACTCCTGCCATGCCCTGATGAACTACGGGGTCGACCGCTACAAGCGCCCGGCGCCGATCTCTGCGGCAGAGGAGGCACGCCGGCAAAAAGAACGGGAAGAGTACCAGCAACGCAGGCTGAATGACCTGTGGCGTACCATTCCGAAGATGGGCGAGGACGACGACCCCGTCAAGCGCAAGCAGCGCTATCCGGAAGAACCGCAAGAGAACATTCTCTACTTCATCGAAAAGAATGCACCGCTGCTGGAAACCTGGCAGCGGGAAATCATCCGTATCGTTCGCAAACTGGGCCAATACTTCTACCCACAACGCCAGACCCAGGTCATGAACGAGGGCTGGGCCACCTTCTGGCACTACACCCTGCTACACAGAATGTACGACAAGGGCTTGGTGAACGACGGTTTCATGATGGAGTTCCTGCAAAGTCATACGGCCGTGGTTTACCAACCGCCTTTTGACAGCCCCTGGTATTCGGGCATCAACCCCTACACCCTGGGTTTTTCGATGTTTACCGATCTGCGTCGGATCTGTGAGAATCCCACCGACGAGGACCGCGAGTGGTTTCCGGACTTTGCCGGTTCTGACTGGTTGGAAACCCTGCACTTCGCCATGAAGAACTTCAAGGACGAAAGCTTTATCCAGCAGTTCCTGTCTCCAAAGGTGATGAGAGATTTGAAATTCTTTGCCATTCAGAACGATGACGAAGAGGACGTCTATCGGATCACCGCCATTCACGATGACCCGGGCTACCGTAACCTGCGCGAAAAGCTGGCACGGCAATACAACCTGAGCTACCGAGAACCGAATATTCAGGTATGGAACGTGGATGTCAGGGGGGATCGTTCACTCACCCTGCGGCATATTCCCGTCGACCGGGTTCCACTTGGCGACGACACTGACGAGGTTCTTCGCCACGTGCATCGTTTGTGGGGCTTTGATGTCCACCTGGAAAGCGTCGAAAACGGCGTGGTCATGGAAGAATGCCACTGCCCGCAACGGGAGCTGGATGACGCGGATTAGTCGCGGCCATTGATCATCAGAATGCCCACTCCAGCCCGGCATAAAAGGTTCTGCCGGGCGCAGGCTCATAGTAGCCCCGGTCTTCTATGGGCCTGTCCGCGTTGGCATTAATGCGGATATTGCTGAAGTAGTCCTCATCCAGAAGATTGCGGATACCGCCGTAGACGCTGAATTTTTGACTGCCCACGCGAACGCTGTCACCGGCCCGAATCCCCAGCAGCCAGTAATCGCTGACCCTGGTTTGGTTGCTGTTCTCAGCGTACAGGTCACCCACGTACTGCCACTCCAGGGCAGCAAACCGTTGCCCGTCACCACGCCACTCCACTTCCGTAACCCATTGCTCCTGCGGTAACCCCGGCAGGCGATTGCCATCGGCGTCATTGCCCTGCTCGTCGGTAAAGTCCTTAAGCGTGTAGTCCGCGAGGGTCACGGCACTGGTTACCCGCCAGGTATAGGAGATATCCCACTTCAGGCCGAGCTCTACCCCATTCCGTTCCGTGCGGCCGGCGTTTTCGTAAAAGGTTCGATTATTGATCTCGTAGGGCAGGATTTCGTCGTCCACTCGAATGGAGAACAGTGCCAGGTCATAACGGACCCCCTGCCCCAGGCCGCCGCGTATACCGACTTCCCGGTTAAGCGCCTGCTGGGGCTCAATGTCGGGGTTGAAGCCACCGCTGCCGTCGGGATTGGCAAACTCCGTGAAGGTGGGCGCTTCAAAGGCCGTGCCCACCGTGGCGTAGAACTGCTGGCGTGGCGCCAACCGATAGCTGACTCCCGCAAAGCCGCTGAATTCCCGATAGGTGCGGCTGCCGGAATCGTCGCCGTCGCTGGTCCTGTGATCGTCCACCGATAGCCGCAGGCGATCAAACCGGGTGCCCAGAGACACGTTGAGGCGCTCCGTCAATGCCAGGTCACCCTGGGCAAACACCGCAGCGGTAGTGCCGTTCTGGGTTTCGTCCTGGGTTTGTCCGGTGACATCACCGTTAAACGACACCGAATAGCGACGGCGTTCATCAACCTGGCGATGGAGGTCAGCGCCCACCACCCAGGTCAGCGCAAGGCCCGCGACCTCGCTGCCTTGCTGGTAATCCGTACTGACGCCGTAGAACTGCCGGTCGTAGGCAATTCGGCTGGGGCCGGGAAACGGCAGTTGCTGGGCAAAATCACGGTGCGTGAAAAAGGTACTAACGGCCAGGTCCCCAGTACCCATCTCGGCGGTTTCATACAGCAACCCCAGCGTCTGCTGGTCAACGTCCTGGCCGGCGTCAAGCCGTTCGGCATTGGCTGTCGCCTGGCGACGATCCTGCTCCACCTGGCTCGCTGTCAGGCCGGCCGGGTCTTCCGCTTTTGGCGTGTGCAGAGCATTGAGCGTGGCGGTCAGGCGCTGCCCATCTCCCCATTCGTGGGACAACCGCCCATTGAACAGGCCTTTTTCAACCTCGCTCTGGTCGCGGTAGCCGTTGTAGTTGAGCCAGGACATCGTTGCTATGCCACTGGAAGCCCCCTCACTTCCGTTGGCCTGAAACGTGGTCTTGTAATAGTCGTTGCTTCCCACATCCTGACGCAGGCGCGCGCCCGGCGGCATTTCGTCTCCACGGGCCGTGGTAATGTCGATCACCCCACCGGAGGCGTTACCGTACTGAACCGACGACGGCCCGCGAATCACCTCAATACGCTGGGCCGAGTCCAGATCCACCGCGTCAATCTGCGACTGGCCGTCCGGCAGAGTGTAGGGGATACCATCCACCTGGATGCGAATGCCGCGAATGCCGAACGGTGCCCGGGCGCCAAAACCGCGGGTGGACAGCCGCAGGTTCTGGGCGAAGTTGTAGCGGTTCTGGAAGAACAGCCCGGGGACGGTGTCCAGGGACTCGTCCAATTGCAGCCTTTGCTGGCCCTCGCGGATATCCGGTGCATTGGTCACGGAAACCGCTGCAGGGGTCTCGTAGAGCTCTCTCTCAAGTCTGGGCGACGTCACCTTGATGACGTTGGTGTCCTGCGACTCCACGCTTTGCTGCGCATTGGCGGTGCCCCATGTTCCAGCGAATATCAGCGCCGAAAAGACCACGATCAACATTCTGATAATGACCACTTTACCTCCTGCTTCCGGGTTAAATACCGAGTAGATCCACCAACCAGGGCACAATCAACGCCGTCGCAAACGCCGACAACGCCATGGCCAACCCAGAGAAAGCCCCCATCTGGGAACTGACCTGAAACGCCCGAGCCGTACCTATGCCATGGGCTGCGACGCCCATGGCAATACCTTTCACACTGTCGTCGGTGATGCGCATCCATTCAAACAGCTTGGTGCCGAGCACCGCACCGACAATACCTGTGGCCACTACCAGAACAGCGGTCAGGGACGGGATGCCTCCAATGGTTTCCGAAATCCCCATGGCAACCGGCGCCGTGGCGGATTTTGGCGCCAGGGACATCTGGATTTCCGCGGAACCGCCAAGCAGCCAGGCAAGCCCGATGGAACTGCCCGCCGCAATCACGACACCGCACAACAGGGAAATGGATACCGGCAACCAGAGTTGGCGCAAGCGGGAAAACTGCTGGTAAAGGGGAACTGCCAGCGCCACGGTGGCTGGTCCTAACAGAAAGTGAACAAACTGTCCGCCTTCGAAGTATTCGTCGTAGGAGGTACCAGTGAGCATCAATAGCGCAATCAGCATCGCCACTGAGGTAACCACCGGGTTGGCCAGAGGGCTGGAGTTGGACTTCAGGTATAGACGGTAGGCAAGGCCATAGGCTACCAGTGTTATGGTCAGGCCAAGCAACGGCGACGCTGAAAGATAAACCCAGATATCACGAATGGCCGGCTCATTCATCCCGCTGCCCTCCCGCGCTTTCGGGTCGGGTAAACCATCGCGAGGTTATCTGCATAATGCCAGCGGTGGCGACCATGGTGATAATAGTGGAGAGAAACAGAGCCAGCGTGATCGGCAGCCACTCATCCGCAATCCGGCCGAAATGACTCATCATACCAACACCAGCCGGTACGAACAGTAGCGACAGATGGCTAAGCAAGGCGCTGGAGGCGTTCTCCAGTGGCTCCGGTGTGTAGCCCCGAACCATCAGGGTCAGGAACAGCATTACCATACCCAGCACGGGCCCTGGAATCGGCAGTGAGAGAAGACGAACAGTGACTTCCCCTACCAACTGATACACCAGCAGCAGGGTAATTCCGTTGAGAAAATTCATGGTGGCAGCTCCCGACCGAAAAACGACCCTAGTCAGGAGCATAGCCACTAAGCGGCCTCGTGCCTACCCGGCCTTGGTCCCTGGACGCGGTTGGGTAATGATTGTAGCGGGAATCACTTTCCGGCCGTAGGCCGCCAGCAGGAATCCGATCGGAAACATCAGCACGCCGTATACCGCCGCCGGGATCGACATGGTGCTGGACTCCAGCAGTGTCAGCGTCACCAGTAGGGCAATGGTGCTGTTCTTGATGCCCAGCTCCACGGCAACCGCAATGGATTCGCGCTGGGTCAGACCAACGGCACGGCCTGCCAGGAGCCCCACGAATATGCCGGCAATGTTCAGCAACAGGGTTGCTGGGCCTGCCTGTCGCAGCAAGTCCCAGATCTGGTCGCGTACGCCCCAGATCAGCCCAACAACCAACAACGCCAGGACCACACCGCCAAACACGCTGACCGCGCTTTCTGCACGGCGTGAGAGCTCTGGCGCCCGGGTGCGAAAGACCATCCCAACCGCGACGGGGAACAGGACAATACCCACAAGCATGCCCACCGTTCTTCCCACCGGCAGCGTGATGGACTCCTCCGTGCCGGCATAGAGTTGAAGCGCATAGTTGGTGAACAATGGCAGTGTCACGATGGTTATAAGACTGGCCGTGACCGTCAGCACTATCGACAGGGCAATGTTCCCCCGGGACAGCAGTACAAACAGATTGGAGGTGGTGCCGCCCGGACAGGCCGCAATGATCACCAGCCCCACGGCAATCGCAGAGGACAGGTCGAGCATGGAGGCAATGGCAAAGGCCACCATGGGCATGAGCAGTATCTGCGCAACGGTACCCACAACCATACCTTTTGGAAAAACCGCCACTTGGCGGAAGTCCCTGACCGTCAGGGTCATACCTATACCGATCATGATGATAAACAGGGCAATCGGCAGCCCTGCAGAGATCAGTAGACTGGATTCCACAGTGCCTCCAGAGTTTTTGTTGTATTGAAGTTAGCCAGCGAAAGAAAATAGCACAGGAGGCTATAAAAAAGTGAATCGTGATTCGCAACGACGTGTAACCGCAGGAAAGACAGGAATAGAGTTGCGCGCAAAAAGCTGAACTTTTCAACGCACGTGTTCGTGTGATTGTCTCGGTTGTTGCGTATACTTTCGAACAACAACTATACGAATCCAAACGCATCAGATTGAGTGCAGTTTGGCAGCTTCATAAAGCAAGAGGACGATCAATGAAACGGCTGGGCACACTGGACGCCTCCTGGTTGGCGGTGGAATCGGAAGACACTCCGATGCACGTCGGTAACCTGCAGATTTTTTCACTACCGGAAGATGCTCCGGAGACGTTTCTCAGAGACATGCTCGCGCGCATGAAAGCAGATGCCGATGTAGCGCCACCCTGGTGCTACAAGCTCGCCTTTTCAGGGTTCCTGGGCCGCCTGGTCGCTCCGTCCTGGAAAGTCGACAAAAAGCTTGACCTGGATTACCACGTTCGCCACTCGGCATTACCCCGCCCTGGCAGCGAGCGTGAGCTGGGTATCCTGGTGTCTCGTCTGCATTCCAACCCGCTGGATTTCTCCCGCCCGCTGTGGGAATGCCACATTATCGAGGGCCTGGAAAACAACCGATTTGCGCTCTACACCAAGATGCACCACTCCATGATAGATGGCATCAGCGGTGTTCGGCTGATGCAGCGGGTGCTCAGCAAGGATCCCGGTGAGATTAATATGCTACCGCCATGGTCGGTACGCCCGAAACGAACACGCGGCAGCAAGACAGATTCCGAGGCCAGTATTTCCGCCGCTCTGTCGCAGGCAATGGAAGCCCTGAGGATTCAGGCCGACATGGCCCCGCGCCTTTGGGATGCCATGAACCGCCTGATCCAGTCCGCACGACACCCGGAAGAGGGGCTGACCGCCCCATTTGCCGGCCCGGTTTCCGCCCTCAACCACCGAGTCACCGGTCAGCGGCGGTTTGCCACCCAGCACTACCAGTTAGAGCGAATCAAAAAGGTTGCCCAGGCGTCCAACGGTTCCCTTAACGACATTGTGCTTTACCTCTGTGGCACTGCCCTGCGTCGTTTTCTTGTTGAACAGGATAACCTGCCGGATACGCCACTCACCGCCGGAATTCCAGTGAATATCCGCCCCTCCGATGACCAGGGCACCGGCACCCAGATCAGTTTCATGATCGCATCGCTGGCCACGGACGAAGCGGATCCGCTCTCGCGTCTGAAGAACATCAAACACTCCACCCGCAGGGCCAAACAGCATCTGCAGAAACTGCCGCGTAAAGCCCTGACTCAGTACACCATGCTGCTGATGTCACCCTACATCCTGCAGTTGATGTCTGGCCTCGGCGGGCGAATGCGCCCGGTGTTCAACGTGACCATCTCCAACGTACCGGGGCCCGAGGAAACGCTTTACTATGAGGGCGCTCGGCTGGAGGCGATGTACCCGGTCTCGCTCATTGCCCATGGCGGTGCTCTCAATATCACCTGCCTGAGCTATACCGGTTCACTGAACTTTGGCTTCACGGGTTGTCGCGATACGTTGCCCAGCATGCAGAAGCTGGCGGTCTACACCGGCGAGGCTCTGGATGAACTGGAAATGCTGGCTCTCCCGCCTGATACCGCCACTCAAAAATCCGTCCGCAGAAAGGTCGCCGCCTCCAACAAAAAGTAACGCAACACCTGAGAACGGGAGCCAATGCCATGTCCGAACAACTTTCAATTCCGTCAAAAAGAGATCAGGTCAGCAAGGAAGAATGGCAGCTCCGAGTCGACCTCGCCGCGGCCTATCGTCTGGTCGCCCTGTACGGCTGGGACGATCTGGTATTTACCCATATTTCCGCACGGATACCCGGTGACGAGCACCACTTTCTTATTAATCCATACGGTATGATGTTCGAGGAAATTACAGCCTCCAGCCTGGTGCGAGTGGATCAGGACGCCAACAAGATCAATCCCGACGACTTCGATATCAATCCTGCGGGTTTTACCATCCATAGCGCCATCCACCAGGTCAGGGACGATGCCGCCTGCGTCATGCATTTGCACACCACCGACGGTATTGCCGTATCCGCGCAACAGGAGGGCCTGCTGCCGTTATCCCAGCAGAGCCTGTTTGCACTGGCGAGCCTGTCGTATCACGACTATGAAGGTGTGGCGCTACGGGAAGACGAGAAGGCCCGCCTGCAAAAAGATCTCGGCAATACCAATTTCATGATTCTTCGCAACCACGGCCTGCTGACCACCGGCTCCAGTATTCCCGATGCCTTCCTGGCCATGTACATACTGCAAACGTCCTGTCAGATCCAGATCAGGGCACTGTCGGGCGATCGCCCACTGACGCCAATTCCTGCCGGCATTGTGGATACCATCCGGCAACAGGCGGATCAGGTGACCAAAGGCCTGGGCGGCAAGCTGGCCTGGCCGGGCCTGCTACGCAAGCTCGACCGCATTGATGCCAGTTTCCGCGAGTAATGGTCGACCTTCAGGACTGACTCTTCCAGTTGGCTGCGCCCACAAATATCAGCTGTAGAAAGCGCGCGGTTCGCTGCCGCACCTGTTCTTCCTGATAGTCGTCGTCGGGAGAAATCCCCAGGATGTCTGTCAGGCTGAAGGCCACACTGCGCACCACCAGGTCGCAGGTCATATCCAGATCGGCATCGCTCAGGTGATCAGCCACTTTCAGACGCCGAAGATCATTGGCCAGTTCGCTGGCAAAATAACGCATTTCGCTGCGAATGCCTTCCTGTACCGCCCGGCTCTCCCCCGCCAGCCCCTGGGCCATAAACATGAAAAAGCTGCGATTATTGCGGGCATGGGAGATAAAAATACCGACTGATTCGTCGATCAGTTTGTCCGCCTGCAATACGTTCGCCCGCGCCTCGCGCATCATCCGTCGAAGCACCAGCCCCAATTCGTCCACCAACTGCAGCCCCAGGTCATCCATGTTGCGGAAATGCCGGTAAAACGACGTCGGCACCACGCCTGCCTGCCGGGTGACTTCGCGGATGCCCAGGCTGGCAAAGTGCCGCCCATTTCCCACCAGGGCCAATGCCGCGTTCATCAGTTTTTCGCGGGTTTCACCCGGCTTACGTCGTTGTTTTTCTGCCATGGCCTGGAACTAGCTCATCGGTTGATCACAAGCCAACAAGTGTACACAGACCCACACTAAAAATAACCCGAACTTGTCATTAGAGGACAATGTTAATGGCTTGATTGCCGCCCAACGCTTCGGTGTGTACAGTCGCACACATTAGTGAACACTTGTACACATCAGTACAAAGGAGAGCAATCATGATATCTGTACTGGAAAAGTCACCGACCCTGCACTGGCTGGGCAGGCAGCTTTTTAACCGGGACGACCCGGCTGCCTTTTTCGACCCCCTGCTGGAGCGCATCAACGCGATGTGGGTACGGCAGTACACGCCAGCCAGAGTAAAAGCCATCTACAACGAAACTGCCGACACCAAAACCTTTGTCCTGGCTCCGGCCAGCCGCTGGAAAGGCTTTGCCGCCGGTCAGCACGTCAATATTGGCATCGATGTCGACGGCGTGCGTCGCAACCGAACCTTCAGCCTGTCCAGCTCGCCCCTTCAATGGCGCGCAGACGGCACCGTTACCCTGACCATCAAACGGCTACCCGGTGGTCTGGTGACCAACTGGATGCACGACCACCTGGAGCCAGGCGCTGTCATCGGGCTGGGCGAGGCGTTCGGCGACTTCCAGATTCCCGCTCCGCAGGAGCCAGCCCTGTACATCGCCGGTGGCAGCGGCATCACCCCGGTGCTGAGCCAGCTGGAAACCATGGCGGCATCAGACTATCGGGCACCGGTGACCCTGCTGTATTTCGTGCGCACCCAGGCCGATGTGATTGCTGCGGAAAAGCTGCACGCGCTGGCCAGTCGCTGGCCGGCCTTCACCCTGAAGGTGTTTGCCACCAGCGACACCCACCCGCCCCAGCTCCTCAGCGAGCAACACCTGGATGAGGTTCCCGGCATTCCAGCCCGGCGGTGCTACCTCTGCGGGCCGAAAGGGCTCATGGATCTGGCCAACGATCTCCTGTATCGGCGGGGGATTGGCGAAGACCGCATTCACAGCACCTTCTTCTCCGCACCGTCCGCAAATCTCGACACCGAGTCCCTCGGAGGAGCGGTGCATTTCCAACGCAGCAACCTGGATGTCTCGTCCGAAGGCGATGCGGTGCTGCTGGACATTGCCGAGGCCGCGAAACTGTCGCCACGCTACGGCTGCCGCATGGGCATCTGTCACCAGTGCAGTTGCCGCAAGACCAGCGGCACTGTGATCAACCGCCTGACCGGGAAAGCCTCCGGCCCGGGCGAGGAAACCATTCAGCTTTGTGTGTCTGTTCCGAGCGGGCCGGTGTCTGTTGAACTCTGACCGGCCGCACCACAACGCCTGAACCCATTATTGGCAGACATGGTTCGACCATTCTGCAAGGAGTCACCATGAAAACGATGAACGAAACACAACTGAAAGAGCTTGAAAACGACCTGGACACCATTCGTGACCAGGTGATTTCCGATCTTGGCGAACGGGATGCACGTTACATCCGCAGGATCGTTCGGCTTCACCGATCCCTGGAAATCGGTGGCCGGGTGCTGATGCCCTTCGGGTTTATCCCACCCGTGTTCCTGGCGGCCACCACGGCATTGGGCATCTCCAAGATTATCGAAAACATGGAGATCGGCCACAACGTCATGCACGGCCAGTACGACTGGATGAACGACCCGTCGCTCCACTCGCAGACCTATGAATGGGATACGGTGTGCACTGGCGATTCCTGGCGCCGCACCCATAACTACGAGCACCACACCTACACCAATATTATTGGCAAGGACCGGGACTATGGCTATGCGCTGCTGCGCCTGAGCGACGACGACAAATGGAAGCCGGCCCATAGCTTGCAGCTCATCAACTATATCCTGCTGAGTGTGTTCTTCCAGTGGGGCGTGGGGCTGCATGAGTTGGAGTCTGAACGAATCCGCCGCCGGGAAATCTCGGTACGGGAAAAGATTCCGTTCCTGAAGGACTTCTTCCGCAAGGGCGGCCGTCAGGCCTTCAAGGACTATGTGTTCTTCCCGCTGATCACCTTTCCGGTGGCTCCGGTGGTACTGGCGGGCAACATTGGCGCCAACCTGATCCGTAACCTGTGGTCGTCCACGGTCATTTTCTGTGGCCACTTTACCCAGGATGCGGAGACGTTTACCGAGGAGGAATGCGAAGGTGAGAGCAAGGGCCACTGGTACCTGCGCCAACTGACAGGCTCCAGCAACTTTACCGGCAGTAAGTGGGTGCACCTACTGAGCGGCCATCTGAGCTATCAGATTGAGCACCATGTGTTCCCGGACCTGCCAGCCCACCGCTACCCCGAAATGTCGGAGAAAGTTCAAGCGGTGTGTAAAAAGCACGGTATTCCGTACAACACCGGCACCTTCGCCAAACAGTATTCAACCGTGCTGAAACGCATTTTCGGCTATTCACTGCCGGACCGGATGCGCAACCGGCTGCTACCGGAATTCAGCAACCGGGCCTTGGGTTAAGCGATCTGCAAAAGTCGTAGTAACTGCGGGCGATGCTGGTCGTTAATAATATCGGCCAGCGTGTATCGGTCCAGTACTTCCAGGAATGCCGTCAAGGCCTCGCCGAACATTGATTTCAACCCACAGACCGGCGTGATGCGGCAGGCATTCCTGGAGGAAAAGCACTCCACAACACTGAGATCCTGTTCGGTTTCCCTGACCAGGATGCCAACGTTAATGTCCTCCGGCGCCATGTGCAGGCGCATCCCTCCTTTCTTGCCACGGACGGTTTCGATGTAGCCATTCTTGTTGAGTTGATGAACGACTTTCATCAGGTGATTCTTGGAGATCTCATAGCTGTCGGCGATCTGCTGAATGGTCGCCAGCTCATCACCCTGCACCGCCAGGTAAACCAGAACACGCAGGGAGTAATCGGTGTAACGGGTGATGTGCATTCATCAACTCCAATAAGTCATCGATATCAGGTTCACACCGAAAGTGGCCAAACCGATACGTGTATACGCAGAATTCATAAAACCGGTTCTTACGCCCGAATGGTTCTTTTGTCGATATTGGGTTGGGTTATTCGCCACACATTGGTTATGCTTGTTGTATACAAAGCCAGACGGGGAACTTACCCATGCCCAACGCCACGCTGACAGACCGTTTTGGTCGCACCGTCAACTATGTGCGTCTGTCCGTCACAGACCGCTGCGATTTCCGGTGCGTGTACTGCATGGCCGAGGAGATGACCTTCCTGCCACGGCAGCAGGTGCTGACGCTTGAAGAGATTGCCCAGGTGGCAAAGACCTTCGTATCCCTGGGCACCGAAAAGATTCGGTTGACCGGGGGAGAGCCGCTTGTAAGACGGGGCATTCTGGAACTGGTCAAGGAAATCGGCACATTTGGTCTGCGGGACTTCGCCATGACCACCAATGGCAGCCAGTTGCCCACCATGGCAGAGCCACTGCGCAAGGCCGGACTCAAGCGGCTGAATATCAGCCTGGATTCCCTGGATGCCGAGAAGTTCAGCCGCATCACCCGCACTGGCCGGCTTGCCCAGGTTCTTGATGGTATAGACGCCGCAAAAGAGGCGGGGTTTGAGGGCATCAAACTCAATACCGTTGTCATGAAAGGTGGCAACGACCAGGAAGTACCAGAGCTGGTTGAGTTTGCCCGTAAAAAGAAGGTGGATATTACCTTCATAGAGGAAATGCCACTGGGCGAAATTTCCGATCATGATCGCGGTCAGGTGCTATGCACCAGCGACGAAGTGCGCGATATCATCAGCCAGCGCCATGCGCTGGTTCCCACTCCGGAAGATTCCGGCGGGCCCGCCCGCTACTACCGCATGCCGGACAGCGACGTTCGGGTCGGTTTCATCTCGCCCCATTCCCACAATTTCTGCTCCACCTGCAACCGCGTTCGGGTCACGGTGGAAGGCCGCCTGCTGCTGTGCCTGGGCAATGAGCATTCCGTTGATCTGCGCCGCGTGCTGCGCGGCCACCCGGAAACCGATGACAAGCTCCGTGAAACCATCATCAATGCCATGGACCTGAAACCGGAGCGCCATCACTTTTCCAGCGAGGGTGACGTTCAGATTCTTCGGTTTATGAATATGACCGGCGGCTAGCCTTCCAGCTGAACCAGCCTTGCGCCGCTGGCGTATCCTTCGTACCACATCGTGGCGATCATGGGTGATTGCTGCCCCAGGTACGGAGGTCGTTTCCCGCTATGTCCAATCTGATTCTGATACTCGGCGACCAGCTGACCACCGCCATCAGCGCACTCGACAACGCTGACAGGGAACGAGACAGAATCGTTATGGCAGAGGTCCACGACGAGGCCAGCTACACCAATCACCACAAGAAGAAACTGGTTCTGCTGTTCAGCGCCATGCGCCATTTCGCACAGCGGCTGGAGGATGACGGCTGGCAGGTTCACTACCAGACTTACCACCCCGATAACGAAACCCGAAATCTCGAGTCTGTCATCGCCAATCAGCTCAAAGAAACCGGCGCTGACAGGGTGATCACGACAGAGTGCGGCGAGTGGCGATTGCACGAGCAGGTTAGCCAGTGGCATGAGCGCCTGGGTGTGCCGGTGGAGATCCGGCCGGATACGCGTTTTATCGCCAGCAAGCAGGCGTTTTCGGACTGGGCAGAGGGGCGCAAACAGCTGCGAATGGAATTCTTCTACCGGGAAATGCGACGAAAAACCGGTTTGTTGATGACACCAGATGGCAAGCCTGAGGGCGGCGAATGGAATTTCGACGCCGACAACCGCCGCAAGTGGACGGGAAAACCGGCGGCTCCGGCTCCCTTTCGCGTTGAGCCCGACAAGGTGACCCGGGAGGTGATTGAGGCGGTAGAGCAACACTTTAGCGAACACTTCGGCACCACGGAGGATTTTCACTTTGCCGTCACCCACGAGGACGCAGAGCAGGCATTGGAGTACTTCATCGATTTTGCCCTGCCCTGTTTCGGCGACTTTCAGGATGCCATGTCAGACAATGAAGACTGGCTGTTTCACTCCATCCTGTCGCCCTACATCAATTGCGGCTTGCTGGATCCACTGGCCGTCTGCGAGGCCTCCGCACAGGCCTGGTATTCGGGGCGTGCGCCAATTAACGCAGTGGAGGGCTTTATCCGCCAGATCCTGGGCTGGCGTGAGTTTGTGCGGGGTATCTACTGGTTGCATATGCCGGGTTACGCACAGGAAAACCGGCTCGGTAATACCCGTTCCCTACCCTGGTTCTACTGGACCGGGGACACCAACATGCGCTGCATGCACAAGGCTATTGATGCCACCCGTCGCAATGCCTATGCACATCATATCCAGCGGCTGATGGTGACCGGTAATTTTGCGCTGCTGGCCGGCGTCAAGCCGGAGGAGATCTGTGACTGGTACCTGGCGGTGTACGCGGACGCCTACGACTGGGTGGAGCTACCCAACGTGCTCGGCATGGTCATGCACGCAGACGGCGGTTACCTGGGATCGAAACCCTATGCCGCCAGCGGCAAATACATCCAGCGCATGTCCGACCATTGCAGCAACTGCCACTACAAGGTCAACAAGGCCACGGAAGACGACGCCTGCCCGTTCAATGCGCTCTATTGGCATTTCATCAATCGCCATCGGGAAGACTTTGCCAGCAATCCGCGCATGGGCATGATGTACCGCAACTGGGACAAGCAGAAACCAGAAAGGCGGGAGGCGCTGCTCCAGCGTGCCGACAACTTGCTGGCACATCTGGAGCAGCTCTGAAAACGGAGAGGGGCTGGCGCGACTATGGGCGGATGCGCTTCTCGCTGTCCGGGTCGAAGAACACGACCTTTCTCATGTCGAACATCAGTTCCGCCTCTTCCCCCCAGTTCACCGGGTGTTCCGCATCCAGCCGGCACTGCACATCAACATTGTTGAGGCGAATCACGGCGAGGATGTCCGGCCCGGTGGGTTCGGTCACCTCCACCGTAAACCGGCTCTCGGCCACCATCTGGCTATCCCTTTTCTGTTCATCTGGCTGGCTTATGTGCTCCGGGCGGATGCCGAGCACCACCTGTTTGCCGGCCCACCCCTGCAGGTAATCCGGCACTGGCAGGGCAAGTTTCCGGCCATCGCTGCCCTCAACGTTGACCACCAGGCCTGATCCAGCCTGCTCTACCGTCACATTGATAAAACTCATGGACGGCGAACCCATAAAGCCCGCGACAAACAGGTTCTCCGGCGTGTCGTACACTTCCTTCGGCGTGCCCAGTTGCTGCAGTTCGCCGTCTTTGAGCACCGCGATCCGGTCCGCCAGCGTCCTGTCTCTTATACACATCTCCGAGCCCACGAGACTAGGCATGATCTC
>OJBS01000115.1_pt1 | contig 34863 bp, 23 predicted proteins | sample 1590941 | NCBI WGS metagenome assembly OJBS01 (sample SAMN05416785, study PRJEB24817) | seawater metagenome | isolation source: Sea water | place: Canada:Atlantic | collected 2013-11 | reverse complement strand
ATGCACGGTCCTGAAGAAGTGGCGTTTACCAATGAATTTTTCGGTCGCGTTGAAGATGCGCTTGGCCTGCCGGCTTTCACCCTGAAAGTTGGCATTATGGACGAAGAGCGACGCACCACCGTTAACCTCAAGTCCTGCATCCATGCCGCCAGGGAGCGTGCCGTGTTCATCAATACCGGCTTCCTTGACCGCACCGGCGACGAGATCCATACCTCCATGGAATTGGGGCCGTTTATCCGCAAGGGGCCGATGAAGCAGGCTGCCTGGATCCAGGCCTACGAGCAATGGAACGTGGACGTCGGGCTGGAAACCGGTTTCCGTGGTATTGCCCAGATTGGTAAAGGTATGTGGGCCATGCCGGACCTGATGGCGGGCATGCTGGAAGCCAAGATTGGTCACCCGAAAGCCGGCGCCAATACCGCATGGGTTCCGTCACCAACAGCGGCTACGCTGCATGCCACCCATTACCATCAGGTGAGCGTTGCGGATATCCAGCAAGAGCTGGAAAGCCGCACCCGTGCCAACCTGGATGACATCCTGACCGTGCCCGTGATGGACGATCCGAAATCCCTGTCGGCAGAAGAAATCCAGCAGGAGCTGGACAACAATGCCCAGGGTATCCTCGGCTATGTGGTGCGCTGGATCGACAGCGGTGTCGGCTGCTCCAAGGTTCCCGATATCAACGACGTGGGCCTGATGGAAGACCGTGCAACCCTGCGCATTGCTTCGCAGTTGCTGACCAACTGGCTTTACCACGGCATCTGCACCGAAGAGCAGATCAATGAAACCATGAGGCGCATGGCCGCGGTGGTTGATCGCCAGAACCAGAACGACCCGTCCTACCGCGACATGGCGCCGGAGTTTGAGGGCAGCATTGCCTTCCAGGCTGCCATGGATCTGGTTCTCAAGGGCCGCGAACAGCCAAATGGCTACACGGAGCCGCTTTTGCATGCCTATCGTCTGAAGGCGAAAGAGAAGTACGGTCAGTAATCAGGGCCGGCGATAAAAAAAACCCCGCGAATGCGGGGTTTTTTGTGGGGTTAGATCAATCCCTGTGTAACTCGTTCGCTGCATAGAGCGTGTTCTGTAGTAGCGTGGCAATGGTCATGGGCCCGACGCCACCTGGAACCGGGGTGATGTACGCAGCCCGCTCCGAAGCCGCTGCGAAATCCACATCCCCGCTCAGCTTACCGTCTTCCATTCGATTGATGCCCACATCAATGACGGTTGCACCGGGCTTGACCCACTCGCCCTTGATCAGTCCTGGTTTTCCGACCGCGGCAATCAGAATGTCCGCTTCCCGCACAAACTTCTCAAGGTCGTCGGTAAACCGGTGGCATATCGTCACTGTGGCGCCTTTGAGTAGCAGTTCCATCGTCATGGGGCGGCCGACGATATTGGAGGCGCCCACGATTACGGCGTGTTGGCCCTTGTAAGGGGTGTCTACGCTGTCCAGTAGGGTGATGACGCCTGCGGGTGTGCAGGGTCTCAGAGCTGGCTTGCGCTGCATCAGGCGGCCGATGTTGTAGGGGTGGAAGCCGTCCACGTCCTTGTCTGGGCGAATCTTTACCAGAATGGGGTCTGCATCCATATGGTCGGGCAGGGGGAGTTGCACCAAGATGCCGTCCACATCAGGATTCTCGTTGAGCTCGTCAACCAATGCCTCCAGGGCTTCCTGTGACGTGTCTTCCGGAAGGTCGTAGGAGAGCGACATGATGCCCGCCTCATCACAGGCCCTGCGTTTATTGCCTACGTATACGTGCGAGGCCGGGTCATTCCCTACCAGTACCACAGCCAGCCCAGGAGCACGAAGCCCCTGTTGCCTTCGGGCTTCAGTTCCTGCCGCAACTTGTTGTCGAACAGCAGCGGCGATATCTTTTCCGTTGATCAGTTTGGCGCTCATGTCTTTGTCTTGTCGGTTGTGCGAAAATAAAGGCGCAGCATTGTCTCATGCTTGGGCTCCGTCGCCAATCAATGGGCGAAAACCCCAATTGCGTGTTGACGGACCGGTTCGGCGCCGGTAATATGCGCGCCAACTTTGCTGAGGTATCTGTTGTTCAGTTGAGACGGGGTATAGCGCAGTCTGGTAGCGCGCCTGCTTTGGGAGCAGGATGTCGGGAGTTCGAATCTCTCTACCCCGACCACTTTCTGGTCAGTCCAGGATATTGAACAGTCAGGTGGGCGAACGGTTTATGCGCTCGTAGCTCAGCTGGATAGAGCATCGGCCTTCTAAGCCGGTGGTCGCAGGTTCGAGTCCTGCCGGGCGCGCCATACCGCAGACGGTTTGATCCGTCCCGGAGACACCGAATCAGCAAAGTTTACCTGAAGTGCCTGTTGGGGTCTGCCCGGCGGTAGTCTGGATGTGGTGGACGTAGCTCAGTTGGTAGAGCTCAGGATTGTGACTCCTGCGGTCGAGGGTTCGAACCCCTTCGTCCACCCCACTTTCCTGCTTGCAGTGATCAATGGCTCTTTTAGGTTAAGAATTCCGATTTTTTTGCCTCGGTGGTGGAATTGGTAGACACGATAGGTTTAGGTCCTGTTGCCGCAAGGCGTGGGGGTTCAAGTCCCTCCCGAGGTACCAAATCAAAAACCCTCTCAGATAGTCTGAGGGGGTTTTTTTATGGGTTATAAAAAGTGGTTGGAAAGTGATTCCCGTCGCATTGGAGTGCGCAACCCCCTTTCTTTTTATAGTTTAGTCCCCAAATCTCATTTCAGATGATAGGACGGTGAGGTTGCGTTCCCTGAAACTGCCTGTAACTGGTGGATTCTCTCGGCACGGCAAACCGTGATAAACTACCCGCTTTTAAATTTACGTCCTTTTCAGGGAATTCGTCCTGAAATCGATTTTAGCTTTTATTTTCATTCACATACCGAACCTGTAATTTGAGGATCTTCCATGCAAGTGTCTGTTGAAACGACCTCCAACATCGAACGTCGGATGACAATCGGTGTGCCCGCCCAGGAAATCGACCAGGCGGTTCAGAAACGCCTGCAGGAAACCGCTCGCACGGTAAAGATGAACGGTTTCCGCCCGGGCAAGGTGCCCATGCGTGTGGTGAAGCGTCGTTTTGGTGACAGTGTCCGTCAGGAGATTGTCGGCGAGGTTATGCGCGACAACTACATCAAGGCACTGCAGGAGCAGGACATCAATCCGGCGGGGTGGCCGAAGTTCGAGCCGAAAACCATGGAAGAGGGCAAGGACCTGGAGTTCGTGGCCATTTTCGAAGTATTGCCGGAAGTGGAGCTGGGTGACTTCAGCAAGATCTCCGTGGAAAAGCCGAAAGCCGAGATTGCCGATAAAGACGTCGACACCATGATCGACAACCTGCGTCGCCAGCAGGCCACCATGAAGTCGGTCAAGCGCAAGTCCAAGAACAAGGACGTGGTGCTGATTGATTTTAAAGGCACTGTTGATGGTGAAGAGTTCGAGGGCGGTGCTGCCGAGAACCATAAGCTGACCCTTGGCTCCGGCCAGATGATCCCCGGTTTCGAGAAGGGCATCGTTGGCGGCAAAGCCGGTGAAGAGCTTGAGATCGAAGTGACCTTCCCGGAGGACTACCAGAACGAAGAGCTGGCGGGTAAGCCGGCTAAATTCGACATCAAGATTCACGAGGTTCAGGAGCCGCAGCTTCCGGAGCTGGATGCTGAATTCTTCAAGAAATTTGGTATCGACGCTGAAGACGAAGCCACGTTCCGTGAAGAAGTGCAGAAGAACATGGAGCGTGAGCTCAAGCAGGCGGTCTCCAACAAGGTCAAGAATGACGTGGTTGAAGGGCTTCTTGAAAGCACCGAGCTTGAAGTGCCCGCGTCCCTCGTGGATCAGGAGATCGATCGCCTGCGCCAGGACGCCGTACAGCGGTTCGGCGGCCAGGTAGACTTCCAGCAGTTGCCCAAGGAAATCTTCGACGAGCAGGCCCGCCGTCGTGTGAAAACAGGCCTTCTGTTCCAGGAAGTGGTCAAGCAGAATGACCTTAAGGCAGATGCTGCTAAAGTGGATGAAAAGATCCAGGAAATTGCGTCAACGTATGAACAACCTGAAGAGGTTGTGGCGCATTTCAACAGCAGCCCTGAGCAGAAGCAGCAGATCGAGTCGTCTGTTCTTGAGGATGCGGTTGTTGATCTGATTCTTGGCCAGGCCAAGGTCAAGGAGAAGAAGCTTAAGTACGAAGAGGCTATCCAGGCCGGTCAGCAGCAGCGTTAAAGATGTCCGGGCCATGACAGATTGGCCCTGGCATGCCTGGGAAGTAGAACAGCCGGTACGTCCGGCTGTTTTCATCTTGGCCCGGTGCTGGCACAGTAATAGCTAATACAGTAGCGATAAGAAAAACGAGGCGTAGCTGATTTATAAGCGGTGGCGAAAAAAACGCCACTCCATTGTCCAGAAGGAGTTCACGCGCATCATGACGCAGACACCAATTGATGGTCCCGCAATGGTTACCAATTCCGGCCTGGTACCAATCGTTATCGAGCAGACCGCACGAGGCGAACGTTCTTTTGACATCTTTTCCCGTCTGTTAAAAGAGCGGGTAATCTTCCTGGTGGGCCCGGTTGAAGACCATATGGCCAACCTGATTGTGGCTCAGTTGCTGTTCCTGGAGTCCGAGAACCCGGACAAGGACATTCATCTGTACATCAACAGCCCGGGCGGCTCCGTTACTGCGGGTATGTCTATCTACGACACCATGCAGTTCATCAAGCCCGACGTGGCCACGCTGTGTGTGGGTCAAGCTGCCAGCATGGGCGCGTTCCTGCTGGCGGGCGGTGCAGAGGGCAAGCGTGCCTGCCTGCCGAATTCGCGGGTGATGATTCATCAGCCGTTAGGCGGTTACCAGGGTCAGGCAACGGATATTGAGATCCACACACGTGAGATTCTGAAGATCCGCCACACCCTGAATTCCATCCTGGCTCATCACACCGGTCAGAAGCTGGACACCATCGCCAAGGATACGGACCGTGATAATTTCATGGATCCTCAGCAGGCGAAGGACTACGGGCTGATTGATTCTATACTTGATAAGCGTGTACCGAATAAATAATACTGAAGGTAATCGCAACATTCCCTGCTGGCGTATTGAGGTGAGTGCGCCGGCAAACCAAGCTCAGAGGTATTTCAATGGCAGATGAAAGAAACGGCAGGGGCGACGATAACGGCAAGTTGCTGTACTGCTCGTTTTGTGGAAAGAGCCAGCATGAAGTCCGTAAGCTCATTGCAGGGCCCTCGGTGTTCATCTGCGACGAGTGCGTCGATCTGTGCAACGATATTATCCGGGAGGAAATCCAGGAAAATGCACAGGAAGAGGCCAGTGATCGTCTTCCGACACCCGCTGAAATCCGCGACACGCTGAATGAATACGTGATCGGCCAGGACCGGGCCAAGGTGGTGCTATCCGTAGCGGTTTATAACCACTACAAGCGCCTTCGTTATGGTGAGGGCAAAGCCGAGGTAGAACTTGGCAAGAGTAATATTCTGCTGATCGGCCCGACGGGTAGTGGTAAAACCCTGCTTGCGGAAACGCTGGCTCGAATGCTGAATGTTCCCTTCACCATTGCCGATGCGACCACATTGACCGAAGCCGGCTACGTCGGTGAGGACGTCGAGAACATCATCCAGAAGCTTCTGCAGAAATGCGATTATGATGTCGACAAGGCCCAGCGAGGCATCGTGTACATCGACGAAATTGACAAAATTTCCCGCAAGTCTGACAACCCGTCCATTACCCGGGACGTTTCCGGGGAAGGCGTTCAGCAGGCCCTGCTCAAGCTGATTGAGGGAACCGTGGCGTCGGTTCCTCCCCAGGGTGGCCGCAAACACCCACAGCAGGAATTCCTGCAGGTGGACACCGGCAACATGCTGTTTATCTGCGGCGGCGCCTTTGCCGGCCTGGATAAGGTGATCCAGGAGCGCTCAGAGCGCAGCAGTATCGGTTTCTCTGCGCTGGTGAAGAGTCCGGACGACACCAAGAACACGGGCGATATCATAAAGGATGTCGAAACCGAGGACTTGGTCAAGTATGGCCTGATCCCTGAGTTTGTCGGTCGTCTGCCGGTTGTGGCAACTCTGACGGAACTGGATGAAGAAGCGCTTGTCCAGATACTGACTGAGCCCAAGAACGCTCTGACCAAACAGTACCAGAAGCTGTTTGACATGGAAGGCGTGGAACTGGACTTTCGAGAAGACGCGCTGCGGGCTGTCGCTCGCAAGGCCATGGAGCGCAAAACCGGCGCCCGTGGTCTTCGTTCCATCATGGAGGCGACATTGCTGGATACCATGTATCAGATACCGTCTGAGCATGACGTCTCGAAGGTGGTTATCGATGAGAGCGTCATCAGCGGCCAATCCGAGCCCTTCAAAATTTATGCGAGCAGCGACCACGCCAAGGCGGTGCCGGAAGATTGATTCTCCGGTTAGTCGGCGTTTAAAAAGGGCGGAAACGCCCTTTTTTTATGCCTGCACCGGGTCGGGAAATGGTGCCTGGGAGCGTAAAAAGATTGCAATTTTTGCTGTCGCCCCAATGAAGGGTGGTAAGCTGAATCAAACATCGTCAGAGGATTTTCTATGACCCTGATACCTGAAGAGTCCGTGCAAGAATACCCGCTGTTGCCACTGAGAGATGTGGTGGTGTTCCCGCACATGGTGGTGCCGCTGTTTGTGGGCCGAGAGAAGTCCATACAGGCACTGGAAGCGGCCATGGAGGGCAACAAGGAAATCCTGCTGGTGGCCCAGAGAGATGCGTCAACGGACGAACCAGGCCCGGATGATGTGTTTGCCATGGGTACTGTAGCCACGGTATTGCAAATGCTCAGGTTGCCGGATGGCACTGTTAAGGTCCTGGTGGAGGGCAACGCCCGTGCAACCATTACCGGCATCGCTGATGACGAGTATCTCGCCGGTACGGCCATGCTGATGGATGAGGACTCGCTGCCGGCCAAGGAAGAGGAAGTACTGGTCAAAACCCTGATGGACGAGTTCGAGAAGTACGTGAAACTCTCCAGGAAAGTGCCCTCGGAAGTCTCTAATGCGCTGACCGGCATCAATGAGCTTGAGCGCCTCGCAGATACCATGGCGGCTCATCTGGAACTGAAGATTCCCGAGAAGCAGGAACTCCTCGAAGCCCTCGAGATTCGTCAGCGCGTTGACTTGCTTCTGGGCAAGCTGGACGGCGAAATTGATCTGATCGAGGTCGAAAAACGCATCCGCGGCCGCGTCAAGAAACAGATGGAGCGCAGTCAGCGGGAGTACTATCTCAATGAGCAGATGAAGGCCATCCAGAAGGAGATGGGCAGCCTTGGTGAGGGCAACAACGATTTTGAAGAGCTTGAACAGAAGCTGGAAGAAGCCGGCCTGCCCGAAGAAGCTCGAAAGAAAACCGAAGCGGAATTGAACAAGCTCAAAATGATGTCACCGATGTCTGCGGAGGCAACGGTTGTGCGTGGTTACATCGACTGGATGCTTGCCATTCCGTGGAAAAAGCGCAGCCGGGTTCGTCACGACATCGAGAAGGCCCGCGACATTCTGGATGAGGACCACTACGGTCTGGACGAAGTCAAGAAGCGGATTCTGGAGTATTTGGCTGTCCAGAGCCGCGTAAAGAAAGTGAAGGGTCCGGTTCTCTGTCTGGTAGGTCCTCCCGGTGTTGGTAAGACGTCTCTTGGCCAATCGATCGCCCGCGCAACAAATCGCAAGTACACGCGTATGGCGCTGGGTGGCGTCCGTGATGAGGCGGAGATTCGTGGCCATCGCAAAACCTATATCGGGGCTTTGCCGGGCAAGTTGCTGCAGAAACTGTCCAAGGTGGGGGTGAAGAACCCGCTGTTCCTGTTCGACGAGATCGACAAAATGGGCATGGACCATCGCGGCGACCCGGCATCAGCGTTGTTGGAAGTGCTCGACCCGGAACAGAATCACACCTTCAACGACCATTACCTGGAGGTCGACTACGATCTCTCCGATGTGATGTTTGTGTGCACGTCGAACTCCATGGACATTCCGCCGGCGCTGCTGGACCGCATGGAAATTATCCGTATTCCCGGGTACACCGAGGACGAGAAGGTCAATATTGCGCTGAAGTATCTGTTGCCCAAACAGGTCAAGGCCAATGGCCTGCGGAAAAACGAACTGGACATGCCGGAGCAAACGCTTCGTGACCTGATTCGCTATTACACTCGTGAGGCTGGCGTACGCGGCCTTGAGCGTGAGATCGCCAAGATCTGCCGTAAAGTGGTGCGTGATCATGTTGAAAGCGGTGACAAGGCCTCTGTGACGCTCTCGCCGGAGATGCTGGAAGACTATTCTGGTGTCAAGAAGTTCAAGTATGGTCTGGCCGAAGAGAAGAACCAGGTTGGACAGGTGACGGGTCTTGCCTGGACCCAGGTTGGTGGTGAGCTGCTGACTCTTGAATGTGCACTGACCAAAGGCAAGGGGCGGGTGGTCAAGACCGGCTCCCTGGGCGATGTGATGCAGGAGTCAATCCAGGCTGCCCTGACCGTGGTCAGAAGTCGTGCGTTGGGATTGGGTATCAGTGACGATTTCCACGAAAAACACGATCTGCACGTCCACGTTCCCGAGGGTGCGACGCCAAAAGATGGTCCTAGCGCCGGTATCGGCATGTGCACGGCACTGGTTTCTTCATTGACCCAGATTCCGGTTCGGGCCGATGTGGCGATGACCGGCGAGATCACCCTGAGGGGGCGCGTGCTGGCCATCGGAGGCCTCAAGGAAAAGCTTCTGGCGGCCCATCGAGGCGGCATCAAGACGGTGATTATCCCGGATGAAAATGTTCGAGATCTCAAAGAGATACCGGAGAATATCAAGGAGTCACTGGATATCCGGCCTGCAAAATGGATTGATGAGGTGCTAGACATTGCACTGGCCTATCCGCCCGAGCCGCGTGCGGAAGATTCGTCCTCGAAACCGGGTGCTGGTACTCCCCGTGACGATGACGGCGACGCGGCTGAGCGCATAAATACACATTAAACCCTCGTTGTATTGTTGACATGCGAGAGAGCCCATTGGTATAACTGTTTCGCCGTGAAGCAGCCAATATCAAGGGCTCCCGCGCAGTTAGTGCCTATTCCGAACGCCGGTTAGTAACCGAAAGGAATAAAAATAGTGAAGAATGGAATTCTCTGACCGCTTATGCGATAGTCGGGAACGTCCAGGAAACAACAAACCAACCTATAACATCTTCAACCTGAAATCGAAGGGGTTTAGTGTGAACAAGTCCGAACTGATCGATGCAATTGCAGAATCCGCAGATATCTCCAAAGCCGCTGCTGGCCGTGCTCTGGATGCCATGACCACCTCTATCACCGGTGCCCTTAAAAAAGGCGATCAGGTAACCCTGATTGGTTTTGGTACTTTCTCTGTTAAAGAGCGTGCCGCTCGTACTGGCCGTAACCCGCAGACGGGTGCCGAGATCAAGATCCCGGCCTCCAAAGTGCCTGGGTTCAAGGCAGGTAAGGCCCTGAAAGACTCCGTTAAGTAACGGACTCTTTCATCTGGCAATGTCCGGGGTTCCCGGTCATTGTCGGAGCGGTTGGCCCGGTGGCGATACCGCTGCCAGCCTGCTCCAGATGAATTCAAGGCGCATTCCTGAAAGAATGCGCCTTTTTACGTTAAGAGACCCTCACAGACTTTGATCAGGGATCCGGGAGACACATGCTTCAAGATATTCGGGAAAATGCCCAGGGCACCATTGCCAAAATCATCATTGGCCTTCTGATTGTTTCACTTTCGATCTGGGGAATGGACGCGATTGTCGGTGGTTTTTCCGGCGAGCCTGAAGTGGCAACGGTCAATGGGGAAGACATCACCGAGAGGGAATTCCTCCGGGTTGTACAGATCGAGAGTCAACGCCGCCTGTCCGAGATGGAGAATCCGGATCCGTCGTTGCTGGATGAAGATCAGGTACGTCAGGATGTTCTCGATGCCCTGATCCAGCAAAAAGTGATGACCCTGAACGCCGAAGACCAGGGGTTGGAACTCTCCGATGCCGATATTGACTCCCTGATCACTCAGATGCCCCAGTTCCAGGTGGACGGTACCTTTAACCGCGACCGGTTTGTCTCTGCGGTCAGGAATATGGGAATGGGCGTTGCCGAGTTCCGCGAAACCATGCGGAAGCAGTATGTGGTTAACCAGATCCGTGCTGGTATCTCTCAAAGCGGCGTAGTGACGGATGAAAATGTGGCCCAGTTGCTGCGCATCCAGAACCAGACCCGTGACTTCCGTGTGACGACGCTCTCTGCAGACGCTGTGAGCGATCAGGTGGAGGTGACCGAGGCCGATGTGGAAGCGTACTACGATGAGAATCAGGACGCCTTCAAGCTGCCTGAGAGCGTGGATGCCAATTACATCGTTCTGTCATTGGCAGCACTTGCCGAAACCATCGATGTCAGTGATGACCAACTGCGAGACTATTATGAACAGCGGTCCTCTGAGCTGGCCCGCGAAGAACGACGTGCCTCACACATCCTGATTGAGGATGGAGAGAACGCTGAAGAGACCATGGCGACGATTCAGGAGCGTCTGACAGGCGGTGAGTCGTTTTCAGCGCTGGCTGAAGAATTCTCTGTGGATACGGTTTCCGCAGAGCAGGGGGGCGATCTGGGTTTTGCTGAGCGCGGTGTCTACGATCCGGCCTTCGAAGAAGCCCTGTTTGCACTTGAAGAAGGGGAAGTATCCGATCCGGTGTCCACCAGCTTCGGTGTTCATCTCATCAAGCTTGAGGACGTGCAGAAAACCGAAGCACCCCCATTGGCAGAGCTGGAAGATCAACTCCGCCGTGAGCTTGCCCAGCGTGAGGCCACCGAGCGTTTTGCCGAAGTTCGCTCAGAGCTTGCGGACCTGGCCTATGCGGCTGACGATCTGGCCGGCCCTGCAGAGGAGCTGGGCCTTGAAGTGCGGGAAAAGAGTGGTATCACCCGGAACGGGGGTGAAGCGCCCTTTGATCACGCGGGTCTGATCCGCCAGTTGTTTTCCGAGGATGTATTGACCGAAGGCTTTAACACCGAGCTGATTGACGTCGGCGATAACATGTCCGTCGTGGCTCGGGTGGGTGAGTACCAGCAAGCACAACAGCAGCCGCTTGAAGAAGTGGCCGATGAAATCCGTGCGGCTCTGACCAGTCAGAAGACTCGCGAAGCGCTCAGCGAGCGTGCTGACGCGATCATCGCTGACCTTGAATCCGGCAAGAACATTGAAGAGTTAGCGCTTGAGGAGTGGCAGTCCTATGAGGATCAGCCCAGGAGCAACTCAGAGCTCGGTGGTGCTGTCATGTCCCAGGTGTTTTCACTTCAGCGCCCTGGTGATGGTGGCAATGTCTACGGCTCGGTGGTGTCCAATGACAGCGCGACCATCGTGGCCCTTGATGCGGTTAACGAGGGTGACGTGAACCGGGATGGTGGTGAATTCCGGCAGCTTCGCGGTTTCCTCGCGTCACTTGAGGGGCAGCGCGAGTATCAGGCATATCAGCAGTTCCTCAGGGAGAACGCCGAAATAGAGCGGCCGTAAACAAAAAGGCACCCGTTATCGGGTGCCTTTTTGCACTGCACGAGAGGCCCGGGCAACGTCCCGGGCTTTTTTAGTTGGCCTCGTCGATGTAGATTTCGGGGGTCTCCCCGCGTACATCGAAGTAGAACCCATAGGTACCGGTCTCGGGCGGGGTAAAGCGGAAGTTTTCGAAGACCGCGGAGCAATTAGTCTTTACCGGTTTGTTCAGCTGGACATCTTTGTCTTCTTCCGACAGATAGCCGCAATTGGTGCCTGACGTCCAGTTGGCATCACCAAACTTGAACTCGTAGGGTTGCCCGTCAGCCTTGAGTTCCACTTCCGTGCGATAGAGCCCGTTGTCCACTTTCTTGACCTTGTATTCCGGCAGTGCATCCCACCAGGCAAATTGCCCACGTAGATACAAGGATTTGCTGTAATCGCGTTCACCACCGGTGGTGGCACAACCGGCTATGATGGCCATAACCGAGGCCAAAGCCAGCGTTGTGAGTTTCCTGTTCATGATTGTCTCCTTTATGGTTGCTGGCCCCATGGGTCTGCTCTTCCATGGGGCCGCCAGATGCCGTTGTCAGCGGCCTTATCGATTGAATACAGCCACTGACAGGGCGGGTACCGTGAAGGTGCCGTTCGCTGCCGCAGCGGTCTGTTCCGGGGAGGTGTCCGCCATCACGGAGAAGGCCTCGTTAAGGCTGGTATCCAGTGCCTGTTGGGTCCCTGTGCTGTTGATCACGACGACGATCTGATCCACGTCACTGTCCAGATCGGCCAGGCCGTTGTCGGGGCCATCGTCCAGACTGAAGGCAATCACACCGGGTACCTGGCTGGGTCCGGTGTTGTGGAACGCCAGCCGCTCACTGACCTGTTCAGCGGTGCGTAGACGGAAGAGCTCGCTTCCACTACGAACGATCAACAACTTCTCGACCTGCTCGCGGGTGTAGTCGATCTCGCTTGGCGTTGGGCCGACCGGGAACTGGCCGATGATCTCGGTGATCAGGTCCCAGTTCGCGCCGTCCTTGTCCTGACGGGGCAGGCCACGATTCCAGGCGGTTTCCTGGTAACTGAAGTCGACTTCATTAAACCAGTCCCCGGAATCGTAACTGTCCCTTTCCATGGATTTGGAGCGCAGCAGTTCCGAGCCCATATGGATGAAGGGAATGCCCTGGCTGAGGATGGGGACGGAAAGGCCCACCACCTGCATCTGGGCACGTTCCTGGAGCGTGGCGGCGAAATCCGCCTTGTACTGGTTGTTGTCCCAGAGCGTCTGGTTGTCGTGCTTGGAGACGTAGTTGATGATTTCCTGGGGATCGCTGGTATACCCGGCATTCTGACCGTTGTAATCGATCTCTCCGCCGGTTCTGGTGGTGCCATCAGCGGTGACCAGTGAATAGTCGCTCAAGCTGCCGGCAATGCCAACACGGATCCAGTCGCTGATCTGCAGTAGGCGGGTTTTCTCAGCGTCACTGCCGCTGTTTCGGTCGTTGGGAATGCTGAATAGACCATTGCTGAAGCCCTGGTTGGCGCGCAGTGCGTCGCCGCCATCGAAGGGGCCACCACCGCGTACGGCGTCACGCAGGCGGTCGTTGAAGGAGCCGATGCCCGTTCCGGCCATGTTCGGCTGTATGGCGTTGATGCCACGAGCGTTATTGGCGACTTCACCGAAGTTCCAGCCCTCACCGTAGAAGTAGGTGTCTGAATCGACAGCAGTTACGGCATCCAGCGCTTTCTCCATATTCGACAGCATGTGATGCCCCATCAGATCGAAACGGAAGCCGGAAATGCCGTACTCCGATGTCCAGGTGACCAGGGAGTCGATCATCAGCTTTTCCATCATCCGGTGCTCGGACGCGGTGTTTTCACAGCAGGTTGACTGCTCAACAACACCGGTTTCGGGGTTCTGGCGGTGGTAGTAGCCGGGGACCAGTTTGTCGAGAACCGACTTGTCGGCAAGCCCAGAGGCGTTGGTGTGGTTGTAGACCACATCCAGGACCACGTTCAGGCCCAGATTGGTGGCAGATTGCACCATTTCACGGAATTCCCGTATCCGGGTCACGCCGTTGGCATCGGAGGCATAGCTGCCCTCGGGAACGGTGTAGTGCACGGGGTCATAGCCCCAGTTGAAGCTGTCGAGGCCACGAAAAGTGCCATACAGCGCCTGGGCGTCGCCGGTTGTCGGGTCGAAGGATGCCAGGACCGTGCGGATGGTATCGCCACTGCTGCAGAGGTCCGCATAGTTCGCTGCGGCGTCGTCAGACAGGTCGCACAGTTTGCTGAAGTCGTCGTTGATATTGACCACCTCGGCCGGGTCTTCGTTGATCGTTGCGATATCGAAGGACGGCAGCAGGTGGAGGTGGGTGATGCCAGCGTTCGCCAGGCTTTCCAAGTGGGTGACGCCATCGCTGGTGGATTCCGTAAAGGCGGCGTACTTGCCCCGATTGGCCGCTGCAACGGTTTCGTCGGTGGCGCTGAAATCGCGAATATGGGTTTCATACACCACGACATCCTCGGGTGCCTGCACTGTCGGTGGGGTCAGGCTGTCCCAGTTGGCCGGTTTCAAGTCGCTGTCAGCCAGGTCGACGACCTGCGCATACACCCCATTTTCGGAAAGGCTCAGGGCATAGGGGTCCGATGTCATAGTGGTTTCGATGGCATCGGTACGGGGGTGGTAGACCGTCACTTCATACTGGTAGAACTTACGGTCGACATCGGTGGTGTTGCCGGTATGCCTCCAGACACCGTTATCCCGGGTCATGTCTACCGGATAGCCGCTCACCATGCTGCCGTCGGCATTGAACACGTGCAGGCGCATGCTCTGGGCGGTTGGGGCCCAAACTGCAAACCCGGTATCGGCGCCGCTAACGGTAGCGCCCAGAGTGCCGTCATAGGCATAGAGATCGTCGAGCACACCCGGGATCTGAAGGCGGGTAGCCGATATCAGCTCATCATTGCCATTGTAGGCGCCGGCAATCAGTTGGCCGCGCAAAGCGTCCATTTTGGTCTGACTGTCTGTGTCCACGCTATAGGCCGGCCAGCCCGCAAGATGGGGGAATGCCTCTTTCAGATCTGGCGAGAGGGTGGTTGCGCTCAGCTCAATAGCGGTGCCCCCGTTCAGAGTTTTATCGGAGTCATCGACAGTGATGCCGGCGCCAGCGTCATATCGAAGTTCGACTCGGGTTGCCGAGGCGGTGTCGGCAAAAACAAGCGTATTGGCATCCAGCCAGTGTGCCTTGGCGCCGTCGACGGCCAGTTCCTCGGCTTCGATCGGGTCGGGGGAGAGCAACTGACTGCCGCTGATCGTGAAGATCCGATTGCCCAGGGCGCCAAAATGCCAGCGTTTATCATTGTCACCCAGGTCTTTCTCATCACCCTTGTGCATGATGAAGTTCATGCAGTCTCCGCCATCGCGCATGGGAATGATGTAATAGGCGCCGTAGGTGTCGTTCACACCACTGGAGGTGTGTGGGTCGGTCCACTCGGTAGGCACGCCTTCCGCCAGGCCATCGCAACCGGCTGCGGTGTCGTTCCAGAGATGGAGCCCCCAGCCGTCGTAGTCGCCGGCGGGGCGTTTGTAATAGAGGATGGCTTCGTTGTCGCCGGGTTCCAGCAGGGCGGTTGAGTCGTCGTTTCCACCGTTGTTGCCGGAATCGGGTGAAGAGTTGCTGCTATCGGAGTTACAGCCGACAAGGGCCAGGGAGAGTGCCAGGGCCCAGCCGCCGGCAACCCGTTTATGGTCAGGCATAACGTGTATCCTTTTGCCATTGTTTTTGTTTGGGGTGTTGCCTGCGAACCGGCAGGACCTGTACGCAAGCGTCACACGGTCATAGTTGCGCGAAGCGATTCGGCACACATCCTTCGGCAACGGACTTTTGCAGGCGTAGTCCGCGGGGCGTACGGGGAGTAGAAAGTAAAGGGAGAGCGCACAAAAAAGGCCGGCTGAAAAGCCGGCCCAAGGAGGTCCAACGAGAGTGTGTGGGGTTTAGAGCCTTACCACCAGGTTTCGATCTGGGCACCGATCTGGATGTCGCCATCGATGCCCTCACTGCGAGCGGCTTCCGCCTGATCGCCAAAGAACGCTGCGGCGTAGGCGCGGATCACCGGGCGTGCCCAGTAACCGGGACCGGCACTCCACTGCTGCGCAATGGCTACCTTCTGCAGATCGGTCTCTTCGTCGTTATAGGGCTGGTGCACGTCCTCGTAGCCAATTTCCAGAGCCGTGCTGGTCACGGAGTTCCAGTTGTAGATCGGGCGAGCAACAACGCTCAGGCGGGTGGGTTCTTCTTCATTGATCGGGCCGTAGGTTTCACCTTTGGAATACAGGGCGGAGTAGCCAAGCTCCCACGGGCCACCGAGTTTGATTACACCATGGTTCAGAACCCGCCAGCTCTTCTCAAGCGTACCGGGGTAGTAGGGCCCATTGAGGCTTGAATTGCCACCCTGGTTATTGAATGCTGCTTCGCCCAGTGAGTCGGTCGCATACTGCAGGACGAACTTGTTAAAGCCGCCCATAAAGCCCGTCGCAAGCTCAACGGTACCAAAGAAACCATCCTCGTCCATGATGTCGGCCGCTTCCTGCTCATCGGTCAGGTCGGCCATGCCATAGATGCCCGCCAGTGTCAGCGTGCTTTCGCCAACCGGGAAGGCGTAGCGCAGGTCCAGCTTGTTGTTCTGAACGATGGTGTCGCTTTCCTGCTTGTCAAAGTTGATCCATGCAGCGGAGAACTGGCCAGCACCGGCCTGAATGTTTTCAACGCCGGCACCGTAGCCGGAGTTGTTAATATAGTACAGGTCCAGCTGGTGCACGTCGTGACGCTTGTAGTAGCGCTTGCCAGCCCAGAGCGTGGCGCCAGGCAGAGATTCGATGACGTTAGTGCCGGACACGTAAAGCTGACGCACCGCTACTTCGCCGCCGCTATAGGGGTTGCCGTTGTTGTGAGTGGTTTCCTCGCCGGCAAAATCGACGCCGTTGACATCGTCGGCGCCGTCAAATGCCTGGTAGTCGTTACCCTGGTTGATGGCTTCGTAGGAAACCATGGAATCGAAGCGGAACGTTTTACCGTCCTGGCTGAAGAGCTGGTCGCCAAAGGCCAGTTCAGCATAAGTGTCGCATTCGTCTGCAAGGCGTCCGACAAAGTGGCCGTTGGCACCGCTACCGAAACAGGTTTGTTCCCCGCCACTGCTGGTGTTGGTGGAAAGGCCTGAGCGGGCGTAACCGTGGAACTCAACGGCGATGGCGGGCGTAGCCATGATGGCAGCTGTGACCGCAGCCGCAAGCGGGAGTTTGTTCGGGAAAAAGCGCTTATTGTTTTGCATCATCTGCATCCTGTGCTTTTTGTCTTTTTTGAATGTCAGGGAAGCGGAAGTTCCGACATCGTGTCGTGGACAGTCAGTTCCGGAACAGGCCTCCGGTTCCCTTGATTGCAGCTTCTGCCAATCAGACATTGGGAAACCGGATTTCATAGTCCTGTAACGGGTGGGGTAGTGCATCCTCCGCCCTGAAGAAAAAGGGGGGTGAGTTTTCAGGGGGAGGAGGGGCGTAGAGGGATGAGATGCTAAATCAGTGGTTTTGCTACCTTTAGACTGTGTGGTGCTCAGGTCGTCGGGAAGCGAGTTGGTTTCAGGCTTTCCTTGATTTTTTTAAGGTGGCCCAGGAAGTCTGCACCGCGCTTGAGAGTCACGCCGGTCGCGAGGATATCGATCACCGTCAGGTGAATAATGCGGGAGGACATCGGCATATAAACCTCAGTGTCTTCCGGCGCGGTTACCTCGATGACCACGGTGCAGACCTCCGCCAGCGGAGAACCGGGCATGGTGATGCCAATAACGGTAGCGCCGTTGGTGCGCGCATGCTGCGCAATCTCGACGGTTTCGCGGGTGCGCCCGGTGTAGGAAATCAGCACGATGACATCGCCCTTGGTGGCCCCCGCGGCAACCATGCGCTGCATCAGGGCGTCATCGTACGACATGACCGGGATATTGAAACGAAAGAACTTATGCTGGGCATCCATGGCAACGGGTGCGGAGCCGCCCATGCCGAAGAAGTTGATCTGCTTGGCCTGGATCAGATAGTCGATAGCCGACGCCAGTGCTTTTGGGTCAAGGGCCTGACGTGCCTTGTCCAGGCTGGCGATGGTGCTGAGCATGATCTTGTCGGAAAACTCTGCGACAGTGTCGTCGGGTTCCACATTCTGGCCAATATACGGTGTGCCAGTGGCAATGCTCTGGGCCAGGCGTATTTTAAAATCAGGAAAGCCGGTGGCTGAAAAGCCGCGACAGAAACGATTAACGGTTGGCTCACTGACGTCTGCTGCCCTTGCCAGAGCGGCAATGCTGTATCGGGTGGCGGCACTTGGGTCGCGAAGAATCGCTTCGGCAACCTTGCGCTCCGATTTATTGAGCGTGTCCAGTCTTAGCTGGATATCTTCGAGCAGGTTGTCATCGCGTTGCGCCTGGTTCGCAGCCATTTGGGATACTCCCTGAATCATCGGCGTTCTTGTGAAAATCCGCGCTGATTATAGCGTGTTTTTGGGAGGTTTGTGGTAGTAAAAGTGTCATTAATTCGAAAATATCCTTGGAAAACGTCATATTTGGTGTCATTATTTGCATAAAATTACTACATTGATGCCTCGAGTCGTGCAGTAGTGCGCTGCTGCATGAAAACAAAGAGAGAAGGAACCGATGGCTGATCCGATAAATACCCGCTGTGACCTGATGATGTTTGGTGCGCTTGGTGACCTGGCGCAACGCAAACTGTTTCCCGCGCTGTATCAGCTTGAGCGTGCGGGGCTGCTCCATAAGGGCACTCGTATTTTAGCAATCGCGAGAAACAAGGCAGACAGCAGCGAGGTTCGCAAGATCCTTCTGGGCAAGTTGAAAGAGCACGTCAAGAAAGTCGAATTTGACGCCGAGGTGGCTGAGCAGTTCCTGCGGCGCGTGGATTACCAGTTCCTCGATTTTGCCAACCCTGATGGCTACGGTGCCCTCAACGACTGGCGCAGCACTGAACCCAGCAACCTGATTGTCTACATGGCGACACCACCAGCCATGTACGGCGAGATTTCGCGTAACCTCAGGGCAAACAACTGCTGTGATCACAACACCCGGGTGGTTGTCGAAAAGCCAATCGGTCACGACCTGGAGTCGTCCAAGGTCATCAACGATGAGTTGGGCGAAGTCTACAACGAAAACCAATTGTTCCGTATCGACCATTATCTGGGTAAGGAAACGGTCCAGAACCTGATCGCGCTGCGATTTGCCAACAACCTCTTTGCCTCGCAGTGGGACCAGAATCATATTTCCCACGTCGAGATATCCGTGGCTGAGAGTGTAGGTATCGAAGGCCGATGGGGCTATTTCGACAAAGCCGGTCAGGTTCGCGATATGGTGCAGAACCACCTTCTTCAACTCCTGTGCCTGATCGCCATGGATCCACCGTCGGACCTGTCTGCAGACAGTATCCGCAATGAGAAGGTGAAAGTGCTGAAGGCGATGCGCCGCATCACTCCGGACATGATGGATACCCATGTGGTGCGCGGGCAGTACACCGCTGGCACCAGTGGCGGAAAGCCCGTGCCTGGCTACCTGGAAGAAGAGGGTGCGGCTCGCGGCAGCAAGACCGAAACCTTCGTGGCCCTGAAAGCCGAGATCGATAACTGGCGCTGGTCCGGCGTGCCGTTCTACATCCGCACGGGCAAGCGCCTGCCGGAAAAGCTGTCGCAGATCATTATTCACTTCAAGCCGGCGCCACACTACATCTTTGATCCGGATCAGAAGCACCTGGCGAACAATAAACTCATCATCCGCTTGCAGCCGGACGAGGGCATGTCCCTGCAAATTCTGACCAAGGACCAGGGTCTGGATAAAGGTATGCGCCTGCGCCAGGGGCCTCTGGAACTGACGTTCTCGGAAACCTTCGAAACCGATCGTATCCCGGACGCCTACGAGCGCCTGCTCTGGGAGGTCATGAAAGGCAATCAGTATCTGTTCGTCCGTCGCGACGAAGTGGAACACGCCTGGCAATGGGTTGACCAGATCATGCGCAATTGGGACGACAGTGGCGTGCCGCCAAAACGTTACGCCGCAGGTACCTGGGGCCCGGTTGCCTCCATCGCCATGATTACCCGTGACGGAAGGAGCTGGTATGAAGATGCGTGACCTGAACCTGCCGGAGTCGGTGGATGCGTATTTTTTTGATACCCCCAACGACACCGCAGTTGCGTTGGCGAATGCGGTCGCGAAGCACCTCTCGGAGCGGCTTCTGATCGCGCCGCGTGCCAGCCTTGTGGTGTCTGGTGGATCAACCCCGATGCCATTTTTCGAGGCCTTGCGGGAAAAGCCGCTGGATTGGGCGCGCATTGATGTATTGCTGGCGGACGAGCGCTGGGTGTCCGAAGACGATAAAGACAGCAATACCCGCCTGGTGCGGGAAAACCTGTTACAGGGCCCCGCCTCGGAAGCCCGATACCTGTCCCTCAAGCAGCCCGGCGATACGCCGGCCGAAGGTTTGGCGGCCGTGGAGTCGGCCCTGGAAGAGCTCCATCTGCCGCTGGATGTGCTGATCCTGGGCATGGGCAACGACGGCCATACCGCGTCACTGTTTCCCGATGCGCCGGAGTTGGATCAAGCCCTTGATACGGATTCGGCGGAAGTCGTGGCTCCGATGACGCCGCCTTCCCAGCCCCAGAAGCGAATTACGCTGACACTGCGGGCTTTGAGCCGCGCGGGTTTCACGGCGATGCACCTGAAAGGGGATGACAAGCTGAAAACCTTGCAGGCTGCCTGCAGTGATATCGGAAATATCCGCGAAATGCCCGTCCGCGCTTTCCTGAAACCGGGGCTGCAGGTTTATTGGAGCGCTTGAAGCTGTTTTCCCGAGATTTGTTATACCGGAGATATGTATGAACCAATTGTCTGATTTTCACCGCGAGCGCGTCCAGGCGGTCTTGAACGCTTCCCCGCTTGTTCCGGTGATTACCATTAACCACCCGGACGAAGCGCTGCCACTTTGCCGCGCCCTGGTTGACGGTGGCATCCGCGTGCTGGAAATCACCCTGCGTACGCCCCACGGCATGAAAGCCATCGAGCAGGTAAGGAAGGCCATTCCCGAAGCATGGGTAGGGGCCGGAACGGTCACCAGCATTGCCCAATACCGCCAGGTCGAAGCCGCGGGTGCCCAGTTCGTGATCACTCCGGGCGTCACCGAGGCGATTCTGGAGTTCGGTGTTACCTCGGAAGCGCCGTTGCTGCCGGGTATTTCAACGATTTCGGAGCTGATGGTTGGCTACAACCTTGGCTACCGTGAATTCAAGTTCTTCCCAGCCGAAGTCGCCGGCGGCATTCCGGCTCTGAAGGCGTTCTCTGGTCCCTTCCCGGACGTCACTTTCTGCCCGACCGGCGGTATCCGACGCAACACCGCCAAGGACTATCTGACCCTTAAGAACGTCTCGGCTGTTGGTGGCACCTGGTTGACCCCTGGTGATGCCGTTGCTTCCGGTGATTGGGGGCAGATTTCAGAGATTGTTCGTGGGAGTCTTGCTGACCTTTGACCTGTGAGTTATCTGCGGGCTGTAGCCTGAGATCTCGGGGTGTTTGCGGTTGGTGGCAGGGCCGTTCGGGAATGTAATTGGCCAAGGATGGCCAATTTCAAGCGCACATGGACGTGCTCGTAGCGGTTTTGGGAAGCCCCGCCCCGTAGTCTCCTGGCACCAAACCAGCAGGCTACAAACGACGACACCTCCCAATTACCGTCTAGCGAATGTCCGCACCAACACGAACAATCTTCATAGTGTTCGTACCACCCTGGGCATTCACATAATCGCCCTTGGTAATCACCACCAGGTCACCCTCTTTGACGGCCCCCATACGAACCAGCTCAGCTACCGCGCGCGAGTTTGTCTGCTCGGGTGGAATCGTCGCCGAATCAAACGGCACCGTCTGAACGCCACGGAACATCGTTACCCGATGCTGGGTGGAATGGTTTCGGGAGAACGTAAAGATCGGCAGGCTCGACTTGATGCGAGACATCAGCAGCGGAGTGGCGCCAGTTTCAGACATGCAGATAATCGATGTCACACCGTCCAGGTGATTCGCCGCATACATAGCGGACAGCGCGATCGCCTCATCCACATGCTCCATGCTTTCATGAATGCGGTGCTTGGACTGATGCATCGACGGATGCTTTTCTGCGCCCATGCAAATTCGCACCATTGCTTCCACCGCTTCCGTGGGGTAGTCGCCGACCGCCGTTTCTGCAGACAGCATGACCGCGTCGGTGTAGTCCATCACCGCGTTCGCCACGTCGGAAACCTCCGCCCGGGTCGGCATCGGGTTTTCGATCATCGACTCCATCATCTGGGTGGCGGTAATCACCACCGTGTTCAGGGCGCGGGCGCGGTTGATGATGTGCTTCTGAACGCCCACCAGCTCGGCGTCGCCAATCTCAACAGCTAGGTCGCCCCTGGCCACCATAACCGCGTCCGACGCATCGATGACCGCATCCAGGGCGGCGTTATCGTGGGCCAGTTCCGCGCGTTCAATCTTGGCAACCAGGCGTGCTTCCGAGCCAGCTTCCTTCAGCAGGCGGCGGGCAACGTGCATGTCTTCGGCAGTGCGTACAAACGACACCGCGACATAATCGGCGCCCAGGCGGGCGGCCGTTTTGATGTCCTGCTTGTCTTTCTCGGTCAGGGCTTCGGCGGAGAGGCCGCCGCCTCGCTTGTTGAGGCCCTTGTTGTTGGACAGGGGGCCGCCGATAAGAACGCGGGAGGAGATGCTGGTGCCGTCAACGGACTCGACTTCCATCTCGATGCGGCCGTCGTCCAGTACCAGGATGTCGCCTGGCTTGACGTCTTCAATCAGTTGCTCGTAATCAATGCCGACGCGCTCTTCATTGCCGGCTTCCTTATCCATGCTGGCGTCCAGGATAAACTGTTGGCCGGCCTTGAGGGTCACCTTGTTTTCCGCGAAGCGCGCGATGCGAAGTTTTGGCCCCTGGAGGTCGGCGAGCAGGGCGACAAACCGGCCATTGGTGGCGGCAGATTCCCGCACCTGTCGGGCGCGTTGGATGTGGTCCTCCGCGCTGCCATGGGAAAAATTCAATCTCGTAACATCGACACCTGCAGCAATAATGGCCGACAGTGATTCCGGTGAATCGGTGGCGGGGCCGAGAGTGGCGACGATCTTGGTGCGCCTTAGCATGGTTCCAGTTTCCTTTTGTTTTTCCGTGAAGCTTTCCGGTTGTGCTGGACGAAAGGGCGGACGAGCAAAGTTACTGGCTCGCCTTTTTCATCAGCGCCACAGCGTTATCGAGCATCCGGTTGGAGAAGCCCCATTCATTGTCGTACCAGGCCATGACTTTCGCGTGACGGCCCATGGCCCGTGTGTGGTTGGCGTCGAAAATACTGGAAAGGGCGTTATGGTTGAAGTCCACGCTCACCAGTTTCTCTGCGTTGTAGCCAAGGACCGGGTTGTTTTCCGCTGCGGCTTTCACGACCTCGTTGATTTCTTCCACAGTGGTATCACGGCTGGCAATGAAGCCGAAATCCACCAGGGAAACGTTAATAGTAGGAACTCGCACGGCCAGTCCGTCAAGTTTTCCAGACAGTTCCGGGATCACCTTGCCAATGGCAGCGGCCGCACCGGTTTTGGTGGGGATCATGGACTGGGTGGCCGAGCGCGCGCGATACAGGTCAGAGTGGTAGACGTCGCTCAGTTTCTGGTCATTGGTGTACGAGTGGATTGTGGTCATCAGGCCGCTCTCAATGCCAATTTTCCTGTGCAGTGCTTCAACAACCGGTGCCAGGCAGTTGGTGGTGCAGGAGGCGTTGGAGATGATGTTGTGTTCGGCGGTCAGAATGTTGTCGTTGACACCGTAGACAACCATCGCGTCGGCATCAGAAGAGGGGGCTGAGATAATGACCTTGCGAGCGCCAGCCTTGAGATGGCCCTCTGCCTTGTCACGGGTGGTAAACAGACCTGTGCACTCGAAGACCACATCTACATGGTAGTCTTTCCAGGGTAGTTCTTCCGGATTGCGGATGGCAGTGATGGCGATGCGGTCACCGTTCACGGAGAGCGACTCGGCATCGTGGTTCACAATGCCGCTAAAGCGACCGTGCACGCTGTCGTATTTGAGCAGGTGAGCGTTGGTTTCGGCGTCACCCAGGTCGTTTATGGCTACCACCTGAATCTGGTTTCGGTAGTCGTTTTCATAAAGTGCGCGGAGAACATTCCGGCCAATGCGACCAAAGCCGTTAATTGCGATACGAATAGTCATGTTCTGACTCCAGATTTGTCTGTTTATTGTTCGTTTGAGTGGGTAATGTAGTAAATATAACAACAAATAATGGAAAAATGAATGGATGACGGGTGAAAATAGCAAAAAAAGAAAGTAAACTTACGGGAATAAAAAAGTAATTAGATAACAAGTTTCAGGAGACCCACTATGCACCCGACCGTAGACGCGGTTACCAAGCGGATTATTGAGCGCAGTCGCGCCACCCGGCAAGATTACCTGGACAGGATGGGAGAGCTCAAAGCCCAGTCACCCCAGCGCAGCACGCTGTCCTGCGGCAACCTGGCTCACGGCTTTGCCGCCTGTAACCAGTCCGATAAAGACACTCTCAAATTCATGAACAAGGCCAATGTGGCCATTGTCTCCGCCTACAACGACATGTTGTCGGCCCACCAACCCTATCAGGACTTTCCGGATGTGATTCGCAAAGCGGCCAACGGAATGGGCTCGGTGGCGCAGTTTGCCGGTGGCACTCCGGCCATGTGTGACGGTGTGACCCAGGGCCAGCCGGGCATGGAGCTGAGCTTGTTTTCGCGCGACACCATCGCCATGAGTGCATCGGTTGCCCTGAGCCACAATATGTTCGATGCGACAATGTTGCTCGGCATCTGTGACAAGATCGTTCCTGGTCTGCTGATTGGGTCGCTTAGCTTTGGTTACCTGCCGACCATCCTGGTGCCGGCCGGACCCATGCCGTCAGGGCTTCCCAATAAAGAGAAGCAGCGTATTCGTCAACTCTATGCCGAGGGCAAGATCGGCAAGGACGAGTTGCTGGAGGCGGAGTCCCAGTCCTACCACAGCCCCGGTACCTGCACTTTTTATGGCACCGCCAACAGCAATCAGCTTCTGGTAGAGGTGATGGGGCTGCACCTGCCAGGGTCGGCCTTCGTAAATCCGGGAACGCCGCTGCGTGAAGCGTTAACCCGCGAGGCGACTGAGCAGGTTATCCGGCTGTCCAAACCCCACGGAGGCACGCTGGGCCTGGGCGATATGGTGGATGAAAAGAGTATCGTGAATGCGCTGGTGGCACTGCTGGTGACTGGTGGCTCCACCAACCACACCATTCACTGGATCGCCATCGCCCGGGCTGCCGGCATCATTATCGACTGGAACGACTACTCCGAGTTGTCATCGGCGGTGCCTTCCATGACGCGTATTTACCCCAACGGCCAGGAGGACGTGAATGCCTTCCACGAAGCCGGGGGAACGCCGTTCCTGATCCGTGAGTTGCTGAGTGCGGGCCTGCTTCACAATGATGTCGAGACAGTTGTGGGGTATGGGTTGGAGCAGTACGCACGTATGCCGGAAATGGAGAATGATAGGCTGGTGTGGAAGCCGGCGCCTGAAAAAAGTACCAAGCCGGATGTACTGAGTACAGCCACGGAACCCTTTGCGCCGGACGGCGGGTTGCGGGTTTTGGATGGCAATCTTGGCCGTGGCGTGATCAAGGTATCGGCCGTTGCGGAGGAGCACCGGGTTGTGAAGGCGCCGGCCGTTGTGTTCAATGACCAGAACGAACTCAAGGCGGCTTTTGATGCGGGTGACCTCAACCGCGATTGCGTTGTAGTGGTTCGGTTTCAGGGCCCGAAAGCCAATGGCATGCCCGAACTGCACAAGCTGACGCCGTACCTTGGTGTGCTTCAGGACCGTGGCTATAAGGTTGCATTGGTAACCGATGGTCGCATGTCCGGAGCGTCCGGTAAGGTGCCGGCAGCCATACACGTCTATCCGGAAGCGGCGAATGGTGGTGAGCTTTGCCGGGTGCGCAATGGCGACGTGATCAACCTCGACGCGGTGTCCGGCACACTGGAAATTGAAGTGTCGGCAGAGGAATTTGCCAGCCGCGAGGCAGAAAAAGCAGACCTGAGCAGTTATCATCACGGCCTGGGCCGGGAACTGTTTGGCTGGATGCGCAAAGCCGCCAGTAACCCGGAAGAGGGCGCCAGCTTTTTCTGGAATCACGACGCATGACCAAAGACAACTACTCGCTGGTAGGAGACATCGGGGGTACCAACGCCAGGTTTGCTCTCGTTCGCCCCGGTGACGTTACCCCTGAGGCTGTTGAAGTCCTTGCCTGCGGGGACTACGACAATGTTGATGCTGCCATCGTTGATTACCTTGCCCGCTGCGGCGTAGGGGAGGTGCAGGATGTCTGTCTTGCGGTAGCATCGCCCGTGCAGGGCACTCAGGTGCGGATGACCAACAACCACTGGCGTTTCGATAGCGAGGAGGTTCGCAGGCGGTTTGGCTGGGGCGCGTTCAAGGTGATCAATGACTTTACCGCCATGGCCCTTGGAGTTCCGCATGTCAGTGCCGATAAGTTGGTCCACGTTTGCGGTGGCCCGGGCAACGCGGCGCGTCCCCGGTTGGTTATCGGCCCGGGCACCGGCCTGGGAGTGTCAGGGTTGGTTCCATTGCAGCACGGATGGGTGCCGCTGGTGACCGAGGGCGGTCACGTGGACTTTGCCCCGACAGACGACACCGAGATGGCTATCCTGCGGATTCTGAAGGCCCGGTTTGGTCGCGTTTCCGTCGAGCGTATTCTGTGTGGTCAGGGTTTGCTGAACCTTTACCAGGCACACGCGGAGATACAGAGCGTGGCCGCCCCCCTGGATGCGCCGGAGAAAATAACCGCCGCCGCGTTGGATCAGTCCGACCTGCTTGCGCGCCATACCTTGCGGCATTTCTGCGAGATTCTTGGGCGTGTTGCCGGCAATGGGGTTCTGACCCTCGGTGGCACCGGAGGCGTTTACCTGTGCGGAGGCATTCTTCCCAGGTTCATCGATTTCTTCCTGGAAAGCCCGTTTCAGAATGGTTTCGAAGACAAGGGACGGATGCGGCCCCTGCTGGAATCGACGCCGGTCTACGTGGTAATGGAGGGGTATACCGGTTTGCTGGGTGCCGCCGAGGCGCTGGCTAACCCGGAAGTGTAATCCAACGATTGTTTCCAGGTTCTACATAGGTCTCTTGTTCTGGAGTGGTTGGCACATATGACCAGTCTTTATTCCCGGATGCCGTTTGAGGAGTTGGTGGCACGCGTGCGCCAGTGTCGGATTTGCGAAGCGCATTTGCCCCTCGAGCCACGCCCGGTAATCCAGATTTCGCAATCTGCCCGTTTACTGGTCGTGGGTCAGGCACCTGGGCGGCGCGTTCACGATACCGGCCTTCCGTTCAATGATCCCAGTGGCGACCGCCTGCGAGCATGGATGGGAGTTGATCGTGACACCTTCTACGATGAGCGGCAGTTGGCGATACTGCCGATGGGGTTCTGTTACCCGGGCACCGGGAAATCAGGCGACCTGCCACCTCGTCCGGAGTGCGCGCCGGCCTGGCGGAATCTGCTGTTGGAACGGTTGGAGAACATACAGCTCACCCTGGTGATCGGGCAATACGCTCATGCCTGGCATCTGCCCGGTCCGAAGGTGTCGGTTACGGATCGAGTGAGGCGTTGGCAGGAAGTGTGGCCGGAGGCGATCCCTCTGCCGCACCCAAGCCCCAGGAATAATCTCTGGTTGCGTCGGAACCCGTGGTTCGAAGAGGAGGTTATTCCGGCGCTACAACGTCGCGTTCGCGACGCACTCGGGTAGCGCCGGGTGACAGTTGGCGTCGGAAGAGTCAGGCGCTGCGGTGGAGGGCAACGGTTTGTGGTTTCGGTGTGGCCTGAGCGGAAAGGTATCTTTCCAGTTCGAGAACCTCTCCTTCAGTGGCATACAGTCCCTGTTTGGTGCGGCGCCAGAGGATATCTTCTGAAGTCATTGCCCATTCGTGCCTGATCAGGTATTCGACTTCACGCTCGTAGAGTGTGCCGGCAAACCGATAGCCCAGGTCCTGAATGGATTTCGCGTCGCCCAGAAAGTCGTAGGCCTTGGTGCCATAGGTGCGGACATAGCGGCTGTAGACCGCCTCGGGAAGCCACCGGTACTCGGCTGACAGGCGGGCCTCGAGGGTGTCGTGATTTTCGAAGTCGCCACCCGGCAAAGTGCCCCTCTTCGTCCATGGGCCGCGGGCCTGGGGAAAGAATTGGCACAATTTGTCCGTCGCTGCTTCCGCGAGTTTGCGGTAGGTCGTAATCTTGCCACCAAACACGGAGATGACCGGCGCCTTGTCCTTTTCCCGGCTGACTTCAAACGAATAATCACGGGAAGCCTTTTTGGCGTCTCCCTCCTCATCGTCCATCAGCGGGCGGACGCCCGAATAGGACCAGACTACATCGTTCTCCGTTAGTTGGCGTTTGAAATGGCCGTTGACGATATCCAGCAGATATTCGGTTTCTTCCGGCGATATCTTCGCTTTCTTCGGGTCGCCTTCATAATCCACGTCGGTGGTGCCCACCAGGGAGAACTCGTCTTCGTAGGGAATGACGAACACAATCCGTTCGTCCTCATTCTGTAGAATGTAGGCCTCGGTCTCCCGGTTCAGGCGGGGCACAACGATATGACTGCCCTTGACCATGCGGATGGTTTTCGGCGCTTTCATGGAAAGACTTTCGCTGAACAGGCTGCTTACCCAAGGGCCAGAAGCATTCACAATCACATTGGCCGTAACGTGGTGGACGCTGTCGTCGTTCATGTCCTGAAGTGATACGTCCCACGAATCCGTTCCGCGCTCGGCGTTGATGCACTTGGTTCTGGTCAGGATGGTGGCGCCACATTCCTGAGCTTTTTTGGCGGTCAGTACCACAAGCCGTGCGTCATCAACCCAGCCGTCTGAGTACTCGAAGCCCTTGGTGATGTCTGACTTGAGCGGGTCTTTCTCATCGAATTTGATCAGGCGCGACCCGGGCAGGATCTCACGTTTGGCGAGGTGATCGTAAAGAAACAGCCCGGTTCGGATCATCCATGCGGGGCGAAGGTGAGGGCGGTGCGGCAGCCGGAAGCGCATTGGCCACATAATGTGAGGAGAATTCCGCAACAGTGACTCTCTCTCTGCAAGGGCTTCACGCACCAATCGAAACTCATAATGCTCCAGGTATCGTAGGCCACCATGGATCAATTTACTGCTGCTGGATGATGTGGCTGAGGCGAGGTCATTCATTTCGCACAGTAGTACCTTGAGGCCGCGCCCTGCGGCATCCATGGCTATGCCTGTGCCGTTAACGCCGCCGCCCACAACGACAACGTCGAACTTGTTGCTCTCCTCGGTCATTTTGTGTCATCTCCTGCCGCCAAAGAAGGGACACTTCCGGCGCGCTTTCCGGTTTTCACAGAAACGTATAAATGTATTATGCGAAAGCAAAATATATTCGTAAAGGAAAATATAGAAAAAAAACGAAAAGACTGAGGCGCAAAAGAGCGGGGGCATTGTCAGGTGGTGACCGTAATTCGGTCAGATCGGTGGGAGGGTTTCAGACCAGGTGCAGTTCGACGTTATTCTCACGCAAAAGCTGGCGGATCTCGACGGGAGGTGGTTCGTCGGTAAACACATGATCCGCCTGGGCAATGCTGCCAAGTCGCACCATGGCATTGCGGCCAAACTTGGAGTGATCCGCCGCCAGCAGCACCTGGCCCGAGTTTTCGATAATGGACTGGGCGACCCGGACTTCCCGATAATCGAAGTCCAGCAGCGAGCCATCGCTATGGATGCCACTGATACCGATAATACCGAAATCCATTTTGAACTGATTGATGAAATCCCGGGTAGCTTCGCCCACGATGCCGCCGTCCCGGTTTCTCACTTCGCCGCCGGCGATGATGATGTGGAAGTCTTCCCTGGCCGAGAGAATGGATGCAACGTGAAGGTTGTTGGTGACCACCTGAAGGTTGCTTTTCTCGAGCAGGGCCTTGGCGATGGTTTCCGTGGTGGTTCCGATGTTGATGAATATGGAGGCGTTGTCGGGAATCATCTCTACCAATGCGTCGGCTATGCGCTCCTTGGCTTCCAGGTCCATGATTTTACGGGCTTGGTAGGCTGTGTTCATCGTGCTTGAATCAATGCCTGCGCCGCCATGGTGTCGGCGCAGTTTTTTCTGGCTGGCCAGTTCGTTCAGATCCCGGCGGATGGTTTGCGGCGTCACCTTGAACTGGTCAACCAGTTGCTCGGTTGTCACGAAGCCGTTCTGCTGGATGAGCTCCATGATCAGGTCCTGTCGGCGTCGTTGTGCCATTCAACTCCCTCCGGATAAGCGTTTTTTCTGTAACGAACGAAATAGCGATTTCAAACCTTTTCTCAGTTTAGAGTGTTTTGCGCCTTTGTGCAGCATTCATAAGGGGTTGTGTGGCATGCGAGAGGTCCAGGCATATTTTCGCTTTCATAAATAGTTGGATTTTGTTTTCAAAAAAGTAAAAATACGAACAAATAAGAACACTTTGCCGAGGCAAAACCACTATGACTCAGTACATTCTGTCGATTGACCAGGGGACAACCAGCTCCCGTGCCATCCTGTTTACTCTGGATGGGAACGTCCACGCGACGAGCCAGCAGGAGTTTCCCCAGCACTTTCCGGCCAGCGGTTGGGTCGAGCACGATCCGGAAGACATATGGCGTACCGTGCAGCAAACCTGCGATGACGTTATGGAGAAGGGGTGTGGCGACAACGATGAGGTCGTCGCTGTCGGTATAGCGAATCAGCGAGAGACCACGGTGCTGTGGGATCGTGCGACGGGTGAGGCGGTCTATCCGGCGATTGTCTGGCAGGACAGAAGAACCGCAGACTGGTGTGAATCACTCAAGAAGCAGAGCCTTGAACCCGCCGTTAACAACAAGACCGGGCTATTGATTGATCCCTATTTCTCGGCAACGAAAATTCGCTGGGTCATGGATAATGTGCCGGGCGTGCGGCAGCGGGCGGAGCAAGGGGCGTTGGCATTCGGGACGATTGACAGTTTCCTGCTCTGGCGTCTGACCGGCGGCAAGCAGCACAGAACGGATGCCACCAATGCCAGTCGCACTTTGTTGTTCAATATCCACAATCAGGAATGGGATCAGGAACTGTTGGACCTGTTCGGCATCCCTGAATCACTTTTGCCTCAGGTCATGGATTCGGCAGCGGACTTTGGCCAAATTGTCGGCAGGGGGCGACTCGATGGTACGTCGGTCATGGGCATGGCTGGGGATCAGCAGGCTGCTCTGTTTGGCCAGACGTGTTTTGAAACCGGCATGGCGAAAAGCACCTACGGTACCGGATGTTTCCTGATGCTGAATACCGGCGACAAAGCGTTGACGTCGGAGCATCGTCTGCTCACCACGGTGGCATACCGCCTCAAGGGTAAACCTGTCTACGCCCTGGAGGGCAGCATCTTTATTGCCGGGGCAGCCATCCAGTGGTTGCGAGACGGATTACAGCTCATTCGGGATGCTTGCGAAACTGAGCCCCTGGCAGAGGGTACTCCAGTGGATCACGGTGTCTATCTGGTTCCGGCGTTCACTGGTCTGGGAGCGCCGTACTGGGACCCCAATGCCCGTGGCGCGGTTTTTGGGTTGACCCGCGATACTGGCATCAAGGAAATTGTTACGGCCGGCCTGCAATCGGTTTGTTACCAGACCAAAGATCTCCAGAAAGCGATGGAAAAGGATGGCATCAGGCCCATTACCTTGCGCGTTGACGGTGGCATGGTGGCCAACAACTGGGTGCTGCAATTTCTGGCGGATATTCTTGGAGCCCGGGTCGACAGGCCTGCATTGGTGGAGACCACGGCAGTCGGAGTCGCATACCTGGCCGGCCTCCAGGCCGGTGTGTATAAAACCCTGGACGATCTGAGCAGTATGTGGCGGTGCGACCGGAGCTTCGAGGCCGTGATGAGCAAGGCCCAGCGTGACAAGCTTTACGACGGCTGGATTGCTGCCGTCCTCAGGCTTTGAGGTGTCGCAGCTGGCCGCGACCTCCCGGGGGACAGACTACCTTACGCCCAGATCCCGAAGTCGCTTGTAAAGGGTGTTGCGGCTGACATCGAGCTCCCGTGCTGCACGGGATACGTTGCCCATACATTGCCGATAGACCACCAGAGTCTGATTCATGGTGTCGTTCCTGGAGTTATCGTTGGCCTGGGGCGACTCGCTGAAGGAGGAGGCGTCGAACACCGGTTTACGCTCCGCTTCTTTCTGGTTTCCATAATCCGCCAGGAAATCCGCCGGCAGATGCCAGAGTTGAACGTCTTCGCCATCGGCGACGGCAATGGCTACGCGGATGATGTTCACCAATTGGCGGATATTGCCTGGCCAGGGGTGGTTTTCCAGTGCCGCCATCACCTCTGTTCCCAGCGTGTCAGACTGGCTGTCGTCTCGATGTTCCCGGTAGATTCTGCGGATCAGCTCACACCTGTCCACCCGGTCCCTGAGAGGTGGGACCTCAACGCTTAGCCCGTTGATCCGATAGTAGAGGTCGGCCCGAAATTCGCCGTTGTTAATTCGGTGGGAGAGCGGCCGATTGGTTGCCGACACCAGCAGTATGTCCACGGGGATCCGTTCGGTAGAGCCTACTGGTGTGACTTCTCTTTCCTGCAGTACGCGCAACAGTCTGGACTGTGCGGCCAGAGGCATTTCACCGATCTCATCAAGGAACAGAATGCCTTTGTCGGCCTTTCGTATCAGGCCGAGGGAACCTTGAGCGCGGGCGCCCGTAAACGCGCCGGCCTCGTAGCCAAACAGCTCTGATTCGACGAGCTCCGGTGGGATGGCGGCACAGTTGACGGAAACGAGCGGCTGCGAGCACCGTTCGCTCGTTTTGTGCAGGGCCTTGACCATAACTTCCTTGCCAACGCCGGTCTCGCCGCACACCAGTATAGGGATGCCCCGTTGCAAAACTTTGCCCGCCTGATCGACGCAGCGCCGAACCACCGGATCACCGTGCTCGATATCTCCCAGGGAGACTCCGGCAAGACCCTGTACGGATGATCTGGCGTGAGGCGTCGCACGAGCCGGTTTCGCAGTGGCGCTATCGAGTGATGCCGGTCGCTTCAGCAGCCCCGACAGTCGCACCCGTTTCGAGGTTGTGAGCTGGATGGGTGTGTTGTGGGAATGGTTAAGTATCAGATTTCGGTTCTCGATAAACAGTGAGCTCAGGTTTCGGCCGGATAATGACTCGCCGAGTAGTTGGTCGGCCCGCTGGTTGGAGGCGATGACGCGGCCGTTCTGGTCAAGCGCGATCATTCCGGACCACGGGCTGTCGATGTTGTCGGCCGTTGTATTGAGAGTGAGGATAAAATGATCGCGCCCCAGTTGTCTGACGATCAGGCGATTCTCAACCGATTGCGAGAGCAGGCGGACCATTCCTAGAGTATGGGCTTGGGGAAGGTAAGCATCGCTAAAAGCGCTAAGCACGCCCACCAATGTTCGGTCGGTATCAAAGATAGGCGCTGCTGAACTGACAATACTGCGATTCAGTTTGAGAAAATGCTCGTTTCGCTGGACCTGTACGGGCGACCTTGTGGTAATGGCGGTACCAATAGCGTTCGTACCCGCATTGCGCTCGTGCCAACAGGCTCCCGTCCTGAACCATGGACGCAGGTGGCTGTCGGTAATGCGTCGGTCTCCCCAACTCTTGAGTATTTGTGCGTCAGAGTCGGCCAGCAGAATCAGGCAGCGGCTGTTTGACATGATGTTGTTGTAGTAGGGAAGTACTTCCGTTTCAGTCGTGCTGAGCAACGCTTCATAGTCCTTCTCCAGCATTTCCCGAGCCTGCTCATCAAGGCCTGCTGGTTCTGGCTCGCAGTCGTGGTGAAGGCCGTAACCAACACAGCGGTTCCAGGAGTCGGCAATGACGGACCTGTATTCCGCCCTATCGTGTTGTCGTTTCACGCGAATCCTCCGCGTTCCTGAAATTTCGTTTTGTATTTATAGTGGCTCGAAAGCGTCGTCGGGCGCCGCGACTCTGTTCGCCTCGGTGTTCAATAATGTGCTTATCAGGTGTTCAGGTCAATGTTCAAACTGAACAAAAAGTTTGATAACGAACATTTGTATTTTCAGTAAGGAAATTTTTCAGATTTAAAAAATCAACATAAACAGTAGCATAAGTATTTTGGTGTGATTTCTACCTATATTGGTATGCGCATTGCGTTCGTGTATTCGGAATCGAATTTTCGCCGTTTACTTATTGCAGGTGCCGGCGGATAACGTGCCACAAGAACAATAAAGGGAATCCTATGTCCTTAACGCTGGAGAATCTCTCCCGTGTCGTGGATGGAGTCGATTACATCCGGGACGCGAATATCACGTTTGAGGCAGGTTCGTTTAACGTACTGCTCGGGCGTACACTGGCCGGTAAAACCTCGTTGATGCGCTTGATGGCCGGGCTGGACAGGCCTGATGAAGGCCGGCTCATCTACAATGGCGGCGATGTGACCGGGCAGAGCGTCCAGCAGCGTAATGTCTCCATGATTTACCAGCAGTTCATCAACTACCCCAACCTTACGGTGTACGAAAACATCGCCTCGCCCCTGCGTCTGGCCAAGATGAAGGACAGTGAGATTGACCGTCGGGTAAAAGAAACCGCAAATATGTTGCAGATTGACCCCTTGCTCAAGCGGTATCCGCTTGAGCTCTCTGGAGGTCAGCAGCAGCGCACCGCAATGGCCCGGGCACTGGTCAAGGATGCCACGCTGATCCTGTTCGACGAGCCGCTGGTAAACCTGGACTACAAACTTCGTGAAGAGTTACGCGCGGAGTTGCGGGAACTGTTCCGCGAACGCCAGTGCATTGCCGTTTACGCCACCACCGAAGCCAACGAGGCCCTGGCATTGGGGGGTGTGACGACGCTCCTGAACGAAGGGCGAATCGTTCAGACTGGCCCGGTGATGGATGTTTACCGCAACCCGGTGAACACCCTGGCGGCGCAACTGTTCAGTGAGCCGCCGATGAATATGATCAAGGGCCGGGTGACGGACACGGAAGTGACCTTCGACGAATACTCTCATCATGCGTTGACCCAGGAACTCGCACGGCTTGAGCCCGGTGATTACTGGTTCGGTATCCGCCCGAGTCACATCGGTTTGGTTCCCAACAATCAAGATGATCTTGAGATGTCCATGGAGGTTGAGCTCAGTGAGATCAGTGGATCTGAAACCTTTATGCACGTGCGGAACCGATACTTCGAGATGGTGATGCAGTTGATGGGAGTGCACCAGTACCACACCGG
>OJBS01000113.1_pt1 | contig 35116 bp, 32 predicted proteins | sample 1590941 | NCBI WGS metagenome assembly OJBS01 (sample SAMN05416785, study PRJEB24817) | seawater metagenome | isolation source: Sea water | place: Canada:Atlantic | collected 2013-11 | reverse complement strand
ATGCCTAGTCTCGTGGGCTCGGAGATGTGTATAAGAGACAGGTATCAACCCAAAAAACTAAGGACGCCAGGCGAACTGTTTCATTGATATTCTTCCATCTACAACGACAACTCCTTCCTCCCGCAAGCTCTGGGCTTGCGTCTCAAAGGCCTCGCTGCCGATGGGGAATGCGATCTGGCCATTGCTTCTAATCACGCGATACCAGGGAATGGCGTGCCCTTCTGGGAGTTTTCCCAAAGCTTTACCGATATACCGGGCCTGCCGGCCCAGGCCGGCCATATCTGCGATCTGGCCGTAGCTGGCTACGCAGCCAGGGGGGATAGCGGCTACAACCTGCCAGATTTTCTGGTCTTTGGTGGGTTCGTTCATGACGACTCGGCAGCTTCGTTCCGCGGTGCCAGGGCGTCCAGGCGTTCGCCTTTGCGCATCATGTATATGGCCAGCAGTATGGCGGGAACGCCCATTATGCCGGCGACCAGGAAAAATTCCGCGTAACCGAATCCGGCCACGACGATGCCGGAGAAGCCACCGATGAATTTTCCGGGCAGTGTCATCAGGGAGCTGAACAGGGCGTATTGGGTGGCGGTGAAGGCCGCGCTGGTCATGCTGGACAGCCAGGCTATCAATGCCACATTGGCGATGCCACCACTGAGATTATCGGCGCTAACCACCAGTGCCAATGTGGCGATGTTGGGCGGGTATTGCGCCAGAACGACAAACAGCAGGTTAGTGGCTGCGGTCATGATGGCGCCGGCCAGCAGGATGCGACGCACACCGTATCGAACTACGAGAACGCCGCCCACCAGCGAACCGGCGATGGTCATGAAGAAGCCGAAGATTTTGGTGACGTCGGCCACCTGGGTTTTGGAGAAGCCCATGAAGTCCAGGTAAAAAGGGTTGGCCATAACCCCCATGGCAATGTCAGAAATGCGGTACACCGCGACCATGACCAGTATCAGGATTGCCAGCTCTTTGTAGCGGCGAAAAAAATCCAGAAACGGTCCGACGATGGCGGCATAGAACCAACCCACAAACCTGGCCAGGCGCGGGTTCAGATGGGTTCGTTTGCTGGCTTCGTGCTCGATTTTTTCGGCGATGTCCTGAGCGGCGGCAAAGTGATTGACCCCAGGCTCACGTACGATCAGTACCGTCGCCATACCCACGCCAACGAGCAGCGCCATGACTTCGTAAGACACCTGCCAGGACCAGAATTCCGCAAGATACAAGGCCCCGGCCCCGGCAACCAGCAAAGCCAGCCGGTAGCCGAAGATATAGGTGGCCGCCAGCGCGGCCTGCAGGCGCTCTTCTGCGATTTCGATCCGGTAGGCGTCAATGGCCACATCCTGGGTGGCCGATGAAAAAGCCACCAGCAAACCGCAGAATGCCATCATCTCCGGGGCCACGGTGGCGTCCACGTGGGCCATGAGGTACAGGCCCGTTGCGATGCCCGCCTGGGCCAATAATATCCAACTCCGGCGCTTGCCCAAAAGCCTGTCGAGAAGTGGCAATTTCAATCGGTCTACCACCGGTGCCCAGAACACCTTGATGGAATAGGTTATACCCAGCCAACTGAAAAAACCGATGGTGGCCGTTTCCACCCCTACATCCGCCAACCTTGCGTTCAGCGTGGAAAACACCAGCAGAAATGGCAGGCCGGCCGAAAAACCGAGAAACAACAACGCGACAACCTGCCAGCGCGTGTAGGTGTGGAGAGTTTCCTTGAGCAGTGCCAGGGTGTTGCCGGATAAGATGGTATTGCTCCCGGTTCAGTCGCGGAAATTGTTGAACTGCAGCGGGATATCCAGTTCCGCTTCCTTCAGCAAGGCGATGGCTGTCTGCAGGTCGTCGCGTTTTTTCCCTTTTACTCGCACCTTGTCACCTTCAATGCTGGCCTGTACTTTGAGCTTGCCGTCCTTGATCATCTTTACGATTTTCTTGGCCATGTCGGTTTCGATCCCCTGCTTCAACTGCAGGTGCTGTTTGACCAGCTTGCCGGCTTTGCTCTCGCCGTCTTCAGACAGCGCCCGGGAATCGATATTGCGCTTGGCGAAGGCCATTCGCAGCATGTCCATTAACTGCTCCAACTGGAATTCCTGCTCCGCGCTGACGGTGATGCCTTTGTCGTCCAGTTCGATGTCCGCGTCCACGTTCTTGAAGTCCCAGCGATTGCCCAGCTCGCGCTTGGCCTGGTCCACGGCGTTGGTCACTTCGTGCATGTCGATTTCAGAAACAATGTCAAAAGAGGGCATGATGTGTTCTCACTTTTTACAATTATCCACGTCAGGGCACGCACAAAACGCTATACTGGTGCCCTTCTGATTGCGCAAGGTGCCAAAGCATACCAAGACCGGGCCGGCACCGCATCTGACAATGGACTGGTGAGTAGTAGATAACAATGCCGAATCTTGATCTTCCCATCCTCGTGGTAGACGATGCCAAATTCAGCAGCATGGTGGTAGGTCGAACCCTCCGGAATGCAGGGTACCGCGACGTACGAATCGCCAACAATGCCCCTGCCGCGCTTGAATTTATCGACCAGCGCCCGGTCAGTGTGTTGATTGCCGACTGGCTGATGCCGGAGATGGACGGGCTGGAACTGACCGATCAGGTTCGCCAGCAGGATGAGCAGAACAACCACTATACCTACGTGATCCTGCTCACCGCCCGGGAGAGCGTGGAGGCCCTGTCAGAAGCATTCGACCGTGGCGTCGACGACTTTATCTACAAGTCGGACATGACCAAGCAGCTGATTCCACGAATTTTCGCGGCCGACCGCATGGCGGACCGCCAGAACACCCTTTTGCGCGCCAATTCCCTGTTGATTGAGAACAACCGCGAACTGGAAAGCAGCAACATCATTGATCTTGAAACAGGTCTCTGCAATAACCGCTATGCCCGGAACAAGCTGGGCAAATGTCTGCGGCAGGCAGAGTCCCGTGGCGGCGCCTCTGCCTATGTGCTGTGTGGCATCCGTAACTGGCAGGAACTCAAGCGCAAGCATGCGCCCTCGGTGATGAGTGAGCTGGCCGTTGGCATCGCCCGACGCCTAAGCAACCTGATCCGGCCCATGGATTCCCTGTGCCGCGTGGGCGACAACCAGTACGCAATCATTGCCCACTTCCCAAACAGCGACCATTGCTCCACAACAGCCTTTCGCCGCGTATTTGACGGCATCAACCATAAAGCCCTGAAGACCACTGCCGGTTATATTTCCGTTGAAGCGGGGATGGTGCTTTGCAGTGCGGATGCCCAGAACGGCACCCCTTCGGTCCAGGAAATGGAGCGTGCGGCGGTTCAGGGCTTGGTGGATGCGTATGAGACTCGGCGGTTTACCAAGACGAGACCGGAGCTGGAGAAAACCTGACGTGGAGTGTCGGATTACGCTACGTAACACTGCGACACACATCACAAACAGACTTCCATGAGCGAAAGCCCTATTCTGCAATTGTGGATTTAAGCAGTATCCCCCATGGCGGAGGAGCCGAGTAGTACCTCCGCCGCCAAATGGGGAAAGTCCACAGAAGTAACGAATTTTTCAGGCACTTTCGTTCTTTCCTTGTTTTTAAGCCAGCTTCTTAGCTGGCTTTTTTCTTTTCAGCTTCCGTTATACTGATGGCAACAATAACCCCAAGACGTTGCCGTAACCATGAAGACCCTCGGAACCGCCTCCGTAGCAGCCCTAAGACAATATGTCCGCGCCGCCAATGCCCAAGGCCTGGATACTTCAGCACTGTTCAACAAAGCCGGGCTTGATGCGTCGATTCTCCAGACCGACGACGAGCGTATAAACGGCGAGCAGTTCCAGGCATTCATACGACTGCTTTGTGAACAAAGCAATAACCCCATCCTCGGCCTTGAAACCGGTGACTTCGTGCAACCGGGGTCCTACAGTGTTCTCGGGTATATCACCATGAGCTCCGCCACGCTGGGAGAAGCCGTCGCTCGCATTGCCCCGTTCGAGAAACTGGTCGGCGACATGGGAACGACGCAAATTGCGGGTAGCGGCGATCACATCAGACTGATCTGGGCCTGCAACTACACCGACCCGGTCGCTCGCCCCCAGATGGTGGACAACGTCTTCGCCTCCTGGATCAACTACGCCCGCTGGCTGGCCGACAACAACGCCGCCTCGCCAGTGGAAGTACACCTCGAACACCCCTCCCCCGGGCCGGAGTTGGAGAGCGCCTACACGGAACGCTGGGACTGCCCGGTACGTTTTCGCTCCAACGAAGACGCCATTGTTCTGCACAAGGACCTGCTGAGCACTCCCCTACGCCAGCCTGACCCACTGCTGCGCAAAACCCTGGAAGCCCACGCCCTCAGCCAATTGGCCACCCTGGACACCGACACCGCCCTCACCAACCGGGTAAAGCACAGCATTCGCAAACAGTTGATGCACGGCATCACGCGCCAGGACATGGTCGCAGACCATCTGGGCATGACCAGCCGAACGTTGCAGAGAAAACTTAGCCAGGAAGGTGTTTCGTATCAGCAGTTGCTGGACGAGGTAAGACAGGCAATGGCGGAAGATTTTTTGACGAATAGCGAACTGGGCATTCCGGAGATAGCGTTGAGGCTGGGGTACAGCGAAACAACGTCGTTTCACCGAAAGTTCAAAGCAGAGACGGGGAAGACGCCCGGAGAGTTCCGGGCGTCACGGGAGGCCACTTAAAGCTTGCGGCCCTTGCCAGCAGCAATCCTCAACCGAAGCGCATTCAGCTTGATAAAGCCTTCAGCATCCTTCTGATCGTAGGCGCCCTGGTCTTCCTCGAAGGTCGCAATCTTCTCATCGAACAGCGAATCGTCAGATTTACGGCCAACCACATCCACGTTGCCCTTGTAGAGCTTCAGGCGCACGGTACCGTTTACATAAGTCTGGGTCTGGTCGATCAGCGCCTGCAGCGCTTCCCGCTCAGGGGACCACCAGTAACCGTTGTAAATCACCTCCGCATAACGCGGCATGATGCTGTCTTTCAGGTGCGCCACTTCGCGGTCCAGGGTGATGGACTCAATCGCACGGTGGGCGCGCAGCATGATGGTGCCGCCCGGAGTTTCGTAACAACCGCGGGATTTCATCCCCACATAACGGTTCTCAACAATGTCCAGACGACCAATCCCGTTCTCGCCGGCGACCTTATTCAGGTGTTCAAGCACCTCGTGAGGCTTCATGGCCTGGCCATCAATCGCCACGATATCGCCTTTCTCATAGGTCACTTCGATATAGGAAGGCGTGTCGGGCGCTGCTTCCGGAGACACACTCCAGCGCCACATATCTTCCTCGGCTTCCGCCCATGGATCTTCCAGGTTGATGCCTTCGTAAGAAATGTGCAGAAGGTTGGCGTCCATGGAGTAAGGGCTCTTGCCCTTCTTCTTCTCCACCGGAATGTTGCGCTCATCGCAATAGGCCAACAACTTATCACGGGAATTCAGATCCCACTCCCGCCAGGGTGCAATTACCTTCACACCCGGCTTCAGCGCATAAGCGCCCAGCTCAAAACGGACCTGATCATTGCCCTTGCCGGTAGCACCGTGGGAAATAGCGTCCGCACCGGTTTCGTTGGCAATCTCAATCAAACGACGGGAGATCAGCGGACGCGCGATAGAGGTACCCAGCAGGTACTCCCCTTCGTAGATGGTGTTGGCGCGGAACATCGGGAACACGTAGTCACGAACGAATTCCTCGCGCAGGTCCTCAATGTAGATTTCCTTCACGCCCAGCGCTTTCGCTTTCTCACGCGCCGGCTCAACTTCCTCGCCCTGGCCGATGTCGGCGGTGAACGTCACCACCTCACACTCATAGGTATCCTGCAACCAGCGAACGATTACCGAGGTATCCAGGCCACCGGAATAGGCCAGAACCACCTTATTAATATCAGACATGCCCTTGCTCCAGACTGAACAGAATGGATGTATCAAAAATAAGGAGCGTATTGTACGGGACAGCGGGGGGAATGGCTATTGGGTGGGGCGGGCCAGGTCGTTCTGCGAAGCGCTGCGAGCTTCGCCATAGAAAATTCTGTTGAGCTCTCCGTCCGCGTTCATTGTCGCAATGGCGTCCTTAAACTTAAGGGCCACGTCCGGTAAGCTTGAAACCCGGGACATATAGAGCGCGCCCACTTGTTCGGGAACATGCACCGAGTACCTCAACATACTCGGGCTCAGCCCCTCCGCTGACAGAGTTTTCCGGAGGTTGTGTTCGCTGGCCAGTATGGCAGAAATTCTTCCCATCGAAAGCAGCTCAACCGCCTGGCGGATCGCGTTCACCGGCACTTTTGCAACTTCCGTGTCCCGCTCAAACGCATCGCCAAGATACGTGCCCCGAATATAGGCCACTTTCATGCCTTTCAAATCCGCAAGCGTGAGTGGGTAGGCCGTATCCGCCATCGCGGCCAGCAATATATTGACACGGATGATTGTGGCCACATTGATGGCTTCGTTGTCCAGTTCGGGATTCTGAAACAAGATGGTGAAATTCGCCTGCCCTGAGCGAAGTTCAGCAATCGCACGGCGCAGAGGCCTTAGCTGGGATGAGACTGGCACCCCGGAGATTTCGGAAAGCCGGTGGGCGACTTCAACGAGACCGCCTCTGAACGTTCCATCATCGTCTTCGTAGGCCCAAGGCCAAACATCGGGTATGGAAAAGATAACCGCTTCGCCAGACGACAGAGAGTGCTCACTCTCAGCCGCAGATGCCGCTGACAAGGGCATCAATGACACAGCAATCAGCAACCATCCGATGATTCTCAATAGAAGATCTCGTGTTCACACCGCCTTTTGCTGCAGAGAGGTCGCTTCTTCGCGGATACCATCCCAGCCGTCTTTAATCGAACGCAGTAGGTCAGCCACTTCATCGAGCATGGCTACGTCGTTTTGGGCGTTGGCCTCAAATAACGTGCGCTCCATGTAATCATAGAGTGATTCCAGGCGCACCGCCAGATCACCGCCTTTCTCGAGATCCAGGAACCCACGAAGGCCACCGATGATCTCAATGGCTTTTGAGATCAGCCGTCCCTTGCCCTCGAAATCCTTCGCCTGCATCCTCGCCTTGGCCATGTTAATGCGCTCCAATGCTCCGTTGTAAAGAAGCTGGATCAGCTTGTGCGGGTCCGCGTCAGTGATGCTGGTTTGGGTGTTTACGCGCTGATAAGCCTGCAAACCGTTCATAATTTACCTCTTGATTCGCCAGCAAAGGTACTGGCTTTGCCTTATTCAGGTCAGCTATTCACGAGTATAGCCGCTTTAATTGTCACTGTTGTTCTGGGGCGCCAGTGCAGCCAACTGTTGGGTGACGTAATCCCGGGTATTGTTCAGTTGGGCAATGAGCGAATCCGCGGCGCTGAACTGACTCACTAGCCGCTCCTGATAAGACTGGATCCGCCTCTCAAGATCTACCCTGTCTTCCTGGATACGCTCAAGTTCACGGTTCAATCCTTCTGTCCGCGAGCTCAGACCACCGTTTTCACCCAGCAGGCTAGTGATGGTATCGACCGCTTTCTCGCTTACTCCTTCGATAAAGGAGACAGAGCCACGATCACCGGTTTCGCCACCGGTAATTTTCACCTGCAACCCTGCAGCCTCACCACCCGCGGCATTGGAGAGAAACAACACTTGGCCATCTCCCTCTGCGCTCTGGCCATTGATCGTACCCTGAACATCCAAACCTGCCGACCCCGTAGCAGCCGACAGGTTGGTGCCGGTCGAACTGACACCACTCACCGCAGTCAGGCTAATGTTCGACTCACTGCCAAACCTGCTTGAGCTTAGGGTCAACCCCTCAGTTCCGTCGAACCCGACCTGAACGGAACGACCCGCTGAACGCAGTGCATCGTTGTTGCTCAGCGCCGTCTGGAGTGCCGCTGCTAGCTCTTCAGGCGTATAGTCCTTCGCTTCAAGAGAAATCGTCGCGTCAGTTTCTCCGTCTACACGAAACGTCAGGCTGTTGCCATCCGCTAAGGTAATGGTATCGCTGGTAGTCATGCCGTAGTTCAGAGAGCCACGACTGGCCAACTGGCTTATGGCAATATCATAGTCACCAGGCTGAGTATTCGAACCACTGCGAATAAACTCAACCTGCGGATCACTCGGTCGGCCCTGTTCGGCAAACAACGCCGTTACGTCGTCGGGGTTCTCCAGTAGCTCTGCCTGAAACTTCTGACTATCGAACTGCAATTGGCCGGTATTGAAATCTGTGGTAATTCCCACATCGGCCAGGCTGCGAACATTTGCATTCTCAAGACCGGGAATGACATCGGTAAGAACCCGTTTGAGCTGATTCTGAATACTCCTAACCGTTGAGTCGCCGGTCAGGATACTGCCCTGGCCCGTTTCGCTGTTATAGGAAGACAAGTCGGAAATGGTGGACTGCAAGGTATTGAACTTGTCCACAAATTCCTGAACACTCTCTGCAACGGCGGCGGTATCCTGGTCAACCTTGACGGTCGACTGGCCCTCCTCAGTCAGGTTGAAAGTCAGCCCATCAACCACATTCTCAATGGTATTGGTCGCACGAGTAACCGCGATACCATTGATTTCCATCTCTGCGTCTTTTGCCGCAATGGTCTCCCGAAGGCCAGAGTCCGCATCCATTGAGTCGTTAAACGCGAAACGGGACAGGCCGGCCGCGTCGGTATCTATACCGTCACTATCGGCCGCTGAAATACTCACAGCATTAGCAGTACCAGTTTCATCCGCGGACAACACAAGCTGAAACCCATTGCCAGTATCAATCACGCCAGCTGAAACACCCGCACCGGCACCGTTAATAGTATTCGCAAGCCCCTGAAGCGTATCGTTCGTGCCATCAATCTCAATGTTGGTCACTTTGTCGCCCACTGAAAGAGTCAGGGTACCCTGGCCTACACTTGTAGAATCCCTGTCAGCAAAGCTGGCACGCGTTGCCAGAGCCTGTGACTGAGCAAGACTGGTTACGTTTACGTTGTAGGAGCCCCGGTTTGCGACACTGCTATCGACAGACACTTCCAAATTTCCGCTCGAGGACGTCGCCGAAAAAGACTTCATGGCATCGGCGGAACCCAACTGTCGCATTGGCAAACGCAACTCGGTTACCGCACTACGAAGGGTGCCATAAGCAGAAATCAGAGCCTCCGTGCGCTCCGTTTTCTGATTCAACCGCAGTTCCGCGGGCTCACGCTCCGCCGCAACCAACTGGTCGACCAAGTCGGCGTTCAAAACTCCGGAGCCAATACCCAACGATGAAATGCTTGCCATAATCATGCCTCCTCAAGGGGGCGAAAATCGATACTGATCAGTTTATCGGCAAAAGACGGCAAAACTTTGCCTTTTTCTTCGACCATTTTGTAACAGCGAGTAACGTACAGCCCGACACCCAAAACGCAGAACACCGCCGGCCCCTCTCGGGTGCGGCGGTGCTGAAAGTCCGTCGTTTACATCAAGCCAAAAGCGGCAAAGTCCTATACCTTGATGTTAAACAGCGTCAGCGGTTCATCCTGCTGCAAGTTTTCTGCCAACCTCAATGCAACCTCATCCGGAATCTGGCGAATCACTTCCTGAGTGGACTGATCAACCACTTTCACGATCGTCTTTCCAAGATCGTTGTCCACTTCAAACTGCAGATCCCGCTGGACGGTCTGAACGAAATCGTTCAGCTGCGACACCGCGTCATCCAACTGCTCCCTCTGAACTTCATTTCGCTTCTCAAGCCGTTCAGTTTTAGAAGGTTCCTGAGCCTGGGCAGGAGACTGTGCACGGTCCACTCGACCAACGGATGAAGAAGCAACTTGGGCTGAGGCATTCCTGCCTTCGGCCTGAGATGACGACATTGCCCTTACCGGAGCCTGCTCACTGGAACGAACCAGCTTCAAATCCGGGCTGTTCAGGTTAACGTCATTCATAGCTTTACCTCGCTATCCTCAAACGGCGTTAAACCGGGGCTGGAAAGCCCCGGCTTTACCGCTATGCCCCAATTACTGCAGGAGGGACAGAACCTGCTGAGGCCGTGCGTTGGCCTGTGCCAGTACCGAAATACCTGCCTGCTGCAGTACCTGGGATTTAGCCAGGTTAGCGGTTTCTGCTGCGAAGTCAGCATCCAGGATGCGGCTATTGGCTGCGCTCAGGTTCTCAGAGCTAGTGGCCAGGTTGGCAATGGTAGACTCAAAGCGATTCTGAATCGCACCGAGCTCACCACGCAGGCTGTTGACTGAGTCAAGAGCCGCATCGACCCTAAATATGGCATCGTTAGCACCAGACACGGTGCTTACATCAATTTCTTCCAGTGCTTCGTCGGTATTGACTGCAACACTACCAGCAGTCGTGCCAATAGTAGTGCTCGAAGCCGTGCTTGAGAAAATAGCGCTCAGATCGCTAGTGCTGCTCAGATTCACTGTATCTTGAGCAGAAAGGGAAACTTGACCAAATAAATCAGTTGCGGTGTCAGCTGCAACATTACCCAGAGAAGCACCATTAGTTACTTCGATATCCATTCCATCAGACGCGGTCAAGACAAGCTCGTCACTATCATTAACGGAAGCAGTAATGCCCGTTGTACCTGAAAATGCGTTTACCCCATCAGCAAGCGCATTAACGTCCGCAAAGTCGTCGGTGCTCCCAATGACCTCTCCATTTAGAGTAAAGTCCACGCCAGTGCCCGGTTGGGTATAGGCGCCGAGGTTTTGTTCATTGGTCACCTGAACATTCAATCCATCTACGTCGGCGGCTTTGATCGCCTCACCGATAGCAAATGCACTAGTGCCGGACCGATAGCTATCACCAGTCACCGCAAAGTCAGCAGAGTTGCCAACCGTCACAGACTTGCCATCACCTACAGAAATTGAAACGTCTGAAGCGATTGCGGTGTCGCCAGCAACATCAAGAGTATCACTTGCGATCGAACCGACCTGACTGGAACGGGTGCCCTGAGACAAATCGACAGCAATAGTCTCACCTACGTTTGCACCCACCTGAAAGTCCTGAGTTTCCAGGGACCCATCCAGAACCTTCAAGCCGTTAAATGCCGTTTGGCTGGCAATTCGATCAATTTCCTCAATGCGCTGCTGCACTTCATCATTGAGCGCTTGACGATCCGATTCGCTATTTGTGGCGTTTGCAGACTGCACGGACAATTCGCGAATTCGCTGCAGGTTGTTCGTGATCTCGTCCAATGCTCCTTCGGCCGTTTGCGCCAGTGAAATGCCATCGTTAGCGTTACGCGTTGCGACATTCAAACCACTAATTTGCGCAGAGAAGCGCGATGAAATCGCCAGACCAGCAGCATCATCTTTGGCTGAGTTGATACGCAAACCGGACGACAAACGTTCAAGCGCCTGATCGTTCTGACCCTGAGATCTATTCAGCTGATTCTGTGCAGATAGTGAAGCTACGTTAGTGTTAATACCGAGAGCCATATTGCTTCTCCTTCGACATGTGTCGTTTTTTCATGGAAAAGGTGTGGCGCCCGTTTTTTGGTTTAGGAACGCCTCCCTGTTGCTCTGCTTAACGGCGCCTGCCTCACATCCTTTAGAAAAATGTTAACGAGAATTTGTAAGGGAATGTAAAAGCGGCAACAGACTTCCTGTTTACGTTGCCGGGAAACTAACACTCAACGCCAATTTCTTGAGAAATCCCTATTAAAAACCAATAAATACATAACTTTAAATACCGAAAAGAAAAACTGGCACGCCCTTCGCTTCCTATCCAGAAAAACGGCAAGTAAACGAATTTCCGCCGGCAAGGCGTCCATTTTGATCGGGCACCGGGTTACCGGCACCTCTGAGTAGGGAGAAAAATATGCCTCAGGTTATCAATACCAATATTGCTTCGCTGAACGCTCAGCGGAACCTGAATGCATCACAAGGTGATGCCAATGTGGCACTTGAACGGCTTTCGTCAGGGCTTCGTATCAACTCTGCGAAGGACGATGCTGCTGGCCTGGCCATTTCAACCCGTTTCCAGGCACAGATTAGTGGTCTGAACATGGCACAGCGGAATGCCAATGATGGCATCTCGCTCGCGCAGACCGCGGAAGGAGCGCTGGATGAGGTAACGAATAACCTGCAGCGTATTCGTGAGCTCGCGGTTCAATCTGCAAACGCGACCAACAGCACTTCGGACCGGCAGGCGCTGAACCAAGAAGTGCAGCAGCGGATCGCAGAAATCAACCGTGTGGCCAGCCAGACAAGCTTTAACGGCCTGAAAATTCTGGACGGTACCTTTGGGGAGCAGACGTTTCAGGTAGGCGCGAACTCCGGTGAAACCATTGGCGTCAGCGGCCTGGATTCCCGGGGCCAGAACATCGGATCGGTGATCTCGGAGACCAACGGTCTCTCGGGGCAGGTGGCCGGCTACGAGCCTGTTGAAGCGGCGTCGAATGTCCTGACCGATGACATCTCATTCCCGATCACGACCGACACTGCCACAGTCGACATCGATGTGAACGGCACCGTCCTCAACCTCGCTATTGACGATGCTGCCTACAACGATATTGAAGAGCTGGCGGCTAACATTCAGGCAAAAATCCAGGCCGAACTGGATGCTGTCCCATCAGAACCGGCAGCCCGCGACATTCAGGTCACAGGTGACACCGCCACAAACACTCTGGTCTTTTCCAACGCACGAAACGAAGCCCTGGACATTGATATCAGCATTGGCAACGGAACTGACACCTTCGCGCAAACGGGTCTCGCGGTTCCTGCAGCAACCGAAGAAATCACCCTCACTGAGCGCTTCGAGAATGGCGACCGGGTAACCTTTGATGTCGACATTGACGGCAACGCTTTCACTGTCGACGACGCCAGCTCGCTGAACGACATCGTCGCTCAAGTGAATGCAAGATCCGTAGATACGGGCATTCGAGCCAACCTGAACTCCGAAAATGACGAAATCATTTTCTCAGCCCAGTTTGGCGAGGAGTACACCGTCGAAATCACCAGCTCCGGACTGCTGGGCGAAGCTGGTAACGAGCGCATCAGCACCGGCCCGATTGCAGCCACAGTCGCAGACAACACGGTATCCGTGAACGATCTGGCCATCGATACCCGTGAAGGCGCTGAACAGGCACTGGTCGCGGTTGACTACGCATTCGACAAGATTAACGGCTTCCGCGCCGAATTGGGCGCCGTGCAGAACCGCTTCGAGTCCACCATCGCCAACCTGGCTACCACTTCGGAAAACCTGTCAGCATCAAACAGCCGTATTCGCGATGCAGATTTTGCCGCAGAGACTGCGGAGTTAGCGCGCACACAGGTGCTCCAGCAGGCTGGCCTGTCGGTATTGGCCCAGGCAAACGCAAGGCCGCAGCAGGTTCTGCAGTTGCTGCAGGGTTAATCGGGTTTCGTCACGGATTTAAAGGGGTAGCCCCATGCAAGCACAGCACAACATCCATGCCACAGACGCACAAAAAGCCCACATTGCGCGGCTCCTGCTGCAGGCGAACCTGGCCTATGCGGAGTCCAACAGTCCGGCGTCGTTGGTTCAGCGTATCAAAGCGCGGCACGAATGCCGCGACTACCTGAATGAAGTACTGGCGCAGGAGCCGGGCAATGCGGGCGCACTGGGCTTGCTGGGGCGAGTGGAAATGGATGACGGCGCGCTTGACAAGGCACACGCCCTGTTCACCGATAGCCTGAACCATGATCCCATGCAGCCGCAGCAGTTCACCAACCTGGGTTACTGGGCGATCAAGTCCGAGCGCCCGGCTCTGTCGGAGCAGTATTTCATCCAAGCCCTTGAGATAGACCGGCAATCCGCCGCCGCCTTTGGCGGGGTTGCCCATGCCAAGCGGCTGCAGGGCCAGTTCGATGTGGCTTACCTGCACTACCGCAAACTGCTGGAGATGGGCCTGGAATGGCCGTCCATTTATAGCGGTATGCTGACCTGCGCCGAGCACCTGGATGTCAACAGGGTCGATACCAAACTGGTTAGGGACGCCATCCTCCTGCTGCGTCATGACGGCCTGCCCCACCAGGAAATCGGCCGGTTCGTGGGTACCATCATCCGCCAGCAGTACGATCTGGAAAACCCGAATGCCCAGGTGGATCTGGTCGCCGCGAGCGAAGACGAACTGCTGATCCTGGCACTGGAAAAAACTCTGATGCCAGACCCCACCGTGGAAGAGCTGGTCACGCTGCTGCGCCGAGCGGTCATTGCCGAAGTTGCGCAAACCGTTGAACTGAGGGACGAGCTCCAGCCGCTGGCGCTGGCGCTGGCGGTTTACGCCGATCGCACCGGTTACGCCCTGACAGCGGAGGACGACGAAGAGCGGCTGGCCTCCGCCATCAACGACAGCATTTGCGCCCAGCTTGCGATGGGCGAGCAACAGGACGGCATGATCGGTTCGCTGATCGTCAGTGCCATGTACGGCGCTCTGTTCCATCAGAAGTATGCTGTGCAGCTTGGCCGCTGGAACCTGGTGGACTGGCCGGTTGCCATGCAGGGGATGATGGCCGCCAGCTACTACAACCGTGCCTCGGAAGAAGCCATCAAACAGAGTTTCGACGAGAAATCAGCCGAGCTTTGCCTGGAGAAAACCGACGTTCCTCAGGCCTGGCCCAACTGGTCGAAACTCGCCTACCGCTCCGAAACCAGCCTGAAAACCATGATGGCGACCGAGCTGGGCATGAATACCGAACAATTGCCGGAAACGCTGCGGATCATGGTGTGTGGCGCACAGTCCGGCCAGCGCGCCATGGAACTGGCGCACTACCTGAAAGACGTGGAAGTAATCGCCGTAGACGAATCCCTGGCCAACGTTGCCAAGGCAACGCGACTCTCGGGTGAGATGGGCATCAGCAACATCGTGTTCTGGCCCTGGTCCATCGCGCAGCAATTTGTCGCCGATGAGCACAAGGTGCACTGGATCGAAATCGGGCGCCTGCCCTCTTCCCACATGACTGACGTGTCTCTGGCGGCCCTGGTCAGTTCAGCGACCGGCAACGGTGCTGTCGTCCATATGCACACCGCTGTCAACGAACAGACCGACGGCGACAAACAGATCCGCCGCTTGATCGCCCAACACGGCCTGCAGCCCACACGTACCGTCCTGCGCCAACTCCGGCGCATGGTACTGACGAACCGACAGGATCCCGTATGGCAGTCCCTGATCGCCGAAAACGACTTCTACGGCCTCGGCGGCTGCCGCGACCGCTGGTTCAGTGAACAGGACACCGGGCAGTTGAAAGAACTGATGGCACTGCTCAGCAACGAAGTGGACTGGAAACTGGTGAAAGCCCGGGATACCGACGGCCACAGCCTCGCCACCAAGCCTGTCCAGAAACAGATCCAGGCAGAGGCGCTGGGTAGCGAGGTGCAGAGTTTGATGGGGCAAGGGCTGTCTGTGTACTTTCAGCGGCGGCGGTAAGTTGTAGCTGAGAAAGCATAGGTCCGTCGCCCCCTCTCCCCAGCCCCTCTCCCTCCGGGGGAGAGGGGCTATATAGAACTATTCGCAGTAAATAACTTGCCCGGTCGCGCATAACTAACTCTTTGCAATGATCCTCTTGAAAACTCCTTCTCCATTAATTCAATAGCACACGAGTCATAAGGCTTACTGGTGACCTGGCAAAGCACATAGTCTTCACGCCCAACACCGGCGATAACCACGGCCGGCCGAAGTTTTTGACTGGTCAAGTCTGAAAACGGAAACCTGATCAGTACTACACTTCCTTTTTTAAATGCTCCCATGCTGTATCTTCCTCATCCTTGAGCCAATCATCTTTTAACGCAGACTCTGCAGCGACCAAAACCTCTTCCTGAGATTCGTCATCGTCTAGCAAAGTAATCAAAACCCTGCGGGATCCTTTTATAGATACTTTTTCAAGCCACTGAATATGGCCCTGTTCATCGATCAATGCTTCTACTGTTTGAAACACCTTATGCCTCCTGCTTGGATGGCGTATTCATCATTCTCGCACCGCGCCCGGTATCCGGCAAATCCATCAACCGCCGCTCCAGCTCACCATATATCACCGACAACACCACATCCGTCTGCGCCAATAACTCATGATTCCAGAACCTCAAGACCCTATAGCCCCGACTAGCCAGCCAGGCATTCCTCTCCTCATCACTGACCGATTCATTATGCTGCCCGCCATCCGCTTCAACGATCACCTTTGAACCAAAATGGACGAAATCAACAATATAAGGCCCAAGGGGCTGTTGGCGACGGAAGCGTTTGCCGTTGAGGCGGTAGGCGCGTAGGTGGTACCAGAGGCGCTGTTCCGCCTCTGTCATGTTTCGGCGTAGATGCCTGGCGAATTGCTTTTGGTGCATGATTCTTCCTTGAACGAATGGTGGGGTTCCTTGCCCCCTCTCCCCCAGCCCCTCTCCCGCAAGGGGAGAGGGGAGCTCATGGGTTAAAGTACGCGGGCAACGGCCTTTAGCCCCTCTCCCCTCGCGGGAGGGGAGCTTATGGGTCAGGGTATGCGGGTATCTCTGTTTAGCCCCTCTCCCCTGGCGGGAGAGGGGTTGGGGAGAGGGGGAGAACGCGAAGCGGCGGCTCTGCAAGAGCCAACATCCCTCTTAAACATAAGGAATCAAAGACTCTCCATACAAATGCAACTCCTCCAACACATGCCGCTGATCCGGCGTTAACTCCGGATCAGCGGCGAGCCGTTGTAATTCCTCACCAAAAGCCTCCAGTGATCGCCAACCTTTTTTCGGATTCATCAAGCGCTGACTGCGGAATTCTTCCCAGCGCTCCATCTCGTCACCGATCAGCGTATTAGGGTAATTCCTCGCCCGATAGCGAAACAGCATCTCTTCCAGGCGCCCATCCTCAAACCGTACTTCATGCTCTCCCAGGGCTTCCACCGGCTGTTGCAATAGCCAGTTGAGCTTCTCGCGGTCCGTTTTGCTGATAAAGCCCCCAGCGTAAAGCTGTTCATCCGGGTCCGTCAGATCGCCTTCATGGGGCTGGTCGAAGGCCTGGGCAATTCGGGCCGGCAGGTCCGGGGCTTTGCGCAAAATGGCCAGGTGCTCCCGCAGCTTGTCACCGTCCAGTTCCAGCTCGGCTAGCCGTTCTTCAGAGAGGGATTTCAGCATGGTGGCCGGGGCCAGTACCGGGCACTTGTTCAGCTGCACGCCTTTGAGTGGAAAACGACTCACGCCCTCCCCTAGCTCTGCCTGGGAAGTAAATACCCGCTCACGAATCTGCTCAGGCGTGGCGTGGATCAGCTCGCTGGGGTCTTCGCGCAGGTCGTACGCGATCACCAGGTTCTTGTTGCTGGGGTGATCCGCAACGGGCGCCACCATTGCGCAGCAGCCACGGGTGGCCGGGTACTTGGCGGAAATGTGGAACACCGGCTTCATGCTGGCGGTATCCAGCATGGCGCGGGCAGAGTGCTTGTCCTTGTTTTGCAGTACAAACTCAAACAGCTTGGGCTGCTTCTCCTTGATCAGCTTCGCCACCGCAATGGTGGCCTCCACGTCCGACAGGGCATCGTGGGCGGCTTCATGGGCGATGCCATTGGCGACCGTGAGCTCTTCCAACTTGAAACTGGGGCTACCGTCTTCCTTCTTTGGCCAGTGGATGCCCTCAGGCCTCAGCGCGTAGGTAAGGCGCACCATATCGATGATGTCCCAGCGCGAATTGCCGTTCTGCCATTCCCGGGCATAAGGGTCGCGAAGATTGCGGTACAGGGTGTGGCGAGATACTTCGTCATCGAAACGCAGGCTGTTGTAACCCACAGCGCAGGTGCCAGGCTGGCTGAAAGCCTCATTGATCTGAGCGATAAACTCAGCCTCGGGAAAGCCGTTTTCCAGCGCTTTTTGCGGAGTAATACCGGTGATCAGGCAGGCCTCCGGCGACGGTACGTAGTCGTCCGCAGGCGCGCAGTAGATGATCAGAGGGTCTTCGATGATGTTCAGGTCCGCATCGGTACGTACACCGGCAAACTGGGACGGACGATCGTGCAAGGGATCGACACCAAAGGTTTCGTAGTCGTGCCAGTAGAAAGAGCGGATCACCGAGAGAACTCCTGCATTACGTGAATGATTGAATGCAGGGTAGTGTAATCAAAACATCCCGGTACCGCGATCCACGTAATGCGTGCGCTCCCGCTGAACGCCGTTTTGCAGGGTCTGCATGTCCAGCGTCATACTGGTGGGCAAATTCAGGAACACACCTTCCGGCCCCTGGATAGCGCCTGCACCGCCCAGGTCCTGCCAGTCCACGGACTCGCGCTGGAACGCCAGAAACAGGTCTTCCGTAAAGCCAACAGTGCCATCGCCATTGTCCACGCCAATATCCATGGACAATAGATTGGTCAGCGGCACACATTGGCTGCAGGTTCCGTCGTCACCCGCCAGGCCTATCTGTGTTGCCCGGTAATTGGTGGCCACTCCGGCATCATCGAACAGCATGGCGTCTACTGGGTTGCCGTCGGCATCGTTGATTTTCAGGTTCAGATTGCCGCTGAAGCTGGCGATCTCACCAGAAAGCGTGCCCCGAGCCTGGTTCAGGCCAAAACGGAAACCGGAGAGCTGCCCCTCCCTTTCAGCCAGTTCGAGATAGGGCTCAACACCCTCAAATGGAACCACGTCGTCCACGTTGTAGGTGTTGCCGTCGATCTGCACACGGGTGTCGTCACGCACATAATGGCCGAGCGCGAAATTCTTGATGTCGAGATCGGCACCGGAATCATCCCCGCCCATCACCACACCATCTGCGTTCAGCCGGGTTTCTGCGTCCACACCCAGTGTCACGCGGGTAAACCGGTGGTTCACTCCATCCACATGATCCACCGTCATCATTGCCTGCCCTTGCACCTGGCTCATCTCCTGTTCGGAAATAGGCTCCAACTCTGCCAGGGCAACAGGCGACATACCCAGGCATATGGTGAGAGGGACAGCATACCAACAAGCATCCTGTCTCATAGTGTCGTGTCTCTGAATCAATTCTTGTTATGACCGCAGAAGCACTATATCCCAGGCAACCGGCCCAATAGAGTGAGATAGTTCACAGGGCATAGAATTCGGATCAGGCGCTGCTATACTGAGGCGAAAAAATAAAACGGAGCCCCCATGACCACTCGCGTTCTAATCTGCGATGACTCCTCACTTGCCCGAAAACAAATGGCCCGCGCTCTACCCAAAAACTGGAACGCTGAAGTTACCTTCGCATTCGATGGCCGTAATGCCCTGGAAAAACTCCGTGCCGGTGCCGGCGAATTGATGTTTCTGGACCTCAACATGCCGGAGATGGATGGCTACCAGGTGTTGGACGCCATTCTGAAAGAGGATCTCCCGGTGTTGACGATCGTCGTTTCCGGCGATATCCAACCGGAAGCTCGCGCTCGAGTCCGTAAGCTCGGCGCCATCGAGTTCATTAAAAAACCCACGGACACTGACCTGGTTTTACAGCTACTTCGGGACTACGGCTTTCTGGGTGCTGAAGATCTGGCGAAAGACCAGGAGCAGGCCACCACTGACCTCCCTGCAGCAGACGCCCCGGTTACCCTGAACGACTATCTCCAGGAAATCGCCAACGTTGCCATGGGCCGCTCGTCCGACCTGCTGGCAAGACTGCTGCGTGTCTTTGTCAAACAGCCCATACCCCGGGTGGAAATGATTGCCCGCTCGGAACTCAGCATGGCGATCTCCGTCGCCGAGGCCGACAGCAACTACTCCGCCGTCTGCCAGGGCTTCACCGGCGCAGGCATTGCGGGTGAAGCCCTTCTGTTGTTTGCCGACGCCAGCTTCAACGACATGGCCGAACTGCTCCATTACGACGACATGGACACCGAAAGCATCCAGGTGGAGGTGCTCATGGACATGTCCAGCATCCTGTTTGGCGCCTTCCTCAAGGGCGTTGGCGACCAATTAGACCTCAAGCTCGGCCTTGGTCATCCGACCGTCCTGGGACAACATCGACAGATCGGAGATCTTCTGGAACACCACAGCACCCGTCAGGAAAAGCTGCTGTGTATTGAAATCAGTTATGAACTGGAAGACCGGGACATCCGTTGCGACATGCTGGTACTGCTGACGGAAGACTCAGTACCCTTCCTTGAACAACGACTACAGTACCTGGTGGATTAACCATGGCCATGAAAGAGATACAAGCAAGCACCTTCCACTGGCTGGTGGACATGCTGGAATCGGTGGAAGTCGGCCTGGTGGTGCTGGACCTGGATTTCCGGGTGCAGGCCTGGAACGGCTTTATGGAACACCACAGCGGCCTCACCGCCAGCAAGATTCGCGAGCAGGTTCTGTTTGACGTGTTCCCGGACATCCCCAAAGCCTGGCTAACCCGCAAGGTGGATTCAGTCGCCATGCTCAACACCCGGGCATTCACCTCCTGGGAACAGCGGCCCTACCTGTTCCGCTTTCGCAATACCCGGCCGATCACAGGCACCGAAGACTACATGTTCCAGAACCTGACCATCAGCCCTCTCTCGGGGCCGGATGGGCAGGTCGAGAAAATCTGCCTGATGGTCTACGACGTCACCGACATTGCCACCAGTAAGCGGGCACTGGAAACCGCCAACGAACAGCTGGCCAAACTGAGTATGACCGACCGCCTGACCGGCCTGCTCAACCGAGGCACGTGGGAAAACCTGCTCGACGCCGAATACGAACGCTACCGCCGTTACGGTCACAACACCTGCCTGGTTATGTTCGACATAGACCACTTCAAAGCGGTGAACGATACCCACGGCCACCTCGCCGGAGACGAAGTCATCAAGTACACCGCCAAAGTCATGAAAGACAGCCTTCGGCAATCCGACAGTCCCGGTCGCTACGGCGGCGAAGAATTCGGCATCATCCTGCCGGAAACCGACATTGAAGGTGCCAGGATAATTTGCGAGCGCATAAGAGAAGCCATCCAGAACAGCATAGTTCAAACCACAGTAGCGCCAATCCAGTACACCATCAGCATCGGTATCGCGCCCTTAACGGATGGGCCGGAGAATCATATGCAATGGTTACAGCAGGCAGATGAGGCGTTGTATGCGGCTAAGGAAGGAGGAAGAAATCGGGTGGTGGTATTTGGGAAGGGAACATAAGCTCCCCTCTCCCCTCGCGGGAGAGGGGCAGGGGGAGAGGGGGCGGAAAATCAGTCCTGCTGCCAACTCTGCACGGTTTCTTTCCCATGCTTCTGGCGCCACTCATTCAATACTTTGTGGTTGCCGCCACGTGTCTTGACCACTTCACCCGTGTTCGGGTTCTTATAGGTCTTCATCGGGCGCTTGGGGCGGCTGCCGGTGGACGTGTCAGCTTTGGCTCCGGAAATGGACGGATCAATGGCGCCCAGAATCTGGAGAACATCTTTCGGCGACTTGTCATACTTCTTCATCAGGTCACGAACCTTGTTTTCAAACTCAAGTTCGCTTTTCAGTGCCTGATCCTGCTCCAGTTTCGCCAGTTCTTCAGAGAGCTTTTCCATAAGCTGTTTTTTCTGGTAGTAATCGTTAATCTTTGCCATGAATACAAACCCTTATTTAAATAACTGCTATTGATTTGCCGATATTCGAAGGCTGACATTAGCTCGAAGGAGTAAGTACAGTACATTCGAATGGATAATTCTTGGATATGACCAAAAGTCACCGAAAATAGTAATCTATAAATCAAGTCATAGCAAAGTAATTCATTTACGAAAAAGTAACCCATAAAAAAACCAGCCCGCAGGCTGGTTTTATTTAAATACCTATGAGATTTACAAACGCAAGTCCGCTTCACCTAAAGGCAACACGCCTTTCAGATCAAACAACACCCCATTGTCTTTCATGTATTCGCGCAGATCGTGGGAAGAACGCCCAACATATTCCCGGTGCGGAACCGCCAGAAGAACCGCATCGTACTGTGCTTTTTCCGGGTTCTGGCTCAATGTAATGCCGTACTCATGCTCAGCCTCTTCATTGTTTGCCCAGCAATCCGTTACGTCTACCCGACAACCAAACTCGGATAGCTCTTTAACGACATCAATGACGCGGGTATTACGTAAATCCGGGCAATTCTCTTTAAATGTAAAGCCCATGATCAACACGCGAGCATTGGCAACAGTATGGCCTGCCTTGATCATGGCCTTCACCAATTCAGACGCCGCATACGGGCCCATATTGTCGTTCACACGTCGTCCAGACAGGATAATTTCCGGATGATAACCAATGGCCTGGGCCTTATGGGTCAGGTAGTACGGATCCACCCCAATGCAGTGCCCGCCAACCAGCCCCGGCTTGAACGGGAGGAAATTCCATTTGGTCGATGCGGCGGCGATTACTTCGTGAGTATCAATTTTAAGCTTGGAAAAAATCATTGATAACTCATTCATCAACGCAATGTTCAAATCGCGCTGGGTATTCTCAATCACCTTGGCGGCTTCGGCCACCTTGATGGAACTGGCCTTGTGAGTGCCGGCTGTAATAATACCGGCATAAAGCGCATCCACTTCATCAGCGATGGCTGGAGTAGAGCCCGACGTCACCTTTTTGATTGTGGTAATACGATGCTCTTTATCACCGGGGTTAATTCGCTCCGGGCTGTAGCCGGCATGAAAGTCCTGATTGAAGACAAGGCCGGATACTTTTTCCAGAATGGGGACACAGACTTCTTCGGTGGCTCCAGGATAGACCGTGGACTCGTAAATAACGATATCGCCACGTTTGAGCACGCTACCGACGCTCTCACTGGCTTTGATCAAAGGTGTTAAATCCGGGGATTTGAATTCATCAATCGGAGTAGGAACTGTCACAATATAGATCTGACAATCGCGAATACCGTCCAGGGAATCTGCAAAAGACAGACCTTTCGAAGCCGACAGCTCTTCTTTCGAAACTTCCCGGGTAAAGTCGACACCGTCCTTTAATTCGGCGATTCGCTTCGGATTGATATCAAAGCCGACAATATCGTGCTTTACGCCAAACGCTGCTGCCAAGGGCAGACCAACATACCCCAAACCAATTACGGCAATTCTCTTCATGATCCCATCAATCCTTTAATGACATATAGAATGATTCAGGCCAAACCGGGGATCATTATCCCCGTTAATCGTACGGAATGAAATTGGCTTTTCAGTGATTCTTTAGCTCGCATATCCCCATGCACAATCCGGATTTCCGAAGGTGGTGACTCAATACCACACACAAACCGTACTAGATCCGATTGGCCTGCGTGGGCCGAGTAACCGCCCACCTGACAAACCTGGGCATGGATGCCATAACGCTCGCCATCTAGCTCTACCCAACCACCACGCGGCCCATAGGTGAGAATATCCCGCCCGGGCGTTCCTTTGGCCTGATAGCCCACAAACAGCACATCGTTGCGCTCATCCTCCAACATCGCCTTAAGGTAGTTCACCACGCGCCCTCCGGCGCACATACCGGAACCAGCCAACACCACGCAGGGGCGATGTGATTTTGCCAGGTAATCGACGGCATTGAGGTGGTCTTCATGGCTGTTGATCACCGTGAGTTGTTCGAACGACAGTGGGTGCCTACCCTGGCTGACCAATTCGGTGGCTTCGGCGTCCCAGAAGGGTTTAAGGTCCCGGTAGATACGGGTAAAAGTAGCGGCCAGCGGCGAGTCCACAACAATCTCGAGATCCTGCCATGGCAAGTCCGGGGCGACGTCATCACTGCCGAACTCGTGGATCAGGCTTTCAATCTCGTACAACAACTCCTGCGTTCGCCCAATGCTAAACGCGGGCACCAGCACCGTGCCACCATCCTCAAGGGCATGTTCCAGCACTGCCTTCAGCCGATAGCGCCGCTCTTCCCGGCTCTCATGGTCCTTGTCACCGTAGGTACTCTCAATCACCACCCGGTCCGCCCGCTCTGGCGGCTGAGGTTCTGGTAATAACGGCGCATGAGGTGCGCCCAGGTCCCCACTGAACACAATCCGCTCAAAGTCACCCCCACACTCGGCTTCACATTCTACATAAGCCGAGCCCAGAATATGCCCTGCCCTCTGCAACCGCACCGAAAGCGATGCTCCCTCGCCGTCAAACACAGGATGCCACTGCCCATAGGGAACCGGCACGAGGCGAGATCGAATCAGTCCCAGCACTCGCTCGATCAACGCCCGGTCCCTCGTGAAGCCAATCTTCAGGGCATCCTCGAGAATTTCCGGCAACATAATGGCCGAAGGTTCCGAACAGATAATCGGCCCCTCAAATCCGGCGGCAAGAAGATAGGGAATGCGACCGACATGGTCGATGTGTACATGGGTGACCACCAACGCACGGATGTGGTCAATGGGAAAATCAATGGAAAGATCCGAGGCATTGGCGCCGTTACTCGAATCGTCGCCCTGGAACAGGCCACAATCAATCAGAATACCAGAACGGCCAACAAGCAGTTCATGGCAGGAGCCGGTTACGCCGGTCACCGCTCCGTGGTGTTTCATCTCGATCATCAAACACGTCCTTGTTGTTCATAAATCGCTTTTGTCAGTATATTCCCAATCCGCTCAAAACCCCCAGACAAGGGGGATTAAACCAATTGCAGTCGAACCTACGAGAAGGCTCAATGGAAAGCCCAAACGCACGTAATCCATGAACTGATATCGGCCGGGACCATAAACCATCAGATTGGTCTGATAACCCAGCGGCGTAATAAACGAGGCAGAAGCGGCGAACATCACGGCCACCGCAAACGGCAGGAAATGAACGCCCAATTGCTCAGACACCGCCAACGCGATGGGAAACATCAGCACCGCCGCCGCGTTATTGGTGATAGCTTCGGTAAACGCCGCGGTAAGGATATAAACCAACGCCAGCGCCAGCCAGGGCGTCAGGGGGCCGAACAGGCCCAGCAGGCTGGTCGCTACCCACTCGGCTCCGCCAGTTTCCGTCATGGCATTGCCCAGCGCAAAGGAGGCCGCAATCACCACCAGCACCGGCAAATCCACACTGCGGCGGGCGCGGCTTGCCGTAATGCAGCCCGTCACAATCATCGCGCCCGCGGCCAGGAACGCAGCCTCGATGATCTGCAACAAGCCGGTGGCACTGGCCACAACCATCAGCAACAGAATTCCGAGGGCGCGGGGCGCCTTGTGGAAATCCGGTGGCGTGGAATCATTCAGGGCACTGACCAACAGAAAGTCCCGCCGGAAACGATACTGCTCCACAAACTGGTGGCTGGCTTCCAGCAACAGGGTGTCGCCCATCCTGAAGGTGATATCGCCCAGTTTGCCCGGCACCCGGTTACCCTCACGGGAAATCGAAAGAATCGCGGCGTTAAAGCGAGTACGGAAACGGCTCTCCCGCACCGTCTTCCCAAGTGCCGTGAATTCCTGCCCCAACACCACCTCCACCAAACAGCGCTGATGATTGGCCAAGTCCAGTTTCTGGATACTGGCATGGGCAGGCTTCAGACCTTGAATCCGTCGAAGCTCGCTGGCGCACTCCGGCGCGCCCACAAAATACAACTTATCCTCTGGTTGCAGCATGCGGTCTGGCTCTACCGCCGTAATCAGCCGGCCTCCCCGGTCGATCTCCGTCAGGTAGCCATAATTGAGCGCCCGTAAACCGGCCTGAGCCACGGTTTTGCCCACCAACGGGCCATTGCCATCCACTTCCACCTCTACGCCGTACTCCCGAACCTGCTCCAGTTCCTCCCGCATGCCACCCCGGTCCGGCAGTATCCGGGAGGCCACCAACACCAGGTAGCAACCGCCCACCAACAACAGGGGCACGCCAACCCAGGCCAATTCAAACAACCCCAGATTTATCCCCAGGCGCGCTTGTAGCATACCGTCCACCACCAGGTTGGTACTGGTACCAATCAGCGTGCAAGTACCGCCCAGAATAGCGGCGTAGCTCAAGGGTAAGAGAAGGCGGGAGGATGGAATACCCAAGCGCTGGGCCCAGTCCTGGATGGCGGGGATGAACATGGCAACAACGGCCGTATTATTCATGAAACCGCTGAGAATACCGGTGGGCGCCAGCATACGTAGCTGCGCACCTTTTTCGGTCTTCGGATGCCCGAGCAACAGACGGGCAATCCACTGGACGGCCCCGGTTTCTTTCAGGCCGGCAGCCACCACGTAAAGCGTCGCGATGGTAATCACGCCGGGGTTGGCAAACCCTGCCAACGCATCAGCCGGCCCGAGGATGCCCGTAATCAGCAGGAACGCCAGGGCCGACATCAACACCAGATCTGCAGATACCCGTGTAATCACCAGCGCCGCAAGAACCGAGAACAGTGTCAGCAGGGTAACAATGGCTTCCCACGCCATAGGCGCTTATGCTCCGGTCGCTTGCGACGGCGTGAAAATCAGCTGTCGATCAAGCAGATAGCTAATCAGCCGGTTCACACAATCATCCACCGACATCTGCGACGTATCCAGGCGGACTTCAGGCCGTTCGGGGGCCTCATAGGGGGAGTCGACACCCGTAAAGTGCTTGATCTTACCGGCCCGGGCCTTCTCATAGAGGCCTTTGGGGTCCCTCTCTTCACAGGTCTGGAGAGGCGTATCCATAAACACTTCGATGAACTCACCCGCCGGGAACAGGTTACGTACCAAGCGCCTGTCCGTGGTGAACGGAGAAATGAACGCACTAAGCACGATCATTCCGGCGTCCGTAAACAACTTGCTGACCTCACCTATACGGCGGATATTCTCAACACGATCCTCATTAGAAAACCCGAGGTCCTTGTTGAGGCCGTGGCGCACATTGTCCCCATCCAACAGGAAGGTGTGATAGCCACGCTCAAACAGCGCTACATCCAGTGCGTTCGCGATCGTAGACTTGCCGGAACCACTCAGCCCGGTAAACCATAGCAGGCACGGGCTCTGGTTCTTGATGGAGGCCCGGTCCGCGCGGGTGACTTTTTGATGATGCCAGACGATATTCTCAGACATGAGACAGCAACCTTGCTTTTATAACTTTGTTGTTCCTACACTGACAACCGATGCACTTTCTCGCCCTGGCGATCTGTCGCAACCAGACCTGACTGCGCATTACACCACACCAAGTCTTCCAGGTCGCCATTGGGCGCATAACCCGTTTTGGCGTTCTTCAGCACTTCTATAATTGCTCCGCAATCGAAGGATTGGCTAGCACGCTGCAACTGACTAAGAAAGTCTTCTACCTGTTCCCAGGGAAGATAAACCTCACGCGCCATCAAAATTCGTGGGTGCGAAGTGCCCTGCGGGTCGTCACCAATCAACAACTCTTCATACAGCTTTTCCCCGGGGCGTAGGCCGGAGAAGACCACTTCAATATCGCCAGCAGGCTCGTCTACAGTTTTCTCTTCCAAACCCATCAGGTGAATCATCTTCCGGGCCAGGTCCGCAATCTTCACAGGCTCACCCATATCCAACACAAATACCTCGCCACCCACACCGATACTACCGGCCTGCAAGACCAGTTGGCTGGCTTCGGGAATGGTCATGAAGTAACGGATAATATCGGGGTGAGTAACCGTAACCGGGCCACCATCGCGAATCTGATCCCGGAACAGCGGCACAACGGAACCGGAAGAACCCAATACGTTACCGAAACGCACCATGGAGAACACCGTCTTCTGCTGCCGCTGCGCCAGCGCCTGCAGCACCAGTTCCGCCAGCCGCTTGCTGGCCCCCATCACATTCGTCGGGCGGACGGCCTTGTCGGTGGAAATCAGTACAAAACGCTCAACGCCGGCCGCAATAGCGGCTTCCGCCGTATGCCAGGTGCCAAACACATTGTTCTGCACACCCTCTATCACATTGTGTTCGACCAACGGCACGTGCTTATAGGCAGCGGCGTGATACACCGTATGGACACCAAACGCCCGCATCGCAGACTCGCAACGACGCCGATGGCTTACATTACCAAGCAATGGATGCAGCTCTACGTCCAGCCCCTCAACCTGATTAATGGAACTCAGTTCCCGTTCAATGGCGTAGAGGGAAAACTCGGACTGCTCAAACAACACCAAAACACGCGGACGATGGCGAATAATCTGGCGGCACAGCTCGGAACCGATTGAGCCACCCGCCCCAGTCACCATTACGGACTTCTGATACAGGCTTTTGGCGACAACGGCGGAATCCGGCCGAACCGGGTCCCGCCCCAGCAGGTCCTCAATTTCCAGATCACGGATGTCATTAATCCGCGCTTGGCCGGCTACCAGTTCCGACATAGAAGGAACCGTCTGGACTGGAATCGACAATGGCTCCAGTTGCTTCAGCAACTCCTTGCGGTCAATCTGCGTATCTTCATCCAACGCCAACAAAATCCGCTGCACCCTGTGCCGGGACATGTACTTGGCAATGTGAATTATGCTGACCACAGGCAGGCCATTGACCATGGATTTGTGGCTGGCCCGATCAAACGTGACAAAAACCACTGGCCGGTATTCCGTACCCTGCTCCAGAGCGGACGCTAGCTGCATACCGGTTTCGCCCGCGCCAACGATAGCAACAGCTTCCTTGGCCATCTGTTTGGGGCGGTTTACGATCATTCGTACACCCAGCCTTGACCCGCTGACGAATATGAAGGCCAGCGCTCCGTATATAATCGGCACGGATCGGGGAACAAATACCTGAAGAAGATAGCCAAGAACGATGAGCGATAGGGCTGACAAAACCACCCCGTAGATGATAGTTACAAATGCTTTGTCACCCAGATAACGAATCACTGCCCTGTATAGCCCCAGACGGATAAACACGGCAATGGTGAATACCACGGTGATTGCAGCCAACACTATCTGGTCACGATTAGGCACCCAAAGTTGCTGCTCAAGCCGTAAGGCATAGGCTGCCCATATGGCAAAAAACAAAACGACCATATCCGAAGCAACAGATATGATTCGTTTTTGCACACGAGGCAGGTTTAAAAACGCTTTGATCACAGTCAATCCTTTATACGATCACCAGTACCTTTCCCGAGTACTGTATGAACAGTATAGCGAAAGTAATTCTTAAGATTCAGACTCTCCAGCATCTTAGCATCTGTTTCCGCCAGCAAGCGTGGAGTGGACATGTCAATTTCGTTAATCTGCGCCAGCCCCGTGATTCCTGGACGGGCTTGAAGTACCCCCCTGGACTCCCTCTCCTCAACCAACTCGTCCTGATTGAACAAGCATGGCCGAGGCCCCACAAGACTCATCTCTCCTTTTAACACGTTCCAGAGCTGAGGAAGTTCATCCAGTTTGGTGCGACGGAGAAAATGGCCAAACTTGGTAATCGAAGTAGTGCTGGCCAGGTGACTGGCAACCGATACCGTTTCCAACTTCATGGTGCGGAATTTGACAAGCGTAAACGGCTTTTTATTACGGCCAACCCGCTTCTGGCGGAACAAAGGAGAGCCTGTGTCGAACAGCCCCAGCACATAAAGAAGCGCCAAAACTGGGAAACCGATAATGAGCCCGGTCAAAGCGAAAATAATATCGAGCAAACGAATCACGTTACCTATCCTGATTATCAATGAAACAACGCCGCAGCCCCTCATCCACCGACAAGGGTGGCGCCCAGCCCAGCATATCCCTAGTATTGGAAATGTCCACTTGTAGAGAGCCCAAAAGCCGCTCGGCCATGGCTTTTTTGCCGAGTACCGTGGCTCCAAGTTGCAGCAAAGAGACCGGTGCCGGAATCAGGCGAGATGGTTTGCCCATAGCTGCTGCGACCCGCCTCAATAAATCTGAGGTCGAGAGATCCTCACCATCCGAAACCAGAAAGACCTCATTGACTGCCGCTGGGTGCTCGATACAGGTGATAATGAGGTTAACTAGGTTCTCCACAGCCACCAGTGAACGTTTATTGTGGATGGCACCCAAAGGTAGAGGTATGCCTTTTTCTACCATTCGTATCATGCTGGCAAAATTACCTTTCACGCCAGGACCGTATATCAGTGGCGGGCGAATAATCACTAGCTCCATATTTGATTGTGAGGACACTTCCCAAAGTGCTTCCTCAGCCTCTAGTTTCGAAAGCCCGTAGCCATCGCCTGGCATAGGCCTTGAGGCCGCATTAAACGGATTTCCAGAGGAGCTTTGCTCACCGATCACTTTAATGGAGCTTATAAAGATAAAACGTTTGACACCAGAGCTGGCCGCCTGATTAGCAAGACTCCTCGTACCCGCAACGTTTACCTTACGAAATTCAGAAAGCGGATCAGGGGCGTCATCATTGATAATATGAGCACGCGCGGCGGTATGAATAACAACGTCTATCCCTTCCAGCGCACTGGACCAATCGGTTGTTTCATCAATGGCACCTACAACAACCGAGCTATCACCTACGGCTGTCTTTTGCGTTCGCACAGCGCCAATCGCTCTACTGCCCCCCTGTCGGCGTAATTCGTGAATCAAACAGCTTCCGACAAACCCACTCGCACCAGTAACCAGAATGGACGTGAGTTCACTCATCTGCTAATAACTCCTGATAAATACTCATATGCCGCTCGACAACTTGCTCTATCCCAAAAACCTTCTCGGCCAACCGACGCCCAGCTGCCCCCATACAAGCACGACGTTCCGGGCGCTCCACCAAATCCTGAATAGCATCGGCCAACGCAGACGCATCCTTAACAGGCACCAAAAGTCCTGTTACTCCCGGTTCAATAGCATCACGGCAGCCTGCCACGTCTGTCGTTACCACCGCACGGCCACAGGCTGCCGCCTCAACAAGTCCTTTCGGTAAGCCTTCCCGATATGACGGTAAACAAACAATATTGGAAACTGCATACTGCTGAGCAATATCAGTTCGATAGCCGAGCAGCTCCAGAAGCGGCTCTCCGCGCCATTCTTCAAGGTCGCGCTCTGTTACACTGCTCGTGTTTTCCGGATCCGGAGCGCCAATCAAACGCATGACGACTTCGACCTGTTTTGCCCTTAAAATGCGGGCTGCGTCAACGAACTCAAAAACACCCTTGTCCCTCAACAACCGAGCAGCCATAACAACAACAGGTTTTCCATCAGGCTCAGCCACAGCAGGATAATCCGCCAGATTGACTCCAGAGCCCCGAATCATCCGAGACTGTTCCGGCTTTAGCGCCCCAGCGCTTATCAGTGTTTTCTTGTCATCGGGATTCTGGAAAATAACAGCGATCCTACGATGGCTGAATGCCAACCGATAAAGTGACGAGACTAATCGACGCCGCAACCCAGCGTAACCGGCTTGATCCAAAAAAACGGTGCCGAGTCCCGAAACAGCAGACACTACCGCAGGCACTCTTGCCAACCGGGCGGCGATTCCACCATACAGAACTGGCTTGATCGTAATTAGATGCACAATATCTGGCCGATGGCTCCGGAATAATCGATACAGGTGAACAACGGTGGTTAGTTCCCGGACCGGGTTCTGGCCACTGCGCGTCACAGGGATCTTGTGATGTATAAAACCAAGCGCAATGATTTGGGCAATACTTTTTCCGGAACCTGTCGCTACATGAACTTCAAACCCTACTTTGCGGGCAGCCAGCGCAATGGCTAAACGATGGGACAAAAAAAACTCGGGGGCGTTAACAACGAAAAGAAGCTTTTTCACGTATGGTTCTTCTCAAGCCACGCCTGAAACATTAACACACTCCATAGATGATACTGCCAGTTTTTCCTTCCACTCAGGTGCTCCTCCCACATTTTGCGAATGGGTGCCGGATGAAAATAGCCTTCGCGACGCAAACGCTCATCGTCAATTAGCGCCTCCGCCCACTCCCTGAGAGGGCCACGCAGCCAGCTATCCAAAGGAATACCAAATCCCATTTTTGGACGTTCAATCAGTTCTTTCGGTACGTAACGATAAAGTACCTGTCGTAGGGGCCACTTACCCTGACCATTTCGGATCTTATAATCCAATGGCATTCTCCAGGCCAGCTCTATGACCCGGTGATCGAGCATTGGCACGCGGGTTTCAAGGCTCGCGGCCATAGCGGCGCGATCTACTTTCGTTAAAATATCATCAGCCATGTAGGTTTGTGCGTCCATGGCCATCATGGCATGCTCAAGACTATCGGTATTCAGCCAACCAGCCGGGTCAGTGATCAGAGTTTGAGGCTCGGTTGCGCCCACAACAATGTTAGCAGGGTCTGTCCAGTGGCTAGTAAGCTGACGGTAGAAGGCTCTCCCATCAGAAAGGGACAAAACATCGGCCAATTTCCGTGCTTTTTCTCCCGGGATGGACAATTGCAAACGTTTTGGTAAAGCCGGTCTCGCCCAGTCAAAAAGCCTATCCCAAACTGCCGGTGGCAACGTCCTCAGGCATCCAGCGGCTGCAAGTCGGGCAAACCGAGGCAAACGCTGAACCGGTCCCCATACTTTCTGTGCTGCAATGTAACGATTATAACCACCAAATAATTCGTCGCCGCCATCACCACTCAATGCGACAGTAACGTGCTGACGAGCCATGTGACTGACCAGAAAAGTAGGAATCTGCGAACTGTCACTGAAAGGCTCACAATACATCTGAGGCAACTTCGGGATTACGTCCAACGCATCCCCAGGGCGCACGTAGAGCTCGGTATGGTCTGTTCCGAGATGCTGCGCCACTGCGTTGGCGTCGGCGGCCTCATTATATCCCCCCTCATCAAATCCAATCGTAAATGTGCGCACCGGCTTGCTGCTTTGGGCCTGCATTATCGCTACGACTGCGCTGCTGTCGACGCCACCACTGAGAAATGCTCCCAAAGGAACATCTGCCAACATCTGATCAGAAATGCTCTCTGTTAGCTGCTTGTTTAACGCCTCCACAGCCTCCTCGGGAGACATCTGAAGAGGACGAGACATGCCCTGCTCGGCTATTCTGTTGTACTCCCAATATGGCACAGGTTTGGCACTTTCGTCCGCTGATCCGCTATGCAGGGGCAACGTCAGATAATGCCCCGGCAATAGCTTCCAAATCCCACAGTAAATAGAGTACGGAGAGGGGATGCAGTTATGGCGCAGATACAGCGCCAGCGCATCCCGGCTAATAACGCTCTGACAAACGGGGTGCTTTTTGAGTGCTTTTAATTCGGAGCCGAAAAGAAATGCTTCCTGAACACCATTCCCCTGCCACCCGTAGTAGAGCGGTTTCTCCCCGACTCGATCACGCGCAAGAGTTAGTTCATGTCTGTCACGATCCCATAGCGCAATTGCAAACATGCCGACCGTTGCCTGTAGGGTCTTTTTGATCCCCCAGCTTTCAAAACTCGCCAGTAAAGTTTCTGTATCAGAATGGCCTCGCCACTTCGGAGCTTTGCCTTCAGACTGCAACTGTGCTCTTAATTCCAGATGGTTATAGATTTCTCCATTGAACACAATTACATAGCGCCCGGACACAGAAGTCATCGGTTGATGCCCAGCTGGCGACAGATCCAGGATCGAGAGACGCCGATGCGCAAGCGCTAGCCCAGCTACCTTGTCACACCAGTTACCCAAATCATTTGGGCCACGATGGCTTAGCGTTTCCGCCATCGCCACGACTGTGCCCTCCAGCGGGAGTGCTTCTCTTCCAAAAAAACCTGTAATACCGCACATCAGCTAAGTTGAAACTCCAGCTATCGCTGATTCCGAGAATCGGAAATCAGAACTATTTCAGAAAATCCAAAAAGATCGGCTTGCCTAAGCGTAGGAACTCCGATACAAGCGAGAGTAGTCATTGATCACCGCTTCCAAAGCGAAAAGTTTCTGAATGCGCCCTCGAGCCTCCATACCCCTTTCATTGCGAAGGGCCACGGACATTGAGACCAACTTCTGAAGGCCGCCCACCAGTGCGTCCTGATCATTGGCTTGCACAACTGTTCCTGTGTCGCCAACGATATACCGACTGTCCCCTACATCGGTGGAAAGACATGGAGTGCCTGTAGCCATAGCTTCTCCCAAAACATTCGGGAAAGCCTCGCCCCAAGCGCTACTTAGGCAAAAAACATCAAAGCACTGCATGAGTTGAAGAACATCTCGCCGCTCACCCAACCAGTGAAAACGTGGCTTGAGTGAATCGGGCACCAAGGAATTGAGTGCTTCATTATCAGGAGTAACCCCCAAACCAGCCAAAACCACTTCACACTCGGCGTTTTCAGAAAGCAAATTAACTGCCGCCTTCACGAAGCTTTCATGATTCTTCATCGGATGGAATCGGGCGACATGCCCGATAACTACCGCTGAACCGGCAATGCCTAGCGATCGCCGTGTTTCTATGGCGCCATTTGTATCAGGTCGCCAAGTTAGAAGATCGAACCCGTTCGGTATGACCACATGGCTTCGTTTCGAAAAACCAAAATCTTCATGCTGTTGGCAGGAAACCGAACTGTTATAAATGATTGCCTTTGGCCGACCTGAAATAAGACTGCATAATCCAATGATCCATCTGGTTCCGGTTTTTTCGTGATCAATGTCATAGAGCGTTTGCCGGACGTTCCAGTAAACCGACGGAGACCCTGGTGCCAATCCCGATGCGATAGAAGCTACAAGGTTACCGTGATACATCCACCCTTGAATGATGTCAGGTTGAAAAGTTCCAAGGATTTTCCTGAGTGCTTTTAATGCGCTCAATAAAGATGCTCCTTCTCTGAGACCTAACGCAACTGTGGGCACCCCCTCGGACCGAAGCAGCTCAGCATAGGTTCCTTCTCCACCCAGAGAAACAACGCAGGATTCAAATTGGCTATTCAGTCCGCCTTGGAGCAGTTGGAATAAGGCACGCTCAGCACCGCCAGTGCCTAGGCCTGTGATAATATGAAGAACTTTCAGAGCGACTCCTTAAAAGTCAGCGAAATCTTTATCAGGTCTGCAATGTAATATAAAGTACTAAAGGCGATTAATAAAGTGGCTATACTTAAACCACCCACTAATTAGGAATAGCTGGTAGATAGCACCATATTCCCCATTATTCTCGAAATGTCGAAACTCATACTCTAACGATTTCCTTTCAAACAAATTGGATTCTAAGCAAACGTATTTTATAAATTCATAGTTATCTAAAACGAACTTAGAAAAATCGTAAGAGAATGCGCGTTTAGGCTCACGAAAATAATCGATACCAGTTTTCCTTTCCAAAAATTCTCTCAAAAAACACTTATTAACAAGCTCTGATCGATCAAATAAATCATCATCCCTCAGATTATGGCAGTAATTCGCCAATTCGAAATCACACCAAGGAAGACTCAAAGACATTCTATACGTTGATGCGGCATTCTTAACTTTTCGTATGAATTTCTCAAAGTCAATATAGGAGCCGCGCAACTCCGCTCTTAAATCTGTCTCTTATACACATCTCCGAGCCCACGAGACTAGGCATGATCTCG
>OJBS01000112.1_pt1 | contig 35216 bp, 31 predicted proteins | sample 1590941 | NCBI WGS metagenome assembly OJBS01 (sample SAMN05416785, study PRJEB24817) | seawater metagenome | isolation source: Sea water | place: Canada:Atlantic | collected 2013-11 | reverse complement strand
CCTCTCTATTCGTCGGCAGCGTCAGATGTGTATAAGAGACAGGTATTGATGATCTTTAAAAAAACAAACTAAACAACAAGAAGATTAAAACTATAATTCTGTCAATCGCAATGTGTTTACCATCCCTTTTTCTTTTACAGGCATAGATGTAAGGTTAATCGCGTAGTCACCTTTTTCTAAAAAGCCTTTTTCTCTTGCTAATTGATTTATCTCTTTAATTGTAGTGTCTGTATTTACTAAATTACTGTAATAAAAGGCCTCAACTCCCCAAAGTAAATTCAACATGGTTAAAATTCTTTTATTTGAAGTAAATGCCAATATGTGTGCTTTTGGTCTCCACGCAGAAACCTGAAATGCAGTATAACCACTATTGGTAAGTGTTGAAATTACTTTAGCATCAATATCATTAGCCATATTGGCAGCGTGATAACAAATTGATTTTGAAATATATCTTACAGTTTTTACATGTGGTGGTTTTATTGGCACAGTAATTAATGGAGAATCTTCAACGCTTGCAATAATTTTCGTCATATGTTCAATCACATTCAACGGATCCATACCAACGGATGTTTCTCCAGAAAGCATTACAGCATCTGCACCATCCATAATTGAATTTGCAACGTCATTAACTTCTGCTCTTGTAGGAACAAGATTTGTAATCATTGACTCCATCATTTGAGTTGCAATAATTACAGGAATTCTTGCTTGTTTAGCACGCAACACAATCTTTTTTTGAATCAAAGGAACTTCATTCATTGGAATTTCCACACCCAAATCACCACGAGCGACCATAAATCCATCAGAATACGGGATAAGATCATCAATATTTTTTACAGCTTCTGGCTTTTCAATTTTAGCAATTACAGGGATTTTATGTTTTGAATGTTTTTTAATTAAATCGTGTAACATTTTCAAATCTTCTCCAGTTCTTACAAACGACAATGCCATCCAATCTACTTCTTGACCAATTGCAAAAATTGCATCATTTATATCTTTTTCAGTTAGTGCAGGTTGTGATATATTGGTATTAGGTAGATTTACTCCTTTTTTTGATTTTAATTCACCGCCTCTTATGACTTTAGTAGTCACATTTTTTTTATTGTCAGATTTTATAACTTCAAATAATAATTTCCCATCATCAACCAAAATTTGCTCTCCTGCTTTTACATCTTGAGGGAAACTTTGATATGTCATATAAGCCATCTTGTTATTCCCAATACATTCTTCTGTAGTAAAAGTGAATATATCTCCTTTTTTCAAAAGAGCCTCTTTCATTACACCAACTCTTAGTTTTGGACCTTGTAAATCGGCTAATATTGCAGTATGAATCCCTGTTTCTACATTTATTTCTCTAATTGTTTTTATGCTTTGAGCAACATCATCATAAGATGCATGAGAAAAATTAATTCTAAAAACGTTGACTCCAGCGAGCACCATATTTTTGAGAACTTCTTTTTTACTACAGGCAGGGCCTAAAGTGGCAACGATTTTTGTTTTTTTAAGTAATTGCATAAATTAAAATATTAAAAAGTCTTTCGAGTTTAATTTGTTTGGGTTAATTGTGTAAGAAGCAACGATTTGATTTATTTTATTGAGCTTCTCAATAGTCTTAAATAATTCAATATTAGAGACTTCTCCTTCAATTTTTATAAAATAATCTACGTTTTTCTTTTCTGATATTAGATAAGACGTAGAGCTGAAAAATTCGTTTTTTGAAAACAAATTTGTACCAGTATTTGCACTTGTATTTCCTATACACTTATTAGAAATTAAATAATTTGCTACTTGATTTTTTTCATCAATAAATTCAAAAATCGGAAAAGAAGCATTTCTGTTTTTAAAATCTAAGTTGATATTGGACTTGGTAAACTTGGTGTTTAAATGAAAATTAAGTAAATAAGCCAATTTATAATCCTCTTCAGAACTGTGAATGCCAATTAATGAATAATCATCAACTAAATCTAACGAATGTATTTGCATATCCAAAGAGTTAATAGGATTAGCTAAGATAAGGATATTTTAGCATCCTAACTTGTTTAACATTAAAAAAAACTATAACGTTATAGTGCGTTTAAGAAATTTCATGCTGAAATGCAAAGTAGGCTCTTTTTGAAGCAATTTCTTCAGCTTTCTTTTTAGAAGTGGCTCTTCCCTTAGAAACAATTTTATTATTTAGTAGTAATTTTACACTAAAATGTCTTACAGAGTCGTTTCCGGTATCATCATAAACATCAAATTCAAATTCCTTTTTTTCTTTTTGACACCATTCAATAAATAAACTTTTGTAACTCGTTATTTTTCCTTCAAGTATAGGAATATCTACATAAGGTTTAATAATGCACTTGTAAACAAATTTTTTGCAAGATTTATAGCCTCTATCAAGATAAATTGCTCCAATCAATGCTTCAAAAATATTGCCATTAATATTTTCTCCAAATTTAGATTTTGAAACATTACTTTTTACAAACCTAATTAAATCTAAATCTCTACCAAGTTCGTTCAAATGATCTCTACTAACTATTTTAGAGCGCATTTGAGTCAAGTAGCCTTCGTTTCCTGAAGGAACTTTTTTAAACAAATAAGAAGCGATTACAGAGCCTAAAATGGCGTCGCCAAGAAATTCTAAACGCTCATAGTTTTGAGGATTACCTTCTTCTGTAGTTTCTTTAATAGATCTATGTATAAATGCCTTTTTGTAAACAGACATTTTTTTAGGAGAAAACCCTAAGATTTTTTTTAATTCATGATAAAACTCATCATCCTTTTTACTGCGAGACGATATTATTTTACGAATAAAACTCATTAAAAAATTAAGTTAATTTTTTGAATAGCACACAAGCGTTATGACCTCCAAAGCCAAACGTGTTACTCATAGCAACATTTACTTCTCTTTTTTGAGGTTTGTTTAATGTAAGATTTAATTTCTCATCAATATTATCATCCTTAGTTGAATGATTGATTGTTGGAGGAATAATTCCTGTTTTAATTGAGAGTATTGAAGAAATAGCCTCAATAACTCCAGCAGCACCTAATAAGTGGCCTGTCATTGATTTTGTAGAATTGATATTCATCTTATATGCATGATCACCAAAAACCCTTAAAATTGCTTTTGTTTCAGCAACATCCCCTAAAGGTGTTGAAGTTCCATGAACGTTAATCGCGTCAACATCTTCAATTTTTAAATTTGCATCATCTAAACAATTAAGCATTACATTCATTGCGCCTAATCCTTCAGGATGTGGAGCTGTAATATGATGCGCATCTGCAGATAATCCGCCACCGCCAACTTCAGCGTATATTTTTGCTCCTCGAGCAATTGCGTGTTCGTATTCTTCTAATATCATTGCGCCAGCACCTTCGCCTAATACAAAACCATCACGATTTTGATCAAAAGGTCTTGAAGCTGTTGCAGGATCATCATTTCTAGTAGATAATGCATGCATGGCGTTAAAGCCTCCAATTCCTGCAATAGTAACTGCGGCTTCTGAACCACCAGTAACAAATATATCTGCTTTCCCTAATCTTATATAGTTAAAAGCATCTATTATTGCATTGGCAGATGATGCGCAGGCAGAAACAGTTGTAAAATTTGGACCTCTAAACCCGTATTTAATAGAAATAAATCCAGGAGCAATATCAGCAATCATCTTTGGGATAAAAAACGGATTGAATCTAGGAGTTCCATCACCTGAAGCAAAATTTAATACTTCGTTTTGAAACGTTTCTAGTCCACCAATTCCTGCTCCCCAAATTACACCAACTCTATCGTGATTTACTTTTTCTAAATCGATTTTAGAATCAACAATGGCTTCATCAGCAGCAACCATTGCGTACTGAGTGAATTTATCCATTTTTCTTGCTTCTTTTCGATGAACAAAATCAGTAATTTCAAAGTTCTTTACTTCACAAGCAAAACGAGTTTTAAATTTAGACGCATCAAAATGTGTAATTGGCGCAGCTCCGCTGACCCCATTTATCAATCCATTCCAATACTCCTCTATATTATTACCTATTGGTGTAAGAGCACCAAGTCCAGTAACTACAACGCGTTTTAACTCCATAATAAAAGCATGATATAATTAGAAATAACTACGAGTTTAAATTAAACTCGTAGTTATTGTTTATAAGATTACTTATTTTCTTCTATATAACTTACAGCTTGACCAACAGTTCCAATGTTTTCTGCTTGATCATCTGGAATTTGAATATCGAATTCTTTTTCGAACTCCATAATTAATTCCACTGTATCTAATGAATCTGCTCCCAAATCGTTTGTGAAGCTTGCTTCAGTTGTTACTTCATTTTCATCGACTCCTAATTTATCAACGATAATCGCTTTTACTCTTGATGCAATGTCTGACATAATTTTTTAATTTTTTAATTTTAATTCTTGGCAAAAATAAAAAACTTATTTTGGATAATTCACTTTACCTTGAAAAATGTGAAGTCCAATATAAAAAAAAATGTTTATTTTTTATGTTATTCTTCGTAATTGTTAATAATTATTCTTTTTTTTGTTGCTCTACAAATTTATAACTTTTGATGAAACGTATTGTAATTTTTGCTTCTGGCTCGGGAACTAATGCTGATAATATTTCGCGGTTTTTTCAACAAAGTGATGTAGCGTCTGTTGTACATATTGTGACTAACAACAAGAATGCTAAAGTCATAGATAGGGCTACATCGCTTAAAATCAAATCGTTAATATTTAGTAAAAAAGAATTATTAGAAGAAGGGGCGTTATTGAAGTTCTTAAAAAAGGAGGCGGATATTATTGTTTTAGCCGGTTTTTTATGGAAGATTCCAGAGCATATTGTAAGTGCTTTTCCTAATAAAATTATAAATATTCATCCTGCATTATTACCTAAATTTGGAGGTAAAGGGATGTATGGAATGAATATACATAAATCAGTTATTGAGAGTAAAGAAATAGAAACAGGCATCACTATTCATTATGTAAATGAGAAATATGATGATGGAGCAATCATTTTCCAGGCAAAAACACCTGTTTTACCTTCAGATTCTGCTGAAGATGTTGCTAAAAAAATACATGAACTTGAATATGAACATTTTCCAAGAGTGATAGAAGCCGTAATTAAATCATTTATAGATGGCTAAAAAGAAATTTTATGTTGTTTGGAATGGTCATGAAACTGGAGTTTTCAGCTCGTGGAACGTTTGTAAAAAGCATATTACAAATTTTAAAGGTGCTCAATACAAGTCTTTTGCTTCAAAAACAGATGCCGAAAAGGCATTAAAAGGCAATTATGCCGATTATGTTGGGAAGGACACGAAGAAAATAAAACTATCAGCAAAGGAATTGGAGAAAATTGGGAAACCAAATTTAACCACCATTTCTGTGGATGCTGCGTGTAGTGGAAATCCTGGAAGAATGGAATATAGAGGAGTAGATACCAAAACTAAAAAACAATTATTCATTCAAGGACCCTTTAAAAAAGGGACAAATAACATTGGAGAATTCTTGGCTTTAGTTCATGGACTTGGATATCTAAAACTTAAAAAATCGGAGTTACCAATTTATTCCGATTCAAGAATTGCGATAAGTTGGGTTAAAAAGGGGCAGTGTAGAACGAATTTGCAGTTTTCTAAAGACAATCAACAATTGTTAGATTTTATCAAGCGCGCTGAGGTATGGCTCAAAGAAAACACATACACTACTAAAATTTTAAAATGGGAAACCAAGGCTTGGGGAGAAATTCCTGCCGATTTTGGAAGGAAGTAATTCTTAACTCAACATCATTTTCGCCTTTTTAACTGCACTTACTAAAATATCAATTTCTTCTAAAGTATTGTAAAAAGCAAAAGAGGCACGAACAGTTCCAGGAATTTTATAAAAAGCCATAATAGGTTGTGCACAATGATGACCAGTTCTAACCGCAACACCCAATTTATCTAAAATAGTTCCAATATCGTACGGATGGATACCATCAATATTAAAAGAAACGACAGATGTTTTGTTTTTTGTAGTTCCATAGATTGTTAAATTATCAATCTCCAATAGTTTTTCAGTGGCATACGCTAACAATTCTTGTTCTTGCTGTTGTATGTTTTTAAAACCAATAGAATTTGCATAGTCTATAGCCACTCCAAAAGCAATTCCACCAGAAATATTAGGAGTTCCAGCCTCAAACTTGTGAGGTAAATCTGCATAAGTAGTTTTTTCGAATGTTACTTCCTTAATCATTTCTCCTCCTCCTTGATAAGGCGGTAATTTATTCAACCATTCTTCTTTTCCGTATAAAACTCCAACACCTGTTGGACCATATATTTTATGTGCAGATGCTACATAAAAGTCGGCGTCTAAAACTTGTACGTCTGGTTTTATATGAGGGCATGCTTGAGCGCCATCAATCAAAACTGCAGCACCAACCTTGTGAGCTTTGTCGATAATTTCTTTAATAGGATTAATGGTTCCAAGAGCATTTGAAATATGATTTACAAAGACTACTTTAGTTTTATTAGATACTAATTTATCATATTCATCCATCAGCAATTCCCCTTCTATATTCATAGGAATTACTTTTAATACTGCGCCTGTTTTTTCGCAAAGCATTTGCCATGGAACAATATTAGAATGATGCTCTAAAGCAGAAACGATGACTTCATCTCCTTCTTTTAAAATAGATCCAAAACCACTTGCAACAATATTAATACTATGAGTTGTACCTGAAGTAAAGATGATTTCATGACTCTTTTTGGCATTAAAATGCTTTTGTAATTTAAGTCGTGCTTCTTCATATTTATCTGTAGCTTCCTGACTTAATGTGTGAACTCCACGATGGATATTTGCATTGTAATTACTATAATAATCTACGATAGCATCAATCACAATTTGTGGAGTTTGTGAAGTTGCTCCGTTGTCAAAATACACCAAAGGTTTTCCATTTACCGTTCTTTTAAGTATTGGAAAATCAGCACGAATCTTAGAAATATCAAACATAATTACTTTTTAGTCTTATGATTTACAAAACTACGAAATAAGTGTTATTTTTGTTAGGAACTATTCAATAAACATCACTTTAGTTATGCTTAAAAAAATTCAACAATTTTTACTGTTCATTTCTCTATCAATAATTGTACTTAGTTGTGGGACGAGTAAATTAAAAACGCATGATTTTCCTAATGTTATGGATACGTCTAGCAAGCCGATAAGTTATCAGGACAAAAAAATATATGCAATAGGCACTTCTTTTTTTGCTGATAATATGTTTGATGCTGCACGTTTAAACGCTTTTGAAAAAGTAAATGACTCAACACTTCAAGTTACCATTTTACCAGAGAATGAGCCAATAAATGAGAGTCCACACTACGCATTTAGAATTTGGTCAAAGAAGGGTGTAAATATAAGATTACAATTACATTACCCAACTTCAGCACATAGATATTGGCCAAAAATAAGTTCAGACGGTAAAAATTGGATGCCAATAGACAGTGCTAATTTTAAATTAATAAATGATAATAAAGGTGCTGAACTAACCCTTAAACTAAATAAAGAAAAATTATGGATTGCTGCTCAAGAAATCCATAATTCAACAGATGCAAAAGAATGGGCTGTGTCAGTTGCAAATCATCAAAATGTTCGATATAGTGTTGTTGGAAAAAGTAAATTGAATAGAGATTTAATTGGATTAGATGTTTATGAAGGTGATCCAAAAGGGAAAGAAATGATTGTGATTTTGAGTCGTCAACATCCACCAGAAGTTACAGGATACTTGGCAATGCAAGTATTTGTAAAAGAAATTTTAGGGGATTCACGATTGGGAAAAGATTTTATGAAAAAATATAGAATTTTAATTTTTCCAATGTTAAATCCTGATGGAGTTGATTTGGGTCATTGGCGCCATAATTCAGGAGGGATTGATTTAAACAGAGATTGGGCTTATTATCGACAAGATGAGGTAAAAACAATTGTAAATTATATTGTAGATACAGCCAACAAATATAGAAATAAAGTTGTTTTAGGATTAGATTTTCACTCTACTCAAGAAGATTTGTATTATACCTTTCCAGATGATGTACATTCATCAATTTATCCATTTAAAGATTATTGGTTAGGTGCAATTGACGCAGCTATTCCAGATTATTCTCCAGATGACAAGTCTTACGCAGTTGGTGATCCAATTTCAAAAGGATGGTTTTATTTACAATTTAATGCAGAATCTGTAACCTATGAAATAGGTGACGAAACGCCAAGAGCGTTTATAGAATTGAAAGCACAAATTGCAGCAAGAGAAATGATGAAACTACTAATATTGAAATAATACATACATGAAAAAGGTTATCAAATATTTTTTATTATTCCTTCTTTTAGGAGTTTCTTATATTATTTATACAAACTATCCAAAGTTTGTTCTAATCTCAGGATTTTCTGCTAAAAGCACTGCTTCAGGAATGTTTGTTGCAGATAGAACTCAAGAATCTATAGAAGGAAAGGACAATAACTTTTCGCCAATAAACTTGGCTTCAAATGAAGTAAATATTGATGAAAAATCGGTTACGTCAAAAGTATTTGGTTTAAAAACGAGAAAGGCAATTTACCGTGAAGGTTTAGGAACGGTTGTCATCAATGATGATTATGATCCAGAGGCTCCATATTTAATTCCTAATAGAAATCAAACACCTAAAAACTTGCCGTTTCCTTATGGAAATTTGCCTCAAAAGGATACCGTTTTCTCAAGTGTAGATTATCATAAGTTAGAAAATATTGTTGACACCTATTTTAAACAAAATACAGTAGGAAATATAACGCACTCTTTGTTGATTGTTTATAAAAATCAAATTATTACAGAAAAATATGCTGATGAATTTGATAAAAACACCAAGGTTTTAGGTTGGTCAATGGGAAAAAGTATTGTGAGTACTGTTATTGGCGTTTTGGATCAACAAGGGAAAATTGATATCCATAATCCAGCACCAATTGACGAATGGAAAAATGATGAACGTTCACAAATTACGATACACAATTTACTGCAAATGAATAGCGGTTTAGAATGGGAAGAAGATTACACAAAGATTTCTGATGTTACTAAAATGTTGTATTTGGAGACCGACATGACCAAACCTCAAGCGACTAAACCGTTGGTTGGAAAGCCTAATGAGAGTTGGAATTATTCTTCTGGAACAAGTAATTTATTGTCTGGAATTGTTAGAGATAAATTTAAAACACATCAAGAATATTTAGATTTCTGGTATTCTAATTTGATTGATAAAATTGGAATGCATTCAATGATTTTAGAGGCAGATTTGGCTGGAAATTATATTGCTTCTTCATATCCTTGGGCAACAACAAGAGATTGGGCTAAATATGGATTGCTGTATTTGAATAATGGCAATTGGAATGGAGAACAAATAATAAGTGAAGATTGGGTGAAATACACGTCAACACCAACAAATACTTCAGAAGGAGTCTATGGCGCACAATTTTGGTTAAATGCTCAAGGACATCTTCCTGACGTTCCAAAAGGCATGTATATGGCAGATGGTTATCAAGGACAGCGTGTGATAATAATTCCATCAAAAGACTTGGTTGTTGTAAGAACAGGAATCACCTATAGTAAAACGAAACACAAACTAGAAGAGAGAGGTTTGAAAGATGTAGAAAACAAATTTGTTATTGAATATGAACTAGCGAATCAACCTTATAATGATTTATTGAAGAATATATTAGCTGCAATTGATGTAAAGTAATAGTTAGATAAAAGATATTCTAAATATTAAAGCGCCTTCAAATTATATTTGAAGGCGCTTTAAATTTCTTACGACTTTGATTACTGATTAAAACTCAAATCCTAATTTCACGCCTAATTTATTGGCAATCAATTTTGTAATTCTAGATTTTAATTCAGGAATTTTAATTTTTTCAACAACTTCATTTCCAAAAGCATATAATAATAATGCTTTCGCTTCCTTTGCAGGAATCCCTCTAGATTGCATATAAAACAAGGCGCTTTCATCCAATTGCCCAATAGTACAACCATGAGAACACTTTACATCATCTGCAAAAATTTCTAGTTGAGGTTTGGCATTGATAGTTGCTTTATCTCCAATTAATATATTATTGTTTTGCTGAAAAGCATTTGTTTTTTGAGCCTCTGAATCAACGATAACTTTACCGTTAAAAACACCAGTTGAAGCATCATCATAAATACCTTTATACAATTCAAAACTTTCACAGTTAGGATATTGATGTTTTACAAGTGTATGTGTATCAACGTGTTGTTTTTTATCTAAAATTGAAATTCCATTTAAATGAGATTCAATATGTTCACCTTCGTGATAAAATTCTAGGTTATTTCTAGTCAATTTTCCACCAAATGAAAACGTGTTTACAGCAACAATACTACTTTCTCTTTGTTGAACAAATGTATTGTCTATCAATGAAGCATTTTCATTGTCATTCTGAATTTTATAAAAGTCGATAATTGCTCTTTTATTAGCAAAAATCTCAGTAACAGAATTTGTTAATACAACATTGTCACTCAAACTTTGATGACGTTCAATAATTTGGCAATGAGAGTTTTCTCCAACAATGACCAAGTTTCTTGGTTGTAATAAAATCTCTTTTTCACTTCCAGTATAAAAATTTACAATCTGAATAGGTTTAGGAAGTACAACGTTTTTTGGAATATTTATGTACACACCTTCTTTAGAGAACGCAGTATTTAAATTTGTAACGCTATTGCTTTTATCTACAATTTTATTGAAATAATTGTCTATTATAAGGTTGTATTTAGGGTTTTTAAGCGCTGCAGATAATAAGCAGATATCATATCCATCATGAGTTGTAGATGATAGAAAAGAAGAGTAAACACCGTCAATAAATATAACCTTATAAGATTCTATTTCGTGTAAAAAATACTTTTTAACGTCCTTAAATTCAACGGTCGTTTCAGCTTTCGGAAAAAGACTGTAATCGTGATTTAAAACAGCTTTTAATGAAGTGTATTTCCATTCTTCATCTTTTTTTGAAGGAAAGCCTTGCTTTTCAAATGCCGAAATGGCTTCTGTACGAATTGTGTGTACATTGGAATCTAAATCAAGTTTGCCTTGATTTTCAAACACCATAAAAGATGATACTAATTTTTCTTGTAAATCCATTTTTGCCATTATTTCAACCAATCGTATCCTTTCGCTTCAAGTTCTAGAGCCAATTCTTTACCTCCAGATTTTACAATTTTACCATTATGTAAAACATGTACAAAATCAGGAATAATATAGTCTAGTAATCTTTGATAATGTGTAATAACTATAACAGCATTGTCTTTGTTGCGCAATTTATTTACTCCATTTGCAACAATTTTTAACGCATCAATATCAAGTCCCGAATCAGTTTCATCAAGAATCGCCAATTTAGGTTCTAACATTGCCATTTGGAAAATTTCATTACGTTTCTTTTCTCCTCCAGAAAAACCTTCGTTTAAAGAACGAGATAAAAACTTACGATCCATTTCTAATAATTCAGATTTTTCACGAATTAATTTCAACATATCTTTCGCAGGAAGATCTTCTAAGCCTTGAGCCTTACGTTTTGCATTGATTGCTGTTTTTACGAAGTTCGTAGTACTAACACCAGGAATTTCAACAGGATATTGAAAACTCATAAAAACACCTTTATGTGCTCTTTCATCAGGTGAAAGTTCAAGGATGCTTTCATTATCAAACAATATATCTCCTTCAGAAACTTCATACGTTTCATTTCCAGCAATTACTGATGAAAGCGTACTTTTTCCAGAACCATTAGGTCCCATTATTGCGTGTACTTCTCCTGCTTTAACTTCAAGGTTAATACCTCTTAAGATATCTTTACCTTCTATTCCAGCGTGTATATTTTTTATTTGTATCATTCTATATTTTTTATCCTACGGATCCTTCTAAACTTATTTCTAATAATTTTTGTGCTTCTACTGCAAATTCCATTGGCAACTTATTTAGTACATCTTTACTAAATCCGTTTACAATCAATGCAATTGCTTTTTCAGTATCTATTCCACGTTGATTACAGTAAAATAATTGGTCTTCACCTATCTTACTTGTAGTTGCTTCGTGTTCTATTTTTGCTGATTTATTTTTTGATTCAATGTATGGGAATGTATGTGCGCCACATTTATTTCCCATTAGTAGTGAATCACATTGTGAGAAATTTCTAGCATTTTCTGCTCGAGAACCTATTTGTACCAATCCTCTATAAGAGTTTTGAGATTTTCCAGCCGATATTCCTTTTGAAATAATAGTACTCTTGGTATTTTTTCCAAGATGAATCATTTTTGTTCCAGTATCTGCTTGTTGGTAATTGTTGGTTACTGCGATTGAATAAAACTCTCCAACCGAATTATCTCCTTTTAAGATACAAGAAGGATATTTCCAAGTAACAGCACTTCCAGTTTCTACTTGTGTCCAAGAAATTTTAGAATTTTTATGACAGATTCCTCTTTTTGTTACAAAATTAAAAACACCACCTTTTCCATTCTTATCTCCAGGAAACCAGTTCTGAACTGTAGAATATTTAATTTCTGCATCATCTAATGCTATTAGTTCAACAACTGCAGCGTGTAATTGATTTTCATCACGTGCTGGAGCAGTACAACCTTCAAGGTAACTTACATAACTGCCTTCATCTGCTATTACTAGCGTTCTTTCAAACTGTCCAGTTCCACCTTCATTAATCCTAAAATAAGTAGAAAGTTCCATAGGACACTTAACTCCTTTTGGGATATAACAGAAAGATCCGTCAGTAAATACCGCAGAATTTAACGCCGCATAAAAGTTATCGGTTTGAGGAACTACAGATCCCATATATTTTCTTACTAATTCAGGATGTTCTTGAATTGCTTCAGAAATAGGCATGAAAAGAATTCCCTTTTCTGCCAATGTTTTTTTAAATGTCGTTGCTACAGAAACAGAATCTACAACAATATCCATAGCGATATTGTTCATCTTTTTTTGTTCATCAATAGAGATTCCTAACTTTTTATACATTGCTAAAAGTTCAGAATCTACATCGTCTAATGTTTTATTAGGGTCGACTGCTTTTGGTGCAGAATAATATGCGATATTTTGAAAGTCAGGCTTCGGATAATTTACATTTGCCCATTCAGGCTCTTCCATACTTTCCCATAGACGAAATGCTTCCAACCTCCAATTGGTCATCCATTCAGGTTCATTTTTCTTTTTAGAAATTGCACGAACGATATCTTCACTTAAACCTTTTGGAAACGTGTCAGATTCAAGGTCAGTATAAAACCCGTACTCATACTCTTGAGTTTCAAGTTCTTTTTTTAAATCGTCTTCTGTATACTTATTCATTAGATGAGTCTATTTGATTGTTTGTAAAAAAAAGAATTATAGAGAAAATGATTCTCCGCAACCACAAGTTCTGTTAGCATTAGGATTGTTAAATACAAATCCAGTACCATTTAAACCACCTGAATATTCAAGTGTAGTTCCTACTAAATATAAAAAACTCTTCTTGTCAACAATGATTTTTACACCATTGTCTTCAAAAACTTTATCTTCTTCAGATTTACTTTTGTCAAAATTTAAATCGTAAGAAAGACCTGAACAACCACCGCTTTTAACGCCTACACGAACAAAATCAATTGCTGTATCATAGCCATCATCACTCATAAGTTCAATCACTTTCTTTTTTGCTATGTCTGATACTTTAATCATAATTATTGCATTTAGATTAATTCTAAATTAGACTGCAAATATAGTGACAATAATATGATATTTATCATATTATAAATAGATAAAACAGATAGGATTATAGAGATTTGTAATCTTAAATTTTCAATTAGGTGCTTGAAAATCAGGGTTATTGATGAATTCATCATCAGAAAGGGAAAGAAGAAAGGCTTTTAAATCTATTTTATCGGTAGCAGAAAGTTGAACACCACCATCGTTTACAGATTTCATTAACGGATCTATTGTTAGCGAATTTATTAAACCTTCTGAATAATGATTTATAACGTCGTCAAGTGATGCAAAACGGCCATCATGCATAAAAGGAGCCGTAAATTTTAGATTTCTAAGCGATGGTGATTTGAACTTTCCATTATCGTTTGGATCTCCAGTTATTATCCCCAAACCTAGATCTAAAAAAGTTGCATCTAATCCATTATTATGAAAATTGTTATCTGTCCATAAAGGATTATTTTGACTTCCGTGACAATGAAAACAATCACCTTTAGTTTCGTCCATAAACACATTAAAACCATTTAATTCTGATGCTGTTAGTGTGATTTCTCCCAATAAATGTTTGTCAAATCTAGAGTTACTAGATATTAAGGTTCTTTCAAATTGTGATATTGCTTTTGTTACAAGAAGTGAATCAATAACTAGCGTACCAAAAGCATCAAAAAACAACTGTGGATATTCTAAATCATTTTGTAATGATAGAACTGCATTTGACCAAGTATTGTGCATTTCAATTGGATCGATCACAGGCTCTAAGGCTTGTTTTTCTAAACCAAAAGAACGACCATCCCAAAAGAACTTATTGTCATAATTCCACGCCATATTAAAAAGAGGCATTGAATTTCTATTGCCTAAGATTCCATCTATACCCTCACTAAAACGGTCAGTATCTGTAAAAGCATTTTCTGGAGAATGACAACTTGCGCATGATTGACTATCGTCTACTGATAAAATAGTGTCAAAAAATAATTTTCTACCTAATTGAACACCCTCTTCAGTTTGTGGATTGTCTATTGATTGAATAGGAGGTAAAATAGTTGAAGCAAATATTTGCGGAATATTTAGTGGAGATGGAGTAGGAGAATAAGCAGTATATGTTTCTATTCCAGTTTCGCTACACGAACTGAAAATAAAGATAAGGCTTATTATTTTTATCCGTTTTAACATTAATTTACTACACCCAAACTAAAGACGGATTGTCCGTTTTGATTCATTAATAATTGCGCATCATAATTTGTCATTAATGGCGTACTATAGACGCTTAAATCCCATGTATACGGATTTTTAAACCACTCAGAAATATCCATTTTTATTTCGGTAGACGTTTCTTCTCCCATTATAAAACCATTAATAGAAACATCAAAAAAGTTTTGTTCAAACACATCTGTACTTACTCGTGCTGTTCCCATATGATAAGCGTAAGGATTTTCCGTTCCAGTAGTTCCATATTTACCTTCAAATTGCATAAAATGGTAACCACCTCCAAGCATTGCAGGCCAATTCCATGATGCAGAGTTTAAATCAAGATAAGCACCTTCAATATTGTCAGCTTCATTAAACCCAAAAGTAAATGAAACACTTGAATAATTTCCAACAGGAACATCACTAACAGTTATTGAAGTATTACTGTTTAGTCCAGCCAAATCAACTAAATAATAGTCGTTAAGTTTAAGACTTTCGCCATTAGCTTTATGCAAAGTAAGGTTAGAAATCAAATACTTTAGTTTACTTATTGTTTGGATATCATTATTCTCATTAGTAAATGTAGTTGTATTAAAATCAGCTGAAGTTATCTTTTCACTTCCCCAATAATGATTAAAATCAACAGTAATTGTTCCAATTGTAGTAATAGGATCTATAATGGTATTTTCGTTATCATCACAGCCTAAAAATGAAACTAATAATACAATTAATACAAGTTTTTTGAAGGGTATCATAGATGTTATTTTATGTTAATTATTAGCACATCAGAAAACCCTTTGTTTTCTGAGACGTCATTGTTAGAACTCCAAGATTCTCCAACAATAATAATACTATTGTTATTTAATTCAGCAACACCAAAGGCAAGATCTATCTCTGTTCCTCCAATTGATTTTTGCCATTCTAAATTTCCTGATTCAGTTATTTTAAGGACCCAAACATCATTATTTCCTTTATTAGAAGTTAGATCATTATTAGTACTTCTAGAATCTCCTACAATATAAAAACCACTATCTCTAGAGGGAATGATTGCTTTGGCAGAATCAAATGAACTGCCACCAAAATTTTTCTGCCAAAGAATATTTCCCGAAGGATCAATTTTAAGTATCCACACATCTGCTGAGCCATGATTGGATGAAACATCTAAATCATTACTTCTTGCATCTCCAACTATTATGAAATTTCCATCCATAGTTTTGGTAATAGAATACCCTTGGTCAATTTCACTTCCACCATACGATTTCTCCCAAACTAAGGTGCCGTTTTCATCAATTTTTGTTGCCCAGTAATCATAGGTTCCTTTGCTATTGGTAATATCAATATCAGAACTGTCAGATGAGCCTACAATAATATATCCTTGGTCTTCAGTTTGTACTACATCAAATGCAGAATCGGTATTGGAGCCTCCATAAAAATGGCGCCACTGTTTAGTTCCGTTGGTATCCAATTTTATAGCCCAATAATCACCTCCTGAATGTCTACTTAATGAAGAATTTCTGTCATTTCCTTGTTGGTTAGATGCGGTAACGTCAAGAATTCCTGTTATTAAAAAACCGCCATCTAAGGTTTGAATTGAAGAAAAGGCTTGATCGAGACCTTCAAATCCAAAACTTTTCTCCCAAACAATGTTTCCGCTTGAATCTAATTTTGAAACCCAATAATCATTTGCGCCAAAATTAACACTTACATCTTCATCGTTACTCATCGAAGATCCTGTTATAAAGAACCCTCCATCAAGAGTTTGAATAATACTTTGGCCTCTTTCATCCTCTGTTCCTCCAAAGGTTTTTGACCACATTAATTGACTATTTACATCAAATTTTAATAACCAATAATCATATCCTTCATTTGCTTTGTCAGTAACGTCACCGTTATTACTTTGTGTATATCCAAAGACTGCATACCCTCCATCAATTGTATTTATTACTGATTTAGCAGTTTCATTTTTAGTTCCACCAAAAGTTTTGACAAATTCTATTTCACCTTGAAATGAGCCACTGGAAGCTGTATCCTCTTTAGTACAACTGATAATAACGAATAAAAAGAGTATGTAGATACATTTTATTTGAATACTCTTATTCATAAATTAATTATTTTTCTTAATGATGAACATTCCACCTTCAATATCACTTACCACGATATTTCCACTTGCAAAATATGGATATACGTTCCAAACGCCATTAAATGCTGAACTATTACTTGAGGGAAATGTGTCAAAAAAACCAGTTTCTGTCATGGTACCTGCAGCAATATTAGAAATATCATGCATTCTAACACCAGCTCTATAGTTCGCTAAGTAATATGTATTTCCATTCACGTAACCATTATGATCAATAGCTTCTGTTGGACCGTTATATGTACTTAATAATACAGGATTATCAAGATCAAGTAAATCAAAAATCAACATTCTAGTATTAGAAACCAAACCGTATAATTCATCTAACTCATCACCAACAATAAAATAACGCTGGTCTTCTGTAAACCATCCTTGATGTGTATATCCAATATTAGGATAATTGAATGTTGAAATACTTGTTGGATTGCTTTTATCAGAGATATCAGCAATAACAACCTCATCGGTATTACTTCCAATTAATATTTCCATCCCACTATAATCTGTATCAGGACCGTTATATGTTACTACTTGCGCATCATGAGAATAACCATCAGTAGCATAGCCTCCTGCAGCAACAGGATTTAATGGGTCTTGTATATTTACAAAATGAGCACCTCCACCAAAACTACTAGTTCCGACTGCATACGCATAACCAGAAGTTTCATTAATCACAATATTGTGAGCCTTTCCAAAACCAGTATAATACGCATCTGCAGTAAAAGTTTCAGGAGCACTTGTTACGCTTCTTAATCTTGTTAAATCGAATACTTGCATTCCGTGACCTGAAGCTTCACTTACAATAAATGCATGATTTTGATATACCTTAATATCTCTCCAAATACTATTTCCAGTTGCAGTAGGTAATTTACCTAAATAAACTAAGTTTTCAGTATTAGTAATATCTACAAAGACAGTTCCGTTGTTCATTCCCATTAATGCATATTCTTTATTTGTAGTTGGGTCAGTCCATCCCCAAGAATCATTCCCATCAGCGCCACCAAAATCTGCTAAAGTAATATGTCCCATAAGGTCATAATCATTACATGGATAAATTCCAGCCATCCCATTTTCACAAGGGTTTAGAGGAATTATTGGATCACAAGCATCACCAATACCGTCACCATCAGTATCTAATTGGTTTGCGTTAGAAACTAGAGGACAATTATCATCAACATCTTCAACTCCATCATTATCGTCATCTGTATCACATATGTCACCCGTTCCATCTGAGTCAGTATCTAATTGATCTGGATTTTCATTGTCAGGACAGTTGTCTAGTCCATCAAAAACGCCATCTCCATCTGTATCTTCACAAGCATCACCAACTCCATTATTATTAAAGTCCTCTTGATTTGGATTTGATATGGTTGGGCAAATATCATCTACATCCAAAATACCATCGTTATCATCATCATCATCACACAAATCTCCACTACCATCATTATCAGTATCTATTTGGTTTGGGTTTGGAACATTTGGACAATTATCTACTGTTCCAGTAACACCATCACCATCAACATCTGTATCAATTGTATCTTTATTACATCCTTGTAAAACTGAAAAAGAAATAAATAAGATAAAACAAAGAGGAATTAATTTTTTGAACATGTTTATTTTATTAAGTTATGAATTATTAAAGTGCTATATTATATAATACTCTTCTTGTATTAAGAACAGTTTTAGTGGTTTTCACCCTAATTATATTTTTATAGAAAACCTGCGATGGTTTCATAAAAAATATTGAATTTTGCACACACAGCAAATTTATTAATTTTTCACTAATAATTACCGTTCAAAATGTTAAAAGGCAAAAGCGAAAAAAAAACATCTTTATCTGAATTAGGAGAGTTTGGTTTAATTAAACATTTAACGAAACACTTTACTATTAATTGCGAATCTACAGAAAAAGGAATTGGAGACGATGCTGCTGTATTGGAATTTGGCGATAAACAAGCGTTAATTACAACAGATTTATTGGTTGAAGGGGTTCATTTTGACTTAGCATATATGCCTTTAAAGCATCTTGGTTATAAGGCAGTTATGGTGAACTTGTCTGATGTATACGCCATGAATGGAGCTGCAACACAGATTACCGTTTCTATTGCTATCTCAAACCGTTTTTCACTTGAAGCAGTTGAAGAATTGTACGCGGGAATTCAATTGGCATGTAATAATTATAATGTTGATTTAATTGGTGGAGATACAACGTCTTCAGTTACAGGATTATTAATCAGTATTACTGCTATCGGTGAAGTTAATAAGGAAGAAGTGGTCTATAGAAATGGCGCAAAACCAAATGATTTATTGGTAGTTTCGGGAGATTTAGGTTCTGCTTATCTAGGACTGCAAGTGCTGGAAAGAGAAAAACAAGTGTTTGAAGCGAATCCAAATATGCAACCAGATTTAGACACGTATTCATATATTGTTGAACGACAATTAAAGCCAGAAGCCAGAAGAGATATAGTTTCTTTATTAAAAGAATTGAAAGTGAAACCAACATCAATGATTGATATTTCTGACGGATTATCTTCAGAGATTTTACACATTTGTAGCCAATCTGAAGTTGGATGTAATTTATATGAAGATAAAATTCCTTTAGATCCACAAATGATTTCTACTTGTGAAGAGTTTAATATAGACTCAACAACTGTTGCGTTAAGTGGAGGTGAAGACTATGAATTGTTATTTACAATTTCACAAGAAGATTTTCCGAAAATACAATCAAACCCAAATTTTTCGGTTATAGGTCATGTTACTGATAAAAGTGAGGGGGCGTATTTGATTACTCGTGGAAATCAAAAAGTTGAGTTGATTGCTCAAGGCTGGAATTCATTAAAAGACGATTAAAACTTCGTTATAAATTTTTTTAGAGCCTCTAATAATTCTACAGAATTTTCAATGTGACTCATGTGTCCTTCTGAAAGTCCAACTGTAGGAATATTATTTTTTTTAGAGAATTTTATTGTTGATTCATAATCAACGACCATATCTTTTTTTCCTAGAATCAATAACTTTTTAAAACGCGCGTTTTTAAATAAATCAGCAAAATTTTGGCGAATAGCCATGCCTTCTTGAGAGGCAATATAGCCTTGTAGCGATGTTTTGAAAGCTTCAGTTAATCCTTTTTTTATTTCAGATGTATAGTTCAATCTACTTTCTTCAGCAAATAAATTGGTGAATGACATTCTAACCAAATTTTCATAATCTGTATGCGCCATTTTTACAGCTCTTGCCCTCAACTTTTTTCGTTCTTCACTATCATTTTCAAAGGTAGAATTTATCAAGCAAAGGCCTTTTATAGCCTCTGGAAATAACTGTGCAAACGCAAGTGAAATATAGCCTCCCATTGAATGACCAATCAACGTAAATTTTCTTAGGTTTAATGCCTTCAATACCGCTTTCACCATCATTGCTTGCTCTTCCATAGAATGCACATATCCGATATTTCCTGATGCTCCATGACCTAGTAAATCTATAGTTACAAGTCTGTTTTTTTTGGATAATTCAGGAATAATAGAATTCCACATCGAACTATTTTCTAAAAACCCATGAAGAAGAACCACAACAGACCCTTTTCCAAAATCGGAATAAGAAATAGGAATGTTTTTATAATTTACAAAACTTTGCATTATGCAAAAATAGGTGTCTTAAATCACATTTAATAAATAGTTGCCTTTTACTTTGCTTCTATGTAAGTTTTTATTGCTGATTTCAGGAGCGCTGTTTATTGTATACGAATTAGATTTAAAGAATTACTCATACAGAGGAATAATTATATTTACTATCAGCTCATGAACTTAATGTTAAAAGTGTGGAAAACAGAAAAAATGTTAGCCTGTAATATTTCATGTATGTTTTTTACTTACGAGGAGTCTATTTGGAATGGCACACAACGTTAATATATGTTTTGTTTTAATGAACTATATCGGTCGATAAGCGAAGTTAGTTTCTTCTAAGTTAAGAAACGCAATAACTTATTTCATCAATGCTTCAATATCTTCTACTTCAATAGGAATATGTTGCATTAAATTAAATGGCTCACCAGTTTCTTGAATTACATAATCGTCTTCTAAACGAATCCCTAAATTTTCTTCAGGAATATATATTCCAGGCTCAACCGTAAATACCATATTTGCTTCCATTGGCTCAGATAAAATACCGTAATCATGAGTGTCTAATCCCATGTGATGCGAAGTTCCATGCATAAAATACTTCTTATATGCAGGCCAATTTGGATCTTCATTTGCCACATCTTCTTTGGTTATTAATTTTAATTCTATCAATTCTTTCGTCATTATTTCTCCTACTTCCACATGATAATCTGCCCAAATAGTTCCAGGAACTAATAATTTTGCAGCGGCATTTTTAACACGCAATACAGCATTATAAACATCTTTTTGACGTTCCGTAAATTTTCCAGAAACAGGAATACAGCGCGTCATATCACTTGCATACCTAGCGTAACTTGCGCCAACATCCATTAAGATAACATCGCCTTCTTTACATTGTTGGTTGTTTTCTATATAATGTAATACGATAGCATTATCTCCACTAGCAATGATTGGTGTGTATGCAAATCCATCACTGCGGTTTCTTATGAATTCATGAATATATTCTGCTTCAATTTCATGTTCCCAAACATTTGGTTTTGTAAATCCTAACACTCTTTTAAAACCTTTTTCAGTAATATCACATGCTTGTTGCAATAGCGCAATTTCTTCAGGCTCTTTTATTGAACGCAATCGTTGAATAATTGGTTGGCTACGAAGGTATATGTGTGCTGGATAATTTACTTTGCATTTTTTTATAAACCTGTCTTCACGAGTTTCAGTTTCTACTGCTTGTCTATAATGTTCGTTTGTGTTTATATATACATTTTCTGCTTGAACCATCAAGTTAAAAAATACTTTTTCAAAATCTTCTAACCAATAAACGGTCTTAATTCCAGAAGTTTTAAGCGCTTTTTCTCTATCTAATTTTTCTCCTTCCCATACAGCAATATGTGCATTGGTCTCTTTTAAAAATAAAATCTCTTGATGTTCTTTTTTAACAGCATCAGGAAATAAAACAAGGATACTCTCTTCTTGATCTACACCGCTTAAATAAAAGATATCTCTATGTTGAGCAAACGGCAATGTACTGTCAGCACTTATAGGATAAATGTCATTGGAATTAAAAACCACCAATGAATTAGGCTTCATTTTGGCAACAAACTTCTTACGGTTTTTTACAAACAGGTTTTTATCTATTGGAAAGTATTTCATTTGAGTAAATTTTGGTAAACAAATTTATACAATTGTTCGTAATCAGTCTAATTTTAATCAGCGTTTTTAGATTGCTTCTAAATACCTAAAAAATAAAACAAATCATTTTTATGAGCAGATAACTTATAGTATCTTTGTTTTCTAAACTAACTTCAAAAAAAATGAGCGGACTTTTATCTTCGTCAATTGCTAGAAAAGTGTCAATGGCACTTTCAGCATTTTTCTTAATGTTTTTTCTATTACAACATTTCGCAATAAATAGTATGTCAGTTTTTAGTGCTGATGTTTTTAATGAAACCTCTCATTTTATGGGAACAAACCCATTGATTCAATACGTGATACAGCCAGTTTTAATTTTTGGAGTTGTATTTCACTTTGTCATGGGCTTTGTTTTGGAATTGAAAAACAGCAGAGCTAGAACTGTAAAATATGCTAAAAATAATGGAGGCGCAAATTCTTCTTGGATGTCAAGAAATATGATTTGGAGCGGATTGGCAATATTAGCCTTTATGGTTTTACACTTTATAGATTTTTGGATTCCAGAATTAAACACGAAATTTATTCAAGGAGATATGTCAGGTTTATTGGAAGATGGTGAAGGATATCGTTATTTTGAAGAATTACAGCATAAATTTGTAAATCCAATAAGAGTTGGTGCTTATGTAATTGCATTTGTATTTTTAGCATTACACTTATTACATGGATTTAATTCGGCATTCCAATCTATGGGAGCGAATAATAAATATACTAAAGGATTAAAAACATTCGGAAAGGCGTATGCCATTTTAGTTCCATTAGGATTTGTTTTTATTGCACTTTTCCATCATTTTAATCATTAAAAATAAGGTATGACAACATTAAATTCAAGAGTACCTAAAGGAACACTTTCAGATAAGTGGACTGATTATAAAAACCATATTGATTTAGTAAATCCAGCAAACAAGCGTAATATAGATGTTATTGTTGTTGGTACTGGTTTAGCAGGAGGTTCTGCAGCGGCAACATTAGCAGAATTAGGATACAATGTAAAAGCATTTTGTTATCAAGATTCTCCTCGTAGAGCGCATTCTATTGCTGCTCAAGGAGGAATCAATGCTGCAAAAAATTACCAAGGAGATGGAGATTCTAACTATCGATTATTTTACGATACCGTAAAAGGAGGAGATTATAGATCAAGAGAAGCAAACGTGCATCGTCTTGCGGAGGTTTCTGGAAATATTATTGATCAATGTGTGGCTCAAGGAGTTCCATTTGCAAGAGATTATGGAGGATTACTTGACAATCGTTCTTTTGGAGGTGTATTGGTTTCAAGAACTTTTTATGCTAAAGGACAAACAGGACAACAGTTATTATTAGGTGCTTACTCTGCAATGAATCGTCAGATTGCTCGTGGAAAAATCACAATGCACAACCGACATGAAATGTTGGATGTTGTAAAAGTTGATGGTAAAGCGAGAGGAATAATTGCACGTAATTTAATTACAGGAGAAATAGAACGTCATTCTGCACATGCTGTTGTGATTGCTTCTGGAGGATATGGAAATGTATATTTCTTATCTACCAATGCTATGGGATCTAATGCTACTGCAGCATGGAAAATTCATAAAAAAGGAGCGTATTTCGCGAATCCTTGTTATACTCAAATTCATCCTACGTGTATTCCACGAAGTGGAGACTATCAGTCAAAATTGACTTTGATGTCAGAATCGTTACGTAATGATGGACGTATTTGGGTGCCGAAAAACATGGAGGATGTAATGGCAATTAGAGAAGGGCGTAAAAAACCTACCGATTTGTCTGAAGAGCAAAGAGATTATTATTTAGAAAGACGTTATCCTGCATTTGGAAATTTAGTGCCTCGTGATGTTGCTTCAAGAGCAGCAAAAGAACGTTGTGATGCTGGATATGGAGTAAATGCTACTGGTGAAGCGGTGTATTTAGATTTTAAATCTGCTATAAATAGATATGGAAAAGAGCAAGCAAAAATTACGCATGTCTCTAATCCGTCAGAAAAAGAAATTTACGATTTAGGAAAAGCAATTGTTGAGGCGAAATATGGAAACTTATTCCAGATGTATGAGAAAATTGTAGATCAAGATCCATATAAAACTCCAATGATGATTTATCCAGCAACTCACTATACAATGGGAGGCGTTTGGGTTGATTATAACTTAATGACTACAGTTGAAGGATTGTACTGTATTGGAGAGGCGAATTTCTCTGATCACGGAGCAAATAGGTTAGGAGCATCAGCATTGATGCAAGGTCTTGCAGATGGATATTTCGTATTGCCATATACAATTGGAGATTACTTGTCAGATGATATCCGTACAGGAACGATTTCTACAGAATCAGAGGCGTTTGATGAAGCAGAAAAATCTGTTAAAGAGCAATTAGATTTCTTTATCAATAATAAAGGAACACACTCAGTTGATTATTATCATAAGAAATTAGGGAAAATCATGTGGGAAAAATGTGGAATGGCTCGTAATAAAAAGGGATTAGAAGAAGCAATAAAAGAAATTCAAGAGGTTCGTGAAGACTTTTGGAAAAACGTTATAGTTCCAGGAAGTTTGAATGAATTCAATCAAGAATTAGAAAAAGCAGGAAGAGTAGCAGATTTCTTAGAATTAGGAGAATTATTTGCTAAAGATGCTTTGAATCGTGAAGAATCTTGCGGAGGTCATTTCCGAGAAGAACATGTTACAGAAGATGGAGAGGCTAAACGTGACGATACCAATTTCGCATATGTTGCTGCATGGGAATATGTAGGAAAACCTAGTGAAGCGATATTGCATAAAGAAGAATTAGAATTTAAAGATATTGAGTTAAAAACTCGTTCATATAAATAAGAAGGCATTATGAATTTAACACTTAAAATTTGGCGTCAAAAAGATGCAAACGACAAGGGTAAATTAGTAGAATATAAAGTAACAGATATTTCTGAGCATATGTCATTTTTAGAAATGATGGATGTTTTAAATGAACAATTAGTGAATACAGGTGATGAGCCTGTAGCTTTTGATCATGACTGTCGTGAAGGAATTTGCGGAATGTGTTCTATGTATATCAACGGTCAAGCACACGGTCCTGATACAGGAGTTACAACATGTCAATTGCACATGCGAATGTTTAAAGATGGAGATACTATTTATATAGAGCCATTTAGAGCAAATGCTTTTCCTGTAATTAAAGATTTAGTTGTAGACCGTTCTTCATTTGAAAGAATCCAACAAGCAGGAGGATATATTTCAGTGAACACTTCTGGAAATACTCAAGATGCAAACGCGATTCCTATTTCTAAAATTGCTGCAGACGAAGCAATGGATGCTGCAACGTGTATTGGTTGTGGAGCATGTGTTGCAACGTGTAAAAACTCTAGTGCGATGTTATTTGTTTCTGCTAAAGTATCTCAGTATACTTTGTTACCACAAGGTCAAGTAGAAGCTGCGGATAGAGTTTTAAATATGGTGAAACAAATGGATGAAGAAGGTTTCGGAAACTGTACAAATACTGGAGCTTGTGAAGTGGAATGTCCAAAAGGAATTTCATTAGAAAATATTGCACGTATGAATCGTGAATATATGAAAGCGACTTCTTAAAGGGAAGTTCGTTTTAAAAAGTAGTTTAATAAATCCCAAATCTTAATTTGATTTGGGTTTTTTTGTTTAAAAAGCAGTATTTTAGTAATTGATAAATTAATGAATACACAATGGAACACAGTTCAAAACTTCCTAATGTTGGAACAACAATTTTTACAGTAATGAGCGCATTGGCTCATGAACAAAATGCACTTAATTTATCACAAGGTTTTCCAAATTTTGAACCAGACCAACAATTGTTGGATTTAGCAAAAAACGCCATGAATTCTGGCAGAAATCAATATGCTCCAATGCCTGGAATTTTAGAATTAAGGCAAGCGATTTCTGACAAATTCTCAACACTTTACAATTCTAGTTATCATCCAGAAAATGAAATTACAGTCACTGCTGGAGCAACACAAGCGATTTATACGATTATTTCAGCTTTTATAAGGCAAGACGATGAGGTCATTCTATTTTGTCCAGCATACGATTGCTATGCGCCAACAATAGAGGTTAATGGCGGAAAAGTTGTGCCAATTCAATTAAATGCACCATCCTACAAAGTTGATTGGGAAGAAGTACGACAGCATATTTCTTCAAAAACCAAAATGATTATTATCAATTCACCACATAACCCTTCAGGAACTATTTTTTCTAAAGAGGATATGATTCAATTAGAAGAACTGACCAAAAACACGAATATAATTGTATTGAGTGATGAGGTCTATGAGCACATTATTTTTGATGGCGAGAAACATCAAAGTGCCTGTTTATTTTCTGATTTAAAATCGAGAAGTTTTATTGTCGCTTCGTTTGGTAAAACATTTCATGTAACTGGATGGAAGATTGGGTATTGCTGCGCTCCAAAAGAGTTAATGGAAGAATTTAGAAAAGTGCATCAATTTAATGTTTTTAGTGTCAGTCATCCAATGCAAAAAGCAATTGCAGATTATTTAAAACAACCAAGCCATTATCTAGGGTTGTCGGATTTCTACCAAGAGAAAAGAAACTTGTTTTTAGGCTTAATAAAAGAATCAAGATTTAAAATAAACCCATCACAAGGAACTTATTTTCAAGGATTAAATTATTCTGATATTACAGATGAAAATGATGTTGCTTTTGCAAAAAGATTGGTTAAAGAGCATAAAATAGCATCAATTCCGCTGTCGGTTTTTAATTCGAATGGTCAAGATGATAAAGTATTGCGATTTTGCTTTGCTAAAAATAATGAAACTTTAAAAAGAGCCGCTGAAATATTGAATCACATATAAGTTTATAACTAACTGATTATCAATATTTAAATAATAATTAAATTAACTGTCGTGTTGGTGTCGTGTTAGTGAAATCAAGCTGTCGCTATAAAGATTAAAGGCTATAGATATCTTTGTGCCATCATAAAATAGATACAAATGGAAAGAAGTACAATTACATTAGCAGACATTAAAAAACTAAGATTAGAACGTCATTGGTCGCAAGAACAGTTAGCGGAAATGAGTGGTTTAAGCACAAGAACTATTCAAAGAATTGAGAGTGGACAAAATGCAGATTTTGAAACATTAAAATCATTAGCATCGGTATTTGAAATTAATTTGAGTAGTTTAAATAAAGAAGAAGAAAAGGAACAGTTGAGAATTGAAGAGAAACGAAATGAAGATGTTAAAGGGCTTTATAAATTTATAGCATTAGCCATTTTTTCTTTAATCTTTACATTTTTTATAAGTTATAACGAGTCAAATTGGGTCGTTTTCGGAATGGCATTTTTATCTTGGTTGGTAATTATTGGTGTATATTCGATAAATACATTTGATTTATTTAAAAGTAAATAGCATCAATAAAATTTCAATATGGAAGACATACTTAATATAGCATTGATACAAGCAAATTTGTTGTGGGAAAATACCCAAGGAAATCTCAATTATTTTGATACGAAAATAGAGCGTATTTCTTCTGATATTAATGTAGTCATTCTTCCTGAAATGTTTTCAACAGGGTTTTCTATGAATCCAGAAAACACATCAGAAACCATGGAAGGAATTTCTGTTACTTGGATGAAAGAAACAGCGATAAAAAAGCAACTAGCAGTCGTTGGTAGTTTGATTATAAAAGAGCGTGATACTTATTACAATCGCCTCGTTTTCGCTCACCCAAATGGAGAGATTCATACATATGATAAGCGACACTTATTTACGTATGGTGGAGAAGATAAAGTATATTCATCTGGAAACGAAAGATTGATTGTAGACTACAAAGGGTGGAAAATTTGTCCAATGATATGTTATGATTTACGCTTTCCTGTTTGGTCTAGAAATAGTGATGAATATGATATTTTGATTTTCGTAGCCAATTGGCCAAAACCTAGAATTTCTGCTTGGGATACGTTATTAAAAGCGCGTGCAATAGAAAATATGTGTTATACTATTGGAGTTAATAGAGTAGGAGTAGATGGAAATAATTTGGAATATATTGGTCATTCGCAAGCCGTAGATATGCTTGGTGAAGAAATGACACCTAATAGTATTGAGGACGAAGCCGTTTTAGAAGTTGCTTTGAATAAGAGTAAGTTGTGTGAAAACAGAAATAGATTCAGGTTCTTAAATGACAAAGACTCATTTTCTATAGAATAATGAGTCTTTGTTAATTTATCTTTTAATGATTTATGCTGGATTCATCCATTTAAAATCAAACTTAGTGTCAGGAATTACCATACGTTCAGTAATTCGATACATTCTATCTGGTAATTTTAATAAATAATCACGCGCTTTTTGAGCTTCATCAGTTAATCCAGTAATTTTATCTATTTCCCAAGCTGCATTTAATTTTCTAAGTATATCTACATAATCAAAACCAGTATATACACCTGCTCTCTGAGCAACTATTGAAAATTGATCAAAAGTATCACCTATTTTTCCTCCAGACTGTCTTAAGTTTAACGCAGGCATTACAATTTTATGCTTCATCATATGATGAAAAGCCAACATCATTTCACTAGGATCATGTTTGAAAATTTGTTTAACAAACTCAGTATACGCAAGGTGATGACGCATTTCGTCACCAGCAATAATTTTCGACATTTTAGCCAATAATTTATGCCCTTTTTTACGAGCCATTTTCGCAACATTATTATGAGAAACGTATGTTGCTAATTCTTGGAAACTCGTATAAACGAAGTTTTTATAAGGATCTCTTGCGGTACCAATATCAAAACCATCAGTAATTAAATGTTGAGTGGTTATTTCTACTTCACGCATATTAACTCTTCCTGAAAGATATAGATACTTGTTTAAAACGTCACCATGTCTATTCTCTTCGCTTGTCCACGCTCTAATCCATTTTCCCCAACCATTATCACCACCATTATCACTATGCTGTGAAATACCTTCGACATCCATTAGCCAAGCTTCATAAGTTGGCAAAGCTTCTTCGGTTATAGTATCTCCAACTAAACTTACCCAAAAATCATCATCTAATTCTTTAGAAAGTTCTTGAATTTCTTTTACTTCTTCAATAAAACTATCACTCTGAGAGTTTGGCAAAAAATCTGTGGGTTGCCAAATTTTTTCTGGAGTTATTAGAAATGTATCGACAAACGTTTCGATATTCTTTTCGAGTGTTTGCATTACTTCTAATCGGATGTTATGTAATGACATAAATAATTGTTTTGATATTTACAAAGCTACACCATTTTTAATGGTCTTCTCTGTTTTTATAAATAAATCTGAAAAACTCATTGATTTCACTTCAATTGGTTCGTGAATATCAAATTTTAAATGAACACCTACACCTAATGGAAACTTACCATATTTTAAAAATTTCCAAGAGTTATTAATAGATATTGGAATTAAATAAGCCGAAGGCATATATTTTACAAGCATTTTTAATCCATTTTCGGAAAAACGTTTTGGAGCACCATTTCTACTTCTAGTTCCTTCAGGGAAAATTACGGCAGAATAGTTATTTTCTTCAACATATTTTGCGAAATTAATTATAGCAGTCAAAGATTGTTTTGCATTTTTTCTATCAATCAATACACTTCCGCCATGTCTTAAATTATAGGATACACTTGGTATTCCAGAGCCTAATTCTTTTTTTGAAATAAACTTTGGATGATACTTTCTCAAAAACCAAATAATTGGAGGAATATCATTCATGCTTTGATGATTAGACACGAATATCAGAGGTACATTGTCAGGTATTTTATAGGTATTGTTAATAGTAATTTTACCTCCTAAAATGTGGATACATCTTGTAAGGCATAAATTTAATAATGCGACTGTTTTCCTATGCGGATTATACCCTCCAAGTTTTAATGCTAACCATTGTATTGGATGAAAAATTAAAAGGGATAGCCCAAAAAACAGATAATAAATTATAGATAAAGGAACTGCAATAAGTTTTTTCAAAATTTCCATTAATTAAACCACTGAGTCCACGGAATTCTTGATAATACTAATAGTAAAGCAAGACTATAAAAAAGTGCTATAGTTTTAAATTTTTCAGTATCTGTAGCCTTTTTCTTGTGTTTTGACCAACCCATAGTTATCAATATAATTGCAACAATCATAAAGATTGGATGTTCGACAGCCATTAAACGATTAGAAGCGTCTATACCGACTTCTTTCATAGATTTGTACCAAGGCGACATAAAGTACCAGCCAAGACCAATAAGTAGTTGTATATGCATCACTATAAGGGTGAATAGTGAAATTCGTAAGTCTTTATTTTTAAACTCTTTTTTTGAAGTATAGCCAACAATTGCGTTTACACAAGCAATTATAAGAATTGCTAAAGCAATATATGCCCAATAAGAATGGATCGTTTTCATCATGACTTGGTTCGTTTTTTGATTGATAACAAATGTACAAATTTTGAGCAAAAAAAAACCGCTCAAAATGAGCGGTTTTAATTTTTATTCTTTTAAAGTGATTAGAATTTATATCTAACACCAAAGTTCCAAGTTCTTCCTTTACCAAAGTATCCGTTATTACTAACATTTATACCGTTGTAAGTTTCATCACCTGCCTCAGCTACATTTGCAGTACGCAATTCAGCAATATAAATATTATTAAAAAGGTTATTTACATTTGCTCTTAAGCTAAGAGACTTACCTTCCTCTAAAGGTAATTTAAAAGAAACCCCCATATCAGCAACTCCATAAGAAGGTAGCTTTAAGTTTTCTTTTACAGCACCAACATTAGAATATAAGTTGTCATAGAATCTGAAATCCATATCTGCAGATAAATTTTCTGCAATAATGTATTTAGCTCCAAGACCAGCACTAAACTGTGCAGCATCTCCAACTTTACCACCATCAACATCATTTAATTCTTCAGAAATAAAATTTTGATCTTCATCTTGAACACGTGTTACCGCACTACCTTTATATTCCCAATCACCAACAGAAATAAATCCGTTTAATTTTAATTGAGGTGTAGCATTTGCTTTTAGACTCAATTCTATACCTTGATGTAATTGTTCAACTCCAAATCCTAATGTGTTTTGAACAACACCACCTACAACTCTAGAAGAACTAGTAACTCTATCTTTCCAAGAGGTTCTATATAAATCTATATTAGCTGTTACAAACTCACCAGTGAAAGCATAACCAAGTTCTAAACCTAAAATCTTTTCGTTTTCAGAAAATTCATTTCTTAAGTTATTATATGAACTCCAAATGTTGTCTTGGTATGGTTGACGAGAGTAGTAACCAAGATTACCGTATAATTTATTTTCATCATCTATTGTGTAACTAGCTCCACCTTTTAGAGTGAATCCCATTTCAGATACCTTTTCAGAATCTGTTCCAGCAGTAATGTTAGATGGTAAAGCACCAGTACCTTGAGGTGAAGTACCATTGATTAATGACTCATCTGCATATTGATAATGGTCAAATCTTTGGTTCCATTGATTAGAAATTGCTCCTTGGAAGAATGCAGACATCTTATCATTAGCATATTCTAATTGTGTAAATAAACCACCATAAGAAATACGTTCGTCATTACTATAAGCGATTTTTTCATCCTCTTCAAAATCAGCAAAAGTAGCTGTCCAAGGATTTGCAGCCATATCTCTTGTTGTAATTACATTTTTGTAAGTTCCGAATGATCCAAACGTTTGGTGATTATCATTTTGATCTCTTAAACGAATGTTTTCTTGCCATGAAGTTAAACCGTGGAAATTTTCAACAACTCTAAAGTGTTTTCCGTAATAAGATCTTAAATCAACACCCACATTTAAAGTTAGGTTATCGCTTAATTGTTTTTTAAGGTTTGATACAGCACCATACCAACTATGTAAATTCATAGAAGCTCTAGTTACATATCCACCTTCAGCAGCATAGTTTCCACCAGCTCCAGAAGTACCTAAGTTGTATTCATAAATTGCATCATAGTCAACGTAACCATCAGCAGTTCTTGGTCTACTTCCTCTTCCACCAGTTCCACCACCACGCCCCCATGAAGCGTATAATACTGTTGAAAGGTCAGTAGTTTCGTTAATACTATAATCCCAGTTTAAGTTAGCAACTGGCTTATGATAGAAGTTTCTTCTTTCAGTCATATATTGACCATTGTAAGTTCCCCAGTTATTGTTATACTTTCTTCCTTTTTCTAGAAAAGTAGAAATGTTTTGTGAGAACATATTATCGTGCCATTGTGGAGCACCAGTAATTAAGAAGTTGAAACTATTTTTTTCATTTGCTTTATAACCAAATGATACAAAATAAGTTTGACCTTTTCCAAAGTTTCCTTCATTATACCCATTACCTTGCCAGTGTGAAAGCATTACAGATGTTCCCCATCCTTTTTCATTTACACCAGTATCGTAACCGATAGTTGTTTTTAAGTAACCGTTATTTGCTACACCAACATTGAACATTCCACCTTCTTTCTTAGCAGTAGAGTTCATCACAAAGTTAACCGTTCCTCCAACAGAAGAAATTGCTAATTTAGAAGAACCTAAACCTCTTTGAATTTGAACTGCACTTGCAATGTCAGATAATCCAGACCAGTTAGACCAGTACATTTTACCATCTTCCATACCATTAATTGGTTGTCCGTTTAATAAGAATGCAGTGTTTGTTTGATCGAAACCACGAACAGAAATTCTTGAATCTCCATAACCTGATTGACCAGCAACATATACTGAAGGAGTATTTACAAGAGTTGTTGTAATATCTCCAGTTCCAATTTTTGCTTGAATTTCAGCAACAGGAATAGTAGATACTGCGATTGGTGTTCTTCTAGTGTTTGCTAAATCAACAAGACCAGAACCAACAATAACAATCTCATCAAGAGCTTCTTGTGAAGCTTCTAATTGAATGTTTCCTAAACTTATTGTTGCACCTTCTGCAACAGTAAATTCAATATTTTTATTTGCATATCCAATAAAAGATACCTTTACTGTACCAGTTCCTTCATTCACATCTAACGAAAAGTTTCCGTTAAAGTCAGTAGAAGCACCTTTAGTAGTACCAGCTAAAATAACATCGGCTCCAGGTAATGGAGCATTTGAACTGTCCAATACTGTACCGGTAATTGTTTGACCATACATAGTAGATGTTGCAATGAACAACGTCACTAGTAGAAATTGAGTAATTTTTTTCATCTTAAAGTAAGTTTTTTTAAATAGTTATTGCAAATATGCAAAATTTTTATGAGTCTTTTAAGAAATTTTAACAAAAAATTAAGAATCTCCTATGTAGCCAAGGATAGGTTGATTTGTTGAGAGTCAAATAGTTGGTTGAAAATGAGTTAAAGTTCAATGTTAACTCAAGGTTAAGTTATTTTTTTGAATAGATTTTATGTGCCATTTCTTTGCCTAATTCCACTCCAAATTGATCAAAACTAAAGATATTCCAAATAATTCCTTGAACAAATATTTTATGCTCATAAGCAGCAATTAAACTCCCTAAATTTCTTGGAGTCAACTTTTTTATTAGGATTGTATTTGTGGGTTTATTCCCTTCAAAGACTTTAAAAGGAAGTAAGGTTTCTATGTCGTTAATTTTACCTTGAAATTTTAAATCTAAGTGTACTTCTTCTTTGGTTTTTCCTTTAGCAAGGGCTTGAATTTGACCGTAAAAATTAGCCATTAATTTATCATGATGTTCTTTTTCACCATATAGTGATTCTTCAAAACCAATAAAGTCCGCTGGAATCAATTTTGTTCCTTGATGAATAAGCTGCATGTAAGCATGTTGTGAATTTGTTCCTGCACTTCCCCAAATCACATTACCAGTTTGATAATTTACTTTAGCGCCATTTCTATCTACAGATTTCCCATTACTTTCCATATTTGCCTGTTGTAAATAAGCAGAAAGTTTATTTAAATATTGAGAATAGGGTAAAATCACTTCAGTTTCAGAATTAAAAAAATTGGTATACCAGATTCCAAGAAGTCCCAAAATTACAGGTATATTTTTCTCAAATGGCGCATTTTTAAAATGTTCATCCATTTCTGAAGCGCCAATCAATAATTCTTTGAAATTTTTAAAGCCAACAGCTAAACTGATAGACAGTCCCACAGGACTCCAAAGAGAAAAACGGCCTCCAACCCAATTCCACATCGGAAAAATATTTGATTCTTCTATTCCAAAATCAGTTACTGCACTCAAATTGGTTGATACTGCAATAAAATGTTTTTTAACTGCATTTTCATTAGCAGAATTTAAAAACCATTTCCTTATTGTTGTAGCATTTGTTATCGTCTCTTGTGTTGTAAAAGTCTTAGAAACAATGACAAAAAGGGTTGTCTCTGGATGTAACTTCTTAAGAGTTTCATGTACATGATCGCCATCTATATTGGAAACAAAATGCACGTTTAAGTGATTTTTATAATATTTAAGCGCATCAACAACCATGCTTGGTCCAAGATCTGAACCTCCAATGCCAACATTTACAATGTCAGTAATTTTTTCACCTGTATGCCCTTTCCAATTTCCTGAAATTACCTGATTACTAAAAGTTTCAATCTTTGATAGTGCTTGTTTTATTTCAGGTAAAATATCAGTATTATCGACAAGTATTGGTTCGTTTTTTTGTGTTCTAAGTGCAGTATGTAAAACAGCTCTATTCTCAGTTTTATTAATTTTATTACCGCTAAAATACTTTGAAATAGCATCTTTTAATTCAACTTCATTTGCGAGTTCAATTAATTGATTAACAGTTTTTTGAGTAATTCTATTTTTAGAAAAATCAATAAAAAAATCATTAAAATTTATAGAAAATTTTTCTTGTCTTTTTTTGTCGTCGTTAAAAAGATCTTTTAAATGAATATTTTTTATTTCTTCAAAGTGCTTTTTTAATTCTAGCCAAGCATTTGTTTTTGTAGGATTAATAC
>OJBS01000108.1_pt1 | contig 36803 bp, 31 predicted proteins | sample 1590941 | NCBI WGS metagenome assembly OJBS01 (sample SAMN05416785, study PRJEB24817) | seawater metagenome | isolation source: Sea water | place: Canada:Atlantic | collected 2013-11 | reverse complement strand
ACGTTGACGGCGTCACGCCCCTCGACTGTGATGACGACAACGCCGATGTCTACCCTGGAGCCCCCGAGCTGTGTGACGGCCTGGACAATGCCTGTAGCGGCGTGATTCCGAACGAAGATGCGGACCTAGACCAAGACGGCTCCACCATCTGCGACGGTGACTGCGACGACGAAGACGCGGATGTCGGCCCGGGAGCCATCGAGCTGTGCAACGGCTTCGACGACGACTGTGACGGTGTGCTTCCGCCCGAAGAAGCAGACGCCGACAACGATGGCTTGGCCGTGTGCGAAGGCGACTGCAACGACACCAATGACCGTGTTCGTCCCGGTGCTGTTGAGCTGTGCGACATGCTCGACAACGACTGCGATGACGAAGTCGACGAAGAGTGTTTGAGCGACGAGCCTGAGCCCGACACCGATGTGGACACCGACGTGGACTCAGACACCGATCTGGACGTGGACAGCGACACGGAGCTTGACCTTGACGTTGAGCGAGAGGGCTGCAACTGCTCCGCTGCTGCTGGCTCACAGGCGCTGTGGTTGGGCTTGCCACTGTTCGGCTTGGCGCTGCTGCGTCGTCGCCGGTCGCTTCGGTAGCGCTCTAAGAGTGGGTGCTGGTCGACGAGCGTAAGGCTTGCTTCGGTCCAGCACTCACTCTCGGTTCTTGGGCGGCTCTCCCGTCGATCTCGCGTGCTCTCGATGCGAACCTGGGTGTATGTAAGAGACTCTGAAATGGCGTAGATAGTGGATACATGCGGCATTGTGGTAGATGTCGACGTGGCGCGCTCGTATTCAAGTTGCATTGACCGGATGACAAGGTATTGGACTTGATGTGAGGGTCAAATGCGTCTATTTTCCTTGTTGCTCGTCCTGTCCGCTTGTCAGTCGTCCACAGAGACGCCTGCACCAGCTCCAAGCCCGACTCCTGCTGCCGAGCCAACGCCCGCCGCCGCGGCAGAGCCGGTCGTGGAAGTGGACCCCGTACACCAGGCAATGTTCGGAACGCTCGCTCCAGCGGCGCCAAAAGTCGCAGGCGTGTCGCCGGCCGTCAATGACGCTCAGATTGCGCTCGGACAGACCTTGTACCATGATGGTCGGCTGTCCATTAACGGCGAGATCAGCTGCAACTCGTGCCATCGTCTGGACAAGTTTGGCCAAGACAGCGAGCCCACATCCCCCGGTCATGACGGTACCCGTGGTGGTCGCAACTCGCCAACCGTGCTCAACGCATCGACCCACGTCGCTCAGTTCTGGGACGGGCGCGCCGAGGATGTAGAAGCGCAAGCAAAGGGTCCTATTCTCAACCCCATTGAGATGGGTATGCCCGACGAAGCAACGGTCGTCGCAGCCCTCGGTGCCATTGACGGGTACGCGCCTCTGTTCGCGGCTGCCTTCCCGGACACCGAAGCGCCCATCACCTACGATAACCTCGCCAACGCCATCGGTGCCTTCGAGCGTACGCTCATCACGCCGTCTCGATTCGATACCTACTTGGCTGGTGATGGCTCGGCGCTGACTGCAGAAGAACGTGCTGGACTCGACTTGTTTGTGTCTACAGGCTGCACTGCCTGCCACTCTGGCGCCGGGCTCGGAGGCAGCTTGTACATGAAGCTCGGCCTCGTCACACCGTACGAGACCGAAGACATTGGCCGCATGGAAGTGACAGGCCTCGAGAGCGACCGGCATGTGTTTAAGGTGCCTGGCCTGCGCAACATCGCAGAGACCGGACCCTACTTTCATGACGGTTCCATTGCGACACTCGAAGAAGCCGTCATCCTGATGGCCAACCATCAGCTCGGCAAGAACCTGAGCGTTGAGGAAGCCGACAGCATTGTGACCTTCCTCAAGGCCCTGACTGGTGAGCTGCCAGAGGGTGCCGCGACCGTGCCAGAGATGCCTTCGTAGGGGTGCGTGGCTCGCATGTTTGTCGCGCTAGCCGCCGTGTTCTTCACAATGCTGACTATGACTCTGCTGCTCACAGCCGTGGCGGTGTGGTGCTTATCGCTCGGTAAGCCCTGGCCGTTCGGCTCGATGGCTAACAGCGGTCTTGTGCTGTTGTACGCCAGCTACCTGGCGTTTGTGATGTTTGGAACCGGCCCTACGGATGTTCACGACTATCCAGTAGCCGACAACTCGCAGTACGCCGCGCCTTGGCCGACAGACGCTAGAAGTTGTGTCGCACAGGGGCATCGCAGCGTTGTGAGCCATCGTGGCACGCACCTGCACGCGTGGGATTTTTTGCGGCCGATGCACAGCCCCATTCTTGCGGCACGAGGTGGACGCGTTGTCGCGCAGTTGGACTCGGGGCATGGAGTAGGGTGGTTTGAGGGCAACCACATCACCGTAGACCATGGAGATGGCAGCTCGGCGTTGTATGCGCATTTGGCCCAGGGAACGGCCAGAGTTCAGATTGGCGAGCAGGTGTTGCAGGGAGACCACATTGCAGATGTGGGCATGGTCGGAAAGACACTGTTTCCGCACCTACATTTTGTGGTGCATGACGCCGATGGCGCCTCCCTCCCCATTCAGTTCAGCGACATCGGGCTTCCTGTTGCTGGCGGATGCTACCTGCCCTCAAGCGAACTGTGACACCACGTTGCTTGGGTCGGTCCACTGCTCACGATTGAACACTGTTGACGACCAAGTGTTCGATGTGCTGGGCCAGGGCCTCTTTGCTGTCGAGGGACTGCCCGAGCAGTGCGGTGAGGCGGTCCACTACGAAGCGCGGTGTTGGCGACGTGGAGCTCGCGGGGGCCACTTGGATGACGCTCTCGGAGCGTGCGGTTTCGACCACCTGTTCAGCAATACGTTCCCACGGGGTCGGCTCGGCATCGACACATAGGTAGGTGCCCTCGGCGTGTGGGGTGTGCACCAATGTGGCCACGACTCGGGCAACATCAGTGGCGCCGACGAGCTGCCGTGCCGTACCTGCAACGACGGTCAGCGGGTGGCCGGCCTTCGCTGCGTGCACCAAGGCCTGAAGAGTGGAGTCGGAGCGAAAGGGGCCTCCGGCCTGTGCCGGCGGTCCAACAACGGGCCCAGAACGGAGGACAAGGCCCGTCATTCCATAGGTGTTGCATGCTGCCCACATCATCAGCTCGGCAGTGGCCTTGCTCGCGCCGTACAGGTCAGCCGTCTGCAGCGGGTCTGACTCCTTTATGAGCGCTCGAAAGGGACGATGGACGGCGGTGGATGAGATCAAGAGGCATCGGCTGACTCCAGCTTCGCCAGCCGCATCGAACAGCTTTGCGGCGGCGATGCTATCCGGTAGGTCGAGCTCTGTTCGCGGAGCGCCCCAGATGAGTGCGGCATGAATGACCACGGCGATGCCCTCAACGGCGTGGCGCAGGCACCGCTCGTCTGTCAGGTCACCGGTCCGGACGCGTACCTTCGGGTGGGTCGCGAGAGCTCCGAGTCGCGTGGGTTCACGTACGAGCACGGTGACGTCGTTGCCCGCTGAGAGCAAGGCCAGCAGCACGTGCTGGCCCAGGTAGCCAGATGCGCCGGTGAGCAGGACAGTCATGGGGGCTCTCCAAAAAGTAGGCTTACCCTGCAGTGACCTCGATGGCGTGGCGAAGGGCTTTGGCTTGGCGTTTGAAGCCGGATTCACCGGTGAGGCCCTCATCTACGGCAACGAAGACTGTCGGTAGAGCGCACCACATTGGAATCGCGCTCGCGGTCATGTTCACCCAAACGAGGTATCGCCGCCCGGCCAGACACCTAGACACCAAGGACAAGCGCCGTGCGGCTCGGAATCGATTTCGGTACAACAAACTCGGCGGTGGCTGTACAGCGTGGCATGAGCGCGGAGCTGGTCCCGTTGTCCCGAGAGGAACACACCCAGCGAACGGTCATTCATTGCCCGCTGGACGGCGAGCCTCTCTTTGGCAATGACGCGTTCCGCTCCTACCTAGACCAAGACCTCACGGGCCGATTCATCAGGTCGCTCAAGTCTTTCTTGTCGCAAGATGTGCCCTCAACGACCATCGCTGGCAAGCGATACGAGTTTGTCGACTTGGTCGCTGAATACCTCATGTTTCTCATCGAGCGTTCCGTTGCGGTCCTGGGGCGCAGACCTGACGAGATTGTGATGGGGCGCCCGGTCAACTTTGCCGACATCCAGTCGGACAGCGACAGGGCGGAACGTACGCTCTCTGAGGCGCTAGACCGCGCCGGAGTCACCAACTACCGATTCCAGCTGGAGCCTGTTGCTGCGGCACACAAGTACGAGTCCACAGCCTCTACCGAGCATCTAGTGCTTGTAGGAGACTTCGGTGGCGGCACCAGCGACTTCGCGATTCTTCGTGTGGGCCCTAAACGACGCCAGCTAGACGACCGCACGTCCGACATCTTGGCCGTGGACGGTGTGGCCAAGGCTGGCGACCACATCGATGGGCACTTCATGGACTGCTTCTTGCTTGAAGAGTTCGGTAAGAACGCCCTGTTTCGCAAGCGATACACCGAAGAGCTAGAGCCGTGGAAGTCGCCGATTCATGGCCAGATCAAGCGACTGTTTGAGCTACACCGGCTGCGGGACGAGCCGTTGAATCGCGGCCTGAAGTACATGCAGAAGCGGCTGGTGAACCCGGTGTATGCGGAACGTCTTCACCGGCTCATCTTTGATGACCTCGGCTATCCGCTCGCTTGGCAGATCGAGGAGTCCAAGAAGGCACTGTCCACAAGCGCCGAGACCACGTTCCGCTTTCGCGAGTTCTACTCCGAGCGATTGGACTTTGACAGGCCTGTTGGGCTGGCCGAGTTTGGCGAGTCCTGCGGCACGACCATTCGCGAATACAATGACGCGATTACCCGAACGCTGTCCATGGCCGGTGTGCAAGAGGCGGACATTGACAGCGTCTTCTTGACGGGCGGAACCTCACAGCTGCCCTTCATCCGAGCGAGCTTTGCGGCACGGTTCGGTGAAGAGAAGATTAGTGCGGGCGACGCGCTGACGAGCGTGTGCATTGGGCTGGCACTCTCGTAGTGGGGAGGACGCGCCTCTAGTCGGTAGGCCAGGTGCCGTAGGGACCGCCTGTGCTTCCAATGTTGCTGCGTGTACCGTCTGTATCGAGAATGGCGGGGTCACCGGCGTCGCGTAGCCCTGCGCTGTTGATGAGCCCGAAGTCCCACAGCAGGGCATTCTCGCTGAAGACGTTGCGGTAGCCGGGCTCCACCGTGGTCATGTGGTCGCCGAAGCTAGTCGGGTCGACTCGGGTATACGGCTCGGTGCCACTGTCGAAGGTGTTGGTGTAGTCAATCGACGCGGCCAGTAGTGCAGAGCTCCAGATGGCCGAGCCTGTCTGGTTGCCGCCGCAAACGGACACGTTGTCGTAGAAGCTGGAGTTACTGATGGTGAGCGTGCTGTTGTCTGGGTCGTTGACCGCGATAGCGCCGCCGCCACAGACAGTGCCGGCTGAGGAACCCAGCACTTCATTGCCTACAAAGTCGACATTCTGGATGTCGAGGGTGCCACCACTCAACAGGATGGCGCCACCTAGGACGGCTCCACCATTGATGGAGTTGTGGCCGAAGCGACCCCCCAAGATTGTCACGTCTGAACTGTCGATGTAGAAGACTCCGCTCGAACCACGATTGACGGTATTGTTCAGCGCTGTCAGGCGGATGAAGGTGATGTCCGAGCCGCCGGTGATCTGTACGGTGCCGTTGGAGAGCGAGTAGGTATCCGCGAGGTTGTCGGTCAGGGTCAGGTCGGTGAACACAACGGACGAGCCGTGCAGGCGCATCGCTGTGCCACCACCAGCCGTGTAGTTGACCCCTCTTAGGTTGGTGATGTGGTCAATGGTCAGCCCAGTGGCGGAGCCGGTCCAGTTGACGCCGTAGATGCCCGAGATGATGGTGCCGCTGTAGATGCCTGACCGGCGAGCGGTGTTGTAGTCGAACAGGACATCTTCGAGCACCGCGGCGCTGTTCTGAATGATGGCAGCCTGGTAGTCTCGACTGCCGACTCCGCGGTAGCCGGTGATTCGAACATCGCGAAGAGTTGGGCTTGCGCCGGAGATATATAGTCTTCTTCCTGTGCTCACGTCTGCTGGGCCTTGAACCGTCATGCTCGCGAGCAGTGAGGTGGCGTTCTCCCCGTTCGAGAAGGTGGGACCAGTGGAGGTGATTACAACGACAGAGTCTCGGTCCACGCCCATCATGCGTAGGCTCTTACCGCCGAAGTTGATGGCACTCTCGTACGTGCCGGAGTCCACACAGATCAGGTCGCCAATGGCTGCTGCGCTCACTGCCGAAGCTGGCGTGGCGTAGGGGTGGTCCTCGCCAACCCACAGGGCAACCTCGGGGGCGCCGTCGCAGTCGTCGTCCTCGTTGTTGCAGATTTCTTCGGCGGTGGGATTGCGGTTGGGGTCGCTGTCATCGCAGTCGAACGGGCGCTCTACCGTGCCTTCGGGCTGGTCACAGGCAATGATGATGTCGAGCTCGTCGCCGAAGCCGTCACCGTCTAGGTCGGTGTACCATTCCAGGCCTTCGGTGGTGCTGTCGTCAATGATGCCGTTGCAGTCGTCATCCAGCTCATTGCAGACTTCCTCGGCACCGGGGTTGATGAGAGGGTTGACGTCGTCACATTCGCCGGACGTCAGGACTGCGCTGTCGTTGGGGGCGTCGCACTGGACGACTGCCGTTGACTCCACGCCGTACCCGTCGTCATCCCCATCGGTGAACCAAGTGGGGGGGGATTCATCAATGAGTACGTCGCAGTCGTTGTCGATGCCGTCGCACAGCTCATCAGCGCCAGGGAAGATAGCGGCGTTGCCGTCTTCGCAGTCCCCCTCAACATCGACGTACGAACCGACCGGAGCTTCGCAGGAGATGACCGCACTGTCTGGGTTGCCGTAGCCATCGTCGTCGGCGTCCGGGTACCAAGTGGTCGCACCAATCGCGTCGTCGTCGACCAAGTCATTGCAGTCGTCGTCAATCCCGTTGCACACCTCTTCTGCACTTGGGTTGACGCTTGCAACAGCGTCATCGCAGTCACCCTCTGTACTGACGTGGCCGTCCGGGGCTTCACAGGCAGCAACAGCCAGACCTGCGCCGTAGCCGTCGTCATCACCGTCCTCAAACCATCGTGGCGGGTTGTTGTCGGGCACACCATCGCAGTCGTTGTCGAGTCCATCACAGATGTCGACGGCACCGGGGTAGGTGTTGGGGTCATCGTCGTTGCAGTCGTCTTCCACCGCGATGCCGTCGTTGTCAGCGTCAACAATGACGGTGATAGCGGTCTGAGCGAAGCCCTCGGCGCCGTAGCGGTCGCGCACGCTGATGGCTGCGGTGTACACGCCGGCATCCAGGTCTGTCAGGGAAATGCCCATCGTGCCGTCAGCGTTGAAGACAGGCGGAAGGGTCACGGCATCCGCAAGAGTGCCGGTCCACTCCAGAGTGAGGTCGCCGGGTGCGTCGAGGTCGTCGCTGACAGTGAGCGTCATGCGGTAGTCGTCCACTGTTCGGAAGGTGACTTCCTCGTCTGCCGAGGGAGCGGTGAACAGTACGAGGGGGGCTTCGTTCGGAACGGCTGTGATGTCGACGCTCGCCTCTGCCGTGGCACCGTCTACATCTGAGACGCGAGCGGTGAGCGTATGGGGACCTGCGGACAGGCCAAGGTCGGTGATGAGTGACGCTTCTTCTCCGCTTCGCAACCACTCTCCAGACAGGGGACCGTCTTCGCTGCTTGTCCAAGTGAGGGTAAGGTCGGCGGGCTCGGTCTCTGGGTCTGCGGCGAGAACGACGAGTGTAAGCGCGCGATTGGCCGGAACGTCGGCGTCAGGGCTTGGCCACGAGATGGTGATCTCTGGGTCGAGGTTTTCATAGTTGTACGTGAGGCTGTTGTCGCCGCACGCAGTGAAAGCCAGGACAGAGAGCCCGAGTAGTGGTCGCATAGTGTTCCCCTTTCTGGACGTAAACGCCCGCGTGCGGGGGTTCTACAGTGCTTCGCATTGTAATGGCTACACCTTTCTGGCCGAGCTGGCCCGGTGGGGGGCGCCAGCCGAAAACTGGGCCCGACGTTGCCTGGGGTGGGGATGTGTGATTTGCCCCACCTCCCTGGGGCTAATCGCGCAGATACGGGAATCCCTTGGGGCGTACCGTGAGCACCGACGTGGTCACCTTTCGCTGCACGCGTTCGGTGGTAGAGCCCAGCAACTTGTCGACCAATCCCATCCGGCCATGCGTACCCATGACGATGAGGTCTGCGTGGTTCTCGGTCGCGGCGTCTACAATGGCCATCACCACATTGCCGGCGCGTACTTCCACTTTCACCTTTCCGTCTTCGAGTGGTGCGACGGTCGCGATGTGCCTGCGAACGCGCTCCTCGAGGGACTTGAACTCCGCTTCGACCTCTTCGAGGTCGGAGACGGTGGTTGCTTGGTTGAGGTCTTTCAAGTCCACAGGGTCGCGACGAACGGACACTGCAACAAGTGCGGCGCCATACTTGTGGGCCATGTCGATGGCGACATCGAGGGCACGGTCGGAGATCTCTCCGGCATCGAGTGGGACGAGGATCTTGTTGAACTGATTGGACATGAGAGGCTCCTTGGAGGTGTTGGTCTCCGCTTAGCAAGGGTCGTGCCAGCAATGCCCGGCTCGCGTGTCGACCGCCCACTGTGCGGCATGCACGGGAGCATCAATCCCCGACAGCTGCGGACAGATTGCCTGTCGAAGACACGGGGGTTTTGGAGAAGCCTGCTCTGGTGCCCATCGTCATCACCCACGGTTTTGACGGCCGTTTACTCGGGTTTGGGAGCACCAAGCTGCTGCGCCTACACTGCCCATCCCACCACTTCAGCTCTATTGAGCTATGGGCTCGCTATAGAAGTGGAGGATGCTTGGCACTTATAGATATCGTTCTGCGGCCGCCTGAATACGGTTGGCAGGATGACCAAGGCGCTCTCGTGGTGCCGAGTACTGGCCAGATTTTTCGTGAGTTCGCCAAGAGGTTGAACGTTTTCGCCGACAAGCGAAACTGGCTGGTGTTTTCCAGCTGGATGATGCTGGTGTTGTTGAGCCCATTCTTCATTTTGTTCTTTGTGAAGTTCTTCAGTTGGCCGCTGGTGGCCATAGGATTTGTGTACAGCATGGTCCTGATGGGGAGTCACGGGACGGTCTGGTACCACCGATACAGCACCCACGGCGCGTTCACCTTCCGCAATGCCTTCTGGCGAATCCTCACCCAGAATCTTGTGGTGAAGATGGTGTCGGAAGAGGTGTACGTGGTCTCGCACTTGGTGCACCACAAGAAGTCAGACAAGCCCGGCGACCCCTACAATGCTCACGGCGGCTTCCTGTACTGCTTCCTTGCGGATGCTGTTCACCAGCCTATTGCGCTGGACCTCACCGAAAAGCAGTACAAAGGCGCGTCTGCGTTCATGAAGCGGTCGGGCATTGCGACAAACACGTACGCCCAGTACCAACGCTGGGGCTCGATCTCGAATCCGGCTGCGCTTTGGGCGACCACTCTGCTCAATTGGGCGTTCTGGTACACGGCATTCTTCTTGATTGGCGGTCACGCACTCGCTGTCACCCTGTTCGCCAGCGCGCTGATCTGGGGCGTAGGTGTGCGGACGTTCAACTTTGAAGGGCATGGGAAGGGCAAAGACCGTCGAGTTGACGGATACGACTTCAGCCGTCGCGACATGTCGGTCAATCAATACTGGCCGGGCTTCGTTGCAGGGGAGTGGCACAACAACCACCATCTGTACGCAAGCAGCGCGCGTACTGGATTTCTTCGCCACCAGATCGACTTCCCGTTCTACTACATCTACCTGTTGAGCCTCGTCGGCGGCGTCACGAAGTTCACCGACTCCAAGCAGCACTTCATGACCAATCACTATTTGCCCTATTTAGAGGCGAAGAAGGCAGGTACTGCAGTGTCAGGCGGACCAGAAGCGCTGTAGACGACCAACCGCACGCGACTCTGCAGTTGTGTGCGGCAGTCTGCGGTCGACGCTGTTGCATCCGCGATGGCGGTTTGGCTCACCTTTATGGATGACCCGGCCAACCCATCGGGGGCGTAGCCTTGCCCTCGAGGCCCCTCGCCGCCGCTCCTAGGCGAATGTATTCTGGTCATCGCCCTAAAGCCGCGCGGAAAGGGCTCCGATACACGTCGCATGGAGGGCCCTGTGACGACGGCAATCGAGATGGTCGCACCCCACGTGGTAGCGCTTTCCGCAAGCAGCTCAGTGAGGGTCGCCCGTCTGGCGTTGCTCGGCACCCCCACGGCTCGGTTGTTGCCTGTAGAGAGGTCCGGACGTGTGATTGGCGTGCTGCACGCACAGGATGTGGCCGCTGCCGATGTTTGCCCGAATGACCGCATCATGAGCTACGTCCGCCCAGTCGGGACTTGGGTCGCCCCCGACATAGACTGGATGGATGTCTACTCCATTCTTGCGGACGCTGAAGCGGATCTGCTTGTTGGAGATGCAGATAACTATTGCGGCCAATTGACGCCGGATAGCGTACTGCGAACAATGCCTTTGCCTAAGAAGGCATCCAACATTGTGGGGATGTCAGCCACAGCCTCGGCTGTCGGCGCTCTGGGCCGGTCGATTGCTCAGAGCGGACCTTGTATGAGGGATGTCGTGCTCGTTGTAGAAGATGACGAGATGATGCTCTCCTTGCAGATGCTCGTTGTAGAAGAGGCAGGCTTGCGACCTATGGGAGCGGCGACACTGGAGGGTGCCCGGGCAGTTCTGGACGAGTTCGCTTCAGAGCTGGCCTTGATCTTGCTCGACGTACACCTACCAGATGGCAGTGGGATCGATTTTGGGGGGCGCGTGACCAGTGGGAACTGGCCTGCAGCCTCGTGTGTGCCCATTGTGATTGTGAGTGCGACCGGCGACCTAGACCTGCTAGCGGATGCGCTGTATGCCGGTTCAATTGGGCACTTCCGAAAGCCATTCCAGCCGCTTGACCTGCTGGAGGCCGTTCGCGCCCATGCACCCGCCGCACCACTCGGATGCTAAGGCGGATTGTCGTGGTCCACGACCGTCCAGCCGAACCAACCTCCATCGCTTGGACGTTGCAGTGTCCGAGCGGGTGTGGCACTAAATCATTGTTCCACGGAGCCTTCGGCGTGTTGGAGATGCTGCCGTGAGCCGTCTTGCGCAGGCGCGGTTGATGTTGGAGGCGCGGTACCGCGAGTCGTTGGCGCAGGAGGCGACTGATCTAGCCGCTCTGGGTGGGGATTGGCTGCAGATTGGCGCGATGGTGCACCGCATCAAGGGATCTGGCGGAAGCTTCGGCTTTCCAATGATTACCGCTGCAGCTCTGGCGGTGGAACAGGCGAGTATCTGTGAACGACCTGGTGCACTGGCTGATCTGATTGATGAGCTTATGCGTAGGTATTTCGCTGTTCCCGAACACGCGCAGTCACGATGACCCTCAGAGGCACTCGTGAATGCTGTGAATTGAGTGGGGATGGCCGAATGCCCTATCTTGCCAACGGCCCCGCTCGCGTCGCGTACCTCACGCACTCAGAGCTGCAGCTGTCGAGGTGTTTGGGCGGCGCTGTCGGAGCCATTGATGGCATCCTGCTTTTCCCGCCCGCGATTCGCGACGAAGTGGACTCTGAGCGGCGTCTTGTCAGGACCATACTTCGCTTGTCGACCGAAGAGGAGAGATGAACGAGCGACGACCCAGTCGACTCGACGAGCACTGTGTACGACCGATTGAGGGTCTAGTGGGCGGCTCCATGTTTGATGAGCAGCTCGAGTAGGCGGTGTGCTGCGGCGGCAAGCGTGTCCGATGTTGCCTCCTCGACCAGCGAGGCGGCATCACTGATGTCGGGGTACCCAAAGCTACCGCCACTGCCCCGGAGCTTGTGGGCCCGCTGATGCATCTCAGCTTCGTTGAGCGCGTCTGCCGCTAGCAGCGCTTGAATCTCGGCGGCCTCAACCCTTAGCGACGCCCGATACTGTCCGGCGAGTCGCTCTCGAACGGAAGCTAGGCGACTCATGGAGAGGCGGCCAGAAGCTTTGTGATCTGCTCTCGCACGCCCGATGCCGTGTTGGCACCCTTGCGAACCAGGTGTTCGGCAGCGCCATTGAGGTGGTGTAGTTCAGTTGTGGACAGTGTCTTGGCCGAGCAAAGGATGATGGGAAGGTCTGCGTATCCAGGCAGCCGTCGCAGTTGCTCCAGAAACATGAACCCATCGACGATAGGCATCATGAGGTCCAAGATAATGAGGTCCGGTCGTTCCACACGGACCATTGAAAGACCTTCGGCTCCGTTAGCCGCCATGCGGACACGACAGCCTTGCTCTTCCACGACTTCCTGGACCAGTCGGCGCGCGTCTGGGTCGTCATCCACAATAAGAACGAGCCGAGACATGTCGGTCAGGACCTGCTCCAGCACTTTCTCAAGAGACTCACGCGACACTGGCTTGTTGATGACTTGGATGTCGCTTGCAAGCTGCGCCCGGTACTCGCCACCGACAGTGCTGCAGACGATTAGCGGGATGGCGCACAGCTCGGGGTCAGCCCGGATCTGGCGGATGACCTCGAACCCGTCGACCTCCGCCATCATCAGATCAATCGTGATGGCATCGGGTTTGATTGCCCTTGCTACGCTAACTCCCTCCGTCCCGTTTCCGACGGCAATGACCCGGAATCCGAGGTCTTGAACTTCTTGCTGCATCAACAGCCGCGCCTCTGGGTCATCGTCGATGACGAGAAGTGTTCGCTTGGCTCGGTCCGCGGGCTTCAGAGCGCGCTGCTCTTCGAACCCGGCGGCAGACGAGAGCACCTCGTGAGAAGTGGGGAGCTGCTTGAGACAGATCGGTGGAGCGTCGTCTACAAGGCGAATGGAGAAGGTGGAACCGGACTCTTCCTCGCTGGCGACCTCAAGGTCGAAGCCCATACTCCGGCAGAGCGCCCGTGAGATGGCCAATCCAAGGCCGGTGCCGCCGTACACCCTTGACGTCGAGGCATCGGCTTGCTCAAAGGGAGCGAACACCTTCGCCAGTTTTTCAGGCGGTATGCCGATTCCTGCGTCGGTGACATCGATTCGCACCGGCCGCCCATGACTGACCGAGACCGACAGGTGTACGTTGTTGCCGACGGAGAACTTGATGCCGTTGCCGACAAGGTTGATGAGTACCTGCATGAGGCGTCTACGGTCGGCGATTATTGTGGGGGAATCCTCGCAGGAAAATGTGATGTGCGCTTGAGTATCGGCGGTGCCACCGGTGTGGGCAACGACATCCGACAACAAAGCAGCCAGTGAGACGGGCTCCAACTCCATCTCCATGGCGCCCGCCTCAATCTTCGAGATGTCGAGCACGTCGTTGATGAGGTCGAGAAGGTGCCTTCCGTTCGTGCCGATTCGAGACAGGAAGTCGAGTTCCTTGGCGTTGAGGTTCTCTCGCTTGTTTCTGAGCAAGATGTTGGTGAACCCAATGACGGAGTTCAGCGGTGTGCGAAGCTCATGGCTCATGTTGGCCAAGAATGCGGTCTTAGAGCGGTTCGCCTCTTCAGCGGCGAGCCGAGCGGCCTCGATCTGCAGGGATGCGTCCTGCGTAATCCTCACGGAACGGCGAAGTTCCAGCTGGCTCATGACCTGCCGAGCCAGCGCGCGCAGCATGTCGATCTGGTGGTCCGTCAGGGTCATGGCCTCGTCGTCGATAACGCAGAGGGTTCCTAAAATATGTCCATCTGGAGTCTGTAAGGGCGCGCCTGCATAGAACCGGACATGGGGGGCGTCTGTGGTCAGTGGATTGTCGAAGAACCGCTCGTCTTCGTGGGCATCCGGCACCACCATCATCTCGCCGCCTGCCACGACATGACCGCAGAATGAGATGTCTCGTGGAGTCTCGGTCGCGTCGAGCCCGACACTGGACTTGAACCACTGGCGTTGTTTGTCCACAATAGAGACGAGGGCAATGTGGGTGCCGCAGATGTGGCTGGCCAGCTTGGTCAGGTCGTCGAACACCTGCTCCGGAGGGGTGTCGAGGATGTCGTAGCGTGAGAGCGCGGCCAATCGCGCGCGTTCGCGTTGTGGCAGGTCAGGCGTCTTCAACAGCAGGCTCCGAGCAATCTCTTGATCTCGTTGTACAGCAACTGGTCGTCCACGATGGGCTTGGACACGTATCCAGAGAAGCCCTTGATGAGGAACGCTGCCCTGTCTCCAGCCATTGCGTGCGCCGTAAGAGCAATCACGGGTATTGAGGACCACTCACGGAGTAGGTGAAGCACCTGCGTTCCGTCCAGTCCAGGAAGCGAGATGTCTAGCAACACCAGGTCTGGCTCCGAGTTGCGGATGCCCACGAGTGCCATTGCACCGCATGTGTAGGTATCCAGCTCGTAGTCGTCCTCCAGCAGTGCCCTGACGAGCATCATGTTGTCTGGGTTGTCTTCCACTACTGCGAGGCGCTTCATGTGTGGCTCCTAGACCGACGTCATCTGTGCGCGAATGACGGATTGTAGTGCGTCGGGGTCAAACGGCTGGTGGAACTGTCGGACCGAACCGGCAAGACCTGCGTTCTCTATGTCAGCTTCTTCGGTGTCTACGGTCACGATGATGATGGTAACAGAACGGGCGCGGGCCAAGCTCTCCGAGAGTGATGCCTTGGCGGAGCGGAAGGATTGCGTGCGGCACGCGCCCATCGTGCTGCACTCCGATTCGTATTGTTGTTGGGACCGTCCGTTGCCCTGGGTCCACTGCAACGAAGAGCGCATCTCCCTGCGCGCATCATTCCCACCACTTCAAGGACCTGGTCTTGGTATGGGCGGGTCGACCTTGTGCGGGGACGCGGCGAGGTCTCGAACCACGACACCTTTCGTGAGCGTAGGCTGACGGCCTCAGCAACCCGATGAAACTCCACGATGAGCTGAAGCGGTCGCCATCCAGTTCGTTGAGTCGCGCAACGCGAGCGGGACCGCATCCGAATCCTGCCGCTGGACAGCTTACGATGACGCGGTGACTCATACAGCGTTGCCCGAACAGGTTGACCTGCGGGATGCGGTGTTCAGGTGTGTGCATAGCGACCCGGCGCAACGTGATTGTGTTGGGACACAGTGCGTTGCGCCGGGGAAGCGAGGCGCGTGCATGAGCGGCGCAGCCCGGGGCAACCTGGAGTGGCACCGCTGTAGTTTGGGCTTTGTGCTGGAATTGGCCATTGGAGTCTCAACGGGGCGAGGTTTGCCCCTGTGGTCTAACCATGGAGGACCGGTTGGAAGCCGGGTTCCACCTCTTGCCGCCCCGCACTGATGGATGTCATTGGGTACGTCCCAACGACATCCGACACAGAAGTTGGTCAGGCCCCGAACGCCAGAGAAGGGGCAAGGGCGATACGCATGGAGTCCGACAGTAGTAGGCTTCCACAGCCGCAGAGATGGAGTTCATCCCACCCATCGCTAGGCCGTGTCCTCCCCACGACGAACGCTTTGCGTGCGGGCACTTCATTCCCCAACCCAATGAGCGTATGGTCGATTGCGCGTGAAGGGAGGGTTGCATGGCAGAATTAGAGGAATTGGGCGGGCGCTTGGCGGCGCTGCTCGGTCTGGAGCGCAATGCGAGCGATTCGGAAATCGTGGGGGCCGTGCGTGGAATCCTGGACGAGTCTGCCACCGAAGATGGAGTGCTTCTCCGTTCAATTGTTGAGTATCTTCCAGCCATGTTGTTCGTTAAGGATGCTGAGAACCTCCGGTTTGTTCACTTCAACCGCGCGGGCGAGGCAATGCTGGGCGTGTCCCGCGAAGACCTAATTGGACGCAACGACTACGACTTGTTCACGCGTCAGGAGGCTGAAGGGTTCATCGCGAAGGACCGAGAAGTCTTGGCGAACGGAGGCGTACACGACATTGAGGCGGAGCCGATACATACAATGAACGGGGTCCGCTGGCTCCACACCCAGAAGATTCCGATTGTGGGCGACGACGGCACCCCGCTGTATTTACTCGGCATTTCCCAAGACATCACGGACGCGCGAGCTGCGGCGGAAGCTCTCGGGCATGCACAGCTGGAGCTACGCGCGAGTACCAGCAAGGTACAGATGTTGCTGCGACGCTTTCCAGGTGGTGTTTGGACAACGGACGGTGATCTGCGAATCACGTCCACTGCAGGAGCGATGTTGGCTACCCTCGGTCTGCTGGCAGACGACTCGGTTGGAGCGCATGTCGGAGCCCGTTTGGCGACCTCGGTACTGTTAGGTGCGGTCCTGCAAGCCCATGAAAGAGCCTTGGATGGCCAGGTAAGTACCTACGACATGGCGTCTGGCAGTCGGACCTTCGAGGTGCGGGTTGAGCCACGTGGAGAACCCGGCCAGGGTGTGATTGGAGTTGCGTTGGATGTCACAGCGCGCAGGCAGGCCCAAGCCGAAAAGATGCAGACCGAGCTCGAGCGTACCCAGAAGCTGAAGACGCTCGGCCTTCTTGCCGGCGGAATCGCCCACGACTTCAACAATATTCTGGCGAGCATACTGGGTAATGCTGGGTTGGCGCTAACGATGCTGCCCCCCGACACTGCTGGCCGGGGTGCGGTGGAGCGCATTGAGCGCGCAGCTGAAGCGGCCGCTGAACTCACCGGACAAATGCTTGCCTACTCGGGGCGCGGACAGTTTCTCGTCGAACCCGTGGATGTATCCGGGCTTGTCGCGGATACGGCGGAGTTTCTTCGCCTGTCCGTGGGTAAGGAAGCAACCTTTGAGCAGAGATTGATGCCGGGACTGCCCATGACAAAGGCGGACCGAGGTCAGATTCGCCAGCTTGTGTTGAACCTATTGACCAACGCGTCTGACGCTCTCGAAGGGCAGCCTGGGACGATTCGCGTGACGACCGGAGTGGTGCATGTGGACGAGCAGCCGTTGAGCGGCATCTACCTCTCAGGCGACCCACAGCCAGGCCGGTACGTGACCCTGGAGATCTCAGACACAGGCTGCGGCATGGACGACGAGACGCAGCACCGCATGTTCGACCCGTTCTTCACCACCAAAGCGCATGGACACGGACTCGGCCTGTCCGCATCTCTGGGCATTGTCATCGGACATGGCGGCGCCATTCGGGTGGATTCCGAAGTCGGAGCGGGTACCACTATCCGCGTGCTACTTCCCGTTTCTACCGAAGAGGCAGTCGCGGCGGTCGCTGCAAGCCCAACCAAGTCCCACTCGGGTGGGCGGAAGACGATTCTGTGCGCCGATGATGAGCCAGACATCCGGACCTTCCTTGAGCTGGCGCTAGAGGCCTTTGGGTTTGAGGTCTTGCTCGCCAAGGATGGTGTGGAGTGTCTGGAGGTCTTCAAGGCTCATCAGGACGTGATTGACGCCGTCCTACTTGACTTGACGATGCCGCGCATGAGCGGCGAGGACACCTTTCGAGCTCTCTTGGAGCTCGACCCCAGTGTGCAAGTCCTTCTGACCAGCGGCTACTCCGAGAGGGATGCGACGAGTCGCTTTGATGGTCCCGGACCTGCGGCGTTCATTCAGAAGCCCTTTCCCGTCCCAAACCTGATTGCCCAACTCGAAGCAATCGTTGGTACGCCGACCCAATAGTTGGCGTGGCCGCCCCAGGCTGACCTGGGTTGGAGTCTTGGTTCAGCGACGAAGCCACTGGTGTTTGCCACGGTCCTCGATGCGTACTGCCCAGCCCTGGAACCTGGGAAGCCAGGTCGTTGGCGGCAGCGCCTTGATGCGAGGACCAAGGTTGTGCAGCGTCACCCTTCGAGAGCGCGGCTCGGGTTCCACGGTGAAGCGCAGCTTGCCCATTGTTAGCTCCCGCGGGAACTCTCGAGTGAGTTCCTCCATGCGATGCGCTGGCAATAGGTCGGGCAACAAGTCGTCCCGCGAGAGAAGCTGAACATCGGCACCACTCTCGATTCCGAGCGAGGCCACCCGTTCGGTCACCCAGGTCTCAAGGTCGGGCCAGGGCAGGGGTTGACCGTCCAATGCACCCGCGAGCGCGGCGGCGTCAAAGCGACGCTGTGCCTCGGCGGCACCCTTCTTGAACAGGGTCCCACGCAAGAAGAGGGCGCACACGGCCTCGCGAGCGAGCTCTCCCGAGAGTGGCATCTCTCGACTCTCCAGTAAGTATCCAGCATGGACCCGCTCGACGCATCCGACCGCAGCACCCCGGGTCATGGCGACCGAGGCTAGTCGGTCCCGTCCGATTCCGGCATTCACGACCCAGCTCGACACCAGCGGCATCGCGCAGGTGGCAATCAGCGTGACGTCTTTGCCGTGACCCAATGCCATCGTGCCCACGACCGCAACGAGGTCGACCTTGTCTGCATTGACCACAGAGCGACGACCGAGATCAATCTCTGTACCGCCGTTTGACCAGGCCACCTTTCGCTTGCGTCGCCGGACGACATGGACGCAGTCCGGCCACGCCGCCATCAATGTCTCGGCCACGGCTCTACGGTTGAGGGGGCGGTACTCGTGTGGCAGGTCGAGCGCTTGCCGCAGGCGCCGCGCCGACTTTCGTGCTTCGCGAAGGACCCATCCGTTCAGCGCATGGGTCTTGGCGTCGCCCAGCTCCATGGCCCGCAGAAGCCCGGTGACGTCGCACCCGCCTCTCAAATCGTCATCTGAGGTGGGGGCCGCCTCGAATAGGTCTCGCCCCATCGACAGCACCGCCACCAGATCAACCATTCGGGTGGCCAGGTTGCGGCTTTCTCCCTCAATCAACAGTCGTCCGTGGCGCGCATCCAGCGGCAGGCCGAACAGGCGTCGACCGCGCTCGGTGATGGCGTGCGATGCGTCGATTGCATCGAGGGACAGCAGGTGCTCTCGAGCCGTCTCCACTGCATGTTCGGGTGGCGTGTCCAGAAAGGGCAGGTCCAGCAGGGGATGTCCCGCCGCCGCGGCCGCGAGCACCAAGGGGACTAAACTCTCCCGTTGAAGCTCTGGGGGTGTGCGCCCGCTCAGAGGCGCGCTCTGACCCCAGAGTCGTAGTGCGATTCCCGGTGCTGTGCGCCCGGCCCGACCCGCACGTTGCTCGGCGGAGTCCTTGGCAATCGGCAGGAGTGTCAGGTATCCGCGGTCGTTTTTGTACCGGGTCCTACGCACCAGACCGGTGTCGATGACCACACGGGTTCTCGGGAGGGTGACCGACGTCTCCGCGACATTGGTCGCGACCACAATTCGCTGCGGACCCGTGGTCTTGAAGACGCGAGACTGCTCCGCGAGGGGGAGGCCTCCGTGCAGCGGCAGCACCTCACCAAGGTCGCCGATTTCGCGACATACGCGGTCGATTTCGGCCTTTCCGGGAACGAAGACAAGCCGGTCACCAGGCTCATCAGCGACGCTGAGCAGCGCTTTGCGTACGCGAGCGGCAAGTCCATCGGATTCAGGAAGTGTGCGGTCGTCACGGGTGTACCGAATGTCGACGGGGAACGTGCGACCTTCGCCTTGTAGATGTTGCCCACCAATGTGCTCAGCGACCCGGTCTCCTTCAATGGTCGCCGACAGCACCACGAGCCGTGCCCGACCTGGAACCAGCGCCAAGAGGAGGTCTAAGTCGAGACTGCGCTCATGGAATTCGTCCAGGATTACAGTTCGATAACGGCTCTCTGCATCGGCCAGAATCCGGAGTGCGACCCCGGTTGTGGCGTAGACAATCGAGGTCTCGGGCCCGGCGCGTCGTTCCCCCCGTACGATGTACCCGACGTCTACGCCGAGCTTCGGTCCTGCGAGCCAGGTGGCCAGGCTGCGAGCGGCCACGCGTCGCGGTTCCACCACGAGCACCGGGCCTTCACACCATGTCGGGACGCGACTCGACTTGCCGCTGCCAGTGGGCGCGGTGACGACCACGGGACCTTTTACGGCGTCGAATGCTGACCGCAGCGCATCGATGGGGAGTGGAATGTCCATCACGGGACAAGGCCCCATCCGGTCAGGATGGCCATGACGAGGGTCTCACGCAGGGTGTCCGCCTTGACACCGGACCGCTGCTCACGTTTGCGGAAGTGTTCCGCACCGTGCATTGCCGCCCACAGCGCATGGGTTCGGAGCGTGGCGTCACCAGGAGTGAGCGTGCCGGCTGCTTGGGCGTCGGAGAAGGCTTGGTGAACTCGGGTGAGGGCAGGGCTGAGGGCCTCCGCTACGGCAGCCTCTTGGGCGTCGTCTAGCAGCTGCCGCGGGTCGGACAGAGACCGGTCTGCGAGGCCGAACTGGGCGGGCTGCAGGGTGCGAAAGCTGGCCCAGGTGCCGCTGATCTGCTGTAGCGCCTCAATCCCTGTTCGCTCGCCTACTTCCGAGAGAAGGTGGCCGACAAAGGCGCTCACGGCCCGGACCTGTAGAGCAGCAACAATGGCCTCTTTGCCGGTGAAGTACCGGTACAGAGAGCCAACGGCCGTGTCGGAACGATCGGCAAGGCCCGGCATGGTCAGGGCGTCCAGGCCCCCCTCAGTCACGATGGCGAGGGCGTGGTCGAGGTACGCGGTGTGCTTTCGGGCACGATTGCGTTGCCGTCGGCCGGTCGGTGGTGTAGAAGAGTGAATCATATTCGCAATATGAATCTGTTTCGCTTTTTGGTCAAGGAAGGTCTGCATGTTTGATGTCGTTATTCGCGGTGGCACGATTGTCGATGGAACGGGAGAGCCAGCATTCGTCGGTGATGTGGCCTTTGTCGGAGGCATCATTGCAGCGGTCGGACCGAACCTCGGCCCGGGCGAAACAGAGGTCGATGCGACTGGAAAGATGGTCACTCCCGGCTTTGTCGACATGCATACCCACTACGACGGACAGGTCACGTGGGACGCACACTTCACACCATCTGGCTGGCACGGTGTCACCACAGTGGTCATGGGCAACTGCGGCGTGGGCTTCGCCCCGTGTCGTGCCGAAGACCGAGACTGGCTAATCAACGTCATGGAAGGCGTTGAAGACATCCCCGGTAGCGCACTTTCCGAGGGTATTCAGTGGGATTGGGAGACGTTCCCCGAGTACATGGATGCCATTGACAAGCATCCGCACTCCATCGACTTCGCCGTCCAAGTTCCGCACTCGGCCCTGCGTGGGTACGTCATGGGCACCCACGAGAGCGAGACCGAACAGGCCACCGAAGCCCAGGTCGACGAGATGAAGCAGCATCTACGCGCCTCGTTGGACGCGGGTGCGCTTGGCTTCTCGACGTCACGCACTGCCTTGCACCGGACTGCCGCTGGCGTCTTTGTGGCCGGTACCTTCGCGGAGGTGAGCGAGCTCAAGGGAATCGCATCGGCACTGGGTGAAGCAGGCACGGGTGTCTTTGAACTCGCAGATGAGCACATGGCCGTACCGCGTGACCTGTCGTGGCTAGAGGAAATCGCGGAGTCCACGGGGCGTCCGGTGGTGTTCAACTTGTCCCAGACCGACTTTGCCTCTGACATGTGGGAGCAGGGTCTTGCGGGTATTGAGTCCGCGGCCGAGCGCGGGGTACCTGTGTTCGCGCAGTCGGCGGGACGGGCCATTGGGATTCTGATGACCTGGCGCGGAACCGCGCATCCGTTCTTGCTGACGGACACCTGGAAGCGCCTAGCGGAGCTGCCATGGGACCAGGCGCTTGCGGAACTAAAGACCCCGGAGACGCGTGCGGCACTGCTTGTCGAAGAAGCGGCAGACCCCACCGTCTTTGAGGCCTACATCACCCAGTCTTGGAACAAGATGTTTCCCCTTGGCGAGTGCAACTACGAGCCCGCTCCGGAGCTGTCCATTGCCGCACAAGCCAAGGCACTGGGCAAGAGTCCGAAGGAGATTGCCTACGACATGATGATGGAAGAGGACGGTACGGGATTCATCTACTTCCCGCTGTTCAACTACAGCGACGGCAACCTGGACCTGCTCCATCGCATGCACACCCATCCTCAGGTTCGCATGGGACTGTCTGATGGTGGTGCCCACTGTGGTGCCATCTGCGACGGTGGCATGCCTACGTTCATGCTGACCTTCTGGGGCCGTGACCGGACGCGCGGCCCTAAGCTGGCCGTTGAGCACATCATCCGGCGCCAGACCCTAGACACCGCAGTCTTCTACGGATTGAACGACCGCGGCCTGCTCAAGCCCGGCTACCGTGCTGACTTGAACATCATTGACTACGACAATCTGCGCCTCGGAAAGCCCAAGATGGCCTTCGACTTGCCAGCAGGTGGACGGCGTCTGATTCAGCGCGCGACCGGCTACGTCGCGACCTTCGTGGCAGGCCAGCAGACCATGGACAATGGCGTACCTACCGGTGTGATGCCGGGGCGCTTGGTCCGTGGTGAGCAAGAGATGCCCGCAGCTGCGAAGTAGGGGAGCCACCCGCCTACAGGAGAACTCCGGCCCGGGGATGCAGGGCGCGACGGCCTACGACGCACCTTGGGCGCTAGACCTCCGCTCAGCAATCACGAGCCTTGCCGTCGCATCGTGGAGCGCAGTTTCGTCATCGCAACGGTCAGCTCCACAATTGCCTCGGCGGGTGATTACTTTGTATGCAGGAGGCACAATGGCCCTTGTTTCTTGTTCAGAGTGTGGCAGCCAAGTCAGCGACAAAGCGCATGCGTGTCCAAAATGCGGAGCGCCCGTGAGCCTGAGCGTGCCGGAGCACAACCTCAAGGCCTTTCGCCCGTCGCTACTCGGCACGGACCCAGGCCGGGCGCTGCTCTGGGGCGTGGTGGGGCTGGTCACTTGTGGCCTAGGTTGGTTGGTCCTCATTCCGTGGTGGGTGGAGTTGCTGACGACCCGCTTGGTGGTCAGCAATAAGCGCGTCACGCTTACACGCGGTGTGTTCACCAAGCGGACCTCCGAGGTCATGCTCGCCCACATTCGAAACGTGACGGTCCGTCAGCGTCCCTCCCAGCAGATGTTCAGTGCGGGGGATGTGGGTATCTCCAGCTCGGGTCAGTCCGACGTGGAGCTGATGGTCCGTGGCCTGCAAGACCCCTACGGGCTGAAGCGACTGATTGATGCCCATCGCGACATGGGCTGACGGGCCCGCGTGCTCCGATGAGATGCGGTGCTGTTGGAGTCGCCAAAGGACGCTGATGAAAATCTGCTGAAGAGTTCCTTTCGTCGAGGTTTCATTGACGCGGTTTCGGTTGTAAATGCCTTGAATACCTGTCATACGGTTCTGCCCAGCGTGGCTGAACCGGAGTTCTCTTGCAGGCACCAGCTGTTCCCAATTGTGAAGCTGAAAGACTTCGCTCGCTTGAGCAACTCGATATTCTCGACACCGACCATGAGGAGGTCTTTGACCGAATCACGAGGATTGCGGCGGCGATCACCGGAGTTCCTGTAGCTCTGATAAGCCTGGTGGACTCCGACCGTCAGTGGTTTAAGGCACGTACCGGCCTCGACGCGCAACAGACCTCGCGGGAGGTCAGCTTCTGCGGCCACGCCGTGTTGGGCACCGAGCCGTTCGTAGTGCGCGACGCCCGTGTAGATCCTCGCTTTTCCGACAATCCAATTGTGGTCGGAGACCCCCGAGTCGTCTTCTACTTTGGTGTGCCTCTGGCTCTGGCGGGAGATTTTCGAGTGGGCACGCTGTGCGTCATCGACCATCAACCCCGGGAGCTCACGACCATCCAACAAGAAGCCCTGGTGGATTTGGGCAAGATAGTGGTCCGAGAGCTCGAGCTGCGTCGCACGGCGTTGACAGACCCACTGACTGGGGCGTCGAATCGACGGATGTTGGTGGCCATGGGCAAGCGGGAGATGGCGCGTACGCGGCGTAGTGGGGTGCCTATGGCGGTAGTGACGCTGGACCTCGACCACTTCAAGCAGATTAACGACAGCGGCGGCCATGATGCTGGAGACCGCGTTCTCCAAGCTGTTGTGAAGGCCTGTGACGACGGACTCAGGGCCTCGGACATGTTGTTTCGCCAGGGTGGGGACGAGTTCACTGTGTTGATGGTGGACGTGTCACTCGAACACGCGTTGGTGGTAGCAGAACGCTTGCGTGCGGCGCTCGCAGCCCTAGTGGTCGATACCTCCAGGGGGCCGTTTCAGGTCACGGCCAGCGTGGGCGTGGCGGGCTTTGGCGGGGGAGACGAGTCGCTGGACGAAGTGCTGGCCAGGGCAGATGCGTCCTTGTACGCTGCAAAGTCCAGAGGGCGAAACTGCGTACACGTGGCGCCGTCCGGCTGAAAAGAGCGATGCCGCTCCAATGCCGACGAGGGCAGGCATGCCCAGCGTCGGGTTTGACATCACTGTGGAGGTTGGTTGGTGTGTCCATCCTGTTGCGCGCGTTGGATGAGAGCCGCCAGGTCCGGAGCGATGGGCATCGGCTGAAAGGGACTGACGGATGCTCCTCCGGTATTGCCGTGGGGGATGAGACCCACCATGGTCTTGGTAGCAGCACCGACAACCCGGAACATCTGTCCAAGAACCTCTCGCAGGTCACGGTTGTGTACGCCCCACGTCAGCATCGCCAGGTGAACCGAGACATGCCAGTAGGTCGAGGCCTGACCCAGTACGTGTGCTCGCTCGAGATGAAGGAACTCTTGGTCAGGGCGACCGTCATCCTTGGCTCGCCGGGCCTGTTCTAGTTCTTGCTTCATGAATGGGGCAACGCGTTGCGAATACCGGGATGCCATCTCGGATGTCCTCCACTGTGCCAATAACGCTCACCGGCGTGACTGCCCGCGTCTGAAGGGAAGGGGCACCCGCTTCGAAGCCATGGGACTTCCGACCGCAGGTAGGTGGGTTCCGTCACTTGGTGTACTGTGGTTATTGAGCGGTAAGGCTGCTCAAAAGCCAAAGGACAGTTTTATGGGCGGCTCGGTCATTTGCATGTTGTTGCCCTACGTGGTCGTCCTGTTGGTGTGGCTGTACCTCGTCATTGCTGGCGCGGTAGGCGGTATCAAAGCCATGATGTACAAGGGCGAAGAGGCACCGCGACAGGACGCTTGGATTCTGTTTGCACTCGCATATTCAGGCGTTTTTCTTGGCGTTCTTCCGGTCATTGTGGCGGCCGTCATGCGCGGTCGGGTGTGGCCCAACGTCAATTTTGATGATGATACCGTTGGAACCATTTTGTTGGATGACACCACCGGTCGACTGATTTCCGTCCAGCTCTTCCTGACCTTGCTCGCCGTGGTGCTCGTGGTGCTCCTTGCATTCATCGTCCTGTCTGGCAGCTTGTAGCGCAGGTTCGGGACGTCGTGCACTCTGGCGACGGCACCCATTCAGACTCCAGAGAGGTGCACGGGTCGGGAACCATCGGGCGGCTGCGTCTCGGAACGCAGCTGGCTGAGCCTGCACAACACAAAGGGTGTGTGGCCATCTGATGTGTGTCAGTGGTTGTGGTTTGAGAGTCTCGCAGCCTGTCCTGGCGTACTGCTTGGGGTCGTTGTATGCGCGGTCATGTCCTGGAAGCCCCCTACAACTCGTGAACGAGGCACAAGCGGTCGTGTGCCCGGCGCGCTGTATGGCAGCCTACTGCTCGAACAGCCCAAGCACCGTGCCACGGTCGACGCCTTTCATGCCTTTATCGACGCACCTGGCCCGGTCGCGCTCGAAGTCGGAATGGACAACGCCACCGTGCTCATTGACCACGCTCACACCTTCCCGGACACCCGTTGGGTGGGGCTTGAGATTCGTCGGAGGAAGGTCGAACGCGCCAAGTCCGCGGCACCTGAGAATGCCTATCTGTGGGCGATGGACGCCCGCACTGTCTTCGCTACCGTCCTACCACCAGCCCGTCTCAGCCAAGTGGACATCTGGTTTCCGACACCCACCGAAAATGGCAACCATGTCCTGTTTGGACCGGCCTTCGTGGCTGACGTCGCACGTGCCCTGGCTCCGGGAGGCGTGTTGACTATTTCAACGGACGTGTATGGCCTGTGGATGTTTATTGAGGGCTTACTGACAGACTGGCAGCCCACAGCCGCTCCGCCGCGTGGGGACGCTCGGTCGAGACGGGAGCGGGTGTGCAGACGGCAAGAGCTTCCTGTGTACGGCGGCTCATTTACCCCACGAGCGTGAGCCGATTCGGCTGCTCTGGCGTGCGCTTGCGTCACGCTTGGTGATGAGCGCAGCGTGGCAAGCTGCCATCAGCTTGACCGTGACGACCTAGCGGTACACGGCAATAGTAAAGTCGACGTACGGAGAGCCCGAACAGTTTTGCCCTAGTTCATGGCTGTGGTTTGAGTGGCCGGGGAAGATGGCTGCACAGTTCCCGTTGCCCGTTCCTAGGTGTGGGGCAGAGCCGCCAGTGGACTGACCACACGCATCCCGACCGTCGGTTGTGGCGAAGAAGCCAGAGGTGCTGACCCAGTAGGTGCGGGCCACCACGGTCCTGCTGCTCGTGACGTAGTCCCATGACGGCCAGCTGGATGTGGCGTTCCCGGTACCCGATTCCGAGAACTGGTCATCCACTAGCGTGCCCTGGGCGTTCCACATGCGGACTCGCATCCGGTTCACTGGCAAGCAGCCGTCCAATACGTCCGCGGTGACATCGTTGCCGCTTGTGTTCTTGAATCCGGCGCACTGCGTCCAGCCACTGGGTGGGTTGGGGTCCACGAAAGCGCTGCTGGAGATCAGAGTTGTACCGGGCGGGTTGACGTCTTCTCCGGGTGGATTGGAATCGTCCAGTCCGCCAATTGGGCGCCACTCGAGCGCGCCGGAGCCGTCATCCGCACACCACTGCAATGCATCCGCCACGCCCGTACTGCCGGCAACGAATCGGATGGCGCCACGGCTATCTGCGGCGCACGCGGTGGTCGGGCTCACCCACACAGCGGACCCATCCACGCGCAGCTCAGATGCGTCGACGGGGCCGCCTGACACCGAGTAGGAGCTTAGCGCTGTTGGCACTGGACGAATGACTTGGTTGGCGAACACGGCGCCACTGGCGCTGGAGACCCGTAGCTGTGGATTGTCGGAAAACCACTCTGCCTGCAGTGGATTACCGCTATCTGCGCCCAGAACAACGCTGTAAAAGCCGTCTGTCACGGAGACGTTCTGGGTCTCGGTCCAGTATTCGATTGCAGACGGACCGGTTTCATGGACGTCGAAGGTCAGGGGCGTGTCGTCGCCATTTACCGGCATTCCAGCGGCATCGAGTAGGCGTCCCTGGTGTGTCAACTCTACCGGAGTTGCTGAGGCGGTGCTGACGGCCCAGGCCATGAGCCAAGCGGAACGAATGTACATCGTGAGTCTCCATGACAACCGCATTGACCATAGACAGACCACCGTGCCGATGCAAGCAAAGCCGGCTCTTGGAGTCAGGTGACGGTACTTGCCGGGCTCGCTTTCCGCATTGCCTCCCGTGAGCTATGGTCTCGGCAGAATCTGGCCACGAACGCTGCCCTAGTGTTCCGCGCGCACGGCTTCCGCGAATGGGAACACAATGACCGACGAAGAGATTCGCGCCGAACTCAAGCACCTCGGCATTGGCGAGCACAACCTTGGCCTTGTGGCCCTTCTCCCAATCGTCCACGTTGCGTGGGCCGATGAGCGCGTGCAAAACGCAGAACGCTCTCTGATTGAGAAAATCGCCCGACGCTTCAAGGTAGATGACCCAGAGTCCATGGAGGTCCTTCGCGGCTGGATGACTCGGGACCCTGGTTTTGAGAACCACGACCGCGCGCTGCGACTCTTACGAGCCCTAGCGAAGCGCGAAGGCGCCTTCGGGACCCGCATCACCCCGCGAAGCCTGACTGGAATCCTCAACCTGTGCCAGAAAGTGGCGGAGGCATCTGGGGGAGTGCTTGGTGTGGCCTACACCGTCGACCACAGGGAGCGCGATGCCATCGCGCAGATTGCCGAGGGCCTCGTGCTCGCTGAGAGAAAGCTACCCTCTCGCGGTTGGAACACGCTGCTCGATGAGCTGAGCACCGTCGACGCCGACGACGAGTAGGGCGCAGTCGGGAACTCGAAAATCGGGTTGCGAGTCCCATTCAATCGGTGGCTTCCTTCGCGAAAACGTTCTCAAGAACCGCTAGATAGGGCAGTCTTCGCCGGTGACTTCACTACGCACTGGGCCTACACCAAGGTCTTGCCGCGGCATTTCGTTTCCGGTTGGCGATAGTGTGATGGACGCGAACGGGCTCTGCCAATGTAGGGGGCACACGAAGTGTGAGTCGGTGTCGCCGAGCGCAAGGCGCTGTCGCCGAGCGCAAGGCGCTGTGTTGCTATACCGAACGCCCTGCCTCGCTTGCTGGCTCCTGTGTGACCGTTGACGCCTTGCAGGAGCCGGGACGTTGCCCATTGGGGGGCGCTTGGCCTTGAACACCGAGTATGGGTTCGTTTGGGATGCTGCGGGACGGGGCCGCCTTAACCGCAGGCCTCGGGTGGCGGGTCTGCGATGAGATGGATTAGGAGCCATCTAGCGGGTGGTGCTGGTCTCGTGGCAGCTCCGGTCTTTACTACCGGTCGTGAGGCTTTCTTCGGCCCGTTCGATTCTCATGACTCGCGACAAATCGCTCCGGCAAATCACTTGGATACAAAATGGCATTGGAATTGTGGCAACAAGTAGACTGGCAATACGAGCCGAAACGGCTCGGAAGAAATGCCTTCGCCCGTTCTTTTCGCGTGAAGCTGGCCAAGTTGAAAACCTTGGAGGACATCGGCCCGGCACTCTGTCACAGCAAGCACTGGATTTCCTTCGACCCGAAAAGCTCAGTCTATGGGGCACTGGGCGAGCTGGTGAGTCACCTAATCGAGACCTATGCTCTTGAGGTCGTCATGAGCGGCGGCGCACTGCATTCGGTGGATGGCGAGCACACTTGGACTCTGCCGGAAGATCCCAAACTGGCTGCCAAAGTCATGTCAGCACTCAGGCAGGCCGCGCCCAGTCTAGAGCCACGGCCGTATGTGAAGAACGGCGAATCAGACACCCTTGGCTGGGCGGTCTTCACGAGTACAGATTGGGCTGAATTGGAAGCCGGAGACGTCTACGCCACCCATGCCCTCTTCCCGAAGAAGGGCAAGGTTCCAAAGATGCCCAAGCGGCCCAAAAAGCCTGCGGCACGTCGACAACGAGACCCTGAGCATGAAGAGTTGTTGGCATGGGTCAGCGCGAACAAGGAGGAGCTGAAGGCTCAGCTTGTCGATGCCTTGGAGCGGCTGGAGACCTCCGCTCCAGAGTCGACGGAAGAGCGTGATGCGACGACCCAGATCTACCGGATTGGGCGCCGCGCTCGTCGGTAGAGACAGGTTCGACCTGTATGCGGCGTCCGTCGTAGACTGGGGGCTTCCGAGCGCCACCCTACGCCTTTCGGGTGCGCCGCTCTCGCGACGCACCCGTTCGGAAGACCTAGCCGACTTGGCGGCTACTGCTCCAGACGCACCCGCTCCGGCGTTTCGCTGCATTCGCAGCCGAAGGGCTGTGCTGCGGGATGCCCAAGGGCTCGGTCACCCCAGGTCCACAGTGTGTGGTCGGCTTTGAGCGCGACTGTCGTTCGAGCGCTGGTCTGAACGCTCGCCCAGTCGAGGTCCACGCCGACCTGTACCGGAGTGGCGTAGTCGCTTTGTCCGCCGAGTCCCAGATTGCCGCCGGCGCCATCGCCCCACGCCCAGAGACTGCCGTCGGTCTTGATGGCGAAGCTGTGCTGGAAGAAGGCGCCGGAAGACTCGACTGCGGTGCTCTCCCAATTGGTGTCTGTGCCCACTTGGGTCGGCTCTTGCACGGTCATGTAGCCTAGCCCGAGACCTAGGCCGGTTGTGGCCCACACGCCTTCGCTCTGCTCGTATGCTGTGCCTGAACCCCAGGCCCATAGGCTGCCGTCGGTCTGAATCGCAAGGGCGTGGTGACCGGAGACCTCGACGCTAAGCCAGGTGTCGGTGCCAACGCGCAAGGGCGACTGGACGAAGTGGCAGGCCTCTTCAATGCCCGCTTCGCAAGCATCGAAGTCTGCGGTGATGTTGAAACCCAGACTGAGGGGGCGCGCGGCGGGGTTCGAATCGTCGTAGGTGTTGTCTCCGAAAGCCCAAAGAGAACCGTCCGTCTTGATGGCCCACCAGGCGCCGTCACCGGCCTCCACGCTCTCCCAGTTAGAGCTGACGCCGACCTGAGTCGGAACGACTGAGGTAGCGCTCCACGCCCACAAGGTCCCATCTTCCGCGATTGCACCGGAGGTTGCGGTACCGTGGGAGATTGTCGCAAAGTCGAACATGCCGAGGACTGGGGTGAGGTCTGCGGAGAACGCCGGAGATGCCGCGCCGAATTGGCCCGTTTGGTTGTTGCCATGCCCGAAGAACTCGCCGAGGTCGTTGGCCGCGATGAAGAATCCAAACCCACCGTACAAATGGGTCCAGTCTCGTTCCTCATCATGGTGGAGTAGCTCCGCGGTTTCGCCCCATTGCCACAGCTCGCCCGACGCCGTGACTGCCGTCACCGACTGTGCGTTGTCTCGCGTCGCGAACAGAGTGAACAGGTCCCGGCCATCGGGAATGCCGTTTTCGTCGGTGTCGAATACCGTTGGGTCTGTGTTCCAAATCTCCAGTTCATCGAGGTCATCGAGGCCGTCGCCGTCGGTATCTGCGCGTGTTGGAGAGGTCTGCCAAACGTTCACTTCCTCGCCGTCGTCAATGCCATCGCCATCCGAGTCGGGGACGTCCGGGTCCGACCCATAGGCCACTTCCATCCGCGTTCCGAGCCCGTCATGGTCGGCGTCCTCCACGTAGACCACGTGCAGAATGTCTCCCGACTTGAGCTGCAGCGACTCGAAATCGTAGGTGTCTGCAAGGCTCGAGTACTTCTGGATTGTGTCGATTTGGCCCTCTGTACTCTTGTGAACCACCGTCCAGTAGCCTTCGTCCACCGCATCCGTCGCCACATCGCGCACGCTGTCGAGCCGGCCGTCTGCGGTGATGGAGTAGGGAATGCGAAGCGTGTCGGCGAACGCGTCCGCAACGCTCAACTGGAGCCGGTTTGGGTCGGTGTTCGTAGCGACCTGGAACCGCTCGGTACTGATCTCGTTGGTGTCGATGTCGAGCCGGTCGTAGTCCACAATGATGGTTGCGGTCTTGGCCGCGATTGCGGTGGTGTTGTGGGTAAAGGAGTTTCCTTCACGGTCCACCAGGTTGTAGGAGACCACGCGGGTGGTCAGACTGGTGGCACCTGCCAGCAAGTCCTGTGCGACGGACGGGTCGATGGTCTCGTTGCTAAAGATGAAGCCCGAGCGACGCTGTCCCACTCCCATCGAGACGTCTGTGAACCTGGCGGAGTCGGTATCGGGCGACAGCATCCCGACCGGCGACAGCTTGGTGTAGCGACCGGGGGTGGTCATCGACGTGCTGATGGACAGGCTCGTGAGGTCATAGGCGACGTCTCCGTCATTGACGATGTCCACGAACACCTTGACGTAGCCATACTGGATGTTGATTTGCTCTTCACTGGAGACCTCATTCGCTAGACTCAGGCCCGTTGAATGTGCCGCGGACCGCTCCTCGCTGAAGGTGTAGGAGGTCTCTTTGGAGGTTGAGACCGACTCCTCGTAGCTGACGGTTGCCTCTCCGCTCACGGTCGTTGGGCCGGGGAAGCTGGTCGAGGCGCCTACAGTGACGGAGCCGCCAGTCGTTTCGGTGTACTCGACGGCTTGGCTGGTGGAGTCCGAGTTGGAGGTGGTCAGTTCTTCCGTGGAGTCGGTGGAGCGTGCCACCTCGAACCGCGTGCCGACACTCGTGCTGGACTCGAAGATAAGGCCCAGCGTTGGAGCCCGGGAGACCTCAACATGAATGCGCGGGGTGTCGGCAATTCTTGGGTTGAACTTGAAGTTGTTGAGCTCTGGCGAAAAGCCATACTCGACGACCTCTTGGAAGTCGCTGAACCCGTCACCATCGGTGTCGGCTAGCAAGACGGACGTGCCGAGCTGGACCTCTACACAGTCCATGAGGCCATCTTCGTCGCTATCAAGCGTGTCCAAAAGGCCCGGGTCCTCGGTGTCGATTTGGCCGTCGCAGTCGTTGTCGATGCCGTCGCACAGTTCGTCCGCTCCAGGGTTGAGAACGAAGTTGCCGTCGTCGCAGTCGCCGCCGTCTTGCACATGAGCGGGGCTGGGAGCCGTGCAGGCGTCTTGGGTGTCGGCGTCGCCACCGAACCCATCACCATCTTCGTCCAAGTACCAGAACGCGCACTCGGGGGCGGTATCGCCTGGGTTGTCGGAGGTGCACGCCCCACCAAAGGGGACGAGGAACGCGAGGGCTACAGAGAGAAGAGGTGACTTCATGGTGTGGGTCCTTGGGTGAGCATGCCCAAGCTCATTTCAAGTCCCGTGCCAACACGAGTCGACGCATTATTTAGTTTTGCTCGTTGTGTCCGCAACGAACATCTGTCCGCGGACGTCCGGCCGGACAGGTGCGGACGTCTAGGAACGGTATGCGGATAGGTCGACGCCGAGCTTGCTCGCCAGCCTGTACAGCTGCTGACGCGACAGTCCCAGGGCTCTTGCGGCCGGGGCTACGCTGCCGCCGTGCGCTTCGAGTGCGTCTCGCAGGGCCTCGACATCTGGCGAGGCCTGGGTCGTGGGAGACGCTTGGGGTGCGCTTACTGACGAGGGTTCCGCCATCAGCGCAGACGCCGCAGTCAACGCCTGCTGGACAGGCTCCGACAGCTGAAGAACCGGTCCTGGACTCGCTACGATGGCGACGGAGAGCACATTGTGTAGACCGCGCACGTTCAGCGGCCATGCGTGCAGAGCGAGAGCCAGGGCCAAGTCTGGGGCGAGACGACGTTCAGCGGCGCCCATCCGCGTCAATAGTACGGTAACGAGCGTGGCCAGGTCTTCGCGACGCTCTCGAAGTGGTGGCAGGCGCTGGGTCCATTGTGCGAGACGTGCATACAAGTCGGCGCGCATCTGGCCGGCCCGAACTCTCTCTGCAGGGTCGCGGTTGGTCGCCGCAACCACCCGGACATCCACCGGAATCTCGTGGTTCCCGCCCACAGGGCGCACCGTCCGGCTCTCTAGGACACGAAGCAGTCGCGTCTGTAGGTCGACGGGCATCTCGCCAATCTCGTCCAAGAATAGGGTGCCGCCATTGGCCGCTCGGAACACACCAGGACTGTCCGTAATCGCCCCAGTGAAAGCACCTTTTCGATGCCCAAACAGCTCGCTCTCTAGCATGGAGGCGGACAGGGCACCGCAGTTGAGCGCTACGAACGGTCCGCGACGACCGCTCGCGCGATGCACCGCCTTGGCGGCGACCTCTTTGCCGGTTCCCGTCTCTCCCAGCAGCAATACGGTGTGGGGGTGAGTGGCGACGGCGCGCAACAGATGGCGTGCGTCGTGCATGGATGCGCTGAGTCCGGCCATGCCGAGGTCATCGTTACCAGTGTCGGGTGGCAGCCACGCGAACAGCAACACAGACGCGCCCATTCGAATCGCATCACCGTGTTTGAGCACCGTCGGCTGGGTAAGCAGGCGTCCACCCACGCTGGTTCCGTTGCGACTATTCAAGTCGCGAATGACCCAATCGTCACCTTTGCGAGCAATTTCCGCGTGCCGGCCCGACATGCGGCCATCTTCGAGTGCCTGGGTGGCGAGTTCGTGGCGTCCGAAGAGCAACGTCTCACTCAGAGGCCACACCGTTCCGCGTCCGGCTCGACCTGGCGCCGCAAACACCACCAATGACGCAACTCGGTCGTCGGCTGGACCGGTGTGTGTGTGCATGCCTAAAGTCTGGGTTTGGTCCATGCTGCAACCCTATCGTTGGCCGTCTGCGTTAGCGCGTATTGGTTTCGCTTAGGGTTGTGCTACCCAGGCGTAGCTCCTGGAGGAACGATGCTCGACGAGTTTGCTCGCATTGCAGACCGGTACAATCTGGACGCGCAGTGCCGGCGTGACATCGAAGCGCTGCTGGGCAAAAAATCGCCGGATATGCCAGCCGCAGCTCACCCTTCGACGATTGTTGATCCGTTGTCAGCGGTAGACCTCGGCCCGCCGGAGCCTTCGGAGATTTCCGGGCCTCTGCCTGGAGTGTTGACCACGCATGCGGCGCCGACGGGCCCAGGGGCAGCAAACGACGCGCCTTTGATGGTGGCAACGGCGACTGGGGCCGACCGATTCGAAGACCTGGGGCTTCTCGGGACAGGAGGGATGGGCGTGGTCCGTCGCGTCCGTGACTGCAGCCTCAACCGCGTCATGGCTATGAAGACCATCACGGAGGCCTTCGCCAAGAGCTCGAGCGCGGTGCCAAGATTTATCGAAGAAGCGCAGGCCACAGCCCAGCTCCAACACCCAGGCATTGTGCCGGTGCATGAGCTCGGACAGCTCTCCGATGGCCGGTACTACTTCACGATGCAGGAGATTAGGGGCGACCGGATGTCCGATGTCATTCGGGACGTGCACGCAATGTCGAAAGACGGCTGGGCGACCACCACATCGGGATGGCACTTCCGGCGCCTGATCACAACGTTCCAACAGGTGTGTGTGGCGGTTGCTTATGCCCACAGCAAGGGCGTGGTGCATCGCGACCTCAAGCCGAGCAACATCATGCTGGGTGCGTATGGTGAGGCGCTGGTGGTCGACTGGGGTCTGGCAAAAGTGCTTGCACAGCCTGGTCTTGCTGACGAGAGTGAAGCGGTCGTGACGGACCGCACTCGTGACGACAGCCGAGCCACGCGCATTGGCACCGTGTCTGGCACGCTGGCCTACATGTCCCCGGAGCAGGCTCGTGGCGACACCGACCAAATCAACGCCCAGAGCGACATCTACTCCCTCGGAGCCGTCCTGTACGAGGTCCTCACGGGCCGAGCACCCTACGAAGGCGCCGATGCGCGCTCCGTGCATACACAGGTGCTGCTTGGCCCGCCAACGCACCCAGGTGATAGCCAGGGGCCACCCATTCCCGACTCGCTGGTCAACATCTGCACGACCGCGATGGCCCGCGAGCGGACTGACCGGTACGCCAGCGCGGCTGCCTTAGCGGACGACGTTGCTGGGTGGCTCGACGGCGCTGAGAAGCGGACCAAGGCACTTCAGGTCGTCGTCAGCGCTGACAATACGCTGGTGCAAGCGGGGGAACTCCGCACTCGTGCGCAGGAGCTGGCAGCGCAAGCCAAGCAGCACCTGGCACAGGTGAAGAAGTCCGACCCCGAAGGCATCAAAGCGCACGGTTGGGCGCAGATGGACGAGGCGGCACAGCTCCAGAGCGATGCCACGCTACGGGAACTCGAATACCGGGAGACGCTGCGTACGGCGCTGAACTACGTGCCTGACCTCGCCGAAGCCCACCAGAGGCTAGCGGCTTTCCACCGAGACAAACACCAAGCAGCAGAAGAACACCGGTTGCTTGCCAAAGCTGCAGAGTGGGGGACCCTGCTACGTCAGCACGACCGCACCCACGAGCACGCTGCCTACCTCACCGGCACCGGAGCGCTCACGCTGGTCACCGACCCACCGGCCGAAGTGCTGCTTCACCGATACGTCGTCAAAAACCGACGTTTGGTGCCCGAGTTCGTGCGGTCTCTAGGCCAGACCCCACTCAAGACCATCCCCTTGGAGATGGGAAGCTACTTGTGCGTTCTCCGAGCGAAAGGCCGTGTGGACGTACGCTATCCGGTGAACATCGGCCGTCAGATGCACTGGCATGGCGTGCGGCCCGGCGACTCTGAACCCCACCCGGTCACCCTGCCTCGCACCGGTGAGCTAGCCCCGGACGATTGCTATGTACCGGCGGGATGGTTTGGGTCAGGCGGTAACGTCGATGAACAGAAGAACCTGCCACCCCGTATGTTGTGGATGGACGACTTCGTCATCAAACGGTTTCCCGTCACGAACCGGCAGTACATCGCATTTCTGGATGACTTGGTCGCGCAAGGTCGCGAAAAGGATGCGCTGGCATGGGCCCCTTGCGAGCGGGCCGGTCAGCAGGGCCAACAGGGAGACCAGATCTACGGACGAGACGCCAATGGTCGCTTTGTGCTCATGCCGGACACAGATGGCGACCTGTGGGACTTGGACTGGCCCGTTGTGATGGTCGACTGGTGGTGCGGCATGGCCTACGCCGCTTGGCATGCGGCCCGCAGTGGGAAGCCATGGCGCTTGGTGGGCGAGCTGGAGTGGGAGAAGGCCGCACGGGGCGTGGACAGTCGGCTTTATCCGTGGGGCGACTATTTGGACCCGTCGTGGGGCCTCATGTCCGACAGCCACGCGGGCCGAAGAACTCCGAGCATTGTTGACGCCCGTCCCATTGACGTCACTCCCTACGATGTGCGTGGCATGGCCGGAAACACACGTGACTGGTGCCTCGAACCGTTCGACCACCCATGGTCAGCGGAGGGCGCTGGCCCCACAGCTCCAGCCTCTAGTCCCGGCGACCCCGCCTCTCTCGGTCGCAGAGTCATCCGAGGAGGCCATTGGCGCGGCGACGCGGCGACTGCCCAGGTGTCGAGACGAGCAAGCAACGACCCAGGCTTTCGATACGCCGTCGTCGGATTCCGCCTGGCCCGGCGGTTCCTTGGAGACTCATAGCGCTGCCCGCGATTGCCAAAGCGGCGGGTCCGAGAACAACGTGGAGGTCCACCCCTGAATCTTGCCCGCGACTGCCGCTGGCCCTCACGACGATTTGGACCCTCTGATTGCTCAGAACCTCGCCGCTGCTTTGTCGGTTCCATGGGACGGCTACGGCGCTGCTTTGTTTACCCACAGTACAGGGGTATGTCACGGGATCTGGAGGTGGACGAAAAGTGAGCGTTTCGCGACCCGTCAGCGTGCAATGTTCATTGTGTGTATCGACGATGTTGAACAGGGCTTCTACGTTGCACTTCCGGCCGCATCGACTTCAACGCAAACGGTTCCTATGCGTGTGGACGTTGGTGTATCAGTCGGCGGGCCGCCGGCGGGGATAGCGCGCTTTTACAGCGGTACCGCTCCAGGTTGACCCGGGCTGCGCCGCTCATGCGCGCACCTAGCTTCCCCGGCGCAACGCACTGTGTCCCGACACAATCACGTTGCGCC